>Ga0209902_100954_pt1 | contig 19471 bp, 17 predicted proteins | sample FECB27metaG_FD_188304 | JGI IMG/M metagenome (GOLD analysis project Ga0209902, IMG submission 188304) | Cyanobacterial communities from the Joint Genome Institute, California, USA - FECB-27 (SPAdes) (version 2) | ecosystem: Environmental > Aquatic > Thermal springs > Hot (42-90C) > Microbial mats...
ACCAGGCGATGTACCGCGCCAAGCAGGACACCCACGCCTCGACCGCGGCGCGCTGAGCCTCGGTTCAGGCAGCCGCGTCGGTGCGCGGCAGCCGCAGGTGCTTCTTGAGGTGCTCGAACACCTGCCGCGTGACCGGGTTCACCACGTGGCTGCGCACGTAGAGGTGGTAGGCCAGGTCGGGCAGCCGCGGCATGCCGTCGCCCACGCCGAGCACGCGCAGGCCCGCGTCGAGCTGCTCCACGCCGCGCGCCGTCACGCCGAGCCCCGCGCGCAGCGCCGCCTTGATGCCGATCAGGCTCGAGGAGGTGTAGCGCGGCGTCCAGGGCACGCCGGCCGCGTCGAGCGCCTCGTGGCCGATGCGCCGGAAGATGCTGGGCCCGTCGGCCATGATCAGCGGCACCGGCTTCGCGCGGTCGTGCACGTAGCCCGCGGCGCACAGCCACACGGTCGGCGAGTTGCGCAGCACCACGCCCTCGAACTGGGTGTCGATGCGGTTCGAGATGATCATGTCGACCTCGCCGCGCTTGAGCGAGGTCATGAGGTAGGGGCTGCGCGCCACGTGGATGTCGAGCTGCAGCAGCGGCGAGGTGCGCGCCACCTCGGTCAGCAACAGCGGCAGCATGGTCTCGGCCACGTCGTGCGGCGCGCCGATGCGCAGGTTGCCCTCGAGCTGGCCCTCGCGCAGGCTGCGCAGCGCCTCGTCGTTGAGCGCCAGCAGGTGGTGCGCGTAGTTGAGCAGGCGCTGGCCGTGCTCGGTCAGCCGCTTCTGCCGGCCCTGCTTCGCGAACAGCGGATGGCCGATCTGTTCCTCGAGCCGCTGCATCTGCTGCGTGACGGCCGACTGCGTGCGGTCCAGGTGCACCGCCGCGGCGGCGAAGCTGCGATGGGTGACGACGGCCGCGAGCGTGCGCAGCAGTTCGAGGTCGAGCGTGGGCATTCATTAATTTTATTGATGTGTTTTGCGCCCGTGCTGGATTGTTCGGCGGCGCCGGGCTCACTACAGTGGCTGCACAGAAATCAGGCATCCCCACAGGAGAAACCGCATGAGCACCGCATCCGTCCCACGCCGCGAGGCCGTCCAGAACGCCATCGGCCAGATGAAGAAAACCATCGACGGCGGTGAACCGACGCGCGAGAAGCTGGCCGAGGTGCTCGAAGCGCTGCAGGGCCTGGCGGCCCGCACCGAGTACTGGCAGGCCGGCGACTACCCGCCGCCCGAGCCCGGCGAGCACCAGGCGCGCTACCTGATCGCCGAGGACGCCGACCAGAGCTATGCGCTCTATCTCAACGTGATGCGCCCCGGCAAACGCATCGTGCCGCACAACCACACGACCTGGGCCTGCATCGCCGCAGTGGAGGGCACCGAGCACAACCGCGTCTACCAGCGGCTGGACGACGGCTCGGTGCCCGGCGTGGGCCGGCTCGAGGAGACCGCGCTGGTGGTGGTCGCGCCCGGCGCCGGCATCGCGCTGATGCCCGAGGACATCCACTCGGTCGAGATCCAGGGCGAGCAGACCATCCGCCACCTCCACATGTACGGCCGCGCGCTCGAGACGCTGGACCGCCGCACCGCCTACGACCTCGCGGCCGGCACCTGCCAGACCATGGGCATCGGCGTGCAGACGCGGCGCTGAGCCGGCTCCCCCCCGCTTTCCTCCTTTCCGCTTCCCATGACCTCCATCGACCCGAAGACCCTCAAGCGCTGGCTGCACGACGGCGGCGAGATCGCGCTGCTCGACGTGCGCGAGCACGGCCAGTACGGCGAGTCGCATCTGTTCTACGGCGTGCCGCTGCCCTTCAGCCGGCTCGAGCTCGATGCGCCGCGCCTGCTGCCGCGCCGCGGCGTGCGCATCGTGACCTATGACAGTGGCGACACGCAGAGCCGGGGCGTCGCGGATCGCGCCGCCGAACGCCTGCGGGCGCTCGGCTACACCGACGTGCACGTGCTCGAAGGCGGCACGCGCGCCTGGCAGGCCGCGGGCCATGCGCTGTTCGCGGGCGTGAACCTGCCCTCGAAGACCTTCGGCGAACTGGCCGAGGAGGCCTATCACACGCCGCGCATCGGCGCCGACGAACTCGCCGCCATGCTTGCGCGCCGCGACGACGTGGTGGTGCTCGACGGCCGGCCCGTGAGCGAGTTCTTCAAGATGAACATCCCGGGCGCGACCTGCTGCCCCAACGGCGAACTCGCCTACCGCGTGCGCCGGCTGGTGCCCGATGCGCGCACGACCATCGTCGTCAACTGCGCGGGCCGCACGCGCAGCATCATCGGTGCGCAGACGCTGATCAACCTCGGCGTTCCGAACCCGGTCTATGCGCTGGAGAACGGCACGCAGGGCTGGTACCTGGCCGACCATGCGCTCGCGCACGGCGGCACCGAGCGCTATGCCGACGACAGCGGCAACGCCGAGCTGCGTGAGGCCGCGCAGGCGCTGGCCGCGCGCTTCGGCGTGCCCACGGTCGATGCGCGCACGGTGCGCGACTGGGCCGGCGACGCCGGCCGCAGCCTGTTCCTGTGCGACGTGCGCACGCCCGAGGAATTCGCGGCCGGCAGCCTGCGCGGCGCGCAGCACACGCCGGGCGGGCAACTGCTGCAGGCGGCCGACCAGTACCTGGGCGTGCGCGGCGCGCGGCTGGTGCTGTTCGACAGCGACGGCGTGCGCGCGCCCACGGTCGCGAGCTGGCTGCGCCAGATGGGCCACGACGCGAGCGTGCTCGAGGGCGGGCTCGCGAGCGGGCTGGCGCTCGAGGCGATCGATGCGCCGATGCCGAAGCCGCTTGCCACGATCGGTGCGCGTGCGCTGTCGGCGCGCATCGACAGCGGCGAAGTCGCGCTGGTCGACCTGCGGCCGGGCATGGCGTTCCGCGCCGGCCATATCGCGGGCGCGCGCTGGTCGATCCGGCCACGGCTGGCCGACGACCTGCGCGGCGAGACGCGCCAGTTGGTGCTGGTGGCCGACGATCCGGCACTCGCCGCCTGGGCCGCCGCCTCCGAGCTCGCGGACCATGCGGCGTCGCTGCTGCTCGAAGGCGGCATGACCGCGTGGCGCGCCGCCGGGCTGCCGCTCGAGGCCACGCCCGCGCTGCCCGGCGATGCCGACTGCATCGACTACCTGTTCTTCGTGCACGACCGCCACGACGGCAACAAGGAGGCCGCGCGCCGCTACCTCGCCTGGGAGACCGGCCTGGTCGCGCAGCTCGACGCACAGGAGCGCGCCGCCTTCCGATTGCCGGGCGCGCCGCAGGCCTAGCCCTCGAACCCTTCCCCGTCAGTCCACGGTCCGCGGCTTCGCGCCACGGTCCGGCCTTCGCTCGTCCTCGTTCGTTCCGTCCAGGAGTTCACCATGTCGACTGCTTCCGGCCTTTCCACGCACCGTCCGTCCCGCATGCGCCGCGCGCGCTGGTTGTTCGCCGCCGCGTGGAGCGCGGCCCTCGCGCTGCAGGGCGCGGCGGCCGACCCGCTGCCCGCGCGCAACGGCTACCCCACGCAGGCGATCCGCTTCGTCTCGCCGTTCCCGCCCGGCGGCGGCAACGACGCCACCGCGCGCCTGGTGACCACGCGCCTGGCCGAGATCACGGGCCAGCCGGCCGTGGTCGACAACCGCGGCGGCGCGGGCGGCAACATCGGCGCCAAGGCGGTGGCCGACGCCAAGGCCGACGGCTACACCGTGCTGACCTCGCAGGTCTCGATCATGGCGGTGAACCCCGCGCTGTACGCGGCGCCGGGCTTCGACCCGGTCAAGAACTTCGTGCCGATCACGCAGATCAACGCGGCGCCGCTCGCGCTGGTGGTGGAGGCGAACTCGCCGCTCAAGTCCTTCGCCGACCTGGCCGCGAAGGCCAAGGCCAGCCCCGGCAAGCTCACCTATGCGACGCCGGGCAACGGCACCCTCTCGCACCTGGTCGGCGTGGTGCTGCAGAAGGACAACGGCGTCGACATGACGCACGTGCCCTACAAGGGCGCGGGCCCCGCGCTCACCGACCTGCTCGGCGGCCAGGTCGACGTGCTCGTGACTTCCACCGCCTCGGTGGCGGGCATGGTGCAGAACGGCAAGCTGCGCGTGCTGGCCGTGACCAGCCCGCGCCGCATCGGCGTGTTCGCGAAGGCGCCCACGCTCGAGGAACTGGGCTACGCCAATGCGCGCTTCGAGGACTGGTACGGCTTCTTCGCGCCGGCCGGCACGCCTCCCGAACGCGTGGCCTATCTCAACGAGGCGATCGTGCGCACCCTGCACCTGCCCGAGGTGAACAAGCAGGTCACCGATGGCGGCAGCGAGGTGGTCGCGAACACGCCCGAGGCCTTCGCGGCGCAGCTGCGGCAGGACATCGAGCGCTGGTCGCGCATCGTGAAGCTGTCGGGCGCGCGCGCCGACTAGCATCGGCGACGCCACAACGAGACAAGACGCCCATGCCCGCCTCGCCCACCGATCCCACCGGCCTGTCCCTCGAGACCCGCATCGCCCACCTCGGCAAGCACCCGGCCCATGCAGGCGGCGCGCCGGTCAACCCGCCGCTGGTGCGCGCGAGCACGGTGGTGTTCGACAGCGTGGCCGCGATGCGCGACGCCCGCGCGCGGCGCGGCGAGGAGCGCGTCTTCAGCTACGGCGCGCGCGGCACGCCCACCACCTTCGCGCTCGAGGATGCGGTGAGCGAGCTCGAGGGCGGCTACCGCACGCGGCTCTTTCCCACCGGCCTCGCGGCCATCGGCATGGTGCTGCTGTCCTATCTCAAGCCCGGGGACCACGTGCTGATGTCCGACAGCGTCTACGAGCCGGCGCGCCACCTGGTGCATTCCTTCCTCGATCCCTACGGCATCCGCTGCAGCTTCTTCGCGGCCGACGGCAGCGGCATCGAGGCGCTGTTCGAGCCCGCGACGCGGCTGGTCTACGCCGAGTGCCCGGGCTCGCTGGTCTACGAGATGTGCGACCTGCCGAGGCTGGCCGCGCTCGCGCATGCGCGCGGCGCGCTGCTGGCGGCCGACAACACCTGGGGCTCGGGCCTGCAGTACCGCCCGCTCGCGCTCGGCGCCGACATCTCGCTGATGGCCGCCACCAAGTACCTCTCGGGCCACTCCGACGTGATGATGGGCACGGTGGCCACCACGCGCGAGGCCTGGCGCGCGCTCAACGAGCGCTGCGACGCCTTCGGCATGACGGTGAGCCCCGACGACGCCTGGCTGGTGCTGCGCGGCATCCGCACGCTGTCGGCGCGGCTGCGCCTGCACGAGCAGCATGCGCTCGAGGTCGCGCACTGGCTGCAGGCACGGCCCGAGGTCGCGACCGTGTTCTGCCCCGCGCTGCCCACGCATCCGGGACACGATCTCTGGCGGCGCGACTGCCGCGGCACCAACGGGCTGCTGTCCTTCGAGCTGCGGCCGGAGATCGCGCCGGCCGCGGTCGAGCGGCTGGTCGACGCGCTCTCGCTGTTCGGGCGCGGCTCGTCCTGGGGCGGCTACGAGAGCCTCGTGGCCTGGGCCAACATGCGCGCGGCGCGCAGCGTGAGCGACTGGAGCGCGCGCGGCGCGGTGGTGCGGCTGCATGTCGGGCTCGAGGCGCCGGCCGACCTGGTGGCCGACCTCGGGCGCGGCTTCGCGGCGCTGCAGGCCGCCTGAGAACGTGTTCAGGCCGGCAGCGGCGCGGCCTGCGCGCGCCGGGCCGCGCGCCGCAACCGGCCGCGCACCACGGCCGCGAGGCCGGCCGCCGCGAACACGCCCGCGGCACCCACCCACGGCAGCGAGCGCACCTGCTCGGCCGCCACCACCAGCGAACCGAACCATGCGCCCAGCGCGATGCCGAAGTACATCGCCGAGGCATTGAGCGACAGCACCACCGACACCGCCTGCGGTGCCTGCTGCACCAAGGTGACCTGCTGCACCGGCGGGAACGACCAGCCCACCACGCCCCAGGCCATGATCAGCCCGAACACCAGGTAGACCGCGACCTGCGGCGGCGCCGCATGCGCGACCCAGGCCAGGCCGGCCTGCACCAGGCCCAGCGCGGCCAGCGCCAGGCCGCCCACGCGCAGCGCACCGAAGCGGTCGGCCATGTGGCCGCCGAGCAGGTTGCCGATGGCGCCGCAGACGCCGAACGAGAGCAGCGCCAGCGCCACGCCGTCGTCCGACAGCCCGGCCACCAGCCGCAGCAGCGGCGACAGGTAGGTGTAGACGGCGAAGATGCCCGCGAAGCAGACCAGCGTGACGCCCAGCGTCATCAGCACGTCGGGCCGCGCGGCGATGCGCAGCCGCTCGCGCAGGCTGGGCACGGGCCAGGGCACGGTGAGCGGGCGCAGCCGGGTCAGGCCGAGCAGCGACACCAGCGACAGCAGGCCGATCATCCAGAAGGTGGCGCGCCAGCCGAAGCTGTTGCCGACCCAGGTGCCCAGCGGCACGCCGAGCACGGTCGCGGCCGTCATGCCCATGTAGAGCAGCGCCAGCGCCCGGCCGCGCCGCGACGGCTCGGACGAGGCGGCCGCGTACGAACCCGCCGCCGCCATGAACAGCCCCGCGAACAGCGCCAGCAGCACGCGCGCGATCAGCAGCGCCGTGAAGCCCGGCGCGAGCGCGGCGATCACGTTGGCGAGCGTGAAGCCGCCCATCGCCAGCCGCAGCTGCCGGCCGAAGGGCCAGCTCGCGGTCAAGGTGGCCGTGACCGGCGCCGCGATCGCATAGGTGAAGGCGAAGGCCATCACCAGGTGGCCCGCCTGCGCGATGGTCACGTGCAGGTCGCGCGACACCGCGGGCAGGATGCCCGCGATCACGAAGCCCTCGGTGCCGATGGCGAACGCGCCCGCCATCAGCCAGATCAGTTTTGTCAGCATCCGTTACTTTCCGATTGGTTCAACGACTGTTGAACAAAGGCCGCGAGCGTACTGCGAAGCCGGCCTTTGTTCAATAACCATTGAACTTCGAGGTCCTTGGAGTCCTTCGGCTTAACGCCAAGGTGTCGCTGGGTTACCCTGCTGCGCCATGTCGACCCCCGAGCTCCCGCACCCGGCCACCGAAGACATCGACCTGTCGGCCGTCTACGACGCCCTGCGCGATGCCACGCGCCGCCGCATCCTGCTGCTGCTGGACGAGCACACCGAGCTCAACTGCTCGAGCTTCCTGGGGTTGGGATCGAAGTCGCGGCTGTCCTACCACCTGGCACGGCTGCGCGAATCGGGCCTGACGCAGACCCGCGCCGAGGGCACCGCGCGCTACATGCGGCTGCGGCGCGACGACCTCGCGCGGCGCTTCCCGGGCCTGCTCGACGCCATGATCACGGCCGCCCGCCAGGAGCGGCAGGACGCCCCGGCACCGCCGCCGGCACCCGCGCCAAACACCGCCGGTCGCCGGGGCGTGAAAAAAGCCCCCGCACTGGGCAACAATTAGTGACCTTTTCTTAAGGCCAAAGGTTACATTCAGGCTCCAGCGCAGCGCATACCTGCCATGAACCGGATCGGCTTCTTCCAACGCACCACTTTCCCGCCGGGAAGCGCGCACTCGCGCCCGGCGAGCTTCATTCCCTGGCTGATCGCGGTCCAGCTCTTCGTGCTCGTGCCGATGCTGGTCTTCAGCGTCTACGTCACCACGCGCATGGGCGACCAGGCCGAAGCCCGCGAGCGCCAACTGCTGCTCGACAAGGCCAACAGCACCGCCGCCGCGATGGCGCGCGAAGCCGACCGCCTGCGCGCCGATGTCCACCAGCTCGCCGCCCTGCCCGGCGCGGGCCAGCGTTTCGAGGTGCTGGCCTCGGGCGAGACCTCGGCCGCGCTCCATGCCCTCTACCGCCAGTACAACCCGAACGCGCTGGCCGATGCCGCGATCGCGCGCGCCAGCCTGCGGCCCGAGGGCTTCGGCGTGGTGCTGCGCGAACAGATCTGGCCCGAGGGCTGGGTCGCCTCGCTGGTCGACGCCAGCGGCAAGGTGGTCGCGCGTTCGCGCGACGAGGACCGCTACCTCGGCCATCACGCCACGCCGCAGTTGCGGCAGAAGATCGCCGGCGCCGACCGCAGCGTCAGCAGCACGCTCACGCTCGACGGCCTGAAGGTGCTCTCCACCATCGCGCCGGTGCCCGGCACCGCCTGGTGGGTCGCGGTCGGCGTGCCCGAAGACACCCTGAACCGCAGCGCCCGCAACCCGCTGGCCTCGCTGCTCGGCATGGGCAGTTGCCTGATCGTGCTGGGCCTGGCCGCTTCGGCGCTGATCGCGCGCCGGCTCAACCGCGAGTTCCGGCCCGCGTTCCTCAACGTGCCCGACGTGGTGGTGCCCAGCGCCACCGCGCGCGCGCTCACCGTGCCCGGCCCCGCGGCCGAGGCCATGCCCAAGCCCGGCGTGGCCGCCGAAGTGGCACCCGCGCCCGAGGACATGGCGCGCGACGACACCACCGGCCTGCCGCTGCCCGAGGTCTTCCTCGCGCAGGTGCGGCAGGCGCGCAGCGTGGCCGAGAACAGCCCCGGCTTCCTCTGGTGCGCGATCAGCGTCGAGCTCGGCGGCCTCGCCGGCGCGCGCGACCGCCTCGGCGAGGAAGCGGCCGAACGGCTGCTGCAGGCCTTCGTCGGCCGCATGCGCCGCTCGGTGCGGCCCGGCGACGCCTGCGGGCGCGTGGACGCCGACACCTTCGTCATCGTGCTGACCGGCCCGCGCGACGGGCTGGCACAGGCCGCCGAACGCGTCGGCTCCTCGCTGGTGCGCGGCGCGCGGGCGCTCGGCCACGGGCTGGACTGCAAGGTCGGCTTCGCCATCGGCGATCCGGCACGACCGGTCACGGCGGTGCTCGAACAGGCCGCCCATGCGCGGCAGGAAGCGCGCATCGACGGCGCCAGCGCCACGCGCTGGTTCAACGTCATCGCCTGAGCCTCCCGGCCTCCTACGCGGGCTCGCGGCCGCCTTCCGGACGGCCCGCCGCCGCCTCGTGCGATCATGCCCCGCCGCGCACGGCGGCTTTTGATCCAGGAGGTATCCGGTTTTGGTTTCGACAGGCAGGAACTGGCGCAGGCACGCCGCGCCGCTCGTGGCACTGACGATGGCGCTGGCCATCGCGGGCTGCTCCACCCCATCCCCGGGCAACGCGCCCGTCGAGAAGAGCGATGCACGCGGTCCCGGCAACTACGTGGTGCAGCCGGGCGACACCCTGTACCGCATCGCCTCGAAGACCGGCCGCCGGATGCAGGACATCTCGCGCTGGAACGGCATCGACGACCCGGACAAGCTCGAAGTCGGCCAGGTGCTGCGCATCGTGCCGCCGGGCGGCGCGTCGGAACCGCCGCCGCGCACCGCGGGCGGCGAGCGCGAACCCTCGAAGCGGCCCGTGCCGCCGGCCCCGCGCGAATCGGGCCCGCCGCCCTCGCGCGTCGGCACCGGCGACTGGGCCTGGCCCGCGCAGGGCCAGGTGATCGCCGGCTTCAACGGCGGCAGCAACAAGGGCGTCGACATCGCCGGCAAGCTCGGCGAGCCGGTGGTTGCCGCGACCAGGGGCGTGGTCACGGTCAGCGAGACCCTGCGCGGCTACGGCAACGTGCTCATGATCGACCACGGCAGCTCGCGCATGACGGTCTACACCCACCTGCGCACCGCGCTCGTGAAGAAGGGCCAGACCGTGCAGAAAGGCCAGCAGATCGCCGAGATGGGCAATACCGACGCGGACCGGGTCAAGCTGCATTTCGAGGTTCGCGTGGGCGGGCGCGCGGTCGATCCGCGGTCCTTCCTGGCCGACGGGCGATAACCCCCGACTGACGACGGGTCTCGCGATCCCCACCGGAATTGGGTGGACTTTGCGAATTGGGATTTCCGATCGCGCCCCGAACACGACGATCTGAATATTCCCGGCGGCGTTCTTTGTGCCCGCCCAATTGCGGACTCGACGATCCGCGGCGAATGCCGCGCCGCACAATGCCGGGCCACTCGCGGCTGCGATGAAGTCGAATGCATTCATCGATCGGGGAAGCTATTGATGTGCAGTCCGCACCCGACCACGACTGCCGCCGGCCGGATTCCCAATGCGCCGCTCGATGCGTTGGCAAACTCCCCAATTCCCAAAATGGAATCCGAATTCCGGTTGCCAATCAGATAAAGTCGGCGGGCCGGATCCGAAAGCCGGCACGGATTGGCGATCGGCCAACGGATGCTTTTTTTGCAGACCACCTGTCGGCGACCTGTCCTGATTTCGATCTTGCGACAATTGCTGACAACGAAAAATGCGTTCGCGGCCTAATCTCGCCTGCTCTCCTCTCTCTTCACTCCAATACAAAGCATCTCCATGGCCAAGACATTCCAACAGGTCCAGAAGCAAATCGAACAACTCCAGAAAGAAGCGGATCAGCTTCGCAAGAAGGAAGCGGACGGCGTTCTCGAACGCATCCGCGAAGCCATCGAGGTGTATGGCTTCACGGCCGCCGAACTGGGTTTCGGTCGCTCGCCGGGCCGTCCGGCCGCCGCGGCGAAGCCCGCCGCGCGCAAGGGCCGCAAGGGTCGCAAGGCAGCCACGGGCAATGCGCCCAAGTTCCGGGACGACCAGGGCAATGTGTGGAGTGGCCGTGGTCCGCGTCCCGGCTGGTTCAAGGCCGCGCTCGAAGCAGGCAAGTCGCCCGACGAACTGCTCGCGAAATAAAGCGACGGTCTTCGGGAAGCCCTGCTACCACCAGCGCGCCATCCCGAAGTCCGCTTCGGGGTTTTCGAATTGCACATGCGGCCCTTGCGGCCGCATGTCTTTTTCAGGGCCCGCCTGAATTGCGCAGCGATGCAAAGGCATCGATCGACGGTCTGTCTTCTCGTCGGCACCGCGCCGGATACGAACCGGCGCTGGCATCAATTGACCATCGCCCGTCGAGTCCCCGCGTCATCGGGAATTGCGAGATCGCTATGCCCCGGCGCGCGGCGTCGCCGACGGCAACTCGCCGAACAGTGCCTTGTAGCGCTGCGAGAAATGGCTCAATTGATGAAAGCCCTGCGCCTCGGCCGCCTGCGACACGCTCAGTTGCGCGGTCGATGTGGCCAGCAGGCGATCGCGCACCGCATTGAGCCGCAGGCTGCGCAGGTAATGCACCGGCGTCGTGTCGGCCATCTGCCGGAAGCCGTTCTGCAGACTGCGCCGGCTGGTGCGCAGGCGCCGGCACAGCGCATCGATGTCGGGCGGCGCGGCACCGCTGGCGGCCACGATGCGATGGCACTCCGAGACGATGAAGCTCGCCGAACTGCCGGCCACGCCCGGTGGCGCGCCGGCCGCGCCCTCGAGCGCGGCATGCAAGGCCTCGAAGGCGATGCGCGCGGCGGCTTCCTCGCCCGCGGCATCGCCGCCCTGCACCAGCCCCAGCAAGGCGTGCCGCAAGCGCGCCACGGCTTCGGCCGGTGCGCGCAGCACCGGCTGCGACAGCAGGCGCAGCGCCTGCGGCGGCAACGGCCGCGCATCGAGCAGGCGGCGGAACTGCTCGGCCTCGAAGGTCACGGCCAGCAGTTCCATGCCGCGCGGGCGCTGCAAGGTGAAGTCGTCGCCCGCGCGCAGCAGGAACAGGCTGTGGTCCTCGAGCGCACGGCCCTGCACGCGCGGAACGCCCGCGCCCTGGCCGTTGCCGACCGCGAAGCACAGCCGTCCCGCGGGCAGGCAGCCCTGCTGCACCACGCGCTCGCTCATCCACTTGCGGAACACGTGCACCCCGCCCGAGACCGCCTCGGCCAGCGTGCTGCGCATCACGCCCTGCGACAGCTGCAGGTAGCGCTGCTGCCATTCGGGCGCGGAGGCGCCATGCAGATGGAAGTCGTCGAACAGGTCGAGGGTGAGGGCCATGCGTGGGCAAAGGGGCGGTGGGTTGCCAGCGTACGCCGGCCCGCGCATTTTGCCGATTTGGGTTAACGAGCGTTCGGCCTCCCGCCGCACACTGCCGGCCTCCCTGGAGTCCGACCATGGCTACAACGCTTGCATCGCACGGCCGCAAGGCCTTCACCACGGCGCTGGTCGCCTGCGCGGCGGCGCTTGCCGGCTGCGGCACGGCGCCGAACGCCCTTCCCTCTTTTCCCTCTTCTTCCAACCAGAGCAGACCCATGACCGAGGAACAGACCCGACAAGCCGTGCAAGGCGACTGGATCAGCATCGCGCCCGAAGTCCGGCCCAGCGCCGCGAAGAATGCCGACGGCACGCTCAAGCCCTTCTACCTGAAGCGTGCCTTCAAGGCCCTGCCCGACGACCGCTTCGAGCTTGCCATCGTCAACTCGGCCGACCCGAATGGCGCGGTGCCGCTCGCACGCATCCTCATCAAGGGCCACATGCTGTGGCGCGGCGCGCACCCGATCGCGGCCGGCGCGCAGAAGGTGGACTTCGTGGCCGACGAGGCCTACGAGGTCACGCCGCTGATCCAGGGCTTCGCCGACCTGCTGAACCAGGTGGCGAGCCAGGGCTATGCGAAGTGGGAGGTCAATGGCACGCAGAGCGTGTTCGGCAAGAGCTTCGCGCCCTTCGGCCTGGCCGCGGGCCGCCACTTCATGGAGTACGACCTCGTCTACCTGCGCGGCGACATGCTGTTCTGGGGCGCGCGCCACATCGACGGCCGCGGCTTCGACACCGAGCAGAACCGGCCGACCAACCTGCAGATCCCGCTGGTGCGCCCCTGATCAGCGCGCGAGCGTGGCCTCGATGAAGGCCACGGCGCGCGCCAGTCCCTGCTCGGCGCGCATGCGCTCGCCGAGTTCGCGCGCCCGCGAGCGCACCGCCGCGTCGTCGGTCCAGGCGATGCCGCGCGCCAGGTCCCGGGCCGTGAGCCGCGTGCCGGCCACCGCCGCGGGGGCCACGCCGGCGCGCGCGAGCTGGTGGGCCCAGAAGAACTGGTCGCCCGCGAACGGCACCACCACCGAGGGCACGCCCGCGCGCGCCGCCGAATGCGTGGTGCCCGAGCCGCCGTGGTGCACCACCGCCGCCATGCGCGCGAACAGCCAGTCGTGCGGCACGTCGCCCACCGCGTGGAAGTTGGCCGGCAGCCCCTGCACCGCCATGCCGCTCCAGCCCGGGTTGAACACCGTGCGCCGGCCCGCCATGGCCTCGACCAGGGTCGCGCGCATGCGCACCGCATCGAAGCCCGTCATGCTGCCGAAGCCCAGGTAGATCGGCGCTTCGCCCGCGTCGAGAAAGGCCCGCAGCGCCGCGGGCACCTGCCACGCGCTGGCGGGCGGCATCCATTGCCCGAAGGCCACCGCGTTGCCGGGCCAGTCGGCCGGGCGCGGCAGCAGGCTCGGCGAGAAGCCGTAGAGCATCGGGTGCCCGTCCCACATCTTCCCGCGTGCCGGCAGGCCGCAGACCTCGGCGCGCGCCGCGTTGATCGCCGGGCGGAAGGCGCGCCACAGCATCGCGTTGACGAAGCGATGGCTGGTGCGGTGCAGCCAGCGCGGCACCTTCGCGGGCGGCAAGAAGGGCGTGGCGAAATCGCGCGTGGGCGTGAGCGGAAACATCCCCGCGCCGATCGCCGGCACGCGCAGCGCATCGCCGGCCGAGAGCCCGACGAAGGCCGCGAGGCCCGCCGACACGATGGCGTCGCAGCCGCGCGCCGCCTCGACGGTCTGCCGCAGCCAGGTTGCGGCATTGGCATTGGCGATGGCCGCGAGCGCCTTCGCGGCCGCGCCCGGGTTGTGGCTCTGCGCCACCACGTTGGCGATCGCGCCGCTCGCGCCCAGCGCGCCCTGGATGTCGCCGGCCAGCGCCTGCGAGCGCACGCCCAGGCGCTGCGCGGTGCCGAGCGTGGAGGCATCGGCCAGCAGCAAGGTCGAATGGCCGGCCGCGTCGAGCGCATGGCACAGCGCGGCGAGCGGACGCGCATCGCCCTCCGTGCCGTAGGTGACGACCGCGATCTTCATGCGCGCTTCCTCCTCGCGGCCTTGGCGCCGGCGCGCGTGCCGTCGACGAAGACCTCGACGATCGCCGCGAACTCATCGCCCAGTTCCAGGCCCGGCAGCGTGAGCCACCGCATCAGCGCGCCGAAGTACAGGTGGTGCAGCAGTTGCGCGAGATGCTCGGGCGCCAGGTCGGCACGCAGGCTGCCCTCCTGCTGCGCATCGCGGATCAGCAGCGCGAACAATCCGATCAGGTCGCGCGGCCGGCCTTCGGGATCGCCGCCGCCATCGAGCTCGCTCTCGATGTTGAGGAAGCGGAAGCGGAAGTAGTCGAGCAGATAGGCGCGATGGCGCCGCGACCATGCGGCCGAGGCCTCGAGCAGCCGCGCGAGCCGCGCCTCGAAGCCGCCGGTCGCGCCGACCAGCTCGGCCAGCCGCGCGGTATCGGCCGCGAGCTCGAGGTGGATCCAGTGCGCGAGCACCGCCTCCTTGGTCGCGAAGTGGTTGTAGAGCGTGCCCTTGGCCACGTCCGCCCGCAGCGCGATCTGCTCCATCGTGGTGGCGTCGTAGCCCTGGGCCTCGAACAGCTGCATGGCGATGGTCGCCACGTGGTCGAGCGTCTGGACGCGCCGCCGCTCGCGGCGGCCGGGAGGTTCGGGGAGTTTGGGCGACGGCAAGGCGGATAGCTTGATATTGAACGTCGTCCAAGTTTATACGACGTCTAAAAACTCTTCGGTGCCGAACGGTCCGCGGGCAGACCGGAGCGACCTGTACTCCACGTACCGACCGAGGAGCACACGAACTTTTTTACTTGTTTTCGGGGATTGAGCGGCCATGGGCTTGCACGCAGAGTACGCACGCTGTTTCGCAACCGTCTTTTTTTCACGACTCGACTCTGGGAGTTCGCATGTCCGGCCGTCTCACTGCTGCTTCTTCTTTCTCCCGCCCGTCGCGGCGGCCGCGCTCGCACGGCATCGCGCTGTCGACCCTGAGCGCGGCCTTGCTGCTGCTGGCGGCCGCGCCATCGGCCGTGCTCGCGCAAGGCGTGCAACTGGGCAGCGGCGGCAATGGCGGTGCCGGCCGCGACGGCGCGGGCGGTGCGGGCGGCGCGCCGGGCGCGGCCGGCGGCAACGGCTACCTGACCAACAACTTGGGCCAAGGCGGCGCGCCGGGCCAGGGCGCGGGCCCGGCCTGGTTGTCCGCGGGCGGCGGCGGCGGGAGCACCGCGGCGAACGGCGCCGTGGCCATCGGCATCGGCGCCAACGGCGCCAACGCGCCGAGCATCGACTCCGCCGGTGCCGGCGGCGGCGGCGCGCTCGCCAGCGTCGGCGGCGCCACGGCCATCGGCGGCGGCGGTGGCGGCGGCAGCGGCTTCTTCACGGGTGGTGTCGGCGGCAACGGCGCCAGTGCCACGGCCAGCGGTGCCACGGCCATCGGCAGCGGCGGCAGCGGTGTCAGCGACGACCTTCGCGGCGGCAACGGCGGCAATGGCGCCCAGGCCAGCGGCATCGCCAGCACGGCCATCGGCAGCGGCGCTTCGGGCACGGGACCCAGCCAGTCGGGTGCCAGCGGTGCCGTGGCCAGCGGCAACTACACGACGGCCATCGGCGGCTCGAACGCCGGCATGAACAGCGCACGCGCGACGGCCGACAACGCCACCGCGCTGGGCAACGGCGCACTGGCTTCGGGCAAGAACTCGGTGGCGCTGGGCCAGGGCTCGGTCGCGAGCGGCGACAACACGGTCTCGGTCGGCGGCAACGGCACCACGCGCGTGATCACCAACGTCGGCGCCGGCAACATCGCCGCCGGCAGCACGGACGCCGTGACCGGCGGCCAGGTCTACGGACTGAGCCAGAGCCTGAGCACCGCGGTGCTCGACACCTCGAGCCTGTCGACCGCCGTGGCGAACCTGTCGACCGGGGTCGGCACGCTGTCGACCTCGACGTCCACCAGCATCGGGTCGCTGTCCACCGGCGTGGGCGCGCTGTCCACCAGCGTCGATGCGCTGTCGGCGTCGACGTCCACCGGCATCGGCTCGCTCTCCACGAGCGTCGGCGCACTGTCGACCTCGACCGCCACCAGCATCGGTTCGCTCTCCACGAGCGTCGGCGCACTGTCGACCTCGACTGCCACCAGTATCGGCTCACTCTCCACGAGCGTCGGCACACTGTCGACCTCGACCTCCACCAGCATCGGTTCGCTCTCCACGAGCGTCGGCGCGCTGTCGACCTCGACCGCCACCAGCATCGGCTCTCTTTCCACGAGCGTCGGCGCGCTGTCGGCATCGACCTCCACCAGCATCGGTTCGCTCTCCACCGGCGTCGCGACACTGAACACCGGCCTGAACACCCTCTCGACCGGCGTGGCGACGCTGTCGACGTCCACCGCCAACTCGGTCGCCAGCCTGTCGACCTCGACCGCGCAGGCGCAGAGCACGGCCAACGCGGCCGGTGTCGCCGCCGCCTCGGCCCAGGGCACGGCCAACACGGCGCTCGGCGCGGCCAATGCGGCGCAGGCCAGCGCGAACAAGGCGCAGGGCACCGCCGACAACGCGCTCGGCCTGGCGCAGAACTCGGTGCAGTACGACGCGGGCGGCGGCAGCGTCTCGCTCAATGCCAACGGCGGCGCCGGCACCCTCATCGGCAACGTGCGCGCGGGCCAGGCCACCACCGACGCCGCCAACGTGGGCCAGGTGCAGCAGGCCCAGCAAGGCGCGATCAGCAGCGCGAACAACTTCACCAGCCAGCAGGTCATGGCACTGCAGACACTGATGAACCAGGCGTTTTCGAACGGGCTGTGCAGCTTCTCGGGCGGCAACGTCACCTGCGGCACGGGCGCGAGCGCCAGCGGCCAGGGCGCCACCGCTTTCGGCCCGAACGCGCAGGCCAACGGCAACGACACCGTGGCGGTCGGCAACGGCGCGCAGGCCAGCCATGCGGGCTCGGTCGCCATCGGCGCGGGCGCGCGCGCGCTGGCCGATCCGACCACCGCGGTCGGCAACAACGCCCAGGCCCTCGGCAACGATTCGGTCGCGCTCGGCGCCAACACGCTCGCCACCGGCCGCAATGCTGTGGCACTGGGCCAGGGGTCGGTCGCCACGCGCGACAACAGCGTGTCGGTGGGCAACCAGGCCACCGGGCTCGCGCGCACCATCACCAACGTCGCGCCGGGCGTGCTGCCCGGCGATGCCGTCAACCTCGGCCAGATGCAGCAGGCCGTCGCCACCGCGACCAACGAAGTCCGCAGCTTCGCCGCGCAGGGCATCGCGTCGGCACTGGCCATGCCCGGCATCCCCATGCTCGCGCCCGGGCAGCGCTGGGTCGGCGCCGCGGTCGGCAACTACGCGGGCGCCTCCGCGCTGGGCATGGCCTTCGGCTACCAGGTCAGCGAGCGCCTGAACCTGGGGCTGGGCGTGTCGACCGGAACCAGCGGCAGCGCCAACCACGTGGCCACGCGGGTGCAGGTCGGCTACGCCTGGTAGCGAGGCCGGGGCGCGTCCTAGAATGCGGACCGGCGTCTTCCACGCCTCCCGTCCGCGGAAAGGGCTGCGCCCAGGTTTCATCCCCCCATCGCATGCCCATGCGACTCCCGGCCAGACAGCGGACACGGCCGACACTGGAGTTCGTATGTCCAACACCCCTCGCGACACCCATCGCGCCTCGGCCCGCAGCGGCCACATCAACCTCGAGCAGCAGCGCAAGCGCGCCAAGGAACTGCTCGCGCGGCTCGCCGATGGCAGCGCCGCTGCGCCACCGTCCCTTCCTTCGCGTCGGAGCGCTTCGGCACCACGGCTGGCCGACGCCCAATGGCTGATCGCGCGCGAGCTCGGCTTCGCGAGCTGGCCCCGGCTCAAGGCCCATGTCGACGCGGTCGACTTCGCCGCAGCGCACCCCGGCTTCGCGGCCGACGACGAGGCCGGCACCCGGCACTGGCGCTGCGGCAACGACATCGCCCACACCCTGCAACTGGCCGGCTTCCGCGGCGACTTCCACATGTTCGCGGACCCGCTGTGCATGGGCCCGGTGCCCGAGCAGCCCGAGGCCGCCTTCATCGAGACGCGCAGCGCCTTCGTCGCCCGGACCTTCGGCCTGCCGCCCGACGACGCACGCGGCCGCATGCGCGGCGAATACGAAGCGCTCGCGCGCCTGCCCGATGCAAACCGCGCCGTGCTCTGGTGCGAGGCCGATGCCTACGACCAGCTGTTCCTGATCGCCGTGCTCGCGCGGCTCGAGCGCCTGCCCGCGAAGCTCGAGCTGATCGAGATCGATCGCGTGCCCGGCGTCGACCGCTTCATCGGCATCGGCCAGCTCGCACCCGCCGTGCTGGCCTGGCTGTGGCCGCGCCGCAGGCCCATCGATGCGCCTGCGCTCGAACTCGCGCGCAACGCATGGCGTGCCTACCGCGCGCCCTCGCCCGAGGCCTGGGCCGACATCGCGCACGGCGAGACGCCCGCCCTGCCCTTCCTCGCGCCCGCGTTGCGGCGGCAATTGCAGGAGCTGCCCTCGCTGCGCGACGGCCTCTCGCTGACCGAGCGCCTGGTGCTCCAGACCATCGACGAGCACGACCGGCTCGCGTTCGGCCAGGTCTACGCCGAACTCAACGAGCATCGCGAACCGCTGCCCTTTCTCGGCGACCTGATGTTCCATGCGCTCGTGCGTCCCTTGATCGATGCGGCCGAGCCGCTGATCGTGGAATCCGATGCACAGCGCGACTGGCCCCAGCGCCCGCTCGAACTCACGACACTGGGCCGGCGCGTGCTCGCGGGCGAGAGGTACTGGATCGACCATGCGAGCCACGAACGCTGGATCGGCGGCGTGCGCATCGAGCCCCGCCGGGCGCACTGGGCGATCGACGATGCACTGCGCCCCGTCTGGCGCGGCGAGCCTCGCTGAGTCCGCAGCGCGCGGGGTGCTTTGCTACCCTGCGCGCTTCATCTCATCCGACAGCCCCATGACCACGATCTCCGTCCGCCAGGCCGTGATGGCCGACCTCGATGCACTGGCCGCGCTGTTCGATCAGTACCGTCAATTCCAAGGCCAGCCCGGCGACCTGCCTGCCGCGCGTGCATTCCTGCGCGAGCGTCTCGACCATGGCGAGTCGGTCGTCTTCCTCTGTCACGACGGCACCGTGCCCGTGGGCTTCGCGCAGCTCTACCCGATCTTCTCGTCGGTCTCGCTCACGCGCGTGTTCATCCTCAACGACCTGTTCGTCGCCGCGGCGGGACGCCGCAAGGGCATCGGCTCGCGTCTTCTCTCGGCTCTTGAGTCGTATGCGTGGTCGCTGGGCGCCGCGCGCGTTTCGCTGAATGTCGCGCGCGACAACGTGTCGGCGCAGCAGCTCTATGAACGGCAGGGGTGGGAGCAGGATGGGAAGTACTTCATGTATCACCGGTTTACTGCGGATTCGTAGTGCTGCGCGAGGGCGGCGATGGGCAGGCTCAGCCCAGTTGCGAGGCCCGGAGCCCTCACCCTAGCCCTCTCCCAGAGGGAGAGGGAACAAGAAGCCGAGCGAAGCGATGGCCCGAGCGACATTGCAAGGCCGAGCGAAGCAAAGGCCCGAACCACCCCCTCTGGCTGCGCCGAGGAGCGCAGCGTTTCGCGGATCAGGGCTCGCAGCTGTTTGAGCGAAGCGAGTTCTGCGAGACCCCGCGAAACGCGAGCACCGCAGGTTGCCCGTAGCGAA
>Ga0209902_100955_pt1 | contig 19453 bp, 12 predicted proteins | sample FECB27metaG_FD_188304 | JGI IMG/M metagenome (GOLD analysis project Ga0209902, IMG submission 188304) | Cyanobacterial communities from the Joint Genome Institute, California, USA - FECB-27 (SPAdes) (version 2) | ecosystem: Environmental > Aquatic > Thermal springs > Hot (42-90C) > Microbial mats...
GACTGGTCGCGCCGCTCGTCGCGTTTCGCCGAACCCCAGGGCTATGAGAAGGGCGAATGGCCGGACATGGCGAAGCTCGCCTTCGAAAGCTCGCCCGTCGCGTCGATGAAGACCTGGCGCTCGCCCGTGCTGCTGATCCATGGCGACGACGACCGCAACGTCGCCTTCGACCAGACGATCGACCTCGCCCGCCGCCTCGACGCGGAGGAGATCCCCTATGAGGAGCTGATCCTGCCCAACGAGTTGCACGATTTCCAGCGCTACGACAGCTGGCGCCGGTCGGACGCGGCGACGGTCAAGTTCCTGGAGGCGAAGCTCAAGCCCTGAGGCTTGCCGGCATCCACATGCCGTCATGCTGAACCCTTCGAAGGGCTCAGGCTGACGTTTCGCGCGCCGCGCGTGACCTCAATTGCCGGATTGACATAGTTTCCGATCAGGACAACTCTGTCCGAACCGGACCAATTGTGCAGCCTGCCGCCAACGCGGCCTCTGCCGGTCCTGTGCTTCGCGATGTTCTGCGCGGCGCGAATGAGTCGATAATCGACCGCTCTAGGGGGTGTGCATGAAATTCAGATCACCGATGCTCGTGGTTATGGCCGGCCTGGCCGCGATCGCGGGAACCGCTTCGTTCAGCCAGCCGGCGCCGACCGCCACCGTGGCGCCGGCAGCGCCCGCCGCCGGTGTGCCGACGATCACGGCGCCGGCACCTACCCCCAAGCTCGCGCCCGGCCAGCCGATCCCGCCGCTGGAGCTGGAGGCGCTGGTCGACGGCGTCGTCCGCCAGGGCATGAACGACCTGCACATCGCCGGCGTCACCGTCTCGATTGTCCAGAACGACAAGCCGGTACTGCTCAAGGGCTATGGCATCTCCAACATCAACCCGATGCGCCCGGTCGATCCGCGCAAGACGCTGTTCCGCATCGGATCGGTCTCCAAGACGATGACCTGGATCCTGATCATGCGCGAGGTGGAGAAGGGCACAATCAAGCTCACCGATCCGGTGAACAAATATCTGCCCGCCGATTCGCAGATCCCCGATCAGGGCTTCAAGAATCCGATCCGCATCGTCGATCTGATGGCGCATGCGCCCGGCATGGAGGATAGCGGCTTCGGCCATCTCATCCTCGACAAGGCCGAGCGGCTGACGCCGCCCGCCGACTATATCCGCGTGCATCGTCCCGACCGCGTCCGCGAAGCGGGCACGCTGTCCACCTATTCCAACTATGGCGTGGCGGTTGCCGGGCAGATCCTCGCCGGCCTCAACAAGGTCGATTTCGAGACGCTGGCGGACCGCGACGTGCTCGGCCCGGCGGGGATGACGCGCAGCACCTTCCGCGAACCGATGAAGCCGCGTCCCGGCTTTGCCGCGCCGATGTCTCCGGCGCTCGCCGCCGACGTCTCGGACGGCTTCCGCTGGGGCGGCAACCGGTTCAAGTCGATGGGCCCCGATTTCATCGGCAGCGTCGCCGCCGCCGGATCGGTCGCGACCACCGCCGAGGACATGGCGCGTTACATGCGGCTGCTGCTTCGCGACGGCGCGATCGACGGCACGACCATCTACGGCCCCGTCGCGGCCAAGGCGTTCCGCACCCCGATCATGAAGGTGCCAGCGGGCGTCAACGGCTGGGCGCACGGCTTCGGCATCTCCACCCAGCCCGGCGGCTTCACCGGCTATGGCCATGGCGGCGGCACCAGCGCCTTCCTCACCCAGATGATGGTGATCCCCGAGCTCGACCTGGGCGTGTTCATCAGCACCAACACCGTGGGCGGCAGCGCCCTGTCCGGCAAGCTGCCCGGCGCGATCATCGAACGCTTCTATGCGCAGACCCCGCCGATCCAGCGCGCCGGCAATCCGGAACTGCTGAAATCGGCCGCCAATTACGAGGGCAGCTATCTCGCGACGCGCCGCTCCTATTCGGGGCTGGAGAAGTTCCTGGGTGTGCTCGGCGGCATGGCGAAGGTGTCGGTCTCGCCCGACGGCTATATCGTCACATCGGGCGCGCTGGGCAGCCAGAGCTGGGCGCCCGGCGATTCGCCTTCGCAATTCCGCGCGATGGATGGCGACGCCTATCTGAACTTCGTGTTCGACGACAGCGGCAAGGCGATCCGCATCTACACCCCGTCGGGCGCCAACGCGTTCGAGCGCGCATCCGGCCTGCTCGATCCCGGCCTGTTCGCCTGGCTGGGCGGACTGGTCGCGCTGACCGCGTTCGGCCTGTGGGCGACCTTCCTCGCGCGCGGCGGCAGCACCTATCAGGGATCGACGCTGCGCCTGTCGCATTATGTGCTGCTGGTCACCGGCACGCTGTGGCTGGTGGCGGTGATCGCGATGGCGACATGGCTGCCAGGACTGATGGCCAGCGGGCCGTCGCTGCATTACTGGCCGCCGACGCCGCTGGCGGTGGGATCGACGGCGGCGCTCGCCGCCACCGTGACCGCGATTGCCTCCGCAGTGCTGCTGGGTCTCGGCCTCAGCCGCACGCCGGCCGGTGCGCAGAGGCCCGGAGCCTTCGCGCTCGTGCGCCACGTGGTTGCGGTCCTGCTCTTCCTGGCGCTTTCGCTGATGGTTGCCATCCGGGGCGGATTGCTGCCCTGGGTGCTGTAACCGCGATCGGGCCGATCCGGGCCCGATCCCTCGACCCTCGGCGCGCGCGTGGGGCGCGCGCCGGGACCTGAGTGCTTCACCTCACCGACAGCACCGCTGCGCCCGTCAGCAGGCGAGCCACGCCCGTTCGGCGGCGTCGACCGCCTCGACCATGTCCGCTTCGGCGCCCGCGAGCGACAGACGCGCGCGCACCGCATCGGCGTCTCCGGCCCTTGGAAATGCGCGATCGGCCTTGGCCGCTTTCGCCAGATCGCCGATCCAGCCGTCATCCTTCGCCTGGCCGAGCAGCCATGTGCCGAACGGCGTCGACGGCATCGGTCGCGGCAGTGCCTGCCGAAGCGGCACCACAGGGGATGCGGGCGCGGGTTCGGACGCGGATTTAGGCTTGGGCTTTGGCGTAGGCCTGGATCGGGCTCTGAGCCTTGCAACCGCTGCCGGTGCGCGCTCGATGGCCCGGACTTCCTCCCAGGCGAAGGGGAGCATCGGATTATCGTCGATCGATGACTTCGCCTTGCGAACGCGCGCCATAGGCTCCTCCAGGAACACGGGTTCGGCCGCCCTAGCATGTTCCTGATATGTTCGCACCCGGATCGTGCGCCCCGCGACAAGTTTCGGTGCCGGAGGGCGGCCGCGCAAACGACCGGGTCAGCAGCCTCTCGGCTGCTTCCACCTATATCTATCGATTCGTGGAACGCTGGAGCGGGCGAAGGGATTCGAACCCTCGACCCCGACCTTGGCAAGGTCGTGCTCTACCCCTGAGCTACGCCCGCTCGGCGTGTATTCCGGGGCGGACCCCGGGGGTGAGGCGCGGCTGTTAGCATCGGGTATCGGGGTCCGCAACCCCCTTCGACAAGAGAATCGGCACGCGGCGTCACGCACGTACATTGCGGACATGTTTCGCATTGCCGAAAGCGCCCCGGCTTGCTTCAATCGCGACGGCGGCGCCGTCCGCTGCAACAATCTCAGGCCTGAAGCATTTTCGTGGGAGGCTGGGTCGGCCGTGACGAGCGGGGCAAGTATCGATGAGTGACGCGAATCTGTCGGACCGCGAGGCCCGCCGCCTGGAAGCGCTGCATCGATACGGGATCCTGGACACCCCGCGCGAGGCTGCGTTCGACGAAGTCGCGCAACTGGCGGCCGATCTGTGCGGAACGCCGATCGGCGTCGTCAACCTGATCGATCGGGATCGCCAGTTCTTCAAAGCCGAGGTGGGCCTGCGCGTCCGCGAGACGCCGCTCGAATCGTCTATCTGCGCGCATGCCATATTGGAGGAGGATTTCCTGCTGGTGCCCGACACCACGCAGGATACGCGTTTCGCCTGCAATCCGCTGGTGACCGGTGCGCCGCATCTGCGATTCTATGCCGGCGCCCTGCTCAAGACTGCGGAAGGGCTGCCGATCGGCACGCTGTGCGTGCTCGACGTCGAGCCGCGAGCCTTGGGCGAAGTGCAGCAACGCGCGCTGAAGGTGCTGGCGAATCAGCTTATGGCTCAGCTCGACCTGCGCGTGGCGATGCAGGAGCGAGGCGAACGCGAGAAGCGCTATCGCACGCTGTTCGATTCGATGGACGAGGGATTCTGCATCATCGAATTCCTCGACGGTCCCGATGGACCGCTCAGCGACTATATCCACATCGAGGCCAACGCCGCCTACGAGACCAACGCGGGGATCGCCAATGTCGTCGGCCAGAAAGTGCGCGAGATGGTCCCCGCCGAGGCCGGCGACTGGGTGGAGCGCTATGGCGGCGTGCTGGCGACGGGTGAGCCGATCCGGTTCGAACGCGAGCTGGAAGCGACCGGCCGCTATCTGTCGCTCTCCGCCTTTCGCATCGAGCCGCCGGAACGCCGTCAGGTCGCGGTGCTGTTCCAGGACGTCACCGCGCGCCGCGAGGCCGAACTTGGGCTGATCCGGCTCAACGAGACGCTGGAGGCGCGCGTCGCCGCGACCTTGGCCGAACGCAAGGTGCTGGCCGATATCGTCGACGGGACCGAAGCCTTCGTCCAGGTCGTCGACATGGAATGGCGCTGGCTGGCGATCAACGGGGCGTCGGCGGGCGAGTTCGAGCGGATCTTCGGCGTGCACCCGCGCGTGGGCGATTCGATGGTCGAGCTGCTGGCCGATCAGCCCGAGCATCAAGCCGCGGTCCGGGCGATCTGGGCAAGGGCATTGGCGGGGGAGGAATTCGTCGAGGTCGCCGAGTTCGGCGATCCGACACGCGACCGCCGCCATTACGAGATGCGCTTCAGCGCGCTGCGCGACGCCGATGGCGCCCAGATCGGCGCCTATCAGTTCGTCTATGACGTCACCGACCGGCTACGCGAGCAGGAACGGCTGCGCGAGGCCGAGGAGGCGTTGCGCCAGGCGCAGAAGATGGAGGCCGTCGGCCAGCTCACCGGCGGTCTGGCGCATGACTTCAACAATCTTCTCGCGGGCATTTCGGGTTCGTTCGAGATGATCGGCACGCGCCTGTCGCAGGGTCGCAGCCGCGACGTCGAGAAATATCTGACGGCCGGACAGGGCGCCACGCGGCGCGCCGCAGCGCTCACCCATCGCCTGCTCGCCTTTTCCCGCCGGCAGACGCTGTCGCCCAAACCGGTGGTGATCAACCGGCTGATGTCCGATCTGGTCGAGTTGGTGCAGCGTACCGTCGGGCCGTCGATCCAGGTGGAGACGATCGCGGCGGGCGGCCTTTGGCCGACATTGGTCGACGCCAACCAGCTCGAGAACGCCCTGCTGAACCTGTGCATCAATGCGCGCGACGCGATGCCGGCCGGCGGCCGGATCACGATCGAGACGGGCAACAAATGGCTTGACCAGCGCGCCGCGCGGGAACGCGGCCTGGACCCCGGCCAATATGTCACCGTCTGCGTCAGCGACACCGGGGCGGGCATCGACAAGGCGATCCTGGAACGCGTCTTCGATCCATTCTTCACGACCAAGCCGATCGGCGAAGGCACGGGGCTGGGGCTATCCATGGTCTATGGCTTCGCGCGGCAGTCGCACGGCCATGTCCGCATCTACTCCGAAGTCGGCCAGGGCACGATGGTGTGCATCTACCTGCCCCGCCATCTGGGCGCCGAGCCGGTCGAGCCCGACAGCCGATCGACCGTCACGGCCGTCCATGCGACCGGAGAGACCATCCTGGTCGTCGACGACGAACCCACCATCCGCATGCTGATCGTCGATGCGCTGGGCGAACTCGGCTATCGCTGCGCCGAAGCGGCCGATGGGCCGGCGGGGCTGAAGATCCTCGAATCGGGCGAGCATATCGATCTGCTCATCACCGATGTCGGTCTGCCCGGGGGTCTCAACGGCCGGCAGGTCGCCGAAGCGGCGCGGGCGATGCGCCCCGACCTGAAGATCCTCTTCATCACCGGCTATGCCGAGAATGCGGTCCTCAACCACGGCCATATCGAGCGCGGCATGGAAGTGCTGACCAAGCCGTTCGCTGTCGACGACCTGACGGGCCGGGTCGATCGCCTGCTCCGTTCGGGGGCATCGCGCACCGCCGATCGCGAACGGGACGCCGACATGGGGAATGCGCCCCGCGCCGAATGACGACGCGTCAGGAACCGCTGCTGACGACGGCGGGCGCGACAGGAAGCACGGGCGGCGGAGCGACAACCGGCGCAGCCGCCGCACGTTCGCCCCCGGCAGCGCCGGAGGTGTTGGCGGGCGATGGCATCGACACGACCATGGCCGAATCCGCAGGCATTTCTGCGGCATCGCCGAGCGCGGCATCGATCCCGGTAATCTCCGAACGGCCGACCGGACCGCTGGCCGTATCGCCCGTCGTATCGAACGCTATGTCGGCATTGGCCGGTTGCTGCCGCTTCGCATCGCCACAACCGATCAGGAGCAAAGATGCGACCAGTACGACGAACCCATGTCTCATATCCCGACCCCCGATGCGATTGCGGTCCGTTCTATCAACGAACGAGCGTCGAAATGGTGTCGGCCGGTAAAGGAAAGGTGCAGACAAGGGGACGAATTTGCACATTTCCGGCCGAAGGAACGCGATAAGCACGTGCCGCATTCAGCACGGACACCGCAGACCATGGCATTCGCATCCGCCGGATCGTTGCGCACCCTGATCCTTGCGACGGCGAGCCTGGCGGCATGGCTGCCCGGCATCGCCGCCGCGGCCGAATCGTCGCCCAGGACCGCAGGATTGCCCGCGGTCCGCGCGCGCGCGAGTTCGACCCTGTCGCTCCGTTCGCCGGAGGGGCTCGATTATCGGATCTTCGTATCGATCCCCGCCGGCGATCCGCCCCCGGGCGGCTTTCCGGTCCACTACATACTCGACGCCAATGCCTGGTTCGGCATCGCGGCGGAGACGGTGCGCCTCTACGAGCTGGAGGGCGGACCGGCCATCGTGGTCGGCATCGGCTATCCGGTCGACACGCTTTATGCGCCGCTGCGGCGGGGGCATGATTTCACGCTCGGTCCGCCCGCGAGCGGCGAGATGTCGGTCTATGCCGGCGCCGATTTCGGCGGCGCGAACGCCTTCCTGGCCTTTCTGCTCGGGCCGGTGCGCGACGCGATCGCGGCGAAGGCGCCGATCGATCGCAGGCGCCAGTCGCTGTTCGGCCATTCGCTCGGCGGCTATTTCGTGATGCATGTGCTGCTGACCCGGCCCGACGCCTTCGCCGCCTATGCCGCGGCCAGCCCGGCGCTATGGTGGGACCTGCCGAAACTCGATGCCGAAGCCGAGGCGGCGAAGGCACGCCCGCGGCCGGCGCGACCGCCGCGCGTGATCGTCACCGCCGGCGCCGCCGAACAGGCGCTGGGCGATGCGGACGCCAATCTCTTCCGGCGGATGTACGCGGCCAATCCGAAACAGTTCGGCGGCAAGACGATCGAACAGGTGCTCGCCGAAACGGGCGCGAAGCTCGCCCAGTCGAAGATGGTGGACAATGCGCGCGACGCCGCCGCGCGGCTGACGGCGCTCGGCATCCCCGCGAACTTCGTCGCGTTCGATCAGGAGAATCACCGGTCCTCGGTGGCGCCCGCGCTCGGCCGCGCCATGGCTTTCTTCTTTCCGGGCGATCGCTGATCGGGCATTCGCCGCGCGGACATCCTTTCTTCGGGAGCCAAGACATGCAGATCGATATCAGCGCCTTCGACCGTCCCGATCCGGCGCTGATCGCGCGCTTTGCCGACATACCCGCCAGCCTGCTCGCGGGCATGGCAGAGGGTGCGGTCGGGCTGCATCATTCGATCCGGCGCTTCAGCGGCAGCGGCATCGCGATCGGCACCGCGCTGACCGTCGAAGCGCCGCCGGGCGACAATCTGGCGGTCCAGATCGCGCTGACCGAGGCGCGGGCGGGCGACGTCATCGTGATGGCGACGGGCATGGGAGAGGATATCGCGGTCGTCGGCGACCGGGTCAGCGGCATGGCGCACAATGCGGGCGTGGCCGCGATCGTCACCGACGGCATGGCGCGCGACGTCGTCGATCTGCGCCGGATCGGCCTGCCGGTCCATGCGCGCGGCCTGTCGCCCAACGGCCCGCGCCGCGAGGGGCCGGCCCGGGTGGGCGGCACAATCCGGCTGGGCGGCGCCACGGTCGCGGCGGGCGATCTGGTGATCGCCGACGACGACGGCGTCGCGATCCTGCCGCGCGCGGCGCTGGCCGATGCGGCGGAGCGGCTTGCGGCGATCCTCACCGAGGAGCGCCGCCTGGACGAAGCGATCGCCGCGGGCGCCACCCATGCGGCCTGGGTGGTGCCGCTGCTGGATGTCGCCCGCCGGAGCTGATCAATAAGCGACAGCCGCGCTGTTGTTGCGGTTGTGCGAGGCGGCGTGAAGCACGCCGGTCTTCGGATCGCGGCTGATCGCCACCCATTTGCCTTCGCCGCCCAGCCGCGCCTCGGCGAGCGGCATCGCGCGCCAGGCGATGCCGGTCTCGTCGAGCAGTTTGGGATCGAAGCGCCCCTCCGGCACGCCCATCGTCGTCTCGCCCGTCGCCGGATCGATCGAGGGCAGGAAGAAGTCGGGCGTGTTGATCGCCGCCTCCACGTCCATGCCGAAACAGGTGACGTTGAGCAGCCCCTGGAAGGTGCGCTGATGCAGCCCCGCACCCATCGACGCGAAACCGAGCACCGCCTTGCCGTCCTTGAACAGGATGCCGGTCTCGGTCGGCGCGGGCAGGCGGCTGCCCGGCTTCACCTGCGCGACCGCTGCCTGCTGGAAGCTCGCGGGATCGCCGATCGACACACCGTCGATGAAGATGCCGGTCTTGCCCCAGTTCACGCAGTTGATCGAATGGGTGATCGCCGCGATATTCCCGTCCGCATCGATCGCGACGATGTCGTCCGAATGCATCGGCGTCGTGCGCTTCCATTTGGTGAAGGTCTTGCCGCCGTCGATCTGTTTCCACAGCGCAGCCGCATGATCCTTGGTGACGCGCGCCTCCGGGCTGAAATCGATGCCCGGATAGATTGCGGCCTGGGTCGCCTGGGGGAACATCGAGATGCCGAACAATTGCGTGATCTCCAGCGCCTTGCGCAGCGCCTGGGGCGACTTGGTCCAATGTTCGCCGCCGCACAGACCCGCCGCATCGGCCAGATTCTGCGCCTCGATCAGCGATACGCCGCCAAAGTTCGGCGTGGGATTGGTGTGGATCGAATAGCCGTTGCGCAGCGGCGCCGTGAGCGGATCCGCCCAGATGACCTGATAGTTGCGCAGATCATCGATCGTCATCTTGCCGCCATCGGCCTGGATCGCCGCGATCAGCTTCTGCCCCCAGGGGCCGCCATACATATGGTCGGCGCCTTGGCTCGCCACGGCACGCAGCGTCTCGGCAAGCCGGGGCTGGCGAAACACGTCGCCGACCGCATAGGCCGAGCCGTCGGGCTTGACGAGCGTCGCGCGGGTTTCTGGCAGGCGGCGGATATCGGCGTCGCGAAAGGCGAAGATCTCGGCGAGGAAGGGCGTGACCGGCATGCCCTGTTCGGCGATGTAGATGGCGGGATCGAACAGGCTGGCGAAGGGCAGCTTGCCGAACTTCCTGTGCGCGGCCTCGACCCCCTTCATGAAGCCGCCGACCAGCGCTGTGCGCCCGCTCGGCGCGCCCTTGCCCTGAAGCGCCGACTTGCTGGAGAAATCGATCGCGCCGGGAATGCTCGCCGGATCGGTCTCGCCCGCGACCGTGTTCCATTCCGCATTCATCGTGTGGGTCTTGCCGCTCTTCGCATCGTAATAGACGAGCGACATGATCCCGAAATAGCTGATCGGCGCGCCCATCGCCAAGGCGATCTGCGCCAGCGCGCCGGTCATCGCCGCGTCGATCGCGTTGCCGCCCTGCTTCAGCGCCTCCAGGCCCGCGCGCGCGGCGAGGCCGCTATAGGCGACGGTGACCGCGCCATGCGCGCCCTTCGCCGCGCCGGCGGTCGTCCGATCGACGCCCTGCGCCTTCATGAAGCGATCATAGTCGCCGGCCGGCCATTTCGCCGGCGACAGATCGACCTTGCGCGCGGCGCTCGCCATGCCGGGGATGGTGGTGGCGGCGCCGGCTGCGAGCAGGCTGGTGACGGCGGTTCGACGGGTCATCTTCATGTCGGGTCCTTGCTGACAATATCGTTCAATATCCGGCCGCCGGCGCGGCGGCGAGCTTCAGGCGGAAATCGGCGGGCGGCGTCTCGCGCATCAGATGCTCGACGAAATAATCCCACATGCGCTGCGTGTAATAGGCATCGGTGCGGAAGAAGCCGTGATCGCGATTGGGCAGATAGAGCAGGTCGTAACGCTTGTTCGCCTTGGCGAGCGCATCGGCGAGCTGGAGCGTGACGGCGGGCAGCGCATTCTCGTCCATGTCGCCATAGACCAGCATCAGCCTGCCCTTCAGCCGGCCGGCAAGCGGCAGCATATCGAGCTTCGCATAGTTGCGCGGCACCGCCTTCTGATCGGGCGCGGCGACCCGCCCGTCGCCATAATCGGGCAGCGGGAATATCCCCTCGACAGGATAGAAGCCCTGGAAATTATGGGGGCCGGCCGACGAGACCGCGACCTTGTAGAAGTCGGGATAGGTCAGGATACCGCGCGCGGAGGTGTAACCGCCGAAGGAATGGCCGTAGATGCCGACGCGGTCGAGATCGAAGCTGCCGAAGCGTTCGGCGAGTTGACGGATGCCCGTGACGTGATCGGCCAGTTCGGGCTCGGCGAAATCCTCGTAGCTTTCGGCATTGAACGCCTTGGATCGGCCGGGCGTGCCGCGGCCGTCGATCGTGACGACGATGAAGCCGAGTTCGGCCAGGCTGGCGCGGGCGCGCGGGTTCATCGTCGTGACCGCCTCGCGATAATCGGCGGGCGCGTTGGTCACCTGCGGGCCGCCATAGATGGCGTCGATCACCGGATATTTGCGGCCCGGCACCATGTTGGGCGGGAAATAGACGGTGCCCCAGATCGCGGTCCTGCCGTCGGCCGACAGCGTCTTGACGCGCGTCGGGCTGCGCCAGCCGGCGGCGGCGACGCGGGTGGCGTCGGCGGTCTCGAGCGTGGCGATCACGCGCCCGTCCGCGGCCGCACGCAACAGGCTGACCGGCGGGCGATCGAGCAGCGAATGGCTTTCGACGATCCAGCGCCCGTCGGGCGACAGCGCGGCGGTGCGGGGATCGGGCGCGACATTGCCGTTGGGCGCGCGGGCGGCGACATGCACCGCCGGTTCGGGCGTCAGCAGTCTTTCCGCGCCGCCGTCCAGCGAAACCGCATGGAGCCGGATCAGATAGGGATCGGCGCCATCCTCGCTGCCGCCTGCGGTATAGATCAGCCGCCGCCGCGCCGCATCGACGCCGATAATGTCGCGCACCGTGCGCTTCGCCGGGGTCAGCTTGCGCTTCAGCCGGCCGGTGGCGAGATCGTAGAGATAGATCTGCCCCCAATCGTCGCGCTCCGAATACCAGAGCAACTCGCCCGACCGTTCGAGCACGGTCACGTTCGCCGGAGAGTAGATGAAGGCGTTGAACCGCCCCCAGCTTGGCGTCGCTTCCTGTACCAGCAGCCGAGTCGTACCCGTTTCCAGATCGATCTCGACCAGCGCGACGTTCCGCGACGCGCGCGTTGCCGCCAGCCCCCAGGCACGCCGGCCATCGGCGGACCAGTGAAGGATCGGCTGATGGAAATTCCAACCCTGGGGCAGGGTCACCACCGTCTTGCGGCGCGAGGCCATGTCGAAGATCGCGGTCTCGACGAAGCCGCGCTCGGCATCGCCCAGCAGCGGGATGCGCGGTTCCCAGACCTTCGGCCGGAAGCTGCCGTCCTGCGGCACCCATTCGACGAAAGGATAGGGCTTCACCGCGCGTTCGTCCGTGCGGCTGCTCACCAGCTTGCGGCCGTCGGGCGACCAGGCCACGCCGAACGGTGGCTTCGGACCGGTGGATCGCATATTGGGGACGGCGAACAGCGACGTGCCGGGCAAGGTGCCATAAGCGAAGTGCGCGATGCCGTCCCGGGTGAGCGCGACGGGCTCCGCATCGCCCTTCGCGCGCAGCCAGAGGTTAAGATCGCGGACGAACACGCCATTGGCGCCGTCGGGCGACCAGATCGTATCGGGCGTCGCGGGCCGCGCCGGCGCGCTCGTGCAGTCGTAGCGCGCCAGATCGCAGATGAGCGTGCGATCGCCGAGCGCGAGCGTCGCCCGGGCCGCGTCCAGATCACGGACCGGGAGCATCGCCGGCAGCTCCGCGCCCAGTGCCGTCGCCGCCGCCTGGCGCAGCCGTGCCGCATCGAATGCGGGCGTCCGCCGGCCGGTCGCGGCCTCGACGACCAGCCATTCGGGGCCCGTCGCGCCGTCGCGCTTGTACCAGAAACGATCGCCCGCACCGATCCAGTGCGGCACGACCTCCGCATTGCGGATCGTGCCGGCCAGATTGGAATCGAGCACCTTCTCCGCGCGTTCATAGGCGGCGGTCATCGCGTCCTGTGCCTGGGCAGGCGCGGCGCCGAGCAGCGCCAGCACGATCGCGAGGGGGCGTCGCATCAGCGCAGGCCGTCCGCCACGCCCATGCGACGCGGATCGGCGACGCTGCCCAGCCGCCCCGCCTCGTCGCGGAAGCACATCTGGAACGAGCCCATATGATAGTCGTACGCGCCGATCGCGCGCACCCGGATCCCCATCGCGGCCAGCCCGGCCGATGCCGCGTCGGACAGCCGATCCTCGATCACGAGCTCGCTGCCGTCGGTCAGCGGCAGCAGCCGCGGCGCATCGGCGGCGGCATAGGGCGCCATGCCGAAATCGAGTACGTTGGTCAGCACCTGCGGCACGGTGCAATGGACGTTGCCCGGACTGCCGAGTGACAACACGGGACGATTGTCCTTCAGCACGATGGTGTTGCCCATCACCGTGCGCATGCGGGCATTGGGTGCGAGCAGCTGCATCATGCTGGTTTCGGGCTGGTTGAAGCTGCAATGGCTGCCGACCATCGGCACGCCGCCGACGACCGTGCCGGGGATGCCGCCCGACTGCAGCGTGTTCATCATCTGGACCCAATTGCCCTTGGCATCGACGATCGACAGCTCGCAGCTTCCGCTCGGCTGCTTCTCGATGATATTGCCCGCGCCCGTGCTCGCCGGCCCACCCAGCGCGCTGCCCGGGCCGCCGGTCAGGCCGACATGCCGGGTGAGATCGACTTTCGGCATGGTGCCGCGGATCAGCCGGGCGGCATGCGCATAGAATCCCTCGTCGAGCAGCGCGTCGGTATCATAAGGCGCCACCGCGACGGGGTCGCCGCTGAACCCTGCATGATAGATCGCATGGCGCAGCGCGTGCCCCATGAAATAGTAATGCTCCGCCGATCCCGGCGCGACGTTGCGGATGCCGAGATGGCGCAGGATGCCGAGGGTGATCGCGATGCGCAGCCCCTGGTTCTGCGGCGGTGCCAGGCTGACGACCTCGTAATCATGGTGCTTGAAGCGCAGCGGCTCCATCCAGCGCGGCGGCGTCGCGGTCATGTGCCGCTTCTCGATCTTCCAGCCCATCGCATTGCCGCGCGCGATGAAGGCGTCGGCCCAGGCACCGGTGATCATATGGTCCGGGCCTTCGGCCGCCACCTTGCGCAGCGTCTCGGCAAGCGGCTTGTTCACGAACAGGTCGCCCACCTTCACCAGATGGCCCTGCGGCGCGAAGAAGCGGCGGCCATCGGGGAAATAATTGTAGAAGGCGTGGCCGAACTCGTTGACCTGCACCTCGAAGGTCGAGACCGGATGCCCCTCCTCCGACCAGCGGATCGCATCCTCGCACAGCGACGCCCAGGGCTTGGTCGCGAACTTCGCGTGCATTTCCTTGAGCCCCGGCATGAAACCCGGAATGGCTGCGGACGGCGGATAGACGGCATAGCCCGATCCGGCCATCGCCGGGATCGGGCGGAACGGCGGCAGATCCGCGGGGAAAGTGCCCGTGCTGTCGAGCTGATAGGTCTTTCCGGTCGCCGCCTCGAAATAGAGGAAGGTGACGGTGCCGGTGTGGTTGGTCATGAACGGCTCGACCGCGGCCTGCACCATGCAGCCGGCGATCGCCGCGTCGACGGCATTGCCGCCTTCGCGCAGGACCTTCAGGATCGTTTCGGTGACGATCGCATTGTCCGTGCTGACCGCCGCCTTCACGTTCGTGACCGGCGGTTTCGGACCCGGGTTGCGGACATATTTCCGCATCTGGTCGGGCGTCGCCTGCGGAAGATCCCCGGCAACCGCCGGGCGCGCCGCGGCGAGCGCGCCTGCACCGATGGCGGCGCTCGCGATGAATTGACGTCGGTCCATGTCCGTTCCCCGTCCCGTAATTGCGTGCTTCAGAAGTTGGCGCTCAATCCCAGCGAGATAGTGCGCGGCCGGATCACCACGCCGCCGCCGCTGGCATCGATGTTGGTGAAGGCGAGGACGTCGAACAGATTCTCGACGCGAAGCTGTGCGGTGAAGCGATCGTTGAAGGTCGCGCTGGCGCGCAGGTCGACCGTGGTGATCTCGGGCAGCTTCTGCGTCGCGGTGGGATCGAGCCGCTTGTAGGTCGATGCCGTCGCCGACTGGAAACGCAGCGTCGCGCCGACACTGGCCTGGACGGCATCGGACAGCGGGATCGCGTGATCGGCGACCACCGAAGCGGTCCAGGGCGAGGTGAGCGGCAGCCGCTCGCCCGCCTGCGCGCCCGACACCGCGGACGCCGTCGCCGTGATCGATTTCAACCGCGCGTCGGTGTGGCCGATATTAGCGCCGACGGTGATCAGCGGGCTGGGCCGCGCCTGCAATTGCAGTTCGAAGCCGTCGACCGTGGCGCTCGCGGCATTGCCGCCCAGGACGAGGCCGTTGAACAGCGTGTTGAGCTGAATGTCGTCCCAGTCGATGTGATAGACCGAGGCGTCGAAGCTGAAGGCGCCGTTCAGCGCCGAACCCTTGATGCCGGCTTCGTAGTTCCACACCGAATCGGGCCTGACGAAGGTCTGCGCGCCCGGCGGCGGGGCGCTGTTGGTCTGCGGACCGCCCGGGCGATAGCCGGACGCGGCGCGCGCATAGACGCTCAGATGGCGCGTCGGCCGCCAGCGTACCGTCCCCAGATAGGTCGCGGCATCGTCCTTGAACTTGAAGGTCGACGCGGCGCGCGGCAGGAAGAAGTTGATCGCCCCCGGCCCGCCCGTGCCGGAGATCTGGTCGTTCTTGGCGTAACGGATGCCGCCGGTCACATCGAGATGGTCGGTCAGGTAGAAGGTCAGGTTTCCGAAACCTGCGATCTCCTTGTATTTCGACGTCGTCGTCGCGCGGATCAGATACTGGAATGGCGACGGGAACGCCGCGCCGCCGGCCGTCACGGGCGAGACGGTGGTGACGTAGACGCTATCCTCGTCGGTGTAGAACAGACCCGCCAGGAACTCGACGGGGCCCAGCCGCTTCGACGCGAAGCGCAGTTCCGCCGAATATTTCTCCGCCGCCGGATTGATGAAGCCGATCGCCTGGGTCGAGGCCGGCAGGATCGTGTCGATCGGCGCGCCGAACAACAGGGTCGAGACCGGCCCGAGCGAGGTGCGCGCCAGCGGGATATAGACGCTGGTGTAATCCGAGCTCAGCGAGACGTCGTATTTGGCATAGCTGGCAGCGGCGGTGATGGTGCCGATGCCGGTGTCGTATTCTACCGAGCCGCTGGCGAGACGATATTTCACGTCGCCGCCGAAATCGCGGAACGCCGAGAAGGAGTAGCCGCCAAAGGCGGGGATGAAGGTGCCGGGCCGCGTCCGGATACCCGCCGATCCATAGTTGCGGATATCCTGATACTGGGCGCTCAGATTGATCTTGAGGTCCGGCGCGGGCTCGGCGAACAGCGCGATGCGTCCGCCCTTCAGGTTGCTGCGATTGGCGTCCTTCGTACCCGTGGTCACATTGTCGACGAAGCCGGGCATGCGGCGATAATAGCCGGTCGCCGAGATTGCGAGCTTGTCGGCGACGATCGGCACGTTGACCGTGCCGCGCAGCATGAAACCGGTCTCGCCATAGCGCACGTCGCTGACCTCACCGCGCACATTGCCGTAGAAGCGCGTCGGATCGGGCTTCTTGGTGACGATGCGGACCAGGCCGCCCAGGCTGCCGGCACCATAGAGCGTGCCCTGCGGCCCCTTCAGCACCTCGATCCGCTCGACCTCGGCCAGTTCGGGAGAGGGGGTCATCAGCGCGCTGACGCCCAGATAGCCGCTCGCGCTGAACGGCGTGTCGTCGATATAATAGCCGGCCGTGTTGGTCGTCTGCTGCGGACCGGAATTCAGGCCGCGCAGGATGATCGTGCCAAGGCCCGGCGCGCCGTTGTCGCGCTGCGAAAGGCCGGGGATGAGGCTTGCATAATCGCGGAAGCTGACGATGCCCTGGCTCTCGATCGCTTCGCCGCCGATCGCGGTGATCGACGTCGGCACGTCCTGAAGCCGTTCCTCGCGCTTGGAGGCGGTGACGACGATCTCGTTGCTCTCGAACGTCTCCGTCGCGCCGTCCGTCGATACAGTCGCGTCCTGTGCGAAGGCCGCACCGGCATTCATCACCAGCGCGCCGATCGCGCACCCGACCATGATTCCCGTTTTCGATCGCATAACCCGTCCCCTTTCGACGTCGCCGGCGCAGCGATTTTCGCCTCCACCGGATTCGACTGTTTCCATGTAGTACTGTCTTATAATTTTTCCGGGGTTGCAATCCGGTTTATGCGGACCGCAAAACGCAGCACGATCTGGCAATTAATTCACTGTTTTTACGTCATAATTCCTGTTCATTTGGGATGAATCCGTGCCACTTTCCTGAGGCCTCCCAAAAAATAATTGATCGACTCATATGTCACTGAACAAACGGTTCTGCATGGAATCGAACGGCGTCGATCGCACCGTCGGCGCGTTTTCCGGACATGTAGATTCACCCTTCGATCCGATTTCGGACGCCCCGACACCCGGGCTCTGGACAAGCCGCGCCGATCCGCGCAACTCTGCATGGCATGAGCGCAGCCCTCCCCACGAACCGCACCACCCGCCGCCTGACGCGCGAGGACTGGATCGCAAGCGCCCGCAAGACATTGGTCGATCGCGGCATCGACGAAGTGAAGGTCGACCGGCTCGCGCGGCAGATGCGGGTGACGCGCGGCAGCTTCTACTGGCATTTCCAGCATCGCAAGGATCTGCTCGACGCGCTGCTGACCGACTGGGAAGCGCGCAATTATTTCGAGCTGGCACAGGTGCGCGCGCGTTGGGCGCGCAGCGAGCCGGACCTGACCGAGGTCATGGTGATCTGGCTGGGCGAGGATCCCAATTTCCCGTCGTTCGACGTCGCGATCCGGGCCTGGGCGCGCCGCGCGCCCGAAGTGGCGCAGTCGGTCGAGCGCGTTGACAATGCCTGGATCGGCCTGCTCCAGGAACTGTTCGAGATGAGCGGTTATGCCACCGAGGAAAGCCTGGTCCGCGCGCGCGTCACCTATTTCCACCAGATCGGCTATTATGCGCTGGGCATGCGCGAGGAGATGAGCGAGCGGCTGCGGCTTGTCCTGCTCTATTACGAAGTGCTGACCGGCCGCGCGCCGACTCCCGAATTCTCGCGCATATTGCAGAGCCGCGTCCCGACGCGCGAGAAGCCCGCGCGCAAGCCGCGCGCCGCAAAACCCAAGCCGGAATAACGTTCGGACCGCCGATTCGACGAACGGCCGGCCCGGCCGGACACACCACCATGCAATACTGTACCTAATTCGGCGCGATCGGGCGCCGGAAACGGCCTGCCCAACCCTTCGCATGCGCTGGGTTCGAGGCAGGACATCTCGGCGTGGCGCCCGACCGCTGGCGGCCGACACCTGCCGTTAGATCGCGATTTCCTGCCGCTTGAGGCGCAGGAGCAGCACGCAGAGTCCGCCACTGCACGGTCGTTCGGGCCGGCATGCGCACATGCCGATGAAAACTCCGGCTTGCTTCCAAACATTACTGTATCTAAACAGGGCAAATCGGAAGAGGGGATCCACGGTGCGGACGCGCGAATCATGAGGCGCTATTCGGCTTGGTCGTTGCTGAAGGCGGGGCTGTCGGAACAGCGCGGCTGGGAACCGGCATGGCGCGATGCGAGCCCGAAGAAATCCTATGACGCGATCGTCGTCGGCGGCGGCGGACATGGCCTTGCCACCGCCTATTATCTCGCCAGCCAGCACGGGATGACCAATGTCGCGGTGATCGAGCGCGGCTGGATCGGCGGCGGCAATACAGGGCGGAATACCACGGTGATCCGATCCAACTATTTCTTCCCGGAAAGCACGCGCTTCTACGATTTCTCGCTGTCGCTCTACGAAGGGCTGTCGCGCGAGCTCAATTACAACATCATGTTCTCGCGCCGCGGCATGTGGAGCCTGGCGCATGACCGCCATGGCATCGAGATGCTGCGCCGATCGGCCAATGCGATGCTGCGCAACGGCGCCGACGTCGAATATCACGAGGGCGACGAGGTCCGTCGCCGCATCCCGGGGCTGAACCCCAATCCGCGCTTCCCCGTGCTGGCCGGGCTGCTCCAGCCGCGCGGCGGCACCGCCCGCCACGACGCCGTCGCCTGGGGCTATGCGCGCGGCGCCGACATGCTGGGCGTCGACATCATCCAGAATTGCGAAGTGACCGGATTCGACATTCGCGGCGGGCGCATCGCCGGCGTGAAGACCTCGCTGGGCGACATCGCCAGCGAGCGCGTCGGCGTGGCCGTCGCCGGACACAGCAGCACGCTCGCGAAGCTTGCCGGCTTCCGCCTGCCGATCACATCCTATGCGTTGCAGGCCTTCGTCTCCGAACCGATGAAGCCCGTGCTCGACACCGTCGTGCTGTCGCCCGCGACCGGCGTCTATGTCAGCCAGTCGGACAAGGGCGAACTGGTGCTGGGCGGCGCGCTGGACCTGTTCCCGTCCTATGCGCAGCGCGGCAGCCTGCCCGCGCTCGAACAGGCCGCGGGCGGACTGATCGACATGTTCCCGCAATTCTCGCGCGTCCGCCTGCTCCGCCAATGGGCCGGCATCGTCGATGTCGTCCATGATTCGACGCCGATCCTGGGCGAGAGTCCGGTCGACGGCCTCCACCTCAATTGCGGCTGGGGCACCGGCGGGTTCAAGGCGATCCCGGCGGGCGGCTTCTGCTTCGCCCATGCCCTCGCCACCGGCCAACCGCACCCGCTTGCCGCCGCCTTCACGCTCGACCGCTTCAGCAGCGGCGCGCTGATCGACGAAGCCGCCGCGTCCGGCATAGCCCATTGAAGAGCCCGCCATGCTCCTGATCGACTGTCCCTGGTGCGGCCCGCGCGCCGAAAGCGAATTCCGCTGCGGCGGTGAAAGCCATATCGCCCGTCCGCCCGAGCCCGGCACGATCGACGATGCCGCCTGGGGCGA
>Ga0209902_100956_pt1 | contig 19450 bp, 15 predicted proteins | sample FECB27metaG_FD_188304 | JGI IMG/M metagenome (GOLD analysis project Ga0209902, IMG submission 188304) | Cyanobacterial communities from the Joint Genome Institute, California, USA - FECB-27 (SPAdes) (version 2) | ecosystem: Environmental > Aquatic > Thermal springs > Hot (42-90C) > Microbial mats...
AAGCCCTGCCTTTCCTCAAATCCGGCGTCGAAAGAAAAAGGACAGGGCTTCGACAGGCTCAGCCCGAGCGGAATTTTGGGCAACTGGTCCACGCTCATATCTCGCCCAGCGACAGCGGCAGGGTGCGCAACCGCCGGCCGCTCGCGGCGGCGATGGCGTTGGCGATGGCGGGCGCGGTCGGCGGCACTGCGATCTCGCTCGCGCCGCCCGCCGGCTCGGCGCTGCGGATCAGTTCGATGCGGATCTCAGGCGCGCTGGCCAGGCGCGGCACGTCGAGCTGTGCGAAGTTGCGGGGAACCACCTGGCCGCGCTCGATCTCGATCGGCGCGCCCGTCGCCGCGGCGACGCCGAAGAGTATGCCGCCCTCGATCTGCTGGCGGACGAGGTCGGGATTGATGACGCGGCCGCAATCGACCACCGCGGTCACGCGATCGACGATCACTTTCTGCGCGGCGTCGACATGCGCCTCCGCCAGCAGCGCGACATGGCTGCCCGCCATCGAATGGCATGCGATGCCCTGGCCGCTGCCGCCGGTGCCGCCTTCCCAGCCGGCCTTGGCCGCGACGGTCGACAGGCAGCGTGCCAGCCGGGGATTGGTGCCCAGCATCTGCATGCGGAAACCCAGCGGATCCAGCCCCGCCGCCTGCGCCAGCTCGTCGATGAAGCATTCGGTGAAAAAGGCGGTGTAGCTGTGCGCGCCCGACCGCCAATGGCCGGTCGGCACGCCGATCGAGACCGGATGATGATCGACCGCATAGGCCGGAATGCCATAGGGCGGGATCGCGCCGGCGATGGCGGTCGCGTCGGCATTGTCCGCATCGGGGATCAGCGCGCGCAGCGCGGAATTGCCGGCGAACATGCGATGCGCCTGTTCCAGCGCGGTCGCGGGCGCCGCGATCCTGGCCAGCCAGCCCTGAACCAGCCCGCCGGGACCGAGCTGCGCGCTCATCCGCGCAAAGGCGGGCGGACGATAGAGATCGTGCCCGATATCCTCGGCCCGCGACCAGACGAGCTGGACGGGTCGCTTCATCCGGGCCGCCAGGATCGCCGCCTGCCCCGCAGCCTCGTTCTCGAGCACGCGCCCGAACGAGCCGCCGGAGAGCATCGGATGGACGGTGATGGTGGATTCCGAAATCTCCAGCGCGCGCGCGGCGGCGGCGCGCGCCAGCGCCGGCGCCTGGGTGGGGATCCACAATTCCAGCCGGTCGCCGCGCATATGCGCGGTGGCGCACATGGTCTCGAGCGGCGCGTGCGCGGCAAAGCCCACCGCATAATCGGCGGTATGGACGGTCTTGCCCTTATAGGCAGCGGACAGGTCTCCAGCGCTGGCGAAGCGGACGCCGTCGCCGTCGACCGCCTGTCGCAGCGCATCGGCGATCGCGCGGCCGTCCGCCGGTTCGGCAGGCATGGCGAAGCGCGGGCGCATCGCATCGAGCGCGCGATTGGCGGCCCACCAGTTGGTCCCGACCGTCGCCACCCAGCGCGGCGTATCGACCACCGCCAATATGCCGGGCACCGCATCCGCGGCCTTGCGATCGAAGCCCTTCAGCCCCTCATGCCCGATCGGCCCCTGGCGGATCGCGGCATAGACGAGATCGGGCAGGCGGATATCGGCCGCGTACATCGCCGATCCGTCGAGCTTCGCGGGCAGGTCCAGCCGGGGCAGCGGTTTTCCGGTCAGCCGGTTCTCGGTGCCGGTGCGCAGCGGGATCGGATCCGGCACCTTGAAATCGACCGCCTCGGCGGCCAGCGCGCCGAAACGCAATTTCTCGTCGCCGCGCACGACAAAGCCTTCGGCGGTGTCGCAGGCCAGCCAGTCGGCATCCCAGCGCCGCGCGGCCGCCTTGCACAACAGCGCGCGCGCCGCGGCCCCCGCTTCTCGCAACGGCCATTCGAACGCGCGGACCGAACTCGATCCGCCGGTGATCATCAGCGCGTCGCGCGTCGCGAATTCCTGTGCGGCCCAGCGTATCGGTCCGCCAAGGAAATCGGGGCCATGCCCCGTGACGCCTTCGCCCGCCAACAGGCGATTGGCATAGATGGGATTGATCGGCGCCGCCTCCACCGCGATCGTCCGCCAGTCGGCGCCCAGTTCATCGGCCAGGATCTGCGGCAACGCGGTGTAGACGCCCTGCCCTGTTTCCGCCTGCGGCACGACGACGGTGACGACGCCGCTCTCCGCGATCTTGAGGAATCCGTTCAGGATGGTCTCGCCGGCGCTGGCGATCAGATTTGGCGCATAGCTGCGCGGCCAGGCGCCCCAGGCGATCAGCAGCCCGGCACCGACGCCGCCGCCCACCAGGATCTGCCGTCGGCTCGGCATGCGCCGCCTTCCGCCCTCTCGATCCCCTAGCGCCATCGCCGACTGATAGGGGGCCGTTGCGAGAAGAGCAATCGGGGGATGGGATTGGTTGGTTGGCTGATTCCGTTGAGCGCGCCGATCGGGCCTTCCACCTCAACGCCTCAACGCCCGTTCGGGCTGAGCCTGTCGAAGCCCTGCCCTTCCTGGACACGGTGCCCAAGAAAAGAACAGGACTTCGACAGGCTCAGTCCAAACGGTCTTTATGTGCCGCCCCTCAGCCCCCGGCCAGCGCCCGGTATTTCGCGCGCAGCCCGACCTTGTCGATCTTCTCCGTGCCCAGGCGCGGCAGCGGATCGGGGGCGAACCAGATGCGCGCGGGCAGCTTGAAGGGGGCGAGGCGTGGCTTGAGGAAATCGATCAGCGCATCGGCATCGAGCGCGGCGTCGGGCTGGAGATGGACGACCGCCCCAGGCACTTCGCCCAGCCGTTCGTCGGCCAGGCCGAACACCGCCACTTCGGCAACCGCCTCGTTCTCGTAGATCGCGGCTTCCACCTCCTGGCACGAGATATTCTCGCCGCCGCGGATGATGATGTCCTTCTTGCGGTCGACGATGAACAGATAACCGTCCTCGTCGAGATAGCCGATATCGCCTGTCCGGAAATAACCGTCGTCGGTGACGGCGCTGCGCGTCGCCGCCTCGTTCTTCCAATAGCCCAGGAAATTGCAGATGCTGCGGATCGAGACTTCGCCGCGCGCGCCCTGTGGCAGCGCATTGCCCGCATCGTCGAGGATCGCCAGATCGACCAGCGGCACCGATGCCGGGCCGGTGCTGGCGGGCTTGGCGAGATAATTCTCGTTGAGGTTGCCGCAACCGACCGCATTGGTCTCGGTCAGGCCATAGCCGAGCAGCGGATGGGCGCCGCCCATCTCCTCCTCCAGCCGCTTGACGTGCTCGGGCGCGCGCGCCGCGCCGCCGGCGGCATAGGATTGCACGGTCGAGAGATCGTATTTGCCGCGATTGGGATGCGTCATGATCTCGTAGCTCATCAGCGGCACGCCGATGAAATAGGTGACCTTCTCAGCCTCCATCAGGCGCATCGCCTCTTCCGCATCCCATTTGGGCATCAGCACCAGTTTGCGGCCGATCGCGAAGCTCTGCAGCATCACCGGGATCTCGGCCGTGACATGGAACAGCGGCACATTGAGCAGTGTCGCGGGCTGAAGCGGAGATGCCTTGCCGTCCTCGGTCATGATGCCGAGCATCGCCAGCGCCTGGATCAGATAGTTGAAAATCCCCTGCACGACACCGCGATGATCCGAATAGGCGCCCTTGGACTGGCCGGTCGAGCCGGAGGTGAACAATATGGTCGAGAGGTCGTCGCCGGTCAGTTCGGGCAGCGCAGTCTCCGCCCCGCCGCCTTTCGAGAGCAGCGGCGCGATCGCGACGTCGAGCGGCGCGGCGACGTCCAGCGTCACCACCTCGGCATCGTGCGCGCCGCATTCGGCCAGGCGCAGCGCGCGGGGCTGGTCCGCGATGACCAGCCGGGTGCCGGTGTCCGCAATACCGTCGCACAGTTCGTTGCCCTGCCACCAGCCGTTGAGCAAAGTCGCGACGCCGCCCGCCATCAGCACGCCCATATAGGCGACGATCCATGCCGGCGCGTTGCGCATGGCGATGCCGACCCGGTCGCCGCGCTTCACGCCATATCCCTCGACCAGCGCACCCGCCACCTTGCGCGCGGCGGCATAGGTCTGGGCGAAGCTCAGCCGCTCGTCGCCGGCGACCAGAAAGGTCGTATCGCCATGCTGCGCGCAGAAATGCGCGAAATAATGCGCGAGCGAGGGCGGCGCGGCGGCGATCATGGGAAGCGTGCGACCGAAACGCTCGATGCCGGTCAGCGCGAACGGCGCGCCATCGGCCACCATGCGGTCCACCGCTGACTTGATACGCAGATCGAGCGCGGACGGCATCAATTCTCTCCTCTTGGTCTTGTCTCTCCCGGCCTATATGAGGGCGCAAATCATCGGGGGTAAAGAGTTTGTTCCTCGCGCTTTCGGCTGCCGCTACGTCATACGTGACTTTCGAGTCGCTCGGCCTCCATCCTGTCGCCGTCGATCTCGGATTTTTCCAGATTCGCTGGTATTCGCTCGCCTATCTGGCGGGAATCATCATCGGCTGGTGGTATCTGTTGAAACTGATCGCCCAGCCCGGTTCGCCGATGGCCCGGCGCCATGCCGACGATCTGGTCTTCTACGCCACGCTCGGCATCATCCTGGGCGGACGGGCGGCCTATATCGCTTTCTACCAGCCTTCGTTGCTCGAGCATTTCTCGAGCATCTTCAAATTGTGGGAAGGCGGCATGTCCTTCCATGGCGGCGTGATCGGCGTGTCGCTGGGCATCATCCTGCTCGCACGCAAGGAGAAGCTGCAATGGCTGCGCGTGCACGACTATGTCGCGTGCTGCGTGCCGTTCGGCCTGTTCTTCGGCCGGCTCGCGAATTTCGTGAACGGAGAGCTGTGGGGCCGCGAGACCGACGTTGCCTGGGCGATCCGCTTCCCCGAACTGGTGCAGGGCGCGATCGTCACCGGCGAGCCGCGCCATCCCAGCCAGCTCTACGAAGCCGGACTGGAGGGCATCGTGCTGGGGCTGGTGCTGTGGTTCTTCTTCTGGAAGACCAAGGCGCGCTACGACCCGGGCAAGCTGGTCGGCATCTTCCTGCTCGGCTACGGCATGTCGCGCTTCTTCGTGGAGTTCTTCCGCGAACCCGATCGCCAGCTCATGCAGTTCGCGCAGGAAAGCGGGCTCAGCATGGGCCAGTGGCTGACCGTACCGATGATCGTCGGCGGCATCTACCTGATCGTGACGGCAAAGGGCCGCCGCCAGCGGATCGAGGCGACTGCGGGCGCGAAGAGCGTAGCTTGAATCGCGGAATCTTCCACGTCATTCCCGCGGAAGCGGGAATCCCGCTTCTTCTTTCATGGCACGGTGACCAGAAAAGCGGGATTCCCGCTTCCGCGGGAATGACGGGCGATGTGGGAATTACGAGTCAGTGACCGCCCCCTCCCCCCTCTCCGCCAAGCTCGCACGCGAGATCGAGCGCGCCGGACCGATCCCGGTCGCGCAATTCATGGCGGAGGCGAACGCGCATTATTATGCAACGCGCGATCCGCTGGGCGCGGCGGGCGATTTCGTCACCGCGCCGGAGATCAGCCAGATGTTCGGCGAACTGGTCGGCCTGTGGCTCGCCGATCTGTGGATGCGCGCGGGATCGCCGGCCAATGTCCATTATGTCGAGCTCGGCCCCGGCCGCGGCACGCTGGCGGCCGACGCGCTACGCGCCATGCGCTCGGTCGGCCTGACCCCGCCGGCCCATTTCGTCGAGACCAGCCCGGCGCTGCGCGCCGCGCAGGCCGAGCGCGTGCCGCAGGCGAACTGGCACGACACCGTGGCCACACTCCCGCCTGACGGCGCGCTGCTGGTCGTCGCCAACGAATTCTTCGACGCCCTGCCCGTCCGGCAGCTCGTCGCCACCGATCTGGGGTGGCGCGAACGGACCGTCACCTGCGCCGATGGCGTCTTTGCCGCCGGAACGGGGGAAAGCGTGCCGGACTCGCTGCTGCCCGAGGCCTATCTGGGCGCCGCCATCGGCACGATCGTCGAAAGCAACCCGGCCGCGCGCGCGATCTGCGCCGAGCTGTCGGCGCGGATCGCCGATCAGGGCGGCGGCGCGATCGTGATCGATTACGGTTATCAGGGGCCGGCCGCGGGCGACACGCTGCAGGCGGTGCGCCGCCACGGCTATGCCGATCCCTTCGCCGATCCCGGCGAGCAGGACCTGACCGCACATGTCGACTTCACCGCACTGGCACGCGAGGGGCGCGCGGCCGGGCTGAAGGTGGCGGGCCCAGCCGCGCAGGGCGAATGGCTGGAACGGCTCGGTCTGTCGGCGCGCGCGGCTGCGCTCGCGGCGGCGCAGCCCGCGGTCGCCGGCGAGATCGCGCTGGCGCAGGATCGGCTGGCCGGGCCGGAGCAGATGGGCGCCTTGTTCAAGGCGCTGGCGCTGGTCGCGCCGGATTGGCCGGATCCGGAAGGGTTCGGCTAGATTTTTCCTCCCTGTCGCTCCAGCGAAAGCTGGAGCCTATACGGTCTCGTCGGTGGCCGTGAAGTTGCCGGTATCGTATGGGCTCCAGCTTTCGCTGGAGCGACAGGAGACGAGTTGTGGACCAGGTCGAAGTCATCCGATCCGAAACGCTTGCCGGCATTCCCCACGGCTTTCTCGGCCGTCGCGGCGGCGTGTCGACCGGCATCCATGCCGGCCTGAATGTCGGGCTGGGCAGCGACGACGATCGCGACGCCATCGCGGAGAATCGCCGGCGCGCGGTCGCGGCGGTGCTGCCCGGCTCGGCGCTGACCACGGTGCATCAGATCCACAGCGCGATCGCCCTGCCCGCAACCGAGGCCTGGCCCGACGATGCGCGGCCCAGGGCCGATGCGCTGGTCACCGACCGGCCCGGCCTGCTGCTCGGCATCCTGACCGCGGACTGCGTGCCCGTGTTGTTCGCCGAGCCCCGGGCCGGCGTGATCGGCGCCGCGCATGCCGGTTGGAAGGGTGCGCTGGCCGGCGTGACCGACGCGACGATCGACGCGATGGAAGCCCTCGGCGCCGATCGCGATCGCATCTCGGCGGCGATCGGCCCGTGCATCGCGCGGGCATCCTATGAAGTCGGCGAGGATTTCGGCCGGACGTTCGAGCAAGCCGATCCGGCCAATGAACGCTTCTTCTCGGCCGGCAAGCCCGGCCATCTCCAGTTCGACGTCGAGGCCTATGTCGCCGCGCGCCTAGCGGCCGCGGGCATCCGCCGGATCGAGGCATTGGGGCTGGACACCTATGCCGACGAGGATCGCTTCTTCAGCTATCGCCGGTCCTGCCATCGCGACGAGCCGGGCTATGGGCGCGAAATCTCGCTGATCGGCCTGCCGGGTTAGAGGCTGTTTCGGAAATGTGCGGAAGGAGCGCATTTCCGAGGCCGCACCGGCCCGCTCCCCCATCCGGCTTCCCGGATGGTACTATCGGCGGCATTTCCGCGTTAATCTGGTCCACGCTCCAGCGGAGGCACCAGACATGCCCAGGAAACCCGACGAGTCCGACCTGACCGGCACCACCCCTCGCCGCCGGGCCAAGCCCGACATTCTCGCCATCGGCAACCGCCGGCTGAAACCCTCCACGCTGATGATGGGCCATGGTTTCGATCCCGCCCTGTCGGAAGGGTCGCTCAAACCGCCGATCTTCCTGACCTCCACCTTCGTCTTCGAGAATGCCGCCGCCGGAAAGCGCCATTTCGAAGGCGTGACCGGCAAGCGTCCCGGCGGCGCCGACGGGCTGGTCTATTCGCGCTTCAACGGCCCCAATCAGGAGATCGCCGAGGATCGGCTGGGCGTATGGGAGGATGCGGAGGATGCGCTGATCTTCTCGTCCGGCATGTCGGCGATCGCGACGGTGCTGCTCAGCTTCGTCCAGCCCGGCGACGTCATCGTCCATTCGGCCCCGCTCTATGCCGCCACCGAAACGCTGATCGGCCGCATCCTCGGCAAGTTCGGCGTCACCTGGCTCGATTTCCCCGCCGGCGCGACCGAGGCGGAGATCGCAGCGGTGGTCGAGAAGGCCAAGGCGCAGGGCCATGTCGCGATGATCTATCTCGAAAGCCCGGCCAATCCGACCAACGTGCTGGTCGACGTCCAGGCGGTCGCGAAGGTCCGCGATTCGCTGCTCGGCGACGAGAATCCGCCGATCGTGATCGACAACACCTTTCTTGGCCCGCTCTGGCACCATCCGCTGAAGCATGGGGCCGACATCGTGGTCTATTCGCTCACCAAATATGCCGGCGGGCATAGCGACCTCGTCGCGGGCGGTGCGCTCGGATCGAAGGCGCATATGGACCAGATCCGCATGATGCGGAACACGATCGGCACGATCCTCGATCCCAACAGCGCCTGGATGCTGCTGCGCAGCCTCGAGACGCTGGAACTGCGCATGAGCCGCGCCGGCGAGAATGCCGAAAGGATCTGCACCTGGCTGCGCGACCATCCCAAGGTGGAGAAGGTGGTCTATCTCGGCTTTCCGGAAACCGAGCGCCAGGCGGACATCTATGCGCGCCACTGCACCGGCGCGGGATCGACCTTTTCGCTCTATCTGAAGGGCGGCGAGGCCGAGGCGTTCCGTTTCCTCGACTCGCTTAAGATCGCCAAGCTCGCGGTCAGCCTGGGCGGAACCGAGACGCTGGCCAGCCACCCCGCGGCGATGACACATCTCTCCGTACCCGACGAGCGCAAGCGCGCGCTGGGCATCGGCGACAATATGGTGCGAATCTCGATCGGCGTGGAGGATGCCGACGATCTGCTCGCCGATTTCGAACAGGCGCTGGCCGCGATATAGGGGTTCGAACTTTGGGGGGTACGAACAATCATGAATGGGATGAAGCATCTCGCGCTCGCCTTGCCGCTGCTTGCGCTGTCGGCCTGTGCGAGTCCCGAATCCCGGCTGCGCGCAGGCCTGGTCCAGGCGGGAGTGTCGCAACGCATGGCCGGATGCATGGCGGAGCGGATGGTGGACGACCTGTCGATCCTCCAGCTCCGCCGCCTCCAGTCGCTGGGCAGCCTGAAGAGTTCGAATATGGGCGAGCTTTCCGTAGCGGATTTGCTTCATAAGGTGCGCGCTTTGCGCGACCCCGAGATACTGTCGGTGACCAGCAAGGCGGCCGGGGTCTGCGCCCTCGGGCTGTGACGGCGGGCACGGGGCAACCAAAGTGGGGTGGCAATCGCCGCCGATCCATGCTTTAGGCCGCTGCGACTCCCCATTTTGCACTGCGGAAAGGCTCGAGCGCCCTCATGAATATCCACGAATATCAGGCGAAAGAATTGCTGGCCAAGTTCGGCGTGCCAGTTCCCGCGGGCCATGCCGCCCTTTCCGTCGACGAAGCCGTCGCTGCGGCGGGCAAGCTTCCCGGACCGCTCTATGTCGTCAAGGCACAGATCCATGCGGGCGGCCGCGGCAAGGGCAAGTTCAAGGAACTCGGCCCCGACGCCAAGGGCGGCGTCCGCCTGGCCAAGACGCTTGACGAAGTGAAGGCGCACGCCACCGAAATGCTCGGCAACACGCTGGTGACGATCCAGACGGGCGATGCCGGCAAGCAGGTCAACCGCCTGTACGTGACCGACGGCGTCGACATCGAGAAGGAATTCTATCTCGCGCTGCTCGTCGATCGCGCCACCGGCCGCGTCGCGTTCGTCGTCTCCACCGAAGGCGGCATGGACATCGAGACCGTCGCGCACGACACGCCCGAGAAAATCCACACCTTCGCGGTCGATCCGGCGACGGGCTTCATGGCGCATCACGGCCGTTCGGTCGCAGCCGCGCTCGGCCTGTCCGGCGACCTCGCCAAGCAGGCGGCCAATGTCGCGTCGAAGCTGTACGACGCGTTCCTCGGCACCGACGCCGCGCAGATCGAGATCAACCCGCTCGCCATCACCGGCGACGGCAAGCTGATGGTGCTCGACGCCAAGGTCGGCTTCGATTCGAACGCGCTGTTCCGTCACAAGGACCTGATGGAGCTCCGCGACGAGACCGAAGAGGATCCGATGGAGCTCGAGGCGAGCAAGTACGACCTCGCCTATATCAAGCTCGACGGCGATATCGGCTGCATGGTCAACGGCGCCGGCCTTGCCATGGCGACGATGGACATCATCAAGCTCAACGGCATGTTCCCCGCCAACTTCCTCGACGTCGGCGGCGGCGCGAGCAAGGAGAAGGTGACCGCGGCGTTCAAGATCATCCTGAGCGATCCCGCGGTGAAGGGCATTCTGGTCAACATCTTCGGCGGCATCATGCGCTGCGACATCATCGCGGACGGCATCGTGGCTGCGGCGAAGGAAGTGAATCTCGGCGTGCCGCTCGTGGTGCGGCTCGAGGGAACCAATGTCGAAGCCGGCAAGAAGATCCTGGCAGAATCCGGCCTGCCGATCGTGGCGGCCAACGACCTCGGAGACGCCGCGAAGAAGATCGTGGCGCAGGTGCAGGAAGCCGCCTGAGCGCCCTCCCCAGGGAAGCCTCGGCTGAAGGAGGAAGAGATGAAGGTATTGGTGCCGGTCAAGCGCGTGCTTGACTATAATGTGAAGCCCCGCGTGAAGGCGGACGGCACGGGTGTCGATCTGGCCAACGTCAAGATGTCGATGAACCCGTTCGACGAGATCGCGGTCGAAGAAGCGATCCGCCTGAAGGAGAAGGGCGCGGTCACCGAGATCGTCGCCGTTTCGATCGGCGAGGCCAAGGCGCAGGAAACGCTGCGCACCGCGCTCGCCATGGGCGCCGATCGTGCGATCCTGATCGTCGCCGAAGGCGAAGTCGAGCCGCTGGGCGTCGCCAAGCTGCTGAAGGCCGTCGCCGACGAGGAACAGCCGGGCCTGGTGATCCTGGGCAAGCAGGCGATCGACGACGACAGCAACCAGACCGGCCAGATGCTGGGCGCGCTGCTCGGCTGGGGCCAGGGCACGTTCGCGTCGAAGGTCGAGGTTTCGGGCGAGACCGTGACCGTCACGCGCGAAGTCGATGGCGGTCTCGAGACCGTGTCGCTCAAGACCCCCGCGATCGTCACCACCGACCTGCGCCTCAACGAGCCGCGCTATGCGTCGCTGCCCAACATCATGAAGGCGAAGTCCAAGCCGCTCGCGCAGAAGACCCCCGCCGATTACGGCGTCGATGTGACCCCGCGCCTCAAGACGCTCAAGGTCTCCGAGCCGCCGGTGCGTAGCGCCGGCATCAAGGTGGCCGACGTCGACGAACTGGTGGCGAAGCTGAAAGCGATGGGAGTGGCGGCATGAGCGTTCTCGTTTGGGTCGAGCACGACAACAAGGAACTGAAGGACGCGACGCTCGCGGCCGTCACCGCCGCGGGTAAGCTGGGCGACGTCGTCGCGCTGGTCGCGGGCAAGGGCGCGCAGGGCGTCGCCGATGCGGCCGCGAAGGTCGCGGGCGTGTCGAAGGTGCTGCTGGCGGACGACGCTGCTTACGAGCATGCGCTGGCCGAGAATGTCGCGCCGCTGATCGTCGAGCTGATGGCGGGCCATGACGCGTTTGTCGCGCCGGCGACCTCCGCCGCCAAGAACGTCGCGCCGCGCGTCGCCGCGTTGCTCGACGTCGCGCAGATCTCGGAGATCCTGTCGGTCGAGAGCGCCGACACCTTCACCCGCCCGATCTATGCGGGCAACGCGATCGCGACCGTCCAGTCGTCGGATGCGAAGAAGGTGATCACGGTGCGCGGCACCGCCTTCGAAAAGGCGGCGACCTCGGGCGGTTCGGCGTCGGTCGAGGCCGTTTCCGGCAAGGGCGATGCGGGCCTGTCCAGCTTCGTCGGCGCCGAGATCGCCAAGAGCGAGCGTCCCGAGCTGACCAGCGCGAAGATCATCGTCTCCGGTGGCCGCGCGCTGCAGAACAGCGAGAACTTCCACACGATCATCGAACCCCTGGCCGACAAGCTGGGCGCGGGCGTCGGCGCGAGCCGCGCGGCCGTCGATGCGGGCTATGTACCCAACGACTATCAGGTCGGCCAGACCGGCAAGATCGTCGCACCGGAAGTCTATATCGCGATCGGCATCTCGGGTGCGATCCAGCACCTGGCCGGCATGAAGGACTCCAAGACGATCATCGCGATCAACAAGGACGAGGACGCCCCCATCTTCCAGGTGGCGGACATCGGCCTGGTCGGCGACCTGTTCAAGGTCGTGCCGGAACTGACGTCGAAGCTGTAACGATAATAAAGCCCCTCCTCTTTAGGGGAGGGGCTTTCTTCACCTCAAAACCCGCTGAGGAAACTCGCGACATTGCGCCCGAGCGCATCGGTGGCGTAGCCACCCTCCATCACCACCACCAGAGGCAGCCCGGACGCGGCAATGCGCTGTGCCAGCGCCGGATAATCCTCGGTCTTCAGCTTGAACTGAGAGATCGGATCCTCCTCGAAGGTATCCGCGCCGAACGAGACCAGCAGCAGTTCGGGGCCGAACGCCGCGATCGCCTCCATCGCCGTCTCCAGCGCCGGCGTATAGTCGGCCAGCGTCGTGCCGCGCGGCAGCGGCAGGTTGAGCGTCGCGCCCTCCCCCGCCCCTTCGCCGCGCTCGTCGGCATGGCCCCAGTAGAACGGATAGTCGGTCACGGGATCGGCGTGGATCGAGACGAACAGCACGTCGTCACGATCGTAGAAGATGTCCTGCGTACCGTTGCCGTGATGATAGTCGATGTCGAGGATCGCGACCTTCGCGACGCCCGCATCGCGCGCCGCCTGTGCGGCGACCGCGACATTGTTGATATAGCAATAGCCGCCCAGATAGTCCGCGCCGGCATGGTGCCCCGGCGGGCGACACAGGGCGAAGGCGATCGATGCGCCGTCCAGCACCTCATGCGTCGCGGCCAGCGCGGACTGTGCGCCCCAATAGACGCTGTCCCAGGTATCGGCGGTGATCGGAGTAGACGCGTCGAAGCTGAACAGGCCGAGTTGCGCGTCGATCCGTTCCAGGTTCAACGGTCGCCGGCGCGCGATCGGCCAGGTGTAGCCGACTGCGTCACCGCTGCGCCCCGCCGCGGTCCAGCGCGCATGGGCGTTCTTCAGGAAATCGATATAGGCCGCGTCGTGCACGCGCAGGATCGGCGCCTCGCCGCGATCCGCCGGCGGAACGGTGCCGGCCAGCGCGCCAAGCATGTTGCGGGCGCGCCCGGGATGCTCGGCATAGGGGACGAAGCTGCCATTATGCAGCTCCTGCTCGGGCGCGTGATCAAGCTCGCGCGGATCGAAGAAGAGTTTCATGGCGCGATCCTAGAGCATCGCGTGGAACGGAGGGAACCGGTTTTACGCGAAACTGGCCCGATCGCGTCGATCAACGGCCCGCCGCAACGCGGCCCCGTCCGGCACGGCAACGCTTTGTCACAGATTGATTTCCTTCATGTGACGGAACCGTGACTCGATTTGGCAAGTTTTTGCTGTCATAGAATTGTCATGGATCACGTCATGCCCGCCCTTCCGGCCTCGCCGCCGTCCTTCACGAAACTGTTTCGCGAAGTGCGCGTGCTCGCCGAGCTGCGCCGTGGCTGGCGTTACGGTCCGGCGATGGCGACCGAGAATGACGGCCGCGGACGACCGGTGATGGTGATCCCCGGCTTCCTGGCCGCGGACGGATCGACCGTGATGCTCCGCCGCACGTTGAAGGCCGCCAATTTCGCGACCTATGGCTGGGGCGAGGGCCGCAATTTCGGCGTGAAGGCCGACATCCTGGAACGACTCGACCGCCGCCTCGATTATATCGAGCGCGAATGCGATGGCCCGGTCGCGCTGATCGGCTGGAGCCTCGGCGGCCTGATCGCGCGCGAATACGCAAAATATGCGCCGCACCGGATCGATCGCGTGATCACTATGGGCAGCCCCTTTTCCGGCGATCTGCGCGCCAACCATGCATGGCGGCTCTACGAACTGATCAACCGCCATCCGGTGGACAAGGGACCGTTGGCCGTCGACCTGACCGAGAAGCCGCCGGTGCCGACCTATGCGCTCTGGTCGGAGAATGACGGCATCGTCTCACCCTTGTGCAGCCGCGGCCTCCCGCACGAGAGCGACCGTGCCTGGCAGGTGGAATGCGGCCATCTCGGCTTCACCACCTCGCCCGACTCGATCAACGCGATCTTCGAGGCGCTGGAGGCGTAAGCCAGGCCGAATTGCGTCATTCCGGCGAAAGCCGGAATCTCCCTTCTCCGCTCACTGACGTCCAAAGAGCAGGTTAGATTCCGGCTTTCGCCGGAATGACGAACTGTCGAAGCTTAGGACGCCCCGCCCTCCTCGACGAAATTGGCAGCCATTTCGCGCGGCACGCGGCCGATGCGGCCGGTCGACTTGTCGATCATCGCCCAGGTCGTCTTCGCACGGACCTTCACCCGGCCGTCAGGCCCGGTGAATTCGATCATGCGATCGAAGCGCGCGCCGCGTGGCCATTCGGGCACCCAGGTCCGCGCGGTCACCGTCTCGCCCGCGCTGACATTGCCGAGATAGTCGATCTCGTGGCGGACGACGACCCAGACATAGGCGTCGACATGCTCCGGCGCCGCAGCATGGCGCCAATGCGCGGTCGCGATGTCCTGGATCCAGCGGACCCAGACCGCATTGTTGACATGGCCGAGCTCGTCGATGTCATCGGGCGTCGCGGTGACCGACCATGAAAAACCCATCGCTCCGCCTCCTCAGTTCGCGTCGCCGAGCTGCCAGAGGATGAAGGCGTAGGTTTCCGCATCCTCCTTCAGGCTGTCGAACCGGCCGGACTTGCCGCCATGCCCCGCGCCCATATTGGTCTTGAGCAGCAGCATGTTGCCGTCCGTCTTGGTCGCGCGCAGCTTCGCCGCCCATTTCGCCGGCTCCCAATAGGTGACGCGCGGATCGTTGAGGCCGCCGGTGATCAGCAGCGGCGGATAGGATTTGGCCGTGACATTGTCATAGGGGCTGTAGCTGCGGATCAGCGCGAATGCCTTTTCGTCGGTGATCGGATTGCCCCATTCGGGCCATTCGCCCGGCGTCAGCGGCAGGCTTTCGTCCAGCATCGTGTTGAGCACGTCGACGAACGGCACATCGGCCACCACCGCGCCCCACAGGTCCGGATCGGTGTTCGCGACCACGCCCATCAGCTCGCCGCCCGCCGAACCGCCGTTGATCGCGATATTGCCCGCTCTGGTGAACCTGGCTTCGACCAGCCCCTTCGCCACGTCGACAAAGTCGTGGAAGGTGTTCCAGCGCGCCTCGGCCTTGCCCTGGAGATACCAGTTATAGCCGAGATCGTCGCCGCCGCGGATATGGGCGATGGCAAAGGCATAGCCGCGATCGAGCAGCGAGAGACGCCCGGTCGAGAAGCTGGGCGCGATCGCATGGCCATAGGCGCCATAGGCGTAGAGGAAGAGCTTGCCGGTGCCGTCCTTCTCGAATCCCTTTTTGTACACGACGGAGACGGGCACCTTCGCGCCGTCGCGCGCGACGATCGTCAGTCGCTCCGTCGTATATTGGTCCGGATCGTAACCCGACGGAATCTCCTGCACCTTCAGCGTCGTGAGCCCGCCGGTGTCGGGATCATATTCATAGGTGGTGCGCGGCGTGACCATCGAGGAATAGGACAGGCGATAGACGCCCGGATCATATTCGGGATTGCTCGACAGTCCCGCCGAATAGCTCGCTTCCTTGAACGGCACGCGGCTTTCCGTGCCGTCATAGGCCCTCAGCACGATCTGATCGAGGCCGTCGACCCGCTCGGAGAGGACGAGATGTTGTTTGAACGCCGCGAAGCCGGTCAGGTAGACGCTGTCGGAACCCGGGATCACCGTGGTCCAGACGCCGGGCGCGGCCGGATCGGCCTCGACCAGGCGGAAATTCACATGCTCGTCATTGGTGAGGATCCAGAGCTTTCCGTTCGCCGAATCCACCGAATATTCGTGCTTCACCCTGCGCGGCGAAATCAGGATGGGATCGGCGAGCGGGTTCGCCGACGGCACCAGCCGGACTTCGCTCGTCTCGTTGTCGCCGGTCGCCAGCACGATCCATTGGCGGTCCTGGGTCTCGTCGATGCCGACCTGGAAACCGATATCCTGTTCTTCATAGAGGATCCGGTCGGTCTTGGGATCGGTGCCGATCACATGATGCAGGATCTTGTAGGCGCGCCACTGCTCGTTGACCTCGGTATAGACCAGGCTCTTCGAATCCGCCGCCCAGACGACGTCGCCGTTGACCTGGGTGCTGATCGTCTCGAGCTCCCTGCCCGTCGCGATCTCGCGGATTTTCAGTGTGTAGCGCTCCGATCCGTTATCGTCCGCGCCATAGGCCATCAGCGCGTCGTCGGGGCTGATGTCGAGAATGCCGAGCCTGAAATACTCCTTGCCCTCGGCTTCCTTCGGCTCGTCGAAAAGAACCTGGTCAGCGCCGCCGTCGACGCGACGGCGATAATGGACCGGATATTCCGCGCCGGTCTGGTAAGCGAACCAGTAGAGCCAGTCGCCGTCCTTTTGCGGCACCGAGGAATCATCCTCCTTGATGCGGCCCTTCATCTCCTGGAAGATCGTCTCGACCAGCGCTTCGCGCGGCTTCATCTGCGCTTCGAAATAGGCGTTCTCCGCCTTGACGTAATCGAGCACATCGGGGTCGTCGACCTCGGGATAGCTCTCGTCCTTCAGCCAGGCATAGGGATCCTGGATGGTGACGCCGTGGCGCGTATATTCGTGCGGCCGCTGCTGGGCGACGGGTGGCTTGATCGGATCGGTCATCGTGTCTTTCTGGGCTTGAACGGGTGCGGCCAGCGCGATCATCAAAGTGGCGGCCATTGCCAGGCGCATGGTGGACTTTCCCATTGCGGCAGGTGGCAAGGCGGCCGCCATCGCCCTATGTTGGTGGCAGCCAATAGAGATCAAGGATCAATTCATGTCCACCCATGAAGCGCGCCTCCATGCGTTGCGCGAGCAGTTGAAGCGCGATCGGCTCGACGGGTTCGTCGTGCCGATCTCCGACGAGCATATGAGCGAATATGTCGGCGAATATGCGCAGCGGCTCGCCTGGCTGACGGGCTTCCAGGGGTCGGCGGGATCGGCGGTGGTGCTGCCGGAGGAAGCGGCGATCTTCGTCGACGGTCGCTACACGCTGCAGGTGCGCGAGCAGGTCGACGGCAATCACTGGCAATATGTCGGCGTGCCGCAGACCAGCGTCGCGCAGTGGCTGGGCGAACATGCCGCAGAGGGTGCACGGATCGGCTACGATCCCTGGCTTCACACCCGCGCCTGGGCCGATCAGGCATCGAGCGCGCTCGCCGAAAAGGGCGCCGAACTGGTGGCGGTCGACACCAACCCGGTCGACTCGGTCTGGCCGGATCGGCCGCAGCCCAGCCAGGCGAAGCTGATCGTCCATCCGCAGGACGTGGCCGGCCGGGGCGCGGGCGAGAAGCGGCAGGAGATCGCCGACTGGCTGCACGGAAAAAAAGCCGACGCGGTGGTGCTTTCCGCGCTCGATTCGATCGCCTGGACCTTCAATATCCGCGGCAAGGATGTGAGCCGCACGCCGGTCGCGCTTGCCTATGCCGTGGTCCATGACGATGCGACCGCCGACCTGTACGTCGCGCCCGAGAAAATGGCGGACGACGTCGCCCAGCATCTCGGGAACGCCGTGCGCGTGCACGACCGCGCCGCCTTTGCAAAGGATTTCGCGGCGCTGGCCGGCAAGACGGTGGTCGTCGACCCCGAGCGCGCGGTTTCGGCGATCTTCGCGGGGCTCGACGCGGCAGGCGCGAGAACGCTGGCGCTGCGCGAGCCGACGGTGTTGGCCAAGGCGATCAAGAACCCGGTCGAGATTTCCGGGCAGCGCGCGGCGCAGGCGCGCGACGGCGCGGCGCTCAGCCGCTTCCTCCACTGGATCTCGGTCGAGGCGCCGAGGGGCGGGCTGACGGAACTGTCTGCGTCCGACCGGCTGGAGGCGTTCCGCAGGGATACCGGCAAGCTCGAGGACCTGTCGTTCGACACCATATCGGGCGCCGGCCCCAATGGCGCAGTCGTCCATTACAAGGCGACCGAGGAGACCAGCCGCAGGATCGAGATCGACTCGCTCTATCTGGTGGATTCGGGCGGCCAGTATCGCGACGGCACCACCGACGTCACCCGCACCGTCGCCATCGGCACGCCGACCGCCGAGATGCGCGACCGCTTCACCCGCGTGCTCAAGGGCCATATCGCGCTCGCCACCGCGGTCTTTCCGCAGGGCACCCGCGGCGGCCAGCTCGACACGCTGGCGCGGCAATATCTGTGGGCGGCCGGGCTCGACTATGCGCACGGCACCGGCCACGGCGTCGGCAGCTTCCTGGGTGTGCACGAAGGCCCGCAGCGCATCGCCATGGCGGCGGGCGGCCAGGCCGGATCCGACGAGCCGTTGCAGGCCGGCATGATCCTTTCGAACGAGCCCGGCTATTACAAGACCGGCGAATACGGCATCCGCATCGAGAATTTGGTGCTGGTGGAGGCGCGCGACGCGCCGGGCGCGGAAAAGCCGGTGCTCGGTTTCGAGACGCTGACCTTCTCGCCGATCGACCGGCGGCTGATCGATGTCGCGATGCTGTCACCCGGCGAGCGGCAATGGATGGATACCTATCATGCCAAGGTGCTCGAAATCGTCGGCCCGCAGCTCGACGGCGATGCGAAGGCCTGGCTCGAGGCGCAGTGCGCGCCGCTTTGAGGGACTAAGCGGGGGGAGGCACCCCCTTTCCCGTTCATCCTGAGTAGCCGTTGAGCGAAGTCGAAACGGCGTATCGAAGGACGCACCATATATCGTGCGTCCTTCGATACGAGCCTTCGCCGTTGCTCAGTCTCTACTCAGGATGAGCGGGTTGGTTTCTTCGGATACAAATATCAGGCCGCAGCCACGCCCTTGGGCACCACCGCATCGACATAATCGCTGTCGGCCAGCGCGATCAGCGAGCGGTCGTCATCGTTCCACGGATGGAAGCCCGGCAGGAAGAAGGCCGACCAGCTCGGGATCAGCTTGCGCACGACGCCCGGGCTGCCGAACCACAGCCACAGGATGCGCATCGCGGCGCGCGGCCCTTCGATGCCGTCCTGCTTGAGCAGATAGAGCATGCCCTGGAAGCGCTTCTTCCAGAATTCCTTGCTGACCAGCAGCATCATGATCGTCTTGACCTTCCAGCGCTTCCAGCGCGACCAGTCGCGCGTGGCGTGCAGCCAGGTGTCATATGCGACGCCCTTGTGCTCGATCTCCTCGATGGCGTGCCATTTCCACATCGCGACCAGTTCGGGATCGGCGCCGTCCCAATAGCCCGGCTCCTTGAGCATCTTCTGCGCCATGATCGCGGTATAATGTTCCAGCGCCATGGTGACCGCCAGGTTCAGGATCTGCGGGCGATCCTTGGTCAGCTCCAGCGACTGGGCGACGACATCCTCGAGCGCCGCGATCTCGTAACCCGCATCGGTGACGCGCTTGTTGAACGACACATGCTCGCGACTGTGCATCACCTCCTGCTTGATGAAGGCGTTGATCTCGCGCTCCAGCTTGGGCGGCACACCATCGCGGAATGCACGGACGCTTTC
>Ga0209902_100957_pt1 | contig 19424 bp, 14 predicted proteins | sample FECB27metaG_FD_188304 | JGI IMG/M metagenome (GOLD analysis project Ga0209902, IMG submission 188304) | Cyanobacterial communities from the Joint Genome Institute, California, USA - FECB-27 (SPAdes) (version 2) | ecosystem: Environmental > Aquatic > Thermal springs > Hot (42-90C) > Microbial mats...
CGGGCGAACCCCCCTCTCCGTACATTCCCGCCACTCACGATTGCCCAAGGGTCTTCCGCGCAATGGAAAATATGAAGCTCAGCGAGCTCAAGGCCAAGACGCCTGCTGAATTGCTTGAATTCGCCGAGACTTACGAGGTCGAGAACGCCTCGACGATGCGTAAGCAGGAACTGATGTTCGCCATCCTCAAGGAACTGGCGGCGCGTGAAGTCGACATCACCGGCGAAGGCGTGGTGGAAGTCTTGCCCGACGGTTTCGGCTTCCTGCGCTCGCCGGATGCAAACTACCTGCCCGGGCCCGACGATATCTACGTCTCCCCTTCGCAGATCCGCCGCTTTTCGCTCCGGACCGGCGACACGGTCGAAGGCCAGATCCGGTCTCCCAAGGAAGGCGAGCGCTACTTCGCGCTGCTGAAGGTCAACACCATCAATTTCGAGGACCCGGAAAAGGTCCGTCATAAGATCAACTTCGACAACCTGACGCCGCTCTACCCTGATGAACGGCTCCGCCTCGAGCTGCCGGACCCGACGGTCAAGGACAAGAGCGCCCGGATCATGGATCTGGTGGCGCCGCTCGGCAAAGGCCAGCGCGCGCTGATTGTTGCGCCGCCGCGTACTGGTAAGACCGTATTGTTGCAGAATATTGCACAGTCGATCGCCATCAATCACCCCGAGTGCTACCTCATCGTGCTGCTCATCGACGAGCGGCCTGAGGAAGTCACCGACATGCAGCGCTCGGTGCGCGGCGAGGTCATCTCCTCGACCTTCGACGAGCCGGCGTCGCGTCACGTCCAGGTCGCTGAAATGGTGATCGAGAAGGCCAAGCGCCTCGTCGAACACAAGCGCGACGTGGTGATCCTGCTTGATTCGATCACCCGTCTCGGCCGCGCCTACAACACCGTGGTGCCGAGCTCGGGCAAGGTGCTGACTGGCGGTGTGGACGCCAATGCGCTGCAGCGCCCCAAGCGCTTCTTCGGTGCTGCCCGCAACATCGAAGATGGTGGCTCGCTGACCATCATTTCGACGGCGCTGATCGATACCGGCTCGCGCATGGACGAAGTGATCTTCGAAGAGTTCAAGGGCACCGGTAACTCGGAAATCGTCCTCGACCGCAAGGTTTCGGACAAGCGCGTGTTCCCCGCGATGGATGTCACCAAGTCCGGCACCCGCAAGGAAGAGCTGCTGGTCGAGCCGGATATCCTCAGGAAGATGTACGTGCTGCGCCGCATCCTCAACCCGATGGGCACGGTCGACGCGATGGAGTTCCTGATGGACAAGATCCGCCAGACCAAGACGAACTCCGACTTCTTCGACTCGATGAACACCTAAGCCAGGGCTTCGATGCGCGACGACGATACTATCGTCGCCCTCTCCTCCGGCGCCGTTCCCTCTGGAGTGGCAGTCATTCGGCTGTCCGGCCCGCTGGCCGGAGGTGTGCTGAGCGACATGCTCGGCGCCCTGCCCACACCCCGGCAGCTGAAGCTGGCGGATATCCGGATCGGCGGCGAAACGCTGGATCGCGGTCTCGTCGCCTGGATGCCGGGGCCGCAGAGTTTTACCGGCGAGGATTGTGCCGAGCTACAGGTGCATGGCTCGCCGGCCGTGGTGCGGGCCCTGCTCCGCAAGCTCAGTTCACAACCCGGTATCCGGCTCGCCGAGGCTGGCGAGTTTACTCGTCGCGCTTTCGAGAACGGCAAGCTCGACCTGGTCGAGGCTCAGGGGCTCGGCGATCTGATCGAAGCCGAAACCGAGAATCAGCGGGCCCTTGCCTATGCGCGGCTGGAAGGCGGTCTGACCCGGCAGGTCGAAGGCTGGCGGGAGCGGCTGCTCGATCTTCGCGCCGAGATCGAAGCTAGGCTCGACTTCTCCGATGAGGGAGATGTCAGCGAGTTGCCCGAGAGCTTTGCCGATCAGGTGAAAGAGCTCCGGCACGAGCTGTTGATGGTGCTCAGCACGCGTGCCCAAGGGCGGATAATGCGCACTGGGTTCCGAGTGGCGTTGGGAGGGCCGCCGAATGCCGGCAAGTCCAGCCTGCTCAACGCGCTTTCACAGTCGGATGTCGCGATTGTCTCGGACGAGCCAGGCACCACGAGGGATCTCAAGGAGGTTCCATTGGACCTTAGAGGCCAATTGGTGATCCTGATTGACAGCGCCGGCTTGCGCGATACGGCCTCGAAGGCGGAGGCCATTGGCGTAGAGCGCGCAAGGCAAGCCCTGCTCGATGCTGATCTCGTCCTCTGGCTACAAGCGCCGGATATCGAACCGCAGGAACCACCGGAGCACCCGGAAGTGGAGGGGCGGCCCTGGGCGCGGCGAGAGCTCCTTCGGGTGGGCACTAAGCTGGATATCGCTCCGGTGCCCAACATCGACGTTGCCGTTTCGACGGCAACTGGCGAAGGAATCCCCGAGCTGCTGGAGCGCCTGTACGAGGCTTCAGGATCGAGCGCCATCAGTGCAGGCAACGTGTTGGTGAGCCACGAGCGCGACCGCTGGGCGCTGGTGCATGCTGTTGAGGCGCTGCTCGGTGCCCTAGAGCACATCGAGAGCCCGGAGATTGCTGCGGAGGACTTGCGCCGGGCGTCTGCCGAGCTCGAACGCCTGCTCGGCCGGATGGACGCCGAGTCCGTTCTTGACCACCTGTTCGCCGCCTTCTGTATCGGCAAATGATTCACGTGAAACGCCGCCCTGCGCCCGGCGCTGTTGATTCACGTGAAACATTGGACTAGACCGCCGCCTTCTAAGGATTTGAGCGATGAGTGACTTCGGGGTCATTGTTGTTGGTGGTGGGCACGCGGGTTCTGAAGCTGCGGCAGCTTCGGCTCGACTTGGTGTTCCAACCGCACTGATTACCCACAGGTTCGCGACCATCGGCGAGATGAGCTGCAACCCGGCCATCGGCGGCCTGGGCAAGGGCCACCTGGTGCGCGAGATCGACGCCATGGACGGGTTGATGGGCCGGGTCGCCGACGCGGCCGGCATTCAGTTCCGGGTACTGAACCGGCGGAAGGGCGCTGCGGTGCGTGGTCCCCGCGCCCAGGCTGATCGCAAGCTTTACCGGCAGGCGATGCAGGCGGCGATCCTCGCGCAGCCGAACCTTACCGTGATCGAAGGCGAGGTCGATGACCTGATCGTCACCAATGGTCGGATCGCCGGCGCGGTGCTGCTCGATGGGCGTCGCTTCGCGGCAAAGGCGGTGGTGCTGACCACCGGAACCTTCCTCCGTGGCCTGATCCACCGCGGCGAGGAGACGGTCCCGGCCGGTCGCGTCGGCGAGAAGCCGGTGCTTGGGCTGTCGACGCGGCTCGAGGCGCTGGGGCTGACGCTCGGGCGGCTGAAGACCGGCACGCCGGCCCGGCTGGATGCCACCTCCATCGACTTCTCTGGGCTTGAGGAGCAGCGCGGCGACGACCCGCCGGAGCCCTTCTCTGCCCTCACCGCGGCGATCACCACGCCGCAGATCAGTTGCTATATCACCCGAACCACGGCCGACACGCACCGCATCATCTCGGACAACCTGCATCGTTCGGCGATGTATTCCGGCCGGATTAAGAGCCGCGGTCCGCGCTATTGTCCCTCGATCGAAGACAAGGTGGTGCGCTTCGCCGACCGGGACAGCCACCAGATCTTCCTCGAGCCCGAAGGGCTTGATGACAACACGATCTATCCGAACGGGTTGTCCACCTCCCTGCCGGCTGAGGTGCAGGAGGCTTTCCTCAAGTCCATGCCTGGGCTGGAGAATGTCCGGATCATCCGACCGGGCTACGCGATCGAGTATGACTATGTCGATCCTCGCGAACTCCGCCCGACGCTGGAACTGCGGCGACTGCCGGGTCTCTATCTGGCCGGCCAGATCAACGGCACTACCGGCTATGAAGAGGCGGCAGCGCAGGGCCTTTATGCCGGTGCCAATGCCGGCCTTGCCGCGAAGAGTGCCGGAACGCTGCAGCTGTCACGGACCGAGAGCTATCTGGGGGTGATGGTCGACGACCTGGTGACGCGGGGGGTCAGCGAACCTTATCGGATGTTCACCTCGCGGGCCGAGTTCCGCCTGCATCTGCGTAGTGATAATGCCGACCAGCGGTTGACCCGGATCGCTGCTTCCGTCGGTCTCGTCGGCGGGGCGCGGCAGCAGCATTTCTTGGCTCGTTCGGCGGCCCTGACTGAGGGACGGGCGACGCTCGATCGGCTGCGGACCACGCCAACGGCGGCGCGCAAGGTCGGCCTGGCGGTGAACGCCGATGGGCACGAACGCAGCGCGTTCGAGTTGCTGTCCTATCCCAATGTTGAGGCGTCCAACCTGGTGCCGCTGTGGCCTGAGATCGCCGAGATCGCGCCTGAGATCCTCGATCAGCTGACGGTCGACGCTCAGTACGCCGTCTACCTGCAGCGCCAGGAGGCCGATATCGCTGCAGTGAAGCGCGATGAAAGCCGCGAGATCCCGGATTGGCTGGACTACGCGGCGCTGCCGGGGCTCTCGATGGAGATGCGGCAGAAGCTCGGGCAGCAACGGCCCGCAACGATTGCCCAGGCGCAGGCGATTGATGGCGTTACCCCGGCGGCGATCACGCTGATTCTGTCAGTGGTCCGGCGCGGCAGTCTGCGCCAGGCGAGTTGATGGACGATCTTACGCCCTATTCCGGTGCGCTTGCTCGCCCCGAAGCCGCGGTGCGTCGGGATCTGGAATCGTTTGCTGCGCTGCTGAAGAAATGGAACGCGGTGCAGAATCTTGTTTCACGTGAAACAGAGAATGCCCTGTGGACGCGACACGTCGTCGATTCGCTGCAGGTTCTGCCATTGCTTCGACCCGGAGATCAGCTCTTCCTGGACGTTGGCTCAGGTGGTGGCCTGCCGGCGCTGCCCCTGGCCATCGCCCTCAAGGGCGGCTCGGCGCGCTTCACACTGGTCGAGCCGATCGGCAAGAAGGTGGCCTTCCTCAGGCAAGTGATCCGGGAGCTTGGTCTGGCCGCAGCGGTGCATGCCGGACGGACCGACAGCTTTGATTCACGTGAAACACTCGGCGACCGCGCCGGCTTCGATGTGATCACTTCCCGAGCGCTCGCAGCGCTCTCGCTGTTGCTGGAACTTATCCACCCCTTCTTTGGGCCGGAAACCCGCGCGATCCTGCACAAGGGCAAGGATCATGCTGTGGAGGTCGAGGAAAGTCGTTTGGCGTGGGAGTTCGACGTGGTAATAATCAAGAGCGCCACCGACCAGGCCGGCGTGTTGCTGGAGATCAGCAATTTGCGACGGAAATCAAATAGTTAGCGGAAACGCTCGGAGGCCGTGCCTTGGCTCCTCGAATCCTGACCCTCGCCAATCAGAAGGGTGGGGTCGGCAAGACCACTACCGCAATCAACCTGGCCACGGCGCTCGCGGCGATCGGCGAGCGCGTGCTGATCGTCGATCTCGACCCGCAGGGCAACGCCTCGACGGGGCTCGGCATCTCGCGCGTCGATCGTGACGTCTCGAGCTATGACCTGCTGATGGGCGACGCCAAAGTGGCGGCGGCCGCGGTGATGACCAGCGTGCCGAACGTGGCCATCGTGCCGTCGACCCTCGATCTGCTCGGCGTCGAGCTCACTATTGCCCAGCAGGCGGACCGCGCCTTCCGGCTGCGCGATGCCTTCCGAGCGATGAGCGACCTGACCATCAATGGCCAGGCGGTCAGCTATGTGCTGATCGACTGCCCGCCGTCGCTTAACCTCCTCACCATAAATGCGCTGGTCGCCGCCGATGCCGTGCTGGTGCCGCTGCAGTGCGAATTCTTCGCGCTCGAGGGTATGAGCCAACTGCTTCAAACCATTGAGCAAATTCGCACGACCCTGAACCCGCGCCTGTCGATACAGGGTGTTGTGATGACTATGTTCGATCGTCGCAACAACCTCAGCGAACAGGTGCTGGCCGATGTGCGCTCGGAGATGGGGTCGCTGGTCTATGATACGGTGATACCGCGCAATGTTCGGCTGTCGGAGGCCCCGTCCTACGGCAAGCCGGCGCTGCTCTATGACCTCAAATGTGCCGGCAGCCAGGCCTATCTGCGTCTGGCTACCGAAGTGATCCGGCGTGAGCGCCAGCTCATGGCCGCATAAGGAAGTTGGAATGAACGAGAAACCATCACGGCTCGGGCGTGGCCTCGCGGCGCTGATCGGCGACATGGCGACGATGGAGGGAGCGCGGCTGGCCGACGGCAGCAGCTCCAAGCGCCTGCCGGTCGACTTCCTGATCGCCAACCGCGCCAACCCGCGGCGCGACTTCGACCCGGCTCAGCTGGAAGAGCTGACCAGCTCGATTCGCGAGAAGGGCGTGATGCAGCCGCTGCTGGTGCGGCCGACCAATGATCCGAACCAGTTCGAGATCATTGCCGGCGAGCGCCGCTGGCGCGCTTCGCAGCGCGCCGGGCTGAACGATGTTCCGGTGATCATCCGCGATGTCGACGACAAGGAAGCGCTCGAACTCGCGATCATCGAGAACGTTCAGCGTGTCGACCTCAATCCGCTCGAAGAAGCAATGGGTTACGGTCAGCTGATCGAGCAGTTCGAGTACACCCAGAACGACCTGGCGCAGGTGATCGGCAAATCCCGCTCGCATGTCGCCAATACGCTGCGGCTTTTAAAGCTGCCCGACGACGTGCGCGGCATGCTGGCGAGCGGCGAACTGACCGCCGGCCATGCGCGCACGCTGATCACGGCGGACGATCCGGTGGCGCTGGCGAAGCGCATCGTCGGCGGTGGCCTGTCGGTGCGCGAAGCCGAGGTGCTGACGCAGCGCGAGATCAATGCGCCCAAGAAGAAGCCGGCAGCGCCCGAGCAGAAGGACGCCGATACCGCAGCGCTCGAGAAGCGGCTCTCGGACGTGCTGGGGCTGCATGTGGCGATCGATCACAAAGACCAGGGTGGCCGGCTCGAGATCCGCTACCGGACGCTGGAGCAGCTCGACGGCATCTGCATGAAGCTCACCGGGTACGGGGTGTAGACGCCGGCGGTTGTTTCACGTGGAGCGCGGGCGATAGGCTGGGGAGCGCGCCACACCGCACCCTCGCCCCTCTGGGGAGAGGGTGGCGAATGAGGCCGACGGCCTCGTTCGCCGGGTGAGGGGCGCCAAGCGCTGTATCCTCCGCAACTGATAGCAGCTCACACCGGTGTGCTTGGCTACCCCTCACCCTGGCCCTCTCCCCAGAGGGGCGAGGGGACGCGAGACAAACGGGCGGTGTCACGCTGCTGGCGCCAGGAAATGGGGTGCCCACTTCCACCATCGTTGCCATTCGAGCGCAGCTGTCATGGCCTCCTCACCTGAAATCGCTCGACTGGAGCGATTTCGCCGCTGGCGCGGCCGGTTCGGAGTGTTTCACGTGGAACGTCGGGGCTAACGTTCTGCAGCCATTGTACAAATCGCCAAAAGCGCGCGGCGGCTGATGGTGTCGGCAAGGCCATAGCGCTTGCGGCTGTCGGCGACGGCGAGTTGCAGGCGATCGAGTGCGGCGCTCAGCGCGTCGTCACTCCACAGCCGCAGCTGGCGCTCGATGGCGGAGCGGCGCGAGAAGTGCGGCTTTGGTCGGGCATTGTCGAGCACGGCCCCGGGCGACTTGCCGCCGTCGACCTCGACGCGCCAGCGGCGCAGGGTGGTGAAATGACCCAAGGCGCTGGCGAGAATCTGCTGGGCGTTGACGCTCTGGGCGATGGCCCGCTCCAGCGCGGTATCGAGGTTGGCAGCGTGACCCGTCCCGGTGGCGTCGACAACTTCATCGAGCACCAGGGCGGCGTTGTCGGCGCAGAGCGTCAGCACGTTCTCGCGGGTGAGGAGCTTGGTATCGGCGGCAAACAGCACCAGCTTTTCCAGCTCACGGCGGGTGATTTCGCGGTCGTTGCCCAGGCTGTCGCGGATCGCTGCGACGGTGTCCTGGTCGGCGCGGATGCCGGCTTTGGAGAAGGTTTCGGAAATCAAACGCCCGAGCGATTCATCGTTATCCGGGTAGCAGGGCAGGGCCCGGCCGAGCTTTGCCGCTTCCACCAGGGCGCGCAGCGGGTCCTTGGGGGTGAGGTTGCCGGCCTCGAGGATGATGATGGAACCTGGATCGTCTCGCAGTTCGGTCAGCGGCATCACCAGGGACTTGCCGGCGCCACGCACCCGAATCACCCGGCGATCGCCGAACAGCGAGGTGGTCTTGGCCTCCACGGCGAGACGCGACGGATCGGCATCGAGTTCGGCGCCGTCGAGCACGACCAGGTTCATGCTGTCGGCATCGTTGCCGGCGTAGCGACGGGCAAGGCGCTGGGCGGTTTCGCGGACGAGACCGGTATCGGGGCCGTAAGCGAGAATAATGCCGGCTTCGAGATCGGGGCGATCGACGAAGCGGGAAACCTCGTGCGCCTTCAGCGCCCCCATCAGCTGGCCGATTGGGCGAGGGCGCCGAGCAAGGTCAGTCGCACCGTCTCGGCCAGCTCGCGCGCTGCACGTTCGGTGGCCTCGCGCTCGGCCTCGCTGGCGGCGAGGGCCTGACTGTCCGTGGTGTAGAGCGCGGCGGCCGAGCGGCTGGTCGAGAGGATGACCGAGCCATCCGTGCCGATCAGCTCGATCTGCGCGGTGACCACCATTTCCCGCTGTTCGGACGGACGAACCACGCTGGAGCGGGTGAGCTTGCGGCCGGCGTTCGAGGTGGTGATGCGAACCGTCGGGCTCGCGGCGTCAGCGGCTTTGCCGAAGCGGAGCGCCAGCTCCTGATAGATGATCTGCTCGGCCCGGCTGTTGGGCTTGGCGTAGTTGAGCGGATGCCGCTCGGTGCCGATGCCGCGTTCACCATAGACCGGAGTCAGCCCGGTGCAACCGGCAAGGGCCGTCGCGCCAAGCAGGCTCAGGGCGAAAACCGCATTACGAAGCAACAGCTTAGATGACCACATTGACGATCCTGTCGGGGACGATCACCAGCTTCTTGGGCGGCTTGCCTTCCAGCATGCGGGCAACCGCTTCGAGTGACAAGACCTCTTTCTCGACCAGCTCCTTGGCGGCGCCGAGCGGCACGGTGATCTCGCCGCGGCGCTTGCCGTTGACCTGGACGGGCAGCACGACGGTGCTGTCGACCAGCAGCGACTGGTCGGCGACCGGCCAGGGGGCGTCGACCACGAGACCAGTCTTGCCGAGCGCGGCCCAGCAGGTTTCGGCGAGGTGCGGCATCATCGGGGCGACGAGTTGCACCAGGCGCTCCACCGCTTCGCGGAAGGCGTCACGCTGCGCCGGGGAGACGCTCGAGGCGACCGACTGCGAGAACTTGGCGATGGCATTGGACAGCTCGTAGATCTGGGCGACGGCGCGGTTGAAGCGCAGGCCTTCGATCTCGCCGCCGACATTGGCGACGGCGCGGTGTACCACCTTGCGGAGTTCAAGCACGCCGGCGTCGCTATCGCCCTTGAGGCGGGCCGCGATGTCGTCCTCGAGGTCGAGGAAGTCGCCGACCAGCTTCCAGACGCGCTGCAGGAAGCGGCTGGCGCCTTCGATGCCGGCCTCGGTCCACTGCACGTCGCGCTCCGGCGGCGAGTCGGACAGCATGAACCAGCGGGCGGTATCGGCACCGTAAGTCGAAACGATCTCGTCGGGGTCGACGACGTTCTTCTTGGATTTGCTCATCTTTTCGATGGAGCCGATAGCAACGGCTTCGCCGGTTTGCCGCATGCTGGCGCGGCGTTCGCCATCGACCTGTTCGATCCGGATGTCGGCCGGCGAAACCCATTCGCCATTCGGACCGGTGCCGAGCTGGTAGGTCTCATGCACCACCATGCCCTGGGTGAACAGCCCCTTGAACGGCTCATCCAGATTGAGGTGGCCGGTCTGCTTCATGGCGCGGGTGAAGAAGCGCGAATAGAGCAGGTGCAGGATCGCGTGCTCGACGCCGCCGATATACTGGTCGACCGGCAGCCAGGTGTTGGCGATGCCCGGAATCGTCGGCGTGTCGGCATGCGGCGCGGTGAAGCGGGCAAAGTACCAGGAACTGTCGACGAAGGTGTCCATGGTGTCGGTTTCGCGCGTCGCCGGTCCCGCGCATTTCGGGCAGGCGACATGCTTCCAGCTCGGGTGGTGGTCGAGCGGGTTGCCGGGGCGGTCGAAGCTCACGTCCTCAGGCAGGACCACCGGCAGGTCCTTGTCGGGCACCGGCACGGCGCCGCAATTCTCGCAGTGGATCACCGGGATCGGACAGCCCCAGTAGCGCTGGCGCGACACGCCCCAGTCGCGCAGGCGATAGTTCACCTCGACCTTGCCTTGCGGCAGGTTGTCGACCGTCCGCTCGGCGAAGTGCGCGGCAATGGCTTTCTTGGCGGCATCGATCTCGAGTCCGTCGAGGAACTCGGAGTGGTAGATGCGGCCCGGGCCGTTGTAAGCCTCTGAATCGACTTCGAAAGTCGCAGGGTCAGCGCCCTCGGGCAGCACCACCGGAAGCACCGGCAGGTCGTAGCGGCGGGCGAAATCGAGGTCGCGCTGGTCATGCGCCGGGCAGCCGAAAATGGCGCCGGTGCCGTAATCCATCAGCACGAAGTTAGCGATGTAGACCGGCAGCGTAGCGCCGGTCTTGACCGGGTGCTTCACGTGCAACCCGGTGAAGATGCCGAGCTTTTCCGCCTTGTCGATGGTCTCGGTGGCCGTGCCGTGGCGGCGGGTCTCGGCGATGAAGGCCGCAACCTCAGGGTTGCCCGCGAGGCTCTGGGCCAGCGGATGATCAGCCGAGATGGCGATGAAGGAGGCGCCGAAGATGGTGTCGGGGCGAGTGGTGAACACCTCGATCGAGCTGAATTTCTGCCATTGCTCGGTCAGCTCGAACAGCAGGCGCAGGCCCTCGGATTTGCCGATCCAGTTGCGCTGCATGACGCGCACCTTTTCGGGCCAGTGGTCGAGGGTGTCGAGCGCTTCCAGCAGCTCTTCGGCAAAATCGGAGACCTTGAAGGCCCACTGGTTGAGTTCGCGCTGTTCCACAACCGCACCGGAGCGCCAGCCGCGGCCATCGACGACCTGCTCGTTGGCGAGCACGGTCATATCGACCGGGTCCCAGTTGACCTTGGATTTCTTGCGGGTGACGAGCCCCTCGCGCAGGAAATCGAGGAACAGTTTCTGCTGCTTGGAATAGTACTCGACGTCGCAGGTGGCGAATTCGCGGCTCCAGTCGATGCCGAGACCAATCGACTTCAGCTGTTTGCGCATCGCGGCGATGTTGGCATAGGTCCAGCTCTTGGGGTGGACCTTGTTCTGCATGGCGGCGTTCTCGGCCGGCAGGCCGAAGGCGTCCCAGCCCATCGGGTGCAGCACATTGCGGCCCATGGCGCGCATATAGCGCGCTAAAACGTCGCCCATGGTATAGTTGCGCACGTGCCCCATATGGATGCGCCCCGAGGGGTAGGGGAACATCTCGAGCACGTAGTAGGGCTTGCGGCTATCATCGTGTTTGACCTCGAAGGACTTGCCGTCCTCCCAGGCCTTCTGCCAGCGTGGCTCTTCGACACGCGGATTGTAGCGCTCGGTCGTTCTACCAGTCACTTCGGGAAGTCCTTAAAGCCGCAGATTACGTTGCGTTATTGGGGGTTTTTGGCTACCGGACCTTCATCAGAATTCCGTTAACCGGTCAACAGAGAGGGCCATGCAGAACGCCCCGGAAAGTCTCGAAATCATCCGTGCCCGGATCGAGCGGGCGCACCAGCGCTTCGGCCCGCCGCCGGATCGGGTGGAGCTGGTCGCTGTCTCCAAAACCTTCGATGCCGCAGCAATCCGGCCGTTTCTTGACGCTGGGCAGCGGGTGTTCGGGGAGAACCGCGTGCAGGAGGCCAAGGAAAAGTGGCCGGAGCTGCGGGCTTCCTATGACGGCATAGAATTGCATCTGATCGGCCCGCTGCAGACCAACAAGGCGCGCGAAGCGGTGGCGCTGTTCGACGTGATCCAGACCGTCGACCGCGACAAGCTGGCGGGCGTGCTGGCGGAGGAGATGAAGCGGGCGAGCCGGCGCCTGCCGGTTTTCGTGCAGGTCAATATCGGGCTCGAGGAGCAGAAGGCCGGGATCGCGCCGTCCGACGCCGCGGCGTTCGTCGGCCGTTGCAAGGATCTGCATGGCCTCGATGTGATCGGGCTGATGTGCATTCCGCCCGAGGCCGATCCGGCCGGGCCGTATTTCGCGCACCTGGCGTCGCTGGCGCGCGACGCTGGGGTCGAGAAGCTGTCGATGGGGATGAGCAGCGATTTCGAGACGGCGATCGCCATGGGCGCGACGCATGTGCGGGTCGGCAGCGCGCTGTTCGGGCATCGGGGATGAGTGCCGGCCGGCTCGGCCTCGCCGAGGCGGAGCAACTGGTGGCCGAGCGGCTGGGCGCGAGCCCAAGAGCTGCACATTCGCGCTTCGTTGGCCTCCTGATGCAGTGTCTGGCAACCGAACTCGGCGCCGATGCCGGGCTGTGGCGGATCGTCGGGCTGGCGCACGATCTCGACTATTTTGCCGTCGACGGCGACTGGCGCCGGCATGGCGTGCTGGCGGCGGAGTGGCTGAAGGGGCGGCTGCCGGATGAGGCGCTGATGGCGATCGCGGCGCACGACCATCGCACCGGGCTGGAGAGCGCAGCACCGATCGCTGAGTGTCTCAGGTTGGCGGACGGTCTTGCCGTGCTGGATGCCGGCCGGGATCGCACGCTGGCCGCGCTGGCTGGCGGATCCATCGCCGATATCGTCGGCCACCGCCGGTTTCTGATCGAGATCATCGCCGGCAACGCGGCGAGGCGCGGCGTGGAACTGGCCAGGCTCGGGCGGCTGCTGACGGGGTTGCCAAGGCAGGGCTAGCCGCGGTCTCCGAGCTGCTATGACGCCATAGCACCGCACTGCGACCCTTCTGGGAAGCAATACTTCACGCAGGATTACTTCGTATGTCGGCGTCGATATTCGGAGTGTGAAGCTTACATGACACTGCTTTTCGTTGTCGTCGGGTCGTGATAGCGTCCGCGTCTCTGCCGATACTTACGATCCACATGTCTCTGTCCGAGGTGAGTGCCTGCCATGGTGGCAAGGCGCCGCTTGTGCTTTCGGGAGCAGCGGAATGGCTGGCGAGTTTCAGGTTACGGGGAAGAATGCCGCGGCACTGTTTACGTTGAAGGTGCACCGCGGTGACGGCATGGCGCTGCTGGCCATGAATTGGCGCAACGGCAAGCCACCTGAGGATTTTGTCGGCTTTGCCATCGAGTACCGGGTGCCCGGCGGCACGCGCTTCCTCGCCGTGCATAACCGGATCGCCTTCCCGGGCCGGGCGGTGCGGTCAATCCCAACAAGCTGTCGTCACGTCTCTCGCCGATCCAGAAGTTTCGTTGGGTGCACTTCCCCTTCAATGCCGAGATTCCGGGCGAGTACACCTTATGGTGACGCCGGTGTTCATGGCCGACGATGGGCAACTCAGCTACGGCGAGCCGCAGCTGGCCGATATCGAGCTCAGGCGAGAGACCTATCCGGGGGCGATCAACATTGCCTATACGCGCGGCTTCGTCTCCTCGCAGGCCTTCGTCGATCGGTACGAGAAGCATGGGTCGATCTCGACGCTGCTGCCCGCGAGTGCCGATGACGGGCTGACCTTCACGCCGACCCATCCCAAGACCGAGGAGGCGCTCACCTGGATGGGGTTCGAAGGGCGCCACGCGATCTACGAGACCCTCGACGAAGCGATCGCCGACCCGAGCGCCAACGTATTCGTCGTCGCCTACGACCTCAGCGAGAAGGGCTTTGTCGACAAGCTGCGGCAATTGGGGCCGCGACTGCGGATCATCATCGACGATGAGGGCGACCACGGCGACGCGCATTCGGGGGAAACCCAGTCGGCTGACCTGCTCATCGCTTCGGCGGGGGCGGCCAACGTCAAGCGCCAGAATATGGGCAGGCTGCAGCACAACAAGATGATCGTGGTCGACGGCGCCCAGGTGAAGAAGGCCATCGGTGGCTCCACCAATTTCAGCTGGCGCGGCTTCTATGTGCAGTCGAACAACGCCATGATCTTCACCGGCGCGGCGCCGGTCACGGTGTTTCGCGAGGCGTTCGAGGATTTCTGGACCGAGGCCGGTTTTGCCACCAGCCGCTCGGCCCTGTGGCGGGACCTGGGGATCGCCGGGGTCGACGTCAAGGCGACGTTCTCGCCGCATGCGCCAGCCAATGCGCAGCTCAAGAAGATCGCCGCCGATATCGACAGCGCCAAGTCGAGCCTGCTGTTCTCGCTGGCTTTCCTCTGGCAGACGCCCGGGGTCATTCGGGACGCCGTAGGGCGGGTGCGCGACAACAACCAGCGGTTCGTCTACGGCATCTCCGACAAGAAAGTCGGTGGGCTCGATGTGCAGAAGCCGGACGGCAACCCGCCCGCGGTGTTTCCCACCGCGCTGCTGAAGGGCAGGACCCCGGCGCCGTTCAAGGCAGAGCCGGTGGGCGGCAGTGGCAACCGCATGCACCACAAGTTCGTGGTGATCGATTTCGACAAGCCGACGGCCCGGGTCTATCTCGGCTCCTACAATTTCTCGAAAGCTGCAGACGACACCAATGGCGAGAACCTGATCCTGGCGCGCGATCGGCGGATCGCGGTGTCCTACATGGTCGAGGCGTTGCGGATGTTCGACCACTATCACTTCCGCATCGCCCAGCAGGAGGCCAAGGCCGCCGGCACCAAGCTGCAGCTGAAGTTTCCGCCTGCCGCCCCGGGACAGGACCCCTGGTGGCTGCGCGACTATACCGACGTGCGCCGGATCAAGGACCGCCTGATGTTCTCCTAAGGGCAAGGCGGATGCTATGGCGTCATAGCGTCCGCCCGGCATGCCGAGCCGGCTTCAGGCCGCAATGACCAGGCGCTGCCAGCGGCCAGGGGTCATGCCGAAGGCCCTGAGGAAGTGGCGGTGGAAGTGGCTCTGGTCGGCGAAGCCAGTCTCGGCGGCGACAGCGGCTATGGACTGGCCTGCCGCAAGCAGCCGTCGGCCCTCGGTGACCCGACGCATGGTCAGGTAGCGGTGCGGACTGGTGCCGAAGCGCGCCCGGAATTGGCGCGAGAGCGTGAAGCGATCGAGGCCGGAGACCGCTTCAAGCTCGTCGGAGCGGATCGGCTGCAGTCCGGCGTGGTTGAGGACCTCCGCCACCCGCGCCAGCGCCACCAGGTCGAGCAGCGATGCTCGCTTCGCCGGCGCGTCGGCACGACGCAAGAGGCCTTCGGCGAGCTCGGCCACCACCTGGTCGGCCAGCAGGGGCTCGAGGGTGTTGTCCATGTCGCCAAAAGCTTCGAGCAGCGCCGAACGGAGCGCCATGTCGTCGACCACAGGGGCGGCAACGAAGGGCAGGCCGGCATTCTGCAATCCGGCCTGCACCAGCGCCGGGTCGAGGTAGAGCATGCGGTAGGTGAGGCCCTGTTCGGTGCCGGCGCCGCCGTCGTGGATCTCGTCGGGGTGGAGGATGATGACCTGGCCGGGCAGCGAGGCCCGGACTTCGCCGCGGTACCAGAAGCTCTGCACCCCGCGCAGGGTCACGCCGAGCGCATAGGTATCGTGCCGGTGTCGGGCATAGGCATTGCCGAGGAACCGCGCCTCGATCCGCTCCATGCCCGGATAGCCGGGCGCGGAGCGCACGACGTCGGCGGCCGCGCTGCACAAACGTTCAAGACCGATACCGGTCTCTGCGCCTAGGACCGGCGGCACGTCAGCACCTCTGTTCCGGGTTTCCACCATGTTCGACACCAAGATCGCCATCGTTCTGCGCGAGGATCTCGCACCGTGGCAAGCGCTCAACGTTACCGCATTTCTTGCCGCCGGAATAACGGCTCAGCACCCCGAAATTATCGGCGAGCCCTATATCGATGGCGCCGGCAACCGCTTCAGTTCGCTGTCGGTGCAGCCGGTGATCGTCCTCGCGGCGGATACCGAAGCGATGCGAAGCATCCATCGGCGCGCCCTGGAGCGCGGCATCGTGACCTCGGCCTATATCGAGGAAATGTTCTCGACCGGCCATGATGCGGCCAACCTCGAAGTGTTCGCGCGGTTCGCACCGGAGGATGCAAGGGTCGTCGGCATCGGGTTGCGGGCCGAGCGGAAGATCGTCGACAAGGTGGCCAAGGGAGCAAGGATGCACCCCTGACGCGGCCCGGCCGCACTCCTATGGCGTCATAAGACCCTCAGGTTGCGGCTGCTGTGTCGATCAAACTGCCTGCAGCTCGAACATCGTCAGCTCTGCACCGGACAACGCGAGGCTCGCCGCGGGCTGGGCGATGCCGTTCAGTTCGAGCCGGGCCGGCGGATCGGTGAAGGCCAGCTTGATCGGGCGAGAGCCCTTGGAGATGACGCGCACGACGTCATCGGACACCGCGATTTGGAAGCCGTGGTGCTGGAGCGTGGTTCTGGGCTCGAGGCCGGCGACGAGGAGGACCGAGGTCCCGGCGGCATCGATGTCGGAGGGCATCCTGGCGCCGAGGCGGGCTTCGTGCTGGAAGGCCAGGGGGAGGGCGGCGCCTTGGCGGAGGAAGACCGGGATCTCTTCGAGCGGAGCCGCGACCTGGTGAGTTTGCCCGCCGTCATACCAGCGGTTCTGGAACAGGTGCCACCAGCGGCCCGCGGGCAGGTAGACTTCGCGGGCGGTATCGCCCTCCCCAATGATCGGGGCGACCAGCAGGTCGCGGCCGAACATGTACTGGTCCCACAGCCCGGCCGCACGGCGATCGCCCTCGAAATCCAGCAGCATGGCGCGCAGCAGCGGCTGCTTTTCGGCGACGCACCAGGCGGCCTCGCGCTGGAGATAAGGCAGCAGCGACATGCGGAGGTTGGCGAAAAAGCGGTAGCCGCTGAGAGCCCGCGCGTCGCCGGAGCGTTCGGCGATGTTCCAGGGGGTACGGTCCTGGTTGAATTCGGCCTTGCTCTCGGCGTGGTACTGCATGATGGGGGAGAAACACGCCATGGCGGCCGAGCGCACATAAAGCTCGGCACTTGGCACTTCGCCGGAGAAGCCGCCAAGGTCCCAGCCCCAGAAGATCACCCCCGACATGCCGGCCGAGAGTCCGGCGAGAATCGAACGCTTGAACGCATCCCAGGTGGAGCGTTCATCGCCGGCCCAATGGGCCGGGAAGGTCTGCGCTCCCGTATAGCCGGCGCGTGAAAAGCAGATCCCGCCATTCTGCCGGGCGAACCGGTAATAGGCCGAGATGTAGTCGCGCGGATAAGCGTTGCGGTGCTCGAGCCCGGTACGGCCGTCGGCGAAGACGAGGTCCTTGCCCCAGACCATCTCGCCACCGTCGGTCTTGAAGCCATCGACGCCGAGCTCGTCGATCAGGTACTGGCGCTTCGAAAACCACCAATCGCGGCCGGCAGGGTTGGTGAAATCCATCAGCAGGCTGTCCTTGAACCAGCCTTCGGGCAGCCGCAGCGACGTGGCGTCGGGATGTTTCACGCCAAACCCTTCGGCGAAGAAATGGCTTTCGTCATTGCGCTTCTGCAGGTGCTTCAGCGCCGGCGACTGCTTGATGATCGGGATTTGCCACAGGATCAGCCGCAGGGCGTTGTCGTGGAGATGCGCCGCGAGGCCCTTGGGGTCGGGCCAGCGGCCCCATGCGGGGAAGCTGAAATCACCATAGGTGAAGGCCTCGGCGCCTGGCTTTTCGGTGTATTGGGCGTCGTTGAAGATGTAGAAGGTCGCTTCGTCCGACCAGGCTTCGATGACGAGGACCGTGGCCGGGATCTCGTGCTCGAGGGTGAGCGCCACCTGCTTTCGCACCTCGGCCTCGCTGTCCCAGTTGTTCGAGGACATCCAAGGGCCGAGCGCCCAGGCGGGAACGGGTTCGGGATCGCCGGTGAGCGCCATGAACTGACTGACCTGCGCGGTGACGGAGCCGGTCAAGAGGTCGATGGCGAGGTGGGCGCCTTCGACCCCGAGCCGGGTTTCCCCTGCTATGCCGAGGTCGAACCAGGAATAGGAATCGGTTGCGAGGTGGAGGCCAAAGCCGGCGTCGGTATAGCCGACCGGCATGGGCATATAGGTCCGTAAGCCCTGTTCCTTGTACTGGTTGTAGACGAACTGATCGACGCGGTTGCCCGCCTGGTTCAGCGCGTTGTAGCGCTCACCGAAACCGTACCAGCCGCAGGGCGGGTGGGTGAGGGTGGCGGAAATCTCACGGATGGTGCCGTCGCGGGCCTCGAGCCAGGAGATATCGGTGAGGGTGACGGCGCCCAGTTGCAGCGGGAGCGCCGTGTCGCCGGCACTTGGGGTGATGTCGATGCGGCCGTCAATGACGGTGACGCGCACCGGGGCGCTGCCCTGCTGCCGGCGCCGAAGCGTCTCGTAGACGAACGGTCCCTGGATGACCTCCGGATGCTCGGTGAAGCGGATACGGTATTCGACCAGCGATCCCTGAGGTGTGCGAGGGAGGATGAACTCCCAACAATCGCCCTTGAAGCTGCCGGCAATAGCAGTTGCGCCGACAACGAGCTCGAGCGGCTCGTCCGCCGATAGCGGCGAGGCCTGGGCGCGGACGATCACCTCGTCGGTATCGGTGATCAGTTTGGGAAAGCGCTCCTCGAGCAGCGGCTCGTAGCGGTTGCCATTGCCGTCCGGGGCGTGGCGGATGAAGCGGGCCTCGAGCTGGCCGAGGGTCTTGAGGCGCTGGGCGACGATGGGCGCCGGCGTCGCGGCGAGCAGTTTTCGGCTTTTGGCGTAGCTGCCCTGCTCGGCATAGTACCAGGCGAGGAGCTGGCGGTCGGCCGGTGTGGCGCTCGCCAGGCGATCGGGTGCCGTGAGGGCGCGGACCGCGTCGACCAGCACCAGGTCCTCGCAGTCGAACAGGCCGAAGGGCACGGCGGCGAGGAGGACGTCGAACTCGAGCGTTGCCTTGTCGGAGGACGACATCAGCGCGCCGAGGCGCACATGGTTGGCATAGACGTGGTTCTTCACCCGGCCGACGAGGCGCGTGGTGCTCTCGTCGCGCGACAGGTGGTTGGTCTCGCGCAGGGCGGCGGCCCACAGCGCCACGACCCAGGTGTCGGTGAAATGGTTCTGGTTGGGCGAGAGTTCGCGCTCGAGGCGCGCAGTGATGGAGGTGCGCAGTGCCGTGGCCTTGGCGGAGCGCAGCAGCGTCAGGTTGCCGGTGAGGGCGGCGAGGTAGAGGGCGAGCGCGGCTTCGACCGGATCGGTGGGATCGGCGTCGGCGAGGCGCGCGGCGATCTGCGGGGCGACCGGGGCCGGGTCACGCAGCAGCTCGGCATAGAGCTCGAAGAACCAGGGGTGGCGGGTGGCGAGGGCGGGTTCGCGAGCGTCGGTGGTCATGGCTGGTTCCGGTGTGAGTGGCCGAGAGCCCGGGGACTCCCGGCCTTGCCCTTTGGGAGGCAACTGGGTGAAGGAAGGCGTGCCGACTGAGAGAGACGGCCCCCTCCCGGCCTCCCCATGAAGGGGGAGGGGAAGTGGAGTTTGGGGCTCGAT
>Ga0209902_100958_pt1 | contig 19382 bp, 17 predicted proteins | sample FECB27metaG_FD_188304 | JGI IMG/M metagenome (GOLD analysis project Ga0209902, IMG submission 188304) | Cyanobacterial communities from the Joint Genome Institute, California, USA - FECB-27 (SPAdes) (version 2) | ecosystem: Environmental > Aquatic > Thermal springs > Hot (42-90C) > Microbial mats...
CGGCGTCATGCTGCAGGGCGAGATCGTGGCGTTCGACCTGTTCTGCATGTTGCTGCAGCGCGACGGGCTTTCGCAGCTTGTCTACAAGCACGCGATCTCGACGGTGCAGCCCGCCCATCCGCTGAACCTCGCCGAAGAAGGCGGGGATTCCGACGACGATTGAACCAGCCAGTCCCATTCCGTCATCCCGTGACGGCGAGGGCCGGCGGAATGAGGACTCATGAGCGTATTTCAGCGTAGCGAAGACGAAGGTTTGGCGCGTGGCGCGCGCGCCATCGTTGCATTGCCCGACACTGGCGGGTCGGTGCGCGACGCCGATGCGCGCCTGGAGGAGGCGGCTGGCCTGGCCGAGGCGATCGGCATCGATGTGGTCGACAAGCTGCATTTCCGCGTGCGTCAGGCGAAGCCGGCGACGCTGTTCGGCAGCGGGCAGGTCGATCAGCTCGCGGTCGCGGTCCAGCAGAACGAGGGCGAGCTGGTGATCGTCGACTCGTCGGTCACGCCGGTGCAGCAGCGGAATCTGGAGGACAAGCTCAAGGCCAAGGTGATCGACCGGACCGGCCTGATCCTGGAGATCTTCGGCGAACGCGCGGCGACCGCCGAAGGACGGTTGCAGGTGGAACTCGCGCATCTCGACTATCAGGCGGGCCGGCTGGTGCGGAGCTGGACCCACCTCGAACGACAGCGCGGCGGCTTCGGCTTTCTCGGCGGCCCGGGCGAAACCCAGATCGAGGCCGATCGCCGGATGATCCGCGATCGCATGGCAAAGCTGCGCAAGGAGCTGACCGATGTCCGTCGCACGCGGGGGCTCCACCGCGACCGCCGCCGCCGGGCTCCCTGGCCGGTGATCGCGCTGGTCGGCTATACTAATGCCGGAAAATCGACGCTTTTCAATCGGATGACCGGCGCTGACGTCATGGCGGAAGATCTGCTCTTCGCGACGCTCGATCCGACCATGCGCCAGATCAGGCTGCCTGGGCTCGACAAGGCAATCCTGTCGGACACGGTGGGGTTCGTTTCCGACCTGCCAACCCAACTCGTCGCGGCGTTCCGCGCGACGCTGGAGGAGGTGACCGCGGCCGATCTGATCGTCCATGTCCGCGATATCGCGCATCCAGACAGCGACGCGCAAAAGGCGGATGTCGAGCGGGTGCTGAAGGATCTCGGCACGGCGGATGAAACGCCGATGATCGAGGCCTGGAACAAGGTCGACCTGCTCGAGGGCGAGGCGCGCGTCGAACTGGAGGGGGAGGCGGCGCGCCGCGAGGATGTGGCGTTGCTGTCGGCCTGGACGGGGGAGGGTGTGGACAGCCTGCGCCAGACCGTTTCGGACCTGCTGACGGCGCGCAATCGTATCCGGACGGTACGGCTCAGCCAGGCCGACGGTGCGGGGATCGCCTGGCTCCATCGCCACGGCGAGGTGCTCGACACCACGGAAGAGGGCGAATTGCTGCGCATCGACGTGCGCATGTCGGAACTGGACTGGGGGCGGTTCGAGGCGCGGGGGTGAGAGCCCGTTAACCATGTCGCTCCAGCGAAAGCTGGAGCCTATGCGATCCTTCAGCTTGGGTGATGATGGACGCACCGCATGGGCTCCAGCTTTCGCTGGAGCGACAGGTCAAGTCTCCGCCTTCTCCGCCTTCTTCACCTTCGCCCAGAGCGCTTCCTTATCCTCCAGCGACAGGCCGACGAAGGCGTCGCCGGCATCCGCTTCCATCGCGCGGAACCGTGTCTCGAACTTGCGGTTGGCGCGGCGCAGCGCCGCTTCCGGGTCTATGCCGAGGTGCCGCGCCCAATTGGCGGTGGCGAAGAGCAGATCGCCGATCTCGTCTTCAAGCTCATCTGCCCCTGAGCATTGTTCAATTTCAATCAGTTCCTCGTCGACTTTGGCACGTGATCCCGAAGGATCGGGCCAGTCGAACCCGGTGCGTGCCGCCCGCTTCTGCAATTTCTCGGCGCGCAGCAGCGCGGGCAGGCCCATTGCGACGCCGGCAAGCGCGCTCTTGTCGTCCTTGGCGTCGCGCTCGGAGGCCTTGATGGCCTCCCATTGGGCATGGCCGGTTTCGCGGGGGTCGGATCCGAAGACGTGCGGATGGCGGCGGACCATCTTGTCGGAGATCGCGCCGATGACGTCGCCGATCGCGAAGTGGCCGGCTTCTTCGGCGATGCGCGAATGGAAGACGACCTGAAGCAGCAGATCGCCGAGCTCGTCCTTGAGATCGGCCATGTCGGCACGCGCGATCGCGTCGGCGACTTCATGCGCTTCCTCGATCGTATAGGGCGCGATCGTCTCGAAACTCTGTTCGACGTCCCAGGGGCAGCCGCGTTCAGGATCGCGCAGACGCGCCATGATCGCGATAAGATCGTCCAGCGGGGGGCTCGGCAACGGGTATCTCCGTAAGTTCGATAATATACATTATGTAAAATCAAGATGGGTCAGGGCTCAAGGACCAGGGCGCGCCCTTCCACGCGCCAGCTCTTCAGCGACGATAGGAAATTCATGCCGAGCAGGTTCGTATCGCCCAGATTGTCCATCACGTGGATCTTCATGCCGTCGCGCTTGATCAGGCCAAGCTCGAAACGCTCGATGCTCGATCGCTGGGCTTCGGCCATGCCGTTGGCTGTCTCGACGATCACCGGATAGCCGGCGCCGTCCAGCGACACGCCGGTCGCCTTGGCGGTCTCGCGCGATATCGTTGTCGTCGTCGCGCCGCTGTCGATCATGAAGCGCGTGCTGTGCCCGTTGACGGTCGCCAGCGCATAATAATGGCCGTCCTCTGACGCCGGAATACGCAGGCTGCCGCCGACGGTCTGACCGCCATCGCCGAACGCCGCCGCGTGCAGCTTATTGCTGATCGCGCCGAAATCGTCGCGCAGCGCCACGATGACGAAAAGCCCGGCAAAGATCGCGACCCATGCCAGCGCCATTTTCAGCGTCTGGCCGATCGGCATGCGGCGCGCGAGCAGCGAACTGCCGACCAGCACGAGGCCGCCGATGGCGTACATCAGGTTGATGGTCTGATCGTCGCTCAAGCCGCAAACGCCTCCAGTCCGTCCCAGCCGGGCTCGACGCCGGCGGGAAGCTCCGTGCACAATGTCGCATAATCCATCGACTGGTCCATATGGGTCAGGATCGCCCGCCGCGGTGCCAGTTGTTCGATCCAGCCCAGGGTCAGCGCAAGATGCGGATGCGTCGGATGCGGGCGATAGCGTAGCGCATCGACCACCCAGATATCCGACGATTCAAAGAGCGTGGCCATGATAGGCGTCAAATCATTGAAATCTGTTGAATAAACAATCGATCCATCTGGGCCGTCAAAGCGCAGGCCAGCCGATGTGATCGATCCGTGCGGCTGGTCGACGACGCGGATGCGGATGTCGCCGAGCATCCAGTCGTCTTGCAGGACATTTCCCGTCACGGTCGGCGGATAGCCATCCTTGCCGTCGAATGCATAGGCGAAACGGGACTTCAGCGACGTCAGCGTTTCCGGGCGCGCATGGCCCTCGACGGGGCGGCCCCGCGCATGGAACAACTGCCGCAGATCGTCGATGCCATGACAATGATCGGCGTGATCGTGCGTCCAGATCACCGCATCGACATCGGCGACATCGGCACGCAGAAGCTGTTCGCGCAGGTCGGGTGACGTATCGACCAGAATGCGCGTGGTGGCGCTTTCGACCAGGATCGATGCCCGGCTACGTCTGTTCCTGGGTTCCGCGGGATCGCAATCGCCCCAGTCATTGCCGATCCGCGGCACGCCCGATGATGTGCCGCATCCGAGGATGCGGAGCTTCACGCCACCGCCTTGGTGAACAGCGACCGGAAATTTCGCGAGGTCTGTTCCGCCAGCTCCTCGACGTCGATGCCGCGGAGATTGGCCAGGAAACGCGCTGTGTCCGCGACATGGCCGGGTTCGCAGACCTTTCCGCGATGCGGTACGGGCGCCAGGAAGGGTGCGTCGGTCTCGATCAGCAATCGGTCGGCGGGAAGCCGCGCCGCGGTTTCCTGCAATGCCTTGGCGTTCTTGAAGGTGACGATGCCGGAGATCGAGATATAAAAACCCAATTCCAATGCCTTGTCGGCAAATTCTCCACTCGCTGTGAAACAGTGGATGACGCCCGGATAGGCCCCCTTCCCCATTTCCTCGGTCATGATCTCGGCGGTGTCCTCCTCGGCGTCGCGGGTGTGGACGATCAGCGGCAGTCCGGTCTCGCGCGACGCGGCGATATGCGCGCGAAAGCTCGCCTTTTGCCGCTCGCGATCGGAATGCTCGTAGAAATAGTCGAGCCCGGTCTCGCCGATGCCGACCACGCGGGGATGCGCCGCCTTCGCGACCAGCTTGACCGTGTCGACATCGGGATGCTGATCGGCTTCGTGGGGATGGATGCCGACCGTCGCCCAGACATCGGCCTCGCGCTCCGCAGTGCCGATGATCGCGTCCCATTCGCGCTCGCGCGTCGAGATGTTGAGCATCGTGCCGACGCCCGCGTCGCGCGCGCGTGCCAGCACAGCCGCCTGCTCCTCGATCAGGCCCTTATAGTTCAGATGACAATGACTATCGACGAACACGCTCACTCCTCCGCCGGAAGCTCCAGCCTTGGGAAAATGGGGGTCGGCGCCGCCAGAGTGAAGCCCGAGGCGACGAGCCGGCCATACCAGCCGTCATCCGCGAGCGCCGCGAAGTCCCGGCCTTCGGCGCCCATCTGGTCGAGCAAACGTCCGGAAGCGGCGGGCACGACCGGCGCGATGACGATCGCGAGATCGCGGATCGCGCGATACAGCGTCTCAAGCACGGCGTTCATCCGTCCCGGATCGGTCTTTCGCAGCGTCCAGGGCGCCTGGGCGTCGATATACTGGTTGCAGGCAAAGACGCCGCGCAGCCAGGCCTCGATGCCCTGAGACAGGCCCAGATCGGCAAAGGCTGCCGGAACCTCGTTGCGCGTGATCTCGGCGATCTGCGCCAGCAGATCGGCGTCGGCGGTCTCGCCGCGACCGCCGCTCGGCAGCGCGCCGAGATTCTTCGCGATGAAGCTCAGCGTGCGCTGCGCCAGATTGCCGAAGCTGTTGGCGAGGTCCGCGTTGCAGCGCGTGACGATCGCCTCCGCGCTGTAGCTGCCGTCATTGCCGAACGTCACTTCGCTCAGCAGGAAATAGCGAAGCTGGTCGACGCCGAACCGCTCCGCCAGTTCCAGCGGATCGGCGACGTTGCCGAGCGATTTCGACATCTTTTCGCCGCGGTTGAGCAGGAAGCCGTGACCGAAAACCTGCTTGGGCAATGCGATGCCGGCCGACATCAGGAAGGCCGGCCAATAAACCGCGTGGAAGCGGACGATGTCCTTGCCGATGATGTGGTAGTTCGCAGGCCAGTATTTGCGGAACGCCTCGCTGTCCTCGGGATAGCCGACGCCCGTCAGATAATTGGTCAGCGCGTCGACCCAGACATACATGACATGGCCATCGCTGCCCGGCACCTTCACGCCCCAGTCGAAGCTGGTGCGCGAGACCGACAGATCCGACAGGCCACCCTCGACGAAGCGCATCGTCTCGTTGCGGCGGCTGTCCGGCCGGATGAAATCGGGCTGCGAATTGTAGAGGTCGAGCAAGGGCTGCTGATATTTGGACAGGCGGAAGAACCAGCTTTCCTCGGCGGTCCAGGTGACCGGCGTGCCCTGGGGCGACAGTTTCTCGCCCCCTTCCCCATCGGTCAGTTCCTTCTCGTCGTAAAACGCCTCGTCGCGGATCGAATACCAGCCCTCGTAGCGATCGAGATACAGGTCGCCATTCGCTTCCATCGCCTTCCAGATCGCCTGGCTGGCAACATGGTGCGCCGGCTCGCTGGTGCGAATGAAACGATCGTAAGATATGTTCAGAGTGTTATCCATCTTCTTGAAATGGGATGACATTTCTTCGGCGAGATCGGCGGTCGCCATGCCCTTGTCGCGCGCGGTCTGGACCATCTTCAGGCCATGCTCGTCGGTGCCGGTCATGAAGAACACATCTCGGCCCATCAGCCGCTGGAAACGCGCGATGGCATCGCTGGCGATCGCCTCATAGGCGTGCCCGATATGCGGCCGGCCATTGGGATAGCTGATCGCGGTGGTGATATAGAAAGGTTCGGCCATGAGCGGGCTTTAGGTTGGCGCGCCGGCCAAATCAAACGCGTTGATGGGTTGCGGCCGCGCTTCCCGGCAAGCGTGGAGACCAGCCGATCGGTTCAGCCGGCCCGCTTTGGCGCCAGCCCGGCGATCAGCGTGCCAAGTTCGAAGACCACGCTGTGCGGATCCAGCGACAGGCCGACCGCGCCGGCGGCAAGGTCGCGCGCATCCTCCCAGAGGGTCAGAGCCTTTGCCAGGCTCGATCCGGAGCGGCTGCGCGCCTCGGCAGCGATGAAGCCCGGTGCGCGCTGAAGGAACGCTTCGTAGCGGGGTTGCGCGGCCTTGATCGCGAGCGACTTGGCGAGGGCGGTGCGTGACGACGCGGCCGGATCTCCGCTGCCTGCGATCTCGGCCATTGCCCGATCGAGTGCGGCGATATCAAGCCCGGCAAAGCCGATCGCACGACCGGGAGCCCCTTCGCCCGCGCTCACCAGCGCGGCGATCTCGTCCGGTTCGGCTTCTGGAAGCTCGGCGCGGAGCACCCTGGCCATGTCATCGGCCGAAAGCGGGCTGAAGCGCAGCACGCGGCAGCGCGAGCGGATCGTCGGCAGCAACCGGCCGGGCGCATGGCTGACCAGCAGGAAAACGGTGTCCGCCGGCGGCTCCTCGAGATTCTTGAGCAGCGCGTTGGCGGCCGCCCGCTCCAGATCGTCGATCGCATCGATCACGATGACGCGGCGGGGCGAGAGCGACGGCGTGGTGACGAACAGGCCCTGAAGCGCACGGACCTGCGCGATCGGGATGTTGCGCGCCAGATCGCCGGTCCGCTCATTGGGCAGGCGCTGCAGCCGGCGGAAATCGGGATGGCTGCCCGCATCGATCAGTTTGGCGACCGGATGTTCGGGCGACACATCGAGCCCGGAACCGCTCGGCGGCGGCCCGGCCGCCTCCGCGAGCAGGCGCAATGCCGCGGCCTCGGCGAAACGCCCCTTCCCTACGCCCTGAGGTCCGGTGAGCAGCCATGCGTGATGGAGCTTTCCGCTGGCCATCGCGTCGGTAAAGGCCGTGATCTCAACCTGATGGCCGACAAGTGACGTCATGGCATCAGGTCGGCCAGGGCGTCGATCAGACGCAGCGTGACATGATCGGCCGCGCCGCTGGCATCGACGACGCGGAAGCGCCGCGGGTCTTCCTCGGCATGATGGGCAAAGGCCTGCGCGACGCGCGCATGATAGATGGCGTCGCGTCCGCCGATGCGGTCCGAACCGCCGCGGTCGCGGGCGGATGCGCGCTCGGCCGCAACCGCTTCGGGAAGCGTCAGCAGCAATGTGCGGTCGGGCAGCCGCCCCTGGCTGCCGATACGATGCAGCGTCAATATGTCTGCATCGGCAAGCCCGCTGGCGCCGGCCTGATAGGCGCGCGAACTGTCGAGGAAACGATCGCTCAACACCCATTGCCCTGCCGCAAGTGCCGGCAGGATCGTCTTTTCCAGGTGATCGGCACGCGCCGCCGCGAACAGCAGGGCTTCCGCGCGCGGTCCCCAGCGGCCGGCATCCCCCTCCAGCAACAGGCGGCGGATCGATTCCGCACCCTCACTGCCGCCGGGCTCGCGCGTGACGAGCACGTCCAGCCCGCGGGCACGCAACGCGTCCGCGAGCGCGGCGATCTGGGTGGATTTGCCGACGCCTTCCCCGCCCTCCAGCGAGATGAAACGGCCCGCGGCCGAGATGGCGGTCACCCGCCGAAGATCGACATCAACCCGGCCCAGGCGCGGCCGAAGAAGCCCGCCTCGCCGACGTCGCTCTCCGCGACCAGCGGCATCGTCTGCGGCGGCGTGTCGGGCGTGGTGACGACCAGGTCTGCGATGTGCTGGCCCGCCTTGATCGGCGCCTTGATCGGGCCGTTATAGACCACCTTCACCTGCATGGTGCCGGAAATACCGGTCGGCAGCGTGACGGCCAGGTTGCGCGGTGCGACCAGTCCGACTTCGCTTTCGTCGCCAAGCTGGACTTCGGCGGTCTCGACCTTCTTGTCCTTGGCGAAGAGCGGCTTGGTCGTCCACGCCTTGAAGCCCCAATCGATGAAGCGGACCGATTCCTCGATCCGGCCATTGAAGGAATCCAGCCCGGCGACGACCATCACCAGCCGGCGGCCATTCTGTTCGGCGGAACCGGTGAAACCATAGCCGGCCTCTTCGGTGTGGCCGGTCTTGAGGCCGTCCGCGCCGGAGACGCGGCCGAGCAGCGGATCGCGATTCTCCTGGTTGATCGTCTTTCCGTCGCTCAGCGTGCGGCTGTAATCCTTGCGCGCGTAGAAATCCTTGTAGAGCTGCGGGAAGTCCTCGATCGTCGCTTTCGCCAGCGACGCGAGGTCGCGCGCGGTGACATAGGTCACGCCTTCGTCGGGCCAGCCGTTCGAATTCCCGAAATGGCTGTTGGCCAGGCCGATTTCCTTGGCCTTGGCGTTCATCAGCGCAACGAAGGCAGGCTCCGTTCCCGCAATGCCTTCGGCCAGCACGACGCATGCATCGTTGCCCGACAGCGTGACGATGCCGTGGAGCAGGTCGCGCACGCTCACCTGTTCGCCGGTCTCCAGGAACATCGTGGAGCCCGCGGCGGGCCCATGCCACTGACGCCAGGTTTCGGGGCGGACCGCGAATTTCGTGTCGAGGTTGAGCTTGCCCTGTTTGATGAGGTCGAATGCGACATAGACCGTCATCATCTTCGCCATCGACGCGGGCGGCATGCGAATGTCCGCGCCCTTGTCGTACAGCACCGCGCCGGAGGAGAGGTCCTGAAGAAAGGCGACCTTGGCCGGGCTTTCATAGGGCGGGGCCGCGGCGGTGACGGGAACGGCGGCGACCAGGGCGGCGGCGGATACGAACAGGACGGGTTTCATGGCTACTCTCGCGACGGGCGCGACGGCCGTCAGCCGCCGCTCAGGATAAGAGCCTCGGGATAGCCCTTCGCCTTGATGCTCCGCAATGACTCATTCGCGGCCGCCTCGCTCGCATAGGGGCCGAATCGCACGCGAAAGAGCGATCCGACCGCATCGACGCGTGCGCCGGCGCGTGTCGCCATCGCGTCCGCGCGCGGTTTGCTGGAGAATGCGCCGAGCTGGACATACCAGTTGCCCTTGATCGCGGCGGGTGCAGGCGCTGCCGGTTTCTCCGTGCTGATCGCGGCCGCAACCGCCACAGGCTTTGTCTTGGGCGCGGGGGCCGGTTTCGCGGCGGGTTTGGCCGTGGCCACGGGTTCCGACGCGGGCAGGTCGACGGGAATCATCGGCGTGGGCGCGGCCGGAGCCGCGGCGGCATTCGGCTTGGCTGCCGCCGAGGCGATCGCCATGGGCGGCGTCGGCGTGATGCCGAGCTTGCGGCGCAGCGCGGTCAGCATCATCGCCGGGCTTTCCAGCCTCTCAGCCGCCGGATTGCCCATACGCAGCGCGGCGCGCTCCTGTTCGGGGGGCGTGACGCGTCTGACGCGGACCGGGGCATGCCCCTGCCCCGCAATACCGAGCTGGCGGGCGGCGCCTTGCGAAAGGTCGATCAGCCGATCGCCGGAAAAGGGGCCGCGATCGTTGACGCGGACCAGGATCGTCCGGCCGGTGTCGAGCGACGTGACCTCCACATAGCTCGGCAGGGGCAAGGTGCGGTGCGCCGCAGTGATTGCGTCGGGGTTGAACCGCTCGCCATTGGCGGTGTCCTTGCCCTGCAGTTCCTCGCCATACCAGCTGGCATAGCCGACATCGTCGTAATCGGCCCGGTCCTCGGGCTTGTAGGTGATGTTGCCGACCTTGTAGGGCTCGCCGATCTTCACTGGAAAATCGCTGACGCCCTGGTTCGTGGCGGTGGGAAGCGGGCGTCGGTCGACGAGCTTTCCGTCCCCCCGCCCATCGACCATGCCGCATCCCGACAGCGCAAGCGCGAGCGCGCCAGCCGTCACCGTCCGTTCAACGTTCCACTTCATCCGCAAGCAGTCCCACCGACAACGCATAGAAATTCGAACAGTTATAATCGAGGATAACCCGATAATTTCCGGTTAGCAGATAGGCGGTTTTTCCAGGGCCGTCGGGTTCGAGCAGCGAGGCCATCTCTGTATCGCGGACTCTCGGCCCGGAAATCTGGGTGATTCCCAGCCGGCGCCATTCGGCCATGCTGAGATATCGGCTGTGACGATCGTGCACGCGCGGACAACGCGGCGAGTTGATCTTGCTGCGCAAAGCCGCACGGTCGAGTCCGCCGGGCACGCTCACTGCGACACCCCAGGGCACGTTGGGGCGCCAGCCGGCATTGACGAAGTAATTGGCGATGGAGGCGAGTGCGTCGGCTTCGCTGGTCCAGATATCCTTGCGCCCGTCGCCATCGCCGTCGCGCGCCAGCCGCAGATAGACGGAGGGCAGGAACTGCGGATAGCCCGTTGCGCCCGCCCAGCTTCCGACCAGCCGGCTGCGCGGTACGCCCTGGTCGATCATCTTCAGGCCGGCGATGAACTCGCCCGCGAAAAGCTCGCGACGGCGCCCTTCATAGGCGAGCGTCGCCAGCGCGCGCAGCAGGTCGAAACTGCCCATGACCGATCCATAGCCGGTCTCGTGGCCGTAGATCGCGACCATGATCGATTCGGGGACCCCCGTTTCGCGCTCGATCCGTTCGAGATGATGGCGCAGCGCCTGATATTTGGAACGGCCGCGATTGATCCGCGGCGCATCGACATGCTTGATCCGATAGGGCGCGAAGTTCGGGATCGGCGCATTGACCGAGCCGCCGGGCTGGTCGCGATCGAGCTCCACCACGCGCGCGTTGAAGGTGAGCGTGGGCATCACCGCATCCAGCGTGGCGCGGCTGACGCCCTGGCGCTCGGCCTGGGCACGCAATGAAGGCAGATAGGCCTGGAACGCCGCCTCCTCGCTCTGGGCGGCGGCCGGGGCCGGCGCCAGCAACGCGGTGGTCGGCGCCACGAAGGCGGCCATGGACATCGAAATCGGGATCAAGAAACGCATACAACTCCCCAATCGGGGCAGACTGCCACAGCCGGGCCACGACGTGAATCCCTTTTCGACCCGCATGATGCACGTCGGGACGAACGCCACCCGCCCCCTTCCCCTTTGCGTATCGAACGAATATGTCGCGCGAGCCGGACGGGTGGCCGAGTGGTTTAAGGCAGCGGTCTTGAAAACCGCCGTGGGTGCAAGCTCACCGTGGGTTCGAATCCCACCCCGTCCGCCACCCAGCCATCCGAATATGCAAGTAGCGCAAAGACGCCAAAGGTACGGGCCGCTTTGCGCGAAAGCATGCTCAATGCCGGGCCGGGCCCGGCACTGTCGCGACGTCGGGTTCGATTCTAATTCCCGATCGAGGATATCGGGGGATCATGCCTTAATGCGACGGCGGCTGAAAAGGGCGTGCCAGGGCGCGGTCGGCACGTGGCGCCGGATCGCCTCCTGATGCGTCGGGCACTCACCTTCGCGCACCGATATGTCGGCCTGGCGATCGCCGGCTACCTGCTGATCGCCGCGCTGACCGGCTCGATCATCGTGTTCGAGCGGGAACTGGACGCCGCGCTCAACCCCGATCTCTTCACCACCCGGTCTACCGGCACGGGACCGATACCGCTGGATCGGCTGGTCGCCGCGATCGAACGCGACGGGCGAGCGCGGGTATCGGCTGTCGAGCTTCCCGCCGGGCTCGGCTCGGCCGCGATCTTCCGGGTGTCGCCGGCTTCGGCCGATCGGTCGATCGATCACGATCAGGTCTTCGTGAATCCGGAAACCGGAGATGTGCTCGGCCGGCGGCTCTGGGGCGGATGCTGTTTCGCCCGTCGGCAGATTGCTCCGTTTCTGGTCCATTTCCATTACAGCCTTCATCTGCCCGGCAATATCGGGCTTACGCTGATGGGCATCGTCGGCCTGCTCTGGTTCCTGGACAGCTTCACCGGCCTCGCCCTGGCCTGGCCACGGGGTGGACGCGGATGGGCGGGCTGGCGGCTGGCGATGTCGATCAAGCGCGGCGCGCGCGGCTATCGACGTCATCTGGATCTTCACCGCGCCGGCGGAGTCTGGCTCTGGTTGCTGCTGGCGACGATGGCCTTCACCTCGATCGCGGTCACGTTCGGCGAAGAGATCGTGCAGCCGCTGGTGACGCTCGTCTCGCCACCCTCGCCCAGCGTGTTCGATCGCCCCGCGCCGCCGCCGGGCCGGCTGGTCGACATATCCTATCAGGGCGCGATCGACCGCGCCGAAGCATCCGCCGCCCAGGTCATGAGGCATCCTCGCGCGGTCTATGCCTCGCATTCGCCGGGCATGGCGATGTTCCGCATCGCCGTTGCAGACGGCGGTGGCGATCCGAGAGACGGGCTCGGTCCGTCATGGTTCAACATCGACGATCGCGACGGAACTGTCCGTTCGACCGAACTGATGGCCGGCGGAACGGCGGGCGACACCTTCCTGCAGGCGCAATTGCCGACGCATACCGGGCGGATCGGCCACTTGCCTGGCCGCATCCTCGTTTCGCTGTTCGGCCTCGCCATCGCCATGCTGTCGGCGACGGGGATGCTGATCTGGTGGAAGAAGCGGCGCGGCCGGACGAGCGCACCTATTGCCAGGGCAGCTTGTCGAGATCGACATTCCCGCCGGTCAGGATGACGCCGACACGCTTGCCTGCCACGCCGCCCTTGCCCTCGAGCAGCGCCGCGACGGGCACGGCCGAGCTCGGCTCGATCACGATCTTCGCGACTTCCCAGACCAGCCGCATCGCCTCGATGATCGAAGCCTCGCTCACGGTGACGAAATCGTCCAGCAGGGCGCGGAGGATCGGCAGGCCGTTATGCCCGATGGTCGTGCGCAACCCGTCGGCGACGGTGTTCGGCGGATCGCCGGCGGTCCAGGTGCCGGTGCTCCACGAACGCCACGCATCGTCCGCCTGTGCGGGCTCGGTGGCGATGATGCGGATGCCGGGGCTGAGGTGGCGTGCGCCTATGGCCGTGCCCGACATCAGCCCGCCGCCGCCCACCGGCGCCAGCACGGCTTCCAGATCGGGCGCCTGATCGAGCAGTTCCACGACGGCAGTGCCCTGCCCCGCGATCACCAGCGGATCGTCATAGGGGTGGACCAGGGTGGCGCCGGTTTCGGCCACGATCTTCGCGGCGGCGGCTTCGCGGGCGGCGATCGTGGGTTCGCACATCACGATCCGGCCGCCCAGGCGGCGAACCGATTCGACCTTGGCCGTCGGCGCGTTGCTCGGCATCACGATATCGGCACGGATGCCGCGCGTCGCAGCGGCCAGCGAGAGCGCCGCGGCATGATTGCCGGAGGAATGGGTGACGACGCCCCGCTCCGCCGCGCTGTCGGACAAGGCAAGGACCGCATTGTGCGCGCCGCGCGCCTTGAATGCGCCGATCCGCTGGAAATTCTCGCACTTCAGGACGATGTCCGCGCCCAGCAACGCATTCAGCCGGTGCGATCGCATGATCGGCGTGCGATGGACATGCGGTGCAACGCGATCGATCGCCAATGCGATGTCGTCGAAATTCACGGGCAGCGTCATGGCGATCTCCTCGAAAGCGGTCGCGGATATCGGGTCGATCGGATGACCCTGTGGGCCATGCATTTGCGTCGATCAGGCGCGCGTGTCGAGGTGAACGTTACGATAGTGCAATGGTATCCGCGTCGGACGGTAGAACCGCGTGGATTGGAATGCCGCTGACCGACTTGACCACCTTGGTCGCGATATAGGTGAAATAGCGCTCTATCCCGATTTCGGCGGACAGCATCCGTTCGATCACGTCCTGATATTGGGCGACATCGCGGGTCACGACCTTGAGCATATAATCGATCCCCCCGCCCAGTGCGTAACATTCGGCGACGCAATCCACCCTTGCGACATGGCGTTCGAAGCGCTCGAAATCATGGAGCCGGTGGCTGCGCAGCGTCACTTCGGTCAGGAAGATGTCGTGATGCGCGATCAGCCCCACGTTGATCTTGGCGTGATAGCTCGCGATCAGCTTCTTCTTTTCGAGCACCCTCATCCGCGCGAGGCAGGCGCTCTTCGACAGGTTGACCCGTTCGGCAAGCTCGCTCTTGCTGATCCGGCCGTCACTCTGCAGGTGGCGAAGGATATTCAGGTCGATCGCATCGAGCGCGATCATCGGCCTTGCCGGCTGCCTCCGCGCGGCAACGGATATCCTAGTGGATTCGAGGGGCTGGACTCCGGTCAGAGCCACTGCTTCAGCAGCGCGAGATCGACATTGCCGCCTGAGACCACGCAAACCACCTCGTCGCCCAATGTCCCCTTTTCGGCATGGGCCAGCAGCCCCGCGAGCGCGGCGGCGCCGGCCGGTTCAACCATCACCTTCGATCGCTGCATCAGGAAACGCATCGCCGACAGGATCGCGGTGTCGGGCAGGACCAGGATGTCCTCGAAGCGGCGCTTGATCAGCGTCAGGCAGTGGACGCCGGCGCTCGGCGCGGCAAGGCCGTCGGCAACCGTCGAAACCCGGTCAAGCTTGACCGCGCTTCCGCTGGCCAGGCTCTGCGACATCGCCGCCGCCCCCTCGGGCTCGACACCGTAAAGGCGCGCCCTCGATCCGGTCTCCTCAACCGCCTTCACCAGCCCGCCGGACATGCCGCCGCCGCCGATGCCGACGAAGATATCCGTCGTCCCCGGCCGATCCTCCAATATCTCCAGGCCCAGCGACGCATGGCCGGTCATCAGCGCTTCGTCGTCATAGGAGGAGATGAAGGTCAGTCCCCGCTCCGCCGCGGTCTGCGCGCAAAAGGCCGCGGCCTCAGGCGGGGTGCCATGGAGCAGCACCTCGGCGCCGTAACCGCGCGTCGCTTCCACCTTGGTCGGGTTTGCCGCGGCGGCCATCACGACATAGGTCTTCACGCCCAGTTGCGCGCCGGCCCATGCCAGCCCCTGGGCGGCATTGCCGGCCGAGAAGGTGATGACGCCGCGTTCGCGCTGCTCCGGCGACAGGTTATGGACCGCCCAGAGCATGCCGCGCGGCTTGTACGAACCCGTCTTCTGCAACAGTTCGAGCTTCAGCGAGACCGAACGGCCGAGCATGCGGGACAGCGTTTCCGATTTCCACAAGGGCGTGCGGTGAAGATACCCGCTCAGAAATGCGCGCGCTGCGCGAATATCGCCAACAGATCCGGAATCCTGCATCACCAGTCCACACTTTCCCCAAGAGCGCGCCGGCTGGATTCCCGGAGCAGGAAATTGGCGCATGCCAGATCCTGCGCCGGGATGCCGACCGACTTGTAGGCGGTGATCTCGTCCGCGCTCCGGCGCCCTGTCAATAGACCGGCCAGCACCGATCCGATCTCCCCGGCGATGTCGCCCTCTTCGATCAATCCTGTCGCGATCGCTTCGATCACGTCTCCGCCCAGCGCGAGCGTTGCGGGAAGATAGTCGACGAAAACCCGCGAGCCGGCGATCACGGCCGGCGAAACCTCAAGCGCGTCGCGAGAGCTGGACCCGACGATGTTGACATGCGCGCCCGGCGCGATCCGGTTGGCGTCGAGGATCGGACTGCGCGCGGCGCTGACCGTACAGATGATGTCGGCGCCATCGACGGCGGCCTCCACCGTTGCCATCGCTTCGACGGGCAGGCCGGTCCTGTCCGCCTGGGTGGCGGCGAAGGCGGCGGTGCGCTCCGCCGACCGACCCCAGACCCGGATGCGTCGCACCGGCCGCACATGGCGGATCGCCGCGATATGCCGCTCGGCCTGTGTGCCGTAACCGAGGATGGCGAGATCGCCCGCATCGGGACGCGCCAGAGCGCGCGTGGCGACTGCGCTTGCCGGCGCGGTGCGCGCCGCCGTCACTTCCGCGCCGTCGATTACCGCGACCGGCGCGCCGTGGTCCTTTTCGTAGAGCAGGATGAGCGACTGATGCGACGGCAGGCCGAGCATGTGATTGTCGGGATAGACTGCGGTGACCTTCGCGCCGAAGCAGGGCGCTTCCGGCAACAGGCCGGGCATCAGCCCCAGAACCGCGTGCGGCGCGGTGGGCAATGCCATCATCCAGCGCGGCGGCTGGACTGTATCGCCCCGCGAAGTGGCGATCATCGCGTCCTGGACGAGTTCGATGCAGGTCGCATCGTCGAGCATTTCGCGCACCGCATGGCCGGCGATCATGCGCAACGACGTCATCGGCCCCGCCCCTTCGCCGGAATGGGCTGCGGACGATAGCCCGGATCGGCGACGATATCCGCCCGATGGAAAGGCAGGCGATAGGGGCGCTTGGCCGCATAGATATCGAGCTGGTCGAAATAATGGGGTGACGCCGGATCGGACGACTGGCCGTAGACCAGCATGCCGTCCGCTACCGGCCCGGCCCGATCGAAGCCGATGGCCGCAATGTAACTCGCCCCGTCGAACGGCTCGTAACCGGCGCCGTCCGCCGGCCGGGTCAGGTTGAGATTGAGCACGCCGTCATACCAGTCGCCGCCCGATACGGGCACCGGTCGGCCGTTGATCGATATCCGCTGCGCCTTTGCGATCGTGACGTCCGGCGCGAACCCACGCGCGGCCAGCGCCGCGACGGCATCGCGCAATGCGGACAGCAAAGCGGGGCGAACCGTTGCATCGGCAATATTCAGCGTGCGCGGCGTGACCATCGGCGACTTCGGATCGAACGGCACCGCGAAGACCCCGGGGATCAATCGCGCGCGGTTCCAGAATTCGCGGAACAGCAGCGCGCCGCTGCTGTCGAGCTCACTGCGGCGATCCCATCCCGCGACCGCGCGGCAGGCGGCGGCCAGGTCATCAGGCGTATCCGTGCGCTTGCAGAGCGCGATGACGTCGTCCGCGAGCAGTTCGCCCGAATAGTTGCGGTTCGACAGCATCAGATCGAGCGCGCTCGAACGCGTGAGCCGTGCGCCGCCCGACAAGGCTGCATCGACCGCGAGCAGGCCATGGCGGGTGCGGAAGCGTTGCGGCACCGTCGTCGGCCCCAGGATCGGCGCGAGGATGCGGCCCTCGTCGCGGGCATGGATCAACCAATAGCTGTCGTTGCTGTTGAGCACATAGTCCGGACGGACGGTCGATCGCATCTCGTCGGTGGACAGGAACCCGCGCCAATCGCACGACAGGCTGTCTCCGCGCAGCACATGGATCGTCGGCGCCAGTGCGGCCGCGCCGTCCGATGGCCGGCACCGCGCGGTCATCTGCGCGTCGACATTGGGGACGCGACCGATATCGGCATAGAGCGCGTCGCCGTTCCGGTCGGATGCGATGGTGTTGACCCAGGGGATGCCGCGCGTTTCGACAAGCGCGCGGTTGATATCCTTGACCGACTGGCCGGTCGCAAGACGCAGCCAGGTCTCGACGAAATCGACATTGCCGCGATTGGCGTCGTGCAGGGCATAGGCGTGGCGGGAGGACCAGCCGAGTCCGTATCTGGCCGATGCCACGACCGGACCGAAGATCGATCGATAGGCAGTGAATGTCTGCGTGGCGACGCCGCCATCGGCCATGCGTACCGCTATCTCGATCCGCTGAGGCGTCAGCCTGTGGCGCTTGCCGTCGACGCGATAGGCAAGGGCATCGCCGGGATCGAGCGCCAGCTCGGCCAGGGTGAACCGCGCCGCGGTCGATACCGTATGCGTCCAGGCGACATCGCGGTTGAAGCCGATGGAGACCACCGGCAGCGGCGGCAGCATCACGCCCATCACGTCGATCGTGCCGGGGATGGTCAGGTGCACCTGGTAGAAGCGATTGATGCCGTTCCAGGGAAAATGCGGATTGGCGACCACCATGCCGCCGCCATCGGCCGTCGCCTCGCGCCCGAACGCCCAGCCATTGCTGCCCAGCCCGAATTGCGCGGGCGTCGCCGATCCGGCGGCCGCGTTGGAAAGCGCCGGGCCCTTGGTGGCTTCGGCGAAGCTTTCGGCCAGCGACGCGCCGCTGGCCAGCATCGCCGTCGCTTCGATCATGCGGCGCATGTCGCGCATCGTCATCGCGCGCACCCAAGGGGCGTTCGCGCATGCCGAACCGCGCGCGGCCGGCGCGGTGGTGGCCAGATAATGATTATAGCCGCCGACGAAGCCGCGCAGCAGGTCCGCCGCACGCGGCGAAAGCGTACGGTGGGCGCGTGCGAGCATGGCGTCGTCGATCGAGACGCGATGGAAGATGTCGCTGGTCAGGTTCGAGAAGGTGTCGACGCCGACGAGCGCCTTGCCGTCGGGGCCGAAATATCGCGAACGTTCTCCGTTCACGGTGACGATCTGGTCGGCCAGCGCACAGACATTGTCGGACGCATAGGCATAGGCGAGGCCAAAGCCGAGATCGCGGTAATTGCCGGCTGTGACGTGCGGGATCCCGTGCGTCGTGCGAACGATTTCGGCGCCGTCGGGGGCAGCCAGCGCCGATCCGCCGCACAGGGCCGATGCGGCGACGAACACCAGCCACCGCAATCTCGACCTCATTCCCCTGCCCCCTTGATCGGCTTCGCCGGAGCGCAGGCTCCGGCGAATGATTGCTATAGCGAGACTGCGACGCTCGCGCGGTAGATGCGCGGGCTCGATGGCCATACCTCGAACAGGCTGTATCCCACCGAATAGATCTTCTCGTTCAGCAGATTGTCGACGTTGAGCCGCAGCGCGACCGTCTCGTTGATCTTGTATCCCAGCATCGCATCGACCCGCCAATAGCTGGGCAACGTGAAGGTCTCGTCGATATCGCCCTGGCGCTTGCCGACGAAGTTGACAGTGCCGCCGATCCGGAAGCCGGCAAGCGCGCCGTCGGTGACGTCATAGCTGCTGTTCAGAACGAAGGTGTTCTTGGCGACGCCGCGCAGACGGAAACCTGTGCGGTCGACCTCGCCGGGCGCCTTGGTATCGTTCGTGGTCTTCGCGTCGGTATAGGCATAGCCGGCATAGATCGACCAGTTCGGCATCAACTTGCCTTCGATCGACAGCTCGACGCCCTTGGCGACCTGTTCGCCGATGGTCAGGAAGAAGGCGGGATTGTCGCGATCGGACACCGCGACATTGCCGCGCGTCAGGTGGAATGCCGCGACGGTGGCGGTCAGCCGCCCGTCCATCAGGCTTGCCTTGACGCCCGCCTCATACTGGGTGCCGCTTTCCGGTGCGAGCGGCGTGCCATCGACATTGTTCAGGAAAACCGGAACGAACGAGGTGGACCGGCTGGCGAACAGCGAAAGATCGCGGACTGGATTGAACAGGACGCCGATCTGGCTGGTCCAGGAATCGGTCTTCACGTCGGTGACCGTCGCCGCCCCGCCATTGCGCGCGAAACGCTGGCGCTGATCGACCTTGGAATAG
>Ga0209902_100959_pt1 | contig 19375 bp, 9 predicted proteins | sample FECB27metaG_FD_188304 | JGI IMG/M metagenome (GOLD analysis project Ga0209902, IMG submission 188304) | Cyanobacterial communities from the Joint Genome Institute, California, USA - FECB-27 (SPAdes) (version 2) | ecosystem: Environmental > Aquatic > Thermal springs > Hot (42-90C) > Microbial mats ...
CACCCCAACCCTCCCCACCGCAAGCGGGGGAGGGAGTGGAAGGCGCAGCGCCTCGAAACCTTTCGAGCGATTGCCCTCATGCCGGTTGGGCCACTGCGAAAGTGAATTCAATCCGCCAGATTCGACTGCAGGAACCACAGCGACTTGTCGAGCATCTGCGAATAGGCGGTCAGCAGGTCGGCTGTGCCGGCGTCGCCGGCTTCGTCTGCGGTGTCGATCGCCTCGCGCACCAGATTGGCGGTCTGCGCATAGCGCTCGATCAGCGCATTGAGATGCTCCTGGATCGCGATGGTCTCAGGCGGATAGGCCTTAAGGCCCGTCGCCTTGGCGGTCGTCTGCGTGGTGCCGAGCGCGATGCCGCCGAGTTGGACGATGCGCTCCGCGATCTCGTCGACATGCGTGTCGAGTTCCTTGCGGAAGCCATCGAGCATCAGATGCACGCCGATGAAGCCCGGCCCCTTGACGTTCCAGTGCGCCTGCTTGGTCAGCAGCGCGAGGTCGATGCCGTCGGCGAGCCGCGCGTTCAAGAGGCCGGCGATCTCCGACTTGGCGTTGGAGGTCATGTCGACCTTGCTGGAGCGGACGATCCTGCTGGAGGCCGCGGTCTTGGCGGCGGTGGTGGTCGCTGGCTTCTTCATGGTGTCACCCCGGAATGGCGCTGCGGGCGGCGCGGGATGCGGCCTGCCCTGCCGCCAACTACGCATGAAGGAGCCACGCGTTCCCGCGCCTTGCCAACGGCTGTTTCTCGACCTGCGGGCGGAACCAGCGCGGCTGCCGCTGGTTGACGCTGCAACCGACAGGAGCCTTCCCATGACCCACCACACCGACCAGGACCGCGCCTGGGAGATGATCGAGCAGATCGGCATGTGCATGCTGGTCACCCATGACGGCTCGGGCGACCAGTTGCGCGCCCGTCCGATGGACGCCCACGCCTCACGCGAGGAAGATGCGATCTATTTTCTCACCGACGTTCGCTCCCACAAGGACGACGAGGTCGAGATCAACGACAATGTCTGCCTGACCTTTGCCGACAATGGCGGCTGGCGCTTCGTGTCGGTCACCGGCACCGCCAATATCCTTGACGACCGCCGCAAGGTTCACGAACTCTGGTCGCCCGAGAACAAGGCGTTCTGGGACGGCAAGGACGATCCCAATATCCGCGTGCTGAAGGTCCGTCCCTCGCAGGCCGAGTTCTGGGACAGCCCCGGCAAGATCGTCGCAACGGTGAAGATGGCGACCGCCGCCATCACCGGCTCGAAACCCTCGCTCGGCGAGAACCGCAAGGTCGTGCTCTGAGCGGACCCGCTCCGGCCGACATCAAGGACAGGATATCGACATGAATCTTCTCGTTCACGCGCTCGGCGCATGGTTTGCGACCAAAGCAGCCTCTGGCAGCTATTCGCGCCCCGTTGCTGTCGGGATCGCCATGCTGGTCTCGCGGCTTGGCACCCCGACAGCCGTGCTGGCGCTGGCCGGCATGGCCTACAAGAAGTTGCGCGATGAGGGCGCATTCGAGCGGGTTCAGGCGGTTCCCGCCACCAGGAAGCGCGCGATCAAGCGCTGATCGCCGACACTGATCTTATGAGAGGCAGGCTCGCTCAGGCGGGCCTGCTTTGTCGCGTAACCGGGGGTCAGTGACGCCCGCCGCGCGCCACCCGCTCGATCTCGGCCCTGACCAGCCGCTCGACCATGGTCGGCAGGTTGTCGTCGAGCCAGGTCTTGAGCATCGGCTTGAGCATGTCCTTGACAAGATCCTCCAGCGTCCGGGCGTTGTTGCTCAGCACCGTATGGGCGAGATGGCCGAAAGCGTTGTTGACGGCGGAGCTGGTCTGGTCCGAGAGGAGTTGCGCCATGTCGAACGGCGCGGCCGAGGCGTGGGACGGCTCGTCATGAGCGAAGGCCGGCATCGGCGGCGGCACGAAGGCCTGCGGAGGCGGCGCGACGATCTGGGGCGCGGGCTCCGGCTCGGCATGCTCCAGAAAATCGATATCGCCGCCATCGTCCAGGACGGCAGGATGCGGAGCCTCCTGTTCGACCACGGGAGCCGGCGCTTCCGCGACCGGCGCGGCGATCAGATCGGCCTCGGCCCCGAGATCGAGCACATCCTCGTCGAGATCGACCGGCAAGGCGGCTTCGGCCGGCAAGGCAGCTTCGACCGCAACCGGCGCGGCCTCGACGGCCGCCTCTTCGGCGGGCTTGACCTCGTCATCCGCAATGATCCGGCGGATGGAGGCGAGAATCTCCTCCATCGACGGTTCGGCGGGCTTCGCTTGCGCGTTCATTTCGGGTCCGGACCACTCGACACCGCGCGCCGACAGAATCAACGCTGTTCAACAGTGAGTATTTCACGCGGAGTCGCTCAGGCAAGGCGGCTTCTCCGCCACCCACAGGAGAAATCCGCCTTGTTGCGCGAAAGACGCCTTTTCGGGCGTCAAGCGAAGGAAGGGATACGCCGCGCCGCTCAGCGCCCGTCGGGCGTCTGCGTTCCCCAGAGCAGGTTCTTGACCTGATCGTAGTGGCGGCGGGCGTCGTAGTGCTCGGCGCGCAGCTTCAGCGTCTCGGCTGAGAGCTTGCCGACCGCCGAGAGCACGGAATAGGACGCCACGACCCGGTCGCGCTGCGCCGTCACCAGCGTCGAGCGGGCGCTGACCAGTTCCTGCTGGGCGTTGAGCACGTCGAGCGTGGTGCGCTGGCCGACCTTGGCCTCCTCGCGCACGCCGGCGAGCGCGGTCTCGGCCGCCTGGACCTGGGCCTGCGCCGCCACGATCTGCGCCTTGGCGGCTTCAAGCCCGCCCCAGGCCGAGACAACCGCCGCACGCACCGTGTCGCGTTGCGTGTCGACCTCGATCCGGCGCTGGCCGGCGGTTTCCTTGGCCTGCCGCGTCCGCGAATAGACCTGGCCGCCCTCGTAGATCGGAATGGTCAGCGTACCGACCAGGCTGGCGGAGGTGCGGTTGTCGCCAAAAGCGGTCGAATCATAGCGCTGCTGGACCTGGCCGCGCACGCCCAGCACCGGATACAGATCGGCCTCGGTTACCTTTACCAGCAGTTCGGCGGCATCGACGCCATGCAGCGAGGCGATGATCGCAGGATGGCCCGACAGCGCGACCTGCAACGCGCCCGGCAGCGATTTCGGCAGCAGGTTCTCGACCGGCCGGCCCGGCGCCAGCGCCCGCGGTTCGACGCCAACATTCTGGCGATAGCGCGCGATCGAGGTCTTGAGGTTCGATTCGGCCAGGATCGCCTGCGACTGCGACGAGGACCGCCGAGCCTCGGCCTGCGCGACGTCGGTGCGCGTCACCTCGCCGACCTGGAACCGGTCGCGCGTCTGGCGCAACTGCTCCTCCAGAACCTCGACATTGTTGCGGTTGAGATTAAGGATCGCGGTGTCGCGCAGCACGTTCATATAGGAGGTCGCGGCGTCGAGCAGCACGTTCTGCTCGGTGTTGCGCAGCGTGGCGCGCGCGCCGAGCACCTGCGACTCGGCCTGGCTGACGGAATTGCGCGTCTTGCCACCGTCGAAGATGTTCTGGTCGACCGAAATGCCGCCGCCGCGCGGCGCAAGCCGCGAGATCGAGGTCGAATGCACGCCGCGCTGGCTGGCGTTGGCCGGCGTGTCGGCCTCGGTGATGCTGGCGCCGATATCGGCCGACGCGGTCACCCGCGGACGGTAGCCCGACAGCGCCTGCGGCACGTTCTCGTTGGTCACGCGCACAGCGGCGCGCTGAGCGTTCAGAGTCGGATTGCCGGCATAGGCGCGCCCCAGCGCGGCCTCCATCGTCTGGGCGACAGACAGGTTAGGCCATCCGAGCGTGGCCGCGACCAGAAGACCAAGCAGTATCGCTGATGCCGTTCTGTGCTTGAGCGCACGCGTCAATTGCTATCCTTACCTCTGAAAATGCCTGGATTTCTCCGATGTTCAGATTAACGAAATATTGGATTATGGTTAACGGTCTCTTAATGCCTCCATGGTCGCATCTCGCTTGCTCGCATGCCTGACGGCGCCGTCGATCGCTGAAAGTCCGGCGCCGGTCTCGCCTCACCTCTCGCGGAAGACGCGATGGGCGTGGTCGAGGACGGGCTTGATCAGGTAGGACATCGCCGTTCTGTCCTCGGTGGTGATCAGCACCTCGACGGGCATGCCGGGCACCAGCGTCTTACCTTCCAGAGCGGAAGCTTCATCTTGGGAGATTTCGACGTCCGCGCTGTAGAACTGCGCGCCCGACTGGGGGTCGCGGCTGGTTGCGGGGGAGACGTGGCGGACGCGTCCGGGGATTTCGGGTGTGGTGTTGCGCGCGAAGGCCGCGAAGCGCAGCCGCGCCGGCTGCCCCTCGCGGACCTGGTCGATGTCGGCCGGCGCGATTTTGACCTCGACCAGGAGTTTTGCGGTGCGCGGAACGATCGTGGCCAGCCGAGCGGCCGGCGTGATCACGCCGCCGACCGTGAACACGCTGAGCTCGTTCACGGTGCCGGCCACCGGCGACCGGATCACCGAGCGCGCCAGCCGGTCCTCTGAGGCGAACCTCCGGTCGGCGAGTTCGGCGACCTTGGCCTCGACGGTGGTCAACTCGCGCTGGGCCTCGGTGCGGGCGGTCTCGTCGATCGCGATGATCTGGAGGCGCGCCTCGTTGACCCTCAGCTTGGCTCTGGCGATCATCGTCTCGATCTCGCCACGCTCGCCGAGCAGCCGCGCCCATTCGCGGTTGATGTTGACGACCTTGACGCCGTCGACGAAGCCCTTCTGGAACAGGCTCAGGTATTTTTCGCGTTCGCTCTCGACGAGGCGCAGTTCTTCTTTCTTTGCAGCAAAGCGCGCGTCGAGACCTTTAACCTCCTCGCCGGACTGGACGATCGTGATCTCCAGCAACTCCCTGCGACTGGAGCGGTTCTGTCGGTTGCCGTGGAAGAGGCGGCGCTCGCCCGCCATGATTTTCGCGGCATCGTCGCTGAGTTCTCCGATGCCGGGCGGATCGATCATCGTATCGAGACTGTCCCGTTCGGCGTTAAGCCGCGCCCTGCGTCCGAGGAACTCGGCCAGCTGCTGACGGATGATCGAGAGCTCGGTCTTGATCTGGACGTCGTCGAGTTGGAACAGGATCTGCCCCTCGTCGACCATCTCGCCCTGGCGGACGGTGATAGCCTGAACCGTCCCGCCGTCGCGGTGCTGCACCTCCTTGAGGTTCTGGTCGACCTTGACCGAACCCTGCGCGATAACGGCACCCGCAAGCTTGGCCGTCGCGGCCCAGCCGCCGCAGCCCAGGATCAGGCCGCCCGCCAGGATCACACCGAAGACGACGTGACCGCGCAGCGAGAAGCTCTTGACGGTCGGCTTCGTGATGGCCGCGGCATTCTGAAAGAGATCGCGATCGAAATTATGGGCGTTCATCGCCTACTCCACTCGACTAGCTGTAATAATAAAAGCGGTGGTTGCCGCTGACCTCGATCGAGAAGTCTTTTTCGCCTTCGTTCTCGATCAGCACGTCGATGAAGGTCGACTCATTCTCACCGACCTTCTCGATGCGGAAGCGGAACGGGCGGTCATTGTCGCCGTCATCACCATAGATGCGATCGAAGCCGTCGGAATCGTCATGGCCGCGATCGTCATCGTCGTCGTCCTGGCGGATCGTGTACTGGCTGACGATGATGCGGTCGCCAACCTGGAGGTCAAGGATCTTGTGGATCAGTTCCTCGGCGTCCTCGTCGGCGTCGCGTCCATCGAGTTCGAACTTGAACTTGTCCTTGCCGGAGCCGCCGCTGACCGTGGTCGCCGTATTTCCGATGAGGAAGGTGTCGTTGCCCGAGCCGCCGATGACGACCTCGAAGCTGCCGACCTTGTCGTTGCCCGCCTCGGCGCTCTTGATCTCGCCTTTGACCAGGTCGACCACCGTCCCAGTTTTGAGCGCGCCCAGGTCGAGCGTGTCCTGTCCGGAGCCGCCGTCGTACACGTCAACCTCGCAGTCGGCGTCGACGATGGCGGTGTCGTCGCCGGCACCGCCATAGACCGTGTCGCGGCCCGCGCCGCCCATGAGCGTGTCGTTCCCGGCTCCGCCATGGAGTTCGTCGTTCCCGGCCCCGCCGATGAGCACGTCGTCGCCGGCTCCGCCCTCGATACAATCCTCGCCGGCCTCGCCCAGCAGGGTGTCGTCGCCCTCTCCGCCCTTGACGCGGTCGTTGGCGACGCCCGCCAGCACTACGTCGTTACCGGAACCCGCATCGACATCGTCATCGCCATCTCCGGCCAGAATCGTGTCGTGCCCCGCGCCTCCCAAGATCTGGTCGTGGCCAGTACCGCCATCGATCAGGTCGTCGCCCTCACCGCCGATCAGGCGGTCGTTGCCTGCCCCACCGACCAGTTCGTCGCGCCCGTCGCCACCGTCGAGCACGTCGTCGCCGTCTCCCCCGACCAGGCGGTCGTTGCCATCCTCGCCGAATACGGCGTCATTGCCGCCACCGGCGTCAACCACATCGTCGCCGCCGCCGGCCCGGACCACATCATCGCCCGAGCCGAGCGCGACGGTGTCGATGCCGGCGCCGCCGATCACAACGTTGCCGCCGTTCCCGGCCGAGACGCTGTTGGTGCCGGACCCGGTCAGGATAGTGTTGCGTCCGGCACCGCCGTCGATGCTGTCGTCGCCGTCGCCGGCATCGACGATATCGTCGCCATCTCCGGCCAGGATGACATCGTCGCCGGCCCCGCCGACGAGTTCGTCGTCGCCCGCGCCGCCGACCAAGCGATCATTGCCCGCGCCGCCATCGAGCCGGTCATTGCCGTCGCCGCCGTCGAGGAGGTCGTTACCCGCCCCACCGGTCAGCCAGTCGTCGCCCGCCTCGCCGTAGATTTTGTCGTCGCCATCCTCGCCATGGAGCCAGTCGTTACCGACCCCGCCACGAATGATGTCGTTGCCCGACCCGCCGAAGACGACGTCGTTGCCGGCGCCGGCGAGGATGATGTCCTTGCCGCCACGACCCTCAATGATGTCGTTGCCGTCGAGACCCTCGATCAGGTCGTTGCACTCGCTGCCGATCAGCACGTCGTCCTGCGGCGTGCCGATCAGCCGCAGAAACTCGACGACGTCGAAGGTCGCGCTTTGGGCGACGAAGGCCTGCCCGTCGCTGACCTCGTAGCTCAGCGTTATCTGCCCGAAATAGCCCGCCTGCGGCTGGTAGAGCCAGCCTTCGGCGGTCTGCGTCAGCGTGCCGTGGGAGACGGTGAAGTTGCGTGGGACAAGCGTGTCGCCATCGGCGTCGCTGGCCCCCGCCAGCAGCATCAGGGCGGTGAGCAGCGAGGCGTGGCACGGGCCGATATCGGCCAGGCGCAGCGCGCCGGCGACCCGTGGCGCGCGGTTCTGCTGCGGCGCGGGCGGCGGGGGTGCGTCACCCTCGGGGCCGGGCAGTTCCGGCAGGGGTGCGATCGGCTCCACCGGGCGAAGCGGCAGCGTGAACCCGGCCGCGATGAAGGTCTCGCCGATACTTGCCCCGCCTGAACTGCCGCCCGACGAGAAGCCCGACACCAATGACAGCGATCCGCTCGCGCTCCCGCCAACGAAAAGCCCGCCATTGTCGTTGCTGGCGTCCTCGTCGAACGCCGGAGGGGGCCGGATCGACGCCGTCACGGGGAGCGGTATCTGCTCGAAATCGAAAGCCGGCGAATCGATGTTCAGGTAATCGGGGAGGCCGGGCACGGCCGGACCCGGCTCGCCGGAGCCGAGCGCACGCTCTTTCTCGCCGCCGATCGAGCCGGTTTCGTCCTCGGGCTCAACGACGGCGGGGGGCGTCGGCGCCTCCTCCTGCGGCTGCGCGGTGGCGGCCAGCGCCTCGCCCTGGGCTTGCGCTTCCCGGTCCACGTCCGGCGGCGTGGCCGCCTCGCTCTTGCCGACGAGGCTCTGCACATAGGCGATCGCGGTCGCCATGATGGCGAGCAGCAGCCCGGGCCAGCGCATCGACAGGGGCTGGTCAGTCTCGCTCCTGGCGATCACCTGGGCAGGAGAATGCGGCGTTTCGGCCGATCGCCGCGCGGCTTTGACATCGATCATGCCGACACCCTTTCCGCTTCGAACCGCGCTCCGAGGGGAGAGACCTTGGGCAGGCCCGGCATCGGCCGGGCCGGTTCCTGCTGGGCCGCACCCGCGGAGGGCTTGATGATCTGATCCCTCGGGCCGAAAGCTGCGAGCTTGCCGGCCTGGATCACCCCGACAAAATCGACGGCAGCAAGCGCACTGGGACGATGGGCGACGATGATGACGATCGCGCCGCGCGCCTTGAGCTGCTCGATCGCCCTGGTCAGGGCGGCCTCGCCCTCGCCATCGAGATTGGAGTTCGGCTCGTCCATAATGACGAGGAAGGGGTTGCCGTAGAGCGCTCTTGCCAGACCGATGCGCTGGCGTTGGCCAGCCGAGATCGCCGTGCCCTGGGGCCCCAGCGGGGTGCGGTAGCCGGCCGGCAGCCTGACGATGAGATCATGGATGCCGGCAGCCTCCGCCGCTGCGATGACCCCGCTCGAATCCTCGTATTCGGCCAGGCGGGAGATGTTTTCCTCGACGGTGGCGTCGAGCAGCCCGACCTCTTGCGGCAGATAGCCGACGGCGCGGCCGAGATCCTCCTCCGGCCACTGCTCGAGTTCCGCGCCATCGAGGCGCACCGAGCCGCGCAGGCTAGGCCAGATGCCGGTCAGCGCGCGCACGAGCGTCGTCTTGCCGCCGCCGCTTGGTCCGATGATGCCGACCGCCTGGCCCGCCATAACGTCGAAGCTGACGTCGCTGAGCAGGACCTGGCCGGTGCCCGGAGCCGACACTGTGATCCGGTCTACCTTGAGATAGCGATGGGGCGCGGGCAGGCTCATCGGCTCGACCGCCTGGCTGAGCGCCACGACCGTCTCGCGCAGCCGGGTGAAGGCCTGACGCGAGGCGACGAAGGGACGCCAGTTGGCGATTGCCTGGTCGACCGGGGCGAGCGCGCGCGAAGACGCCACCGACGCCGCGATGATCGCGCCCGCCGAGAGCTCGCCCTTGATGGTCAGGAAGGCGCCGAGCCCGAGCACGGCAGACTGCAGGATCATCCGCAGCACCTTGGAGAAGGCACCGAAGGAGCCGACGAGGTCGCTGGCGCGCGATTGCATCTCCAGATGCACCTCATTGGCCTCGGCGAAGCGGCGCGTGGCGCGGCCGGCAAACCCCATTGCCTTCAGCACCTCGGCGTTGCGAGCGTTAGATTCAGCGATCAGGCTGCGGCCGATGGCGGACTGCCTCGCCTCGGTCGAGATGTTGCGGGCGAAGATCTCGCTGGCAATGGTGAGCAGCGTCAGCACGACCGCGCCGGCCAACGTCAGCGCGCCGAGCCAAGGGTGGAGCAGGTAGATGAAGCCGATGTAGATCGGGATCCAGGGCATGTCGAACAGGGCCCCTGGCCCCTGCCCCGCCAGGAAGCTGCGCACCGTGTCGACGTCCCGGCCGCGCTCGATCGCCTCGGTGGTGGAAAAGCCGAAGCGCGGCATGTCGATCGTGACGCGATGGGCGGTCGGGGCGATGTCGCGGTCAAAGCGCGCGCCGATCCTGAGCAGGATGCGCGAGCGCACCGCATCGAAGCCGCCCTGGAACAGGAACAGCACCAGCGCGATGACCGACAGCGCGATCAGGGTCTGGACGCTGCCGCTGCTCAGCGCGCGGTCGTAGACCTGCATCATGTAGAGCGAGCCGGTGAGGGCCAGCACATTGATGAGGCAGGAAATCGCAATCAGATAGATGACGATGCCGCGCAGGCCTTTCGTCAACTTCGCCGCATCGCGTTTGCGGGCCCGGGCAAGACTGTTGGAGATCATGACGCTGTTCCAGATGACGCTGACGCTGTGAAACCGGCGCCACCCCGATCCAAAAGACCGGGGTGGCTAAGCACGAAGCATCAAAGGATGTTGCTCTGGCCCAGCTGGTGGCTGCCCTTGAGGCTGATCTGGAAATCCGCCTCCGGGTCGCCGTTCACATTGCCCGACACCACCGTGTAGGCGCCGTCGGCCCGGGCCTCGTAGGTCACCAGCAACTGCGCCGATGCGGTGAACGCCGCGCCGCCGACGATGGTGAAGCCCTGGTTGCCGTCGACCCCCGCGTTGGCGTCGATCCCGGAGAGATCGAGACGGTCGCCCGGCTCGAAGTCGAGGATCGTGTCGCCGTCGGCGGCCTGCGCGCTGGTGAAGCGGAACACGTCGTTGCCGGCGCCGCCCTCCATCACGTTCACAGCCGCGCTGGCAGTGATCGTGTCGTTACCGGCACCGGTTGCGACGTTCTCGATCCCCCAAAGCGTGTCCTGGCCGCTCTGGAGGCTGAAGGCGCTGCCCCGTCCGAGCAGGCCCGAGCCGAGATCGACCGTGATCGACGCCGTGATGGACGACATGTCGAGCGTGTCGATGCCTGCGCCACCGGCCAGATCGTCGCCATGATAGGTGTCGTTGCCGTCACCCATTGCTGCCACGATCAGGTCGTTGCCGAGCCCGCCGACGACCGTGTCGTTGCCGACACCGCCATCGAGCCGGTCATCGCCCGCGCCGCCGAAGACGCGATCGTCACCCGCTTCGCCATAGAGCGCATCGTTGCCCGCGCCGCCGAAGCCATGGTCATCGCCGCCGCCGAGGAAGACGATGTCGGTCCCCTCGCCGGCATCGACGAAGTCAGCTCCCTCGCCTGCCGAGACCACATCGTCGCCAGCCTCGCCGATCAGGACGTCGTCGCCGGCAAGCCCGATGATGTTGTCAGCCCCGGCCGTCCCGACGAGGACATCCGCCAGCGCAGTCCCGGTCCGCAGCGCGCCACCCGAGGGTGAGGCCGGCGGCGGGGTCGCCGTGTCGTCGCCGTCGTCGCAACCGCAATCGTCGTCGTCGGTGTTGGTGTCGCCGTCCTCGTCTTCATCGTCGGCGTCATCGTCATCGTCGGTGTCGTCGTCCTGGTCGTCGTCGTCCTGGTCGGTGTCGTCGTCGCCGTCGTCGTTCCCGGCGTCGTCGTCGTTCCCGTCGTTATTGAAAATGCTGTCATCGTCATCGGCAGGCGCATTAGACCCGTCGAGATCGAAGACGTTCTCAGGCAAGCCGGAGAGCCCCGTATTGCGCTCGATGATTTTGGCGAACGTTATGTTGTTTTCATCGGTGAACAGCGAGTCGTCGAAGATCTCGAGATAATAGAAGCGATCACCGTGCTGCAGCCGGTCGAGTTGTTCGAGGAAGATGTAGCCGAAGGTCGAGCCGAGCTGCCCCGCCATCGGCTTTTCCAGGAGGCCGCCGATCCAGAGATCCATCGTCTCGAACCCGCCCGGATAGGCCTGTTGAAGCTTGCCAAGCATCGTCGCGGAGATGTCATTGCGCTGCGCGAAGTCGGCCCAATCCGAATAGGGCCGCAAGGCGCTAAGACCCGTCTGCTCGTAAAGCTGCGTACGGACCTCGTTGAACGGGGCGATGCCCATGTCACGACCGCGGAAGATGTTGAGCGCGGCAAGGTCGAGCGGCCGCCCCACGAGCTGATTGCGCAGCGCGTTGACCACGTCTTCGTCAATCGCCTGGTGTTGCACCTGAACCGAGCCGCCGATCAGGGCGTCGATTCCCAGTGCGGAGACCTGGTTCGGGCTGAGGAAAGCCTGCACCAGGGAGATCTCCTGGAGCTCCCCGTTCCCATCGACATAGCTCACCGTCTCGTTGAGCATGGAATGGCCGAAGCGATAGGCTGCCTGGGCGAATTCCACCGAGATGGAGGCATCGACGGTCGGGTCATAGCCTTCGAAGCCATGGTCGTCGTCGTTGTCGAAGCCGCCGGCCATCGCGGTGGCGAACTCGGTGAACACCACGCGCTGGTATTCGGCGACGTTCATCATGCGGGCCGCTTCGAAATATTCGGACTCGGTCCACGCGTTGTTGGTCTTGGCCTTGATCTCGTCGACCCAGAAATTATGGTTGCGTTCCCATATCGTGTGGATCGAGGTCAGCATCACGTTCTCGTTGGCCCGGCCATCGCCGGCGATGAAGTAGTGGCCGATGGCGTCGAGATCGAGCTGCGGTGGGTTGGTGCCGGGCACGTACGCCGGGATGAAGTCTATCAGCAACGGCTGGCCGCTGCCGTCATAGTTCGAGATGTCCTCCGCGGTCAGTTCTCCGCCGCCGGTCATGACCCGGTAGTTCTCGCGGATATGATCGAGCGTCGGCAGGAGCGGATTGCCGGAGGAGTCGATGTCCCCGGCCAGCAGGTAGGCAGTCTGCACCGGTTCGCCGTCAGCGCCGACCTCCCACCTGCGCAGCAGGTTGGTAATCGCGCTGCTGGAACCATAGGTCTGGTTCTGGTCGACATAGGGCGATGCCTGGTTGACGTACTCGGCCGGAATCTCGTCCCCACTGTTGGGAATGCCATCGGGGTCCACGCCTGTGCCCGGTACGATGTTCGAGCGTGGCGCATTGACCGGCGTCGAGCCGACGTCGCCGATATAGACCGAGCCCGGCTGGCCCTTGGCCACGAAATCGAGACCATGGTCGAAATACTGGCCGAAGAAGGTCAGCAGGCTCGTCCCGCCGAAGGCATTGACGATGCTCTCCTCGATGCCGTCCCCGTCATTGTCCTGGTTGGACAGGATGTTGGAGATTTCGCGCGGAGTGAGCTCAGTCGGGCGGATGCCCGATGCGCCGTCCGTGTAGTAGGCGTCGGTCAGCCGAATGAACTGGCCGCCGGACGTGCCCCACTCGGGACTACCTTCATTATTGCCATAACCCGAGGAATCGCGGACCAGCCCATCCTGCACCATTCCGAGGAGGTCTTCAAAATCCTCCTCGTCAAGATGCGTTCCGCCGGTCCCCGGACCGTTCTGGAACTGCGGCGTCACCGCCCCGGTGAAGGTGATGTCGTGGGTGCCGTTGCCGAATGTCTGCGTGCCATCGCCATTATCCACCAGCGTATAGCTGGAGATGTCCTGGCCGGCTGCGAGTTCAACCACGTCCTGCGGACGCAGCGTGCCGATGATCGTGTCATTGCCGCCATTGGAGCGGAAGACGATGCGGTGGGCCGAGGTGAGCGCCGAGATATCGACGGTGTCGTTGCCGCTCTCGCCGTTGATGGTGATCGTGCTGAAGAGGAGACTCGTCGCAGTGAAGTTGCCGACGACCTGAACCGTGTCGCCGCCACCGGCGCCCCCCGTATTGAGGCCGCCGCCGTCATTGGCGGTGACGTTCAGCGTGTTGTTGACGACGATCTCCTCGATGTTGTCGAGTTCGGCGATGACGCTTTCGACACCGGCGACCGTCCGCGTCACCACGATTTCGGTGGTGGCGGCGAAGCTCGTGCCGAGGGAAGCCGCGAGAGCGGACGCAACCCCCGCGTTGGCAGCGCCGATCACAGCGTAGATCCGGAACGTTTCGGTTTCGGTCCCACCCGTCAAACGGTAGGTGTCGGTGCCCGCGCCTCCGTCGATCCGATCGCGCCCGTCTGCGCCTGCCTGGTTGATGGTGTCGGTGCCGGCACCGCCGTTGACGATGTCGTTGCCGGCGCCGCCATTGATGGTGTCGTTGCCGCCATTGCCGTTCAGGATGTCGTCGCCGGCGTTGCCGTTGAGCGTATCAGCGCCGCCGATTGTACCGCCGAACAAACTTACTCCGTTTGAGCCGTTGGCGACGTCGTCGCCCAACGTGCCAGGGAAACTAGAGCCGACCAAGGCGTTCCAGTTGACGCCGACCGGCTGGGTCGGGGCCGAGAACACCGTCTCGACCGTACCGCCGCCGTCCGTGAAGCTGACTGCCAGGCGCAGCTGGAGTCCGGCCTGATCGCCGAACGAGGTGAGCGCGTTGTCGTCCGGCGTGAAGCTGTTTCCCGTGGCGCCGGCGATGTTGACCCAGGTCGTGCCGTTCGCCGAGGACTGCCACTGGTAGCTGAGTGCGCCGACCCCGTTCGGATCGACGATGTTTGTCGCGGTCAGCGTCACCGGCTGGCCTTCGGTCGGCGTGGTGTCGCTGAGCGTCACGGTCCCGGTCGCCGGGACGTTGCTGTCCACGACAGCGACGGTCGCCGCCGAAGTGACCAGCTCGGGATTGCCGCGGCCGTCGACGAAGTTCACGACGACGCGCAGTTGCTGTCCGACCTGCGCCTGCTGCGGGGTGAACGACGCAGTCGTCGCTCCCGCGATGTTGGTCCAGGTCGTGCCGTTGACCGAGGACTGCCACTGGAACGCGAAGGTGCCCAGGCCATTGGGATCCGCGATCGTGCTGGTATCGGCTGTAAGGATCTGGCCCTCGTCGGGCGTAGTGTCGCTGATGATCGGCGCGCCGCTGGCCGGAACCGGAACCAGTTGGCCGATATCGAAGAGCTCGCCGGCGAACCGGATCTGCTCGATGCCCCAGAGCATGTCGTTGCCATCAGAGACCAGGTTGACACCGTCGGGGACGTTGTCCACGTCGAACCCGGTATGGGAGACGAGGACGGAGCCGTCGGCGTTGCGGCTGATGGTGTAATTGTCGACATCGTCCCAATAGACGGCGGTGTCGAGATCGGTGCCGATCGCGCCGGCGCCGTGATCGAGCACCTCGCGGACGATGTTGAGTTGCAGCGGTGTAATGGTCCGCGCGATCATCAGTTCCGAGAGCGTCTTGCCGATCCATGCTGAAGGAATGGCAAGATATGCCGGAGCGTCCGGATCGAGATCCGTCGCGCTGAATGTGTGCTTGAGGCTGTCGATCGTGGCGAGCGGGCTCGTGCCCGTCGCGCTCAGCGGGTCGTTGGCCCGGATGCTGATACGCACATTGAGCCAGGCGTCGCCGTCGATGATGTCGTTGCCACCGCGCCCCTCGATTGTGTCGTCGCCGCGGCCGCCGAGCAGGATGTTGCCGGCGTTGAACGCAATGCCTCCCTCGAAGCCATCGGTGACCGGGCCAGTCCAATCGCCGAGAATGTCTTCCAGGCCGGCGATACGGGCAAGGCCACCATGGGTCAATTCGTGATTGACCATCGTGCCTTCGGCGCCGGCGAGATCCTCGCCCGGGAGGGGCCCACCTTCGGCCGGGGCGGCCCGGTTGTCGCCCCAGAGCCTGTCGTGGTTGTGCCAGCCCGAGAGCGCCTCGACGGTGTCGAAGCGGTCGCGCAGGATGTCTTCCTCGTCGGTGGTGAAGATCGGCTTGGTCAGGTCGGAATCGGCCGCCTCGGCATTCCCCTTGTGGATCGCCCAGTCGAAGCCGAACATGCCCTCGTTACGCATCACGCTCGCGCCCTGGACCATGATGTCGTCGCCGGATTCGGCGTCGAAATCATGCTCTTCGGAACCAGCGAACATCACGTCGTGGCCGAGAATGGTCGAGTTGAAGAACAACTCGGAATTGTCGCCGGCCGTGGTGTCGAAGCCGCCGCCGCCCTCGATCCAGTCGTCGCCTTCATTGCCCATGAGCATGTCGACGCCGTCGCCGCCGAGGATGAAATCGTTGCCCTCGCCGCCGAACACCTCGGTGTCATCGACGCCGACGAAGACCACGTCCTGGCCCGTGCCGCCCATGATGACGTCGAGACCGTTGGAGTTGGCGATGACGTCGTTGCCGGAATCGCCCTTGAGGAAGTCGCCGGTGTCGCCGGAGTCGGTGATGATGTCGTCGCCCGCGCCGCCGTTGACGAGATCGACGCCCGCGCCGGACTCGATGCGGTCATTGCCGCCATCGCCCCAGATGCCGTCGTCGCCGAAATCGGTGATGATCGTGTCGTCGCCGTTCGTGCCGCCGACGACGACGTGCTCGCCGCCGAAGGTGCGGAAGTAGTTGGTTTCCACGGCTGCTGTGCGCGGATCGTCGCGGACGACCTTGGTGAAGCCCAGCGCTTCAAGAACCGGATCGTTGCCGCCAGGATCCTTGCCATCGGCGACCGTCAACGGATCGCCGTCATTGTTGGCGGCATCGTCATCGACGCCGAAATAGTCTGCCTGGTTGGCGGCGTTGACCTCGAAGACGTAATCATAGGTCGCGAAGGAATCGACGCCGATATGGCGGGTGACGATGTCGTCCGCGGTGCCGCGGATTCCGTCGGGCCCGGGGTCGGACAAGTCCGTGTTCGCCATGATCATCTTGGCGAAGGAGTTCTGCTCCAGCTCGACGAGGAAGTTCAGGCCCTGGGTGCGCGTCAGGTAATAGAACCGGTCGCCATCCTGCAGCGCTTCCATCTGCGCCTCGAACACGGCGTTGAAGGTCGAGCCGAGGAAGCCGCCGAACGGCATCTTCTTCTCGGCCAGGCCGCCGATCCAGAGGTCGATGGCGTTGAGCCCGGTGCTCTCCGCCGTGTAGGCGCCGGTGCTGTTGAGGAATGCGATGCGGTCCGCAGGCGCAGGCGGGACGAAGGTGCGCAACTCGCCGGCAATCGTGACGGTGACGGCCTGGTTGAGAACGAGCGCCGTCGCCGCCGCGCGCTTGCCGGCGACTGTCGGCTCGTCGTTGATGGAGTCGTGCGTTCCGTAGGCGGCGATGAAGTTCACCACCGAGAGCGGATTCTTCAGGTTCGTCGCGAATTCGGCCCAGCTCTCATAGGGCTTGAGGAAGGTCGAGCTCGTCGCGGCGTAGAGCTGCTCGCGCGCCTCGTTGAGCGTCGGCATGTTGGTGTCGCGGCCACGGGCGATGTTGATCGCGCCGAGGTCGAGCGGGATGCCGAGCAGATTGTTGCGCAAAGCTCCGGTGAGGAACTCGTCGATCTCGTTGCCGCGCTCGGTGGTCATGCCGCGCACGATGGCGCCGGCGGCCTGCTCGGCGCTGATCTGCACGGGCGCGGTCAACGGATTGCCGTCGGTGTCAAGATAGTTGAAAACGAGCGGATTCAGGAACGAGGCGATCAGGCCCATATCGTCCTGCGAGGTGATCGCGCCGGTGTCCTGATCGATGAAGACGCGCGGCATCGAGTCGGTCAGCATCGAGTGGCCGAAGCGATAGATGACGTTGGCGAATTCGGCGAAAATCGACGGGTCGATATCCGTCACCGCGTTGAAGACGAAGGGGTCGATGGCGGGCTGGATCTTGCGGCCGAACTCCTCGAAGACGAGGTGCTGGTACTGCATTTCCGTCGCCATGCGGGCGGCCTGGAACAGGCGCTCGCCGTCCCAGTTCAGACTGACGCCCGCGACGCCGGAGGCGGCATCGCCGTCCTCGAGCTGAGCCAGGAATGTGGCCTGGTTGGTCGCGCCCGCCAGGCCCGATTTGATGTCCGCGAGCTGCTGGGCGGTCAGCTTCGCCGTCAAGCCCGGATTGGCCCAGACGAGCCATTCGTTGACGAAAGCGAGATCGCCCTCCCTCAGGATGGTGAGCTTCTGCGACTCGACCTGGCGGTTGTGCTCGGAATGGAAGACGTGGTGGACGGCGGTCAGGCCGATGTTCTCGTTGCCGCGCCCGTCGCCGGTGATGAAGTGCCGGTCGAGAAGCTCGTTGTCGTAGGCGACGCGGTTGCCCCGCATGTCGGTCGCTATGGCATTGCCAGTGGCGGTGTCGGCATCGGCCGCGATGGCAATATTAGGCGTGCCCGGGTTGTTGTCATGGTCGAATGTGCCGGTTGGGACGGCGTTGTGGGCGATGTCGTCGAGGAAGGCGTTGTCCGTGCGTAGCGCCCCCACGGCGGTAGGAATGACGGACGAGCCGGGCGTTCCCGAAACCACGACGTCGTCGCCTGTGTTGGGAACGTTATCGGGGCCGACGCCCACGATCACCTGCGCGTAACCGGTCGTCGGATGCGGAATGAAGTTGCCATAGGCGTCGGTACGGATCAGGGGCACGGACCCGACATCACGGTCCTCAAGCTCGATCCCGAGCATCGCCTTGGCCTGGGCCTTGACGTCCGCCCAGGTCGGCAGGCCGTTCTTCCCGCCGTTGGGTCCGATGCCGTCGAGCAGGTTGCCGGTGGCGACGGTCCTGCCGCCAACGGTTTCGTATTCGCGCAGGAACACCTGATGCGAGGCGTGCGAGGTGTAGGTCTGGTTCTGATCGACCCAGGATGTCGTGACGTTCCGCTGGGTCGCAATGTCGGGATTTGTTGTCGGATTGCCCTCGGAATCGACGTTCATCGAACGCGTCAGCACCATGAAGTTGGTGTGTGGGGTCAGGGGATTGTAGAGCGGGTCGTCCGGCTGGAGCGGGATGTAGACCGTGCCGGCGCCGCCCTTGGAGATCAGGTCGAGGCCGTGGTCGAAGAATTGGCCGAAGAAGGTCATCCACGCTTTGAACGGCGCGGACAGGCCCTCGTCGGGCGCGACGTTGGGGATCGACAGCGAACCGCTGGCGTCGACCTCGATGCCGTAATCCTCGAGAGCCGTGTTGACGATGGCCTGCGCGGCCTCCTTCTGCGCCGGCGTCGTCGCCGGGCTCAGCATGATGCCGATTTCGGTCACCACTAAAGCGGACGCGGCCTGGACATCCGCCAGCGTGCCGTAGGGGTCTTCGTCGCCGGCAAAGGTCAGAGCCGCGACGATGGCCGCCGGGTTGTTCAGGCTCATGTCGGAGACGAGATTGGAGATGATGCGCGGATCGGCGTCCGCGACCGTGCCCGGCTGGAGCATCGGAATCGGCATACCAGCTTGCGGATGCCCAACCGGGTAAACCGAGGCAACGCCGGGGGTATAGTTGGTGTTGGTGAGCGTGATCGCATTGGGAGAGCCGGCTCCGAAGACGATCTGGTCCCCGTCCGCCTCGTTCAGATAGCCGCCACCGTCCAGCAGGCGTGGCATGCCCTGCCCCGCCGCGCCCCAGGTCTCGCGGCCGTCGACGAGGTTGTTGTAGGTGCCGTCCACCGTGCGGATGCCGAACGGCGTGTGGGGGTCGGGAATGGCGCGAACGTAAAGGATAGGGCCGTCCACATTCGTAAGCGGATAGGTCGCGTTGCCGACGAAAACGCCGTCCGCGTAGGCGGTGCGATCGGTGATGATCTCGCCGGTCGTCGGGTCGACGCGAATCTCGGTCAGGTCCGCGCCATTGGCGTTGGCTTCGCCGATCTTGATCTGCTTCAGGACGAATTCCAGATCATGCACGTTCAGCTTAAACATAACGATACTCCCGATGATCCGCAGACAAGCCGCCCCGTTCTTGGAATCTGATGATTCCAAGTCGCGAAATTTTAGAACTGACCTTGCACAGCTCAGTACGTTCGGTAACGTGCCGTACGAATGCTTGCAGGATGCAAGAAATTGGCGACGTTAACGATTTGTTAAGGACAGGATGCTCGCCCGATGACGCGACCGATAGATGGCAAGGTCGATAGGATTGCGAGTCCAGAGGCGGGAGCAACGCCCCCTTTATGTTGTTGCCCCTCAAAGACCGGACACGTCCTCCGTGGTTGAACGGTCTGCGATGAACTCTCGCGGTGAACGGTATCCCAGCGCCTTGTGCGGGTGAAGCCGGTTGTAGTGATCGAACCATGCCGGC
>Ga0209902_100960_pt1 | contig 19328 bp, 20 predicted proteins | sample FECB27metaG_FD_188304 | JGI IMG/M metagenome (GOLD analysis project Ga0209902, IMG submission 188304) | Cyanobacterial communities from the Joint Genome Institute, California, USA - FECB-27 (SPAdes) (version 2) | ecosystem: Environmental > Aquatic > Thermal springs > Hot (42-90C) > Microbial mats...
CACGTCGTCGTCGCCGGCTTCGGCCGGGTCGGGCGGCTCGTCGCCGCGACGCTGCGGGCGGAGGCGATCCCGTTCCTGGCCCTCGACGACGACCCGCTGACGGTCGCGCGCGAGCGTGCCGCCGGGCTGCCGGTGTTCTTCGGCGACGCCTCGCGGCTGGAGATGCTGGTGCGCGCCCACGTCGAGCGCGCCGGCGCCGTCGTCGTCACGCTCGACGATCCCGCCTCGGCCGAGCGCATCGTCGGCGCCGTTCACGCCGCCTGGCCGGCGATCCCGATCTATGCGCGCGCCCGCGACGCCGCCCACGCCGCCCGCCTCACCGCCGCCGGCGCGAGCGTCGCCGTGCCCCTCGCCACCGAGGCGAGCCTGCAACTCGCCGGCCGGGTCCTCGTCGGCCTCGGCGTCGGCGAAGAAGCCACCCGCCGCCGCCTCGACCACCAGCGCCTGCTGGAGGGCGGGTGACCGGGGAGGGGGGCTCGGGCCGCGCTAGTCGGGCACGAAGCCTTCGAAGATGATCTGGTCGGCGTGGGCGCGGGCGTGGCCGAGCTCGTCGGGGGTGCGGACGGTCCAGGTCAAGAGCGGCTTGCCGAAGACGCGGCGGAGCAGCACCGGGCCCGGCATCGGCAGGGCGTGGACATCGTAGGCGACGAAGTCGGGCCGCGAGCGCGGGGCGTGCAGGATGTGGCGGAGCGCGAAGCGCTCCATCGTGGTCAGGCGGCCGTAGTCGTGCGGGTCGGTGGCGATGTCGGCGACAATGCCGCGCGTCAGGCCGGGCATGGCGTGGCGCAGGCCCTCGACGAGGTCGGGGTCGAACGACATCGCCGCCACGGGGCCGTCATAGGCCTCGAGCGCCGCGACGACGCCTTCGACGAGGCGCGTGCCGGGATCGCGCACCCACTGCGACTTCAGCTCGAGCACCAGCGGCACGCGGCCGGCGACGGTGTCGAGCAGGTCCTGCAGCGTCGGGATGCGGGCCTCGGTGCCCTTGAAGGGGATGTCGGCGAGCTCGGCGGCGGTGCGGGCCGCGACGGGCCCGGTCGCTGTCGTCAGGCGCTCCAGCGTGTCGTCGTGGAAGACGATCACCTCGCCGTCGCGCGACAGCTGCAGGTCGACCTCGATCGAGAAGCCGCGCTCGGCGGCGGCGAGCGCCGCGGGCAGCGTGTTCTCGATGATGCCGCGGCTCTGGTCGTGCAGGCCGCGGTGGGCGACCGGCCGCGCCGTCAGCCAGGAAGGTGCCGCCATCGCCCGCTCTCCCGTGACACGGCGTCCGTGTCACCACTGCCGTATCATCGGTCGTGTGCCGCGGCGCTTCCGCCGCGGCCGTCAGTCGTCTCGGGCTCCCGTGCCCGTTTGCCCGGTCAGGCGATCTCGAAGATCGCCTCGACCTCGACCGGCACGCCGAGCGGCAGCATGGCGACGCCGACCGACGAGCGGGCATGCCGACCGGCGTCGCCGAGGGCGGCGACGAACAGGTCGGAGGCGCCGTTGACGACCTTCGGCTGGTCGGTGAAGCCCGGCGCCGAGGCGACGAAGCCGACGACCTTGACGATGCGCTTCACCTTCGAGAGGTCGCCCACCGCCGCCTTGACCTGGGCGAGCACGTGCAGGGCGCAGATGCGCGCACAGGCCGCCGCTTCCTCCACCGAGACGCCGTCGCCGAGGTTGCCGACCGTCTTCGGCTTGCCGTTCTCCATCGGCAGCTGGCCGGAGACGTGCAGCAGCTTGCCCGCCAGCACGGCCGGCACGTAGTTGGCGACCGGCGCGACGGCCTCCGGCAGCGTCAGTCCCAGCGCCTTCAGGCGATCTTCGACGGTTTCGGCCATGATCTCGTCCTCGTCCCTTGCGAGCCTGCTTGTCCGCCGGGTCGGCGGCGTGCCACCCTCATGGCCGAAATCGCTCGACGCCGCAACGCCGCGCCCGCCTTCCCCGGGTGCGGCGGCTGCGCCCCTTCTGGAGGACCCTCGATGCCGTTCCCGCGTCCGCTCGCGACCCTGATCGCCGGCGCCGTGCTCCTCGCCGCGCTGCCCGCCGCCGCCGCGATGGCGCCGGTCTCGAAGGTCGCCGCCGGACTGCAACCGCACCGCGCCGTCTACGACATGACGCTCGGCGACAGCGACGAGAGCGGCAACATCTCGGGCGTCGCCGGCCGCATCGTCACCGAGTTCACCGGCTCGGCCTGCGAGGGCTTCACGACGAACTTCCGCTTCGTCTCGCGCATCGACGACCAGGAGGGCGGCTCGCGCCTCACCGACCTGCGCACGACGAGCTACGAGGACGCGGTCGGCGACACCTTCCAGTTCGTCACCCAGAGCTACATCGACCAGAAGCTGTCCGAAGAGGCGAAGGGCGTCGCCACCCGCGACGGCGACGACGTCATCGTCGACCTCGCCAAGCCGGCGCAGAAGCAGGTGACGCTGTCGAGCGGCCCGCTGTTCCCGACCCAGCATCTCGTCAAGGTGATCGAGGCGGCGGAGGCGGGCGGCACCATCTTGCAGGGCGACCTCTATGACGGCTCGGAGGCCGGCGAGAAGGTGTTCGCCACCACCGCCGTCATCGGCAAGCAGGCCGCCGGGGCCGACGAGGCGGGCATGGACGACGCCAAGGCCGTCGAGACGCTCGGCGCCGGTGCGCGCTGGCCGGTGCGGCTGTCCTATTTCGACACCGGCGGCGACCGCGCCGAGCAGACGCCGATGTACGAGCTGTCGTTCCTCGTCTACGCCAACGGCGTCACCCGCAAGCTCGAGCTCGACTACGGCGACTTCACCATTCTCGGCAAGCTGACCTCGATCGAGTACCTCGACGCCAAGCCTTGCCAGTGAGGGCGGCGGCCGCGGGCGGGCCGGCTCGATCGTGGCCCGCCAGCCGCCTCAGGCGGCGGCGAAGCCCGTCGACAGCAGCCTGAGTTCCGACAGCGCCGCCCGCTCCGGCGTGTAGCGGTAGCCGGTGTCGACGGCGGCGAGCGCCATCGCCCGGCGCTCGCGCTCCGGCAGGGCGATGAAGCCGCGCACGGCGGCGAGGATCGCCTCGTCGTGGCGGGTATCCACCAGGAAGGCGTTGTCGCCGTCGACCGCGAACTCGCCGGCGCCGCCGTGGATCGGCACCACCGGCACGGCGCCGCACGACATGCCTTCGAGCGCAGTACGGCCGAACGCCTGGTAGTCGGACAGATCGAGGAACAGGTCGACGCCGCGCATCAGGCGGGCCGTCGCCGCCCGGCTGAGGCGACCGCGGTGGTCGACGCCGGTGAGCACGAGCCCGTGGCGGAAGACGTCCTGCCATTCGCAGCCGAAGGAGACGCAGCGCACCTTGCCCTCGAACTCGTGGGCGAGGGTCGACAGGATGCGGGCGGTGCGGCGCGGCGCGCGGCGGGGTGTCGACGGGCGCAACATCGCGGCGATCGTCATCGGCCGCGTCGCATCGGCGCGCACGGCGAAGTCGGGGAAGAACTCGCCGTGGTCGATGCTCGCCTCGACCTTGTGGACGGTGACGCCGTGGTTCGCCTCGACGACCTCCTGCAGCCAGTGGGTCTTGGCGAAGAGGATGAGGTCGGGGTCGGCGGCATAGGAGGCGCGGGCGCCGTTCCACTCGGCGCTGCCGTAGGGATAGAACAGCGGCTCGTAGTCCTGGACGTAGTAGGCGACGCGGACGTCGCGATCGGCGAGGTGCTCGCGCCGCGCGATGACGACGGTGTGGACCGACTGGTTGGTGGTCGCCACCAGGGTCGTCACGTCGTGCTGGCGGGCGAGGGCGGCGAGGCCCTCGGGCCCGTCGAAGCCGACGATCGCGCCGGCGAGCGCCTGGAACTCGCGGTAGCTCTCGCGCAGGCTCATGACGTTGCCGGTGTTGGCGGCGATCAGCACCGGCACGCCGAAGCGCAGGATCGCGTCGGCCTCCTGGAACACCGAGTTCGCACCGCCGCTGCCGCCGGAGACGGGCAGCACGAACATGATCTTCTCCGCCGCGACGGTCATCGGCCGAGGCGGGCGGGCGGGCGGAGCGGCGACGTCATCTTCTGACCCCTGCGTGGCGGGGCGCATGATAGTGCGAGCCCCGCTCGCGGCGGAAGGGGCGGGGGCGCCCACTTCACGGCATGATGAATCGGCGGGGCCGCGCCCGCGTTAGGGCTGATCTGCGGCCGCACTTGCCTTCGCCCCGGCGCTCCCCGAAGCTGTGGGCTGCCGCGCCTGCGCGGTGCGACGCCGACGGGGCCGGGCTCCCGTCGAGACAATCGGGGACGGACGCGGCTTCATGGCGGTGATCGGGCAATTCGAGGGGCTGGCGCCGGCCGGCATGCTGACCGGCTGGGCGACGACGATGCCAGCCGGCCGCAAGCTCGAGGTGGAGATCCTCGTCGACGGCACCGCCATCATCGTGGTGGCGGCCGACCAGTTCCGCCGCGACCTCGTCTCGCCGCAGCTGCCGGACCCCTCCTGCGGGTTCGTCGTGCCGCTGCCCGACGAGTGCCTCGACGGCGGCGCCCATGTCGTCGAGGCGCGCATCGTCGACGGCGACCCGCTGCCGGGCTCGCCCATCCACATCGCGCCGACGGCGGCCCGCGACCGCTCCGTCGAGCCGCCGCCGCCGAAGAACCGTGTCCGCAACGCCGACTTCCGGTCCTGGCCGCACGGGCTGACGGTGGTGCCGAGGCAGCTTCCCTGCGAGACGGCAGCGGGCTGGTGGTTCGACTATCGCGGCACTTCGCCGGTCAGGGCGATGGTGCGGGCGGAGCGGCCGCACGGGCTGGCGCTCGCCGACGACCAGTACGCGCTGGCGGTGCGGGTGCGCCGACGCCACTCCGGCGGCCACCTGCGCGTCTTCGGGCGGATCCGGCTCAAGGAGATCGCCGGCGACTGGCTGTTCGTCGATGTCGGGCTGCTGTTGCGCCGGACGGTGGAATCCTCGCCGATCGGCGTCACCGAGCTCTTCATCGGGCTGGTGCGCGAGGGCAGCCACATCGAGAAGGTGGCGACCGTCCGCAAGCGCATCTTCGGCTCGGGTGTCGTGCGGCTGCATTCGGTGCCGGTGGCGATCCCCGAGCGCTTCCGCGGGCCGATCGAGGAGGGCGCCGAGCTGGTGCTGTGCTTCGAGCTCGCCGGCCTCGGCGAATGCGTGGTGTTCGCGCCGCACGTGACGACGCGCTCGAGCTTCTCCGCGGCGCCGGCCGCCGCCACCGGCAGCTTCGAGGACAAGACCATCCATGACCAGGTGGAGGCGCTGCAGCTCTCCGGCCTGTGGCGGGACGGCGTGGTGGCGCGCAACCCGGCGCGGCTCGCCGGCGGAGGCGTCGCCGCCGAGCCCCGTCCGCACGTGCCGGCAACGACGACGACGCCGTTCGTGCAGATCGTCGTGCCGGTCCACGAGGCGGTGCGCGACCTCAACGCGCTGGTCGAATCGGTGGTCCGCCACACCCACTCGCCGTTCGAGCTGCTCCTCGTGGACGACGGCTCGGGCGCCGCCACGCGCGGCCGCATCGCCGCCTTCCGCGCTGCCGACCCGCGCATCCGGGCGATCGCCAACCCGGGCAACCTCGGCTACACGCGCGCCGTCAACATCGGCCTGCAGAGCTGCGTCGCCGACGCCGTCGTCATCGCCAACAGCGACGTGGTGGTGACGGCCGGCTGGCTCGACAAGCTGCACGCCGCCCTCGTCTCCGCTCCCGACGTCGCCGGGGTCGGGCCGGTGTCGAACGCCGCCAGCTGGCAGTCGGTGCCGAAGGTGAAGACGCGCTCGGGAGAGTGGGCGGTGAACGCCGTGCCGGTCGGCTGGACGGTCGACAGCTACGGCGAGCTGGTCGAGCGGGTGGCGAACGGCCTGACCGTGCCGTTCCCGCTGCTCAACGGCTTCTGCGGCATCTTCCGACGAGCGCTGATCGCCGAACTCGGCTGGCTCGACGACGAGAACTTTCCGCACGGCTACGGCGAGGAGACGGACCTCTGCCTCAGGCTGCAGGCGGCGGGTCATCGCCTGCTCGTCGCCGCCGACACCTATGTCTTCCACGCAAAGTCGCGCAGCTTCGGCGCCATGCGGCGGGCGCAGCTCACCCAGGAGACCAACCGCGCGGTGCGCGAGAAGCACGCCGGCACCGACTTTGCCGAGCTCGAGATGGCGATGCAGGCGGATGCGGCGCTGGCGGGGATGCGTCGCCGGCTGCTCGCCGCGACGGCGGCGGAGCTTCGGCACGGGTCGAGCCGGGTGAATGTCGTCGTGCCGGTGAAGCAGGGCCAGAAGCGCATCTTCAAGGTCGGCGCCGCCTGAGCCCGCGCGCTCCTCGAGACCTGCGGCGTGACGCCGGCGCCTCGCGGCGCCGGCGGATGGCTGCGACGGATCAGCCGTTGCGGTTCGGCGTGCCGAGCACGTGGGTGTTCGGCGGCATCATCACTTCGTCGAAGGTCTGCGTGAACATCGCCGCGGCGAAGAAGGCGACGGCGCGCAGCGTCTCGGTGCCGGTGTTGGCGAGGTCGTGCCGGACGTTCGCCGGCAGCGCGAAGACGCTGCCCGGGCCGACGGCGTGCTCGCCGTCTTCCATGTAGAGCGTGCCCGTGCCGGCGATGATGTACTGGGTCTCCTCGGTGGCGTCGGTGTGCCAGCCGAGATGATCGCCGGGCTCGATCTCGTAGACGATCGTCGACGAGGCTTCGGCGTTGTTGCCGCCGCAGGTGGCGAAGGCGCCCTTCCAGTTGACGGTCTTGTCCTTGGCGCCCTGCACATGAAGGCGCGCGAGGTTGGTTGACGCAACGACAGGTACCATTGAGATCCCCTAAGCTTCGCCGGCCGCGCCGGCGACTGTCCGCACCGTCCAAACCCCCAACCCCGCGCCGGAGCGTACAGACGCCGCGACCACCCGCCAAGATGGCTGCGGTGGATGACAACCGGGAGACGGTGGTCCGGTAGAGCGCGGTGTCAGGGGACGGAGGCGAGGCAGGCGGCGTACTGGTTCTCGCCGAGCTCGGCCAGCGAGAGGTCGAGCAGCAGCAGCGCCTCGAGCAGCGGCCCGTCGCGGTCGGCGTCGAGGTTGGCGAGGACGTCGTTGAGCGCCAGGTGGTAGATCGCGCCGCCGAGCATCCAGATGCGGGCGTCCGGGAAGTGCTGGCGGATCGCCGGCAGGATCGCCTCGCTGGTGGCGGCCTCGCTCGGGTCGAGGGCGATCATGGCGTCGCGGTCGGGGCGGCCGATCGTCCGGGCGAGCCGCCGCGCCGGGTCGGCCGGATCGCGCAGCAGCACCTCGGGCAGGCGATGGCGGACGGCGGTGGTGTAGGCGAGCGTGCGCGCGCTCCACTGGAAATAGTCGGGCCCGACATAGTCGTTCATCAGGAAGACGCCGCCCGGCTGCAGCGCCGTGACGCTGGCGGCCACCGCGCGGGCGGTGTCGGGCATGTGGTGCAGGCCGTTGTCCCAGGTGACGAGGTCGTAGCGGGCGCCGTGCTCCAGCGCTTCGATGCCGTCGTGGGTATGCCAGGTGACGCGGTCGGTGAGGCCGGCCCTGGCGAGCAGCTTCTGGCCGTGGCGAATGCGCGCCTCGGAAATCTCGTAGAGGTCGAACCGCTGGACGAGCCCGCTGCGCAGGAGCTCGAGCTCCTTGGCGCCGTTGCCGCAGCCGACCGAGACGGCGTGGCGGAAGCGGCGCCCCGGCCAGCGCCGGTCGATCTCGCGGGCGAGGCCGGCCCCCCAGGCGGGCAGCGGCTCGCCGCAGATGAGCGCGTTCTGGTGGGCGACGATGCGCGGCCACGACCACCAGCGGGCGCGCTTGGCGACCGGGGCGGGGCGGTCCCAGTAGGCGGCGGCGCGGCGGCGATCGTCGGCCTGTCGATCGGTCTCGTTCATGGTGGCATTCTCTCACAGGCCGAGGGCGCGGATCACCAGCGGCGCGATCAGCGCTGTCGCCACGGCATTCATCGCCATGGCGATGCCGGCGAAGGTGCCGGCGAGGGTATCGACGGAGAAGGCGCGGGCGGTGCCGATGCCGTGCGAGGCGAGGCCGACGGCGAAGCCGCGCGCGGCATAGTCGCGGATGCCGAGCATGTTCATCAGCGGCGTGACGACGATGGCGCCGAGGATGCCGGTGAGGATGACGAGGACGGCGGTCAGCGCCGGGTCGCCGCCGAGCGCCTCGGCGATGCCCATCGCCACCGGCGCCGTCGCCGATTTCGGCGCGAGCGCCACCAGCGCCTCGTGCGGCAGGCCGAACGCCATGCCGACACCGACCGCCGACAGGATCGCCGTCAGCGATCCGGCGAGAAGCGCCACGCCGATCGGCAGCAGGCTGCGGCGCACGCGGGCACGGGCCCGGTAGAGCGGCACGGCGAGCGCCACCGTCGCCGGCCCGAGCAGGAAGTGCACGAACTGCGCGCCCTCGAAATAGACGGCGTAGGACGTGCCGGTGATGCCGAGCACCATCGCGACGACGAGGATCGACACCAGCACCGGGTTGACCAGCGGATGGCGGCCGCTCCAGGCGGCGAGCCGGTCGGCGCCGACCCAGACGACGAGCGTCACCGTCAGCCACAGCAGCGGCGTGGTGGAGAGATAGGCCCAGAGGTCGAACGGCGTTTCAGCCATCACCGGGCTCCGGCGCGGCGGGATCGGAGGCCGTGGCTGGCAGCAGGCGCCTGACCGCGAGGAAGGTGAAGACGGTGACGAGGAGCGTCGCCACCACCGAGACGGCGAGCACGACGGCGAGCGCGATGCCGTGGCGGGCGAACAGGTCGAGTTCGGTGACGACGCCGACGCCGGCCGGCACGAACAGCAGGCCGAGCACCGAGAGGATGCGGTCCCCCGCAGCCTCGGTGTCGTCGAGTGTGGATTCGGCCCTGCCGCTGCCGCGTCCGCGCAGCACCGCGAAGACGGCGAGCAGCAGCACCAGCCCGAGCACGGGTCCGGGCAGCGGCAGGCCGGCCGCACGCACCGCCGCCTCGCCGAGGAGCTGGCAGACGAGCAGCATGGCGAGACCGCGGATCATGGGGGAGGCTCCGGCGAGAGCGCCAGGATAGCGAAAGCGGCGCCGTCCGCCAGGGACGGCGCCGCCGGGGGCTCTTATCACCGCATCGATGACGGCGTGCCGACGGACGCCGCCCGCGGGCGGCGTCCGCGCGGCGTCACTCGCCGATGTTGATCAGCTGCACGCGGCGGTTCACCTGGCCGTAGGGATCGGCGGGGTCGCGCAGCTCTTCCTCGCCGAGGCCGACGGCATCGAGCCGCGCGGGGTCGACGCGGAAGGTGGTGGTCAGCGCCTCGCGGATCGAGTCGGCCCGCTTCTGGCTGAGGTTCAGGTTGTAGGTGCGGTCGCCCTTGGCGTCGGTGTGGCCGATCACCAGGAAGCGATATTGCAGCAGGTAGGGATGGTGCAGCGCATCCGCCATCAGGCCGATGGTCTCGTAGGACTCCGGCCGGATCGTCGCCGAATCGAAGTCGAAGACGATCTCGACGTTGAACTGGCGGAGCTTCGCCAACTGGGCCTCGAGCGGCAGCGACGTGGTGGCGTCGGCGCCGGGATGCTGGGCGATGTTGTCGAGCGCCTGCTGGCGCAGCAGCGCGGCGGTGACGCCGTGGCCAGCGGCGGGCAGGCCGGACAGGCTGTTGATGATCTCGTTGCGGTCGAGCTTGGTCTGGGCGCCGGCCGGAAGCGACAGCAGCGCCACCGCGGCGAGCGCGGTCAGGATTCGCGAGGACATGGGTGTTTCTCTCTCTGCCGGGCGCGGTTCAGCGATAGCCGGCGGCGTCGATCGCCGCATTGCAGTTGGCGCCCACGCTGGGAGCGGCCTTCAGCAGGCAGTTGAGAATGTTGCCCTTGCCGGGCTTGGTCATCTTGCAGAATTGCTGGGCGTCGCGGTTGCAGATTTCACCGACGGCGGCCTGGGCGGCGGCGCGGGCGGCGAGCAGCTGCTGCACGCGCACGAGATCGACCTTGCAGGTCTGCGACACCTTCGGATTGTCGGCGAGACAGCCCTCGATCCGCCCGCCGCCGAGATTGATGCCCTTGCAATGCTTGAGGATGTCCGCGCCGCAGCTGTCGGCGAGGATATCGATGGCCTCGGCGTAGCCGATCGTCTGCGCGGCGGCGGGCTGCACCGGCCCGACCGCGGCGATCACCCCTGCCACGGCAAAGCTGGCCAGCGCCAACCGCGCCAGCCTCGAAGGATGCATTCTCGTCATGACTCCCCCTAGCCGGAGCCCGAGGTCGCCATCGGTCCGACTCCCCCCCGCCGGTTGCTCCGGCGGGGTCGGCCTTCTCGGCGCCTTCTTGCGAGCTCCGTGACAATCCTGACGGCAAATTCCCGGCGCGTCGATCCCGGTCGCTACCGGAGATGCGCTCAGGCACGATCCGCCTCAGCGCGCCGGGACGCGGGCCTCCGGCGGCGGCAGATAGACGCCACGGGGATCGTCGATGTCGGCCGTGCCGCCGACTATTGAACGGGGCTCGCCGTCATCGGGCTCGCCGAAGGGCGGCAACTCGCGCAGACGGGCCTGCGGTGGGCCACTGCGCCTGGTGAGGGTGGCGGTGTCGGTCATGGCGGTGCCGATCGAACATCTATCTTCGCTGTGCGCGCGATCAGGCGATCACGGGCGGGTTCTGCTCATCCGGGTTCGGCAGCGGCGGCGGGTCGATCGGCCCGCCCGGATCGGGGTCCGAGATCGGCGGGATCGGGGGGCCGAGCGGATCGTTCGGGTCGAGCGGGCCAGGATTGGGGTTGGGGCCCGGGCCGGGCGCGGGGTCGGGCGGAAGCTGCGGCTGCGGGTTCATGGCGTTTTCCCTCGACGGCGACGGTTGCTGTCGTGGACGCAACGATGTCGGCGGCAAGGTCGTTCCGCTGGCCCGCCCGGGAGGGGCGATCGCCGGTGCTGTCGCGCCGCAGCGGTTTGGGAGTAGGCTGCCGGCGGGCTGGAACGTGAAGGACAACGGCGGTGAAGAAGGGTTACAAGCAACTGCTCGCGGAGGCCGGGGCCGAGGTCACGGCGATCGAGCCGGCCGAGGCGATGGGCCTGCAGGGCCGCGAGGACGTGGTCTTCGTCGACCTGCGCGACCCGCGCGAGCGCGAGCGCGACGGCAGCATTCCCGGGGCCTTTTCCTGCCCGCGCGGCATGCTGGAATTCTGGGTCGACCCCGACAGCCCCTACGCCAAGCCGGTGTTCGCCGAGCCGAAGCGCTTCGTCTTCTTCTGCGCCAGCGGCTGGCGGTCGGCGCTCGCCACCAAGACGGTGCAGGACATGGGGATGGAGAACGTCGCCCATCTCGCCGGCGGCTTCGGCGCCTGGAAGGCGGCCGGCGGACCGGTCGCGCCGATCACCGCCAAGCCGGCGGGCTGAGGCGCCTCTCGAGCCCGCCGCTCAGGCGACGTCGGCGACCGGCTCCACTGCGGCCGGCCAGCCCCCGGCGGGGCGGGCGGCGGGCGTCGTCATCGTGTTGATGACGGCGCGCATCGTCACCATCCCGACCGGCCGCCCGGCCTCGCAGCAGGCCACCGCCTGGGGAAGACCGGCGTCCGACATCACCTTGCTCGCCACCTCGATCGGGTCGCTCGCCGCCACCCGCGGCAGGCCGTCCGAGGGGCTCGCGCCGGCGGGCAGGGCGGTCATCACGGATTCGACGAGGATCACCCGGCCGCGGTTCACCTCCTTGACGAAGCTCGCGACATAGTCGTCGGCCGGCGTCAGCACGATGTCCTGGGCGGTGCCCTTCTGGACGAGCTCGCCGTCGCGCAGGATGGCGATGTGGTCGCCGAGCCGGAGCGCCTCGTCGAGATCGTGGGTGATGAAGACGATGGTCTTGCGGATCTCGGTCTGCAGGTCGAGCAGCACCGTCTGCATGTCGACGCGGATGAGCGGGTCGAGCGCCGAGAACGCCTCGTCCATCAGGAGGATCGGTGCATCGTTGGCGAGCGCGCGGGCGAGGCCGACGCGCTGCTGCATGCCGCCGGAGAGCTGGTTCGGGTACTTCTCCTCGAAGCCCTTCAGCCCGACCCGCTCGATCCAGCGCATCGCCGTCTCGCGGCGCTCGGCCGCCGCCGTGCCGCGCACCTTCAGCCCGAACATGGTGTTGTCGAGCACCGTCCAGTGCGGCAGCAGGCCGAATTTCTGGAACACCATGGCGGTGCGCGTGCGGCGGAAGTCGCGCAGCTCCGTCGGCGTCATCTTGACGACGTCGACCTCGTCGACCAGCACCTCGCCGGCGGTCGGCTCGATCAGGCGGTTGATGTGGCGGATGAGCGTCGACTTGCCGGAGCCCGACAGCCCCATCACCACCTGGATGGCGCCGCCGGGAATATCGAGCGAGATGTCGCGCAGGCCGAGCACGTGGTTGTGCGCGAGCAGCTCCGTCTTCGTCATCCCGGCCTGCACGCGCTCGACGTAAGCCTTCGGGTCGGGGCCGAAGATCTTGTAGACGTGGCGCAGCTTGATGCCGTCGATCCTATTGGCCATGGACGATTTCCCGGTGCTTCTGCAGCCGCCGGCCGAATTCCTGGCTGACGCGATCGAAGATGATGGCGATGCCGACGATGGCGAAGCCGTTGAAGACGCCGAGGGTGAAGTACTGGTTGGCGATGGCCTTCAGCACCGGCTGGCCGAGGCCCTGCACGCCGATCATCGAGGCCACCACGACCATCGACAGCGCCATCATGATGGTCTGGTTGACGCCGGCCATGATGGTCGGCAGCGCCAGCGGCAGCTGCACGTTGGCGAGGCGCTGCCAGCGCGACGAGCCGTAGGCGTCGGCGGCCTCGATGACGTCGCGGTCGACGAGGCGGATGCCGAGGTCGGTCAGGCGGATCACCGGCGGCAGCGCATAGATGACGACGGCGATCAGCCCCGGCACCTTGCCGATGCCGAGTAGCATCACCACCGGGATCAGGTAGACGAAGCTCGGCATCGTCTGCATGACGTCGAGGATCGGCATGACGAGGCTGCGCATCCGCTTCGAGAACGACATCACGATGCCGAGCGGGATGCCGACGGCGAGGGCGGTGAGGGTCGCCACGACGATCATCGCGATCGTCTTCATGGTGTCGTCCCACATGCCGAAATAGCCGATGGCGAACAGTGCCAGCGCCGAGCCGACGACGATCTTCAGGCTGCGGCTGGCGAGCCAGGCGAGCACGAGGATGCCGACGAGGATGATCGGCCAGGGCGTCGTCGTCATCAGACGCTCGACCCAGATCATGAAGATCTTCAACGGCTCGAAGGCGATCTCGAAGCTTTCGCCGTAAGCGCGCGTGAAATTGCGGAAGCCCTCGTCGATCGCCTTCTTCAGCGCCGTCAGGCTGGCGTTGTCCATCGTGGGGAAGGTGGTGAACCACTCCATCGGCGTGCTCCCGTCCAATTGCCCCGCGAGGAAGGCCGATGCGGTCGATCGGCCAGGCCGCCGAGCGATGCGTGCGTGGCGGGGGACGGATGTCCGCCCCCCGCCGAAGCGTGCCTCAGAGCGAGGCCTTGATCTTCTCGGCCGCCTCGGGGCTCACCCACTTCTCCCAGACCTGCGGCTGCGTCTTCAGGAAGTGGATGGCGCCCTGCTCGCCGGTCGCCTGGTTGTCGACCATCCAGGCGAGGAGCTTGTTGACGGTGTCGTTGCTCCACGTCCGCTTCGTCAGGTACTCGTAGGCCGGCCCGCCGGCATCCTTGAAGCGCGACGTCACGACGGTGAAGATCTCCGACTTCGACCAGGCGTTCGGCTTCGGATCGGGGCAGTCGACGACGGTGTTGCAGCGGTTCCACTCGGCTGGATCATGGGTGACGCCGTCGCCCATCGACAGCTTGACCATGTCGTACTTGCCGAGGATGGCGGTCGGCGCCCAGTAGTAGCCGAGCCAGCCTTCCTTGCGCTCGTAGGCCTTGGCGATCGAGCCGTCGAGGCCGGCGCCGGAGCCGGTGTCGACCATTACGAAGCCCTTGTCGGCGGCGCCGTAGGCCTTGAAGAAGTTGGCGGTGAGGATCTGGCAGGCCCAGCCGGTCGGGCAGTTGTAGACCGCCCCCTTGGAGCTGTCCTCAGGTGCCGGGAACAGCTCGGGGTGCTTCAGCGCGTCGTCGATCGTCTTGATGTCCGGGTGCGCCTCGGCGACGTACTTCGGGATCCACCAGCCCTCGACGCCACCGTCCGGCAGCGCCTCGGAGGCGAAGGCGAGGCGGCCTTCGGCCACCGCCTTGTCGAGCGGCTCGCGCGCCGCGTTCACCCAGGCCTCGGGCGCCACGTCGGGCTCGCCCTTCTCCATCATCGAGGTGAGCGTCGGGGTGGTGTCGCCGGGCACCAGCTCGGCGTTGCAGCCATAGCCCTTCGACAGCACGATCTCGTCGATCCAGGCGAGCACCTCGGCCGAGGCCCAGTTCATGTTGGCGATGGTGACGGTGCCGCAGTCGGCGGCCCGTGCCGGCGCGGTGCCGGCCATGGACACGCCGGCGGCGAGCCCTGCGGCGATGATCGTCGAGGCGAGAAGTCTGGTCATGTGGTCACTGCTCCCACTTTGGCTGGTCACGTCGTCGAAACGCTGGCACCGGCTGGTCGCCGCTGTCGAATGACCCACCCCGTCGGGGCGGCGCTCGAAAAGGACATCCCCGCTGCCGCCGGCGGCGCGGGTGGCGACTCCGCTCTCCCGTCACTGGCCCGGCGGCGTCGATGCCACCCCGCTGCCCCGTCGGCGCCTCGGTTTGGACACACCGCTTAGGGTAGCGGACGAGCCGCTCCGGTCAATACCGGCGATGCGGGAAATCACCCAGGTGCGGAATAGTGCGATCAGCGGATCGTCGAGATCCTCCGGGTGCAAGCTGAGGAAGTAACCGTAGCCGTCCTTATACTCGACCTCACGGGCCGGCACGCCGAGACTTCCGTCGTTCATCTCCTCGATGAAGAGGTCAATGTCGGCGAGTACGACGCCGTGGCCGCGTTTTGCGTATTGGACGGCGAGCGCCAGGGTGTCGAAGGTGATGCCCTTCGAGGTGTCGATGCGCAGGCCGGCGACGCCGGCGAACTGGCTCCACAGGTGGCTCGGCGCCTGTCCTTCCACCCGCACGTGTAGGAGCTCGCTGGCGGCGACCAGCTCGCCGAGCGGCCGCCCGGCGAAGCGCGCCACCAGCGCCGGCGAGCAGACCGGCGTCACCCGCTCCATCCACAACAGATCGAGGATGTCGTCGGAGACGGTCGGCTTGTCATAGACGACGGCGACATCGACCTCGCGCGCCGGCAGGCCGTTGCCGTAGGCGCTCGACACGTCGATGGCGACGTTCGGATATTCCCCCCGGAACTCGTGCAGCAGCTGCATGCCGACGCGCTGCAGGAAGGTCGGCGGCATGTGGACCTTGAGGATCCGCTCGGAGGTTTCCTCGCTGCGGATCTCGTCCAGGACCTTCTCGATGCGGTCGAAGCTCTTCTCCAGCACCGGCAACAGCTTGGCGCCCGCCTCGGTGAGCGCGATGCCATGCGCGCGGCGGTCGATCAGGCGCTTTCCGATGAGCTGCTCGAGGCTGATGACGTGGCGGGAGAGGGCACTCTGGGTGACGTGCAGCGACTGCGCGCCGCCGGTGAAGCTGAGCCTCCGGCCGACCGCCTCGAAGGCGCGCAAAGCATTGAGCGGCAGCCACTTTCTGTCGATCACCCGCCCCTCGATTGGATCATCGGGCCGGCGGGCGACCACGGCGCCCGGCTCGGCTCTGGTGTGTCACCCTCGTGGAAATCCATCTTTTTCTTGCATGGGATGATGAGGTTTGAGCACGGCCGTCTCAATTGCTTTTTTCGAATTGGAGCATGAGTAATCAACATTGTCGCCGGCCCGTTCGCCCGTGCCATGTTCGCGGCCGAGCGACGGAGGCCTCGCATGCGCGACGATCGGCGGATCAGGGACAGTCTCGACACGTGGCGGCCGGGGCACACCCTGCCGCAGGAATTCTACAACGACCCTGAATTCTACGCCTTCGACGTCGAGGCGATCTTCGGCGAGAGCTGGCTGATGGTCGGCTTCGAGGTCGAGCTGCCGCAGCCCGGCGCCTATCTGGCGCTGACCATCGGGCGCACGCCGATCCTCGTCGTCCGCGACCGCACCGGGACGATCCGCGGCTTCTTCAACACCTGCCGCCATCGCGGCGCGCAGATCTGCCCGGACGGCCACGGCAAGGCCACCCGCCTGTCCTGCCCCTATCACCAGTGGACCTACGAGCTCGACGGCCGGCTGATGCGGGCGCGGCTGATGGACGAGAGCTTCGACCCCACCGCGCATGCGCTGCTGCCGATCCACGTCGAGACGGTGGCCGGCACGATCTATGTCTGCCTCGCCGAGACGCCGCCGGACTTTGCCGCCTTTCGCGCCGATCTCAAGCCGATGCTGGCGCCGTTCCGCCTGCGCGAGACGAAGCTCGTGCACGAGGTGACGCTCGTCGAGAAGGCGAACTGGAAGCTCGTCATGGAGAACGGCCGCGAGTGCTATCACTGCGCCGCCTGCCATCCGGAGCTCGGCGTCTCCTTCCCCGTCGGCATCACCCCGAAGTTCGCCCAGGAGGAGGGCGAGCGGCAGCGCGCCTACTGCGAGCGCATGGAGGCGAACGGCCTCGAGGTCGGCCCGCGCGATGGCCCGTGGTGGCAATGCGCCCGCTTTCCGCTCAACGAGGGCATGATTTCGATGTCGCGCGACGGCAAGCCGGCGGTGGGCAAGCCCCTGATCGACGTCGACGGCGGCGACCTCGGCTCGTTCCGCTTCGCCACCGAGCCGCACAACTTCACCCACTGCCTCGGCGACTACGTCTTCTCGTTCTCCGCCTATCCGGTCGGGCCGGAGGAGACCCACGTCGTCGGCAAGTGGCTGGTGCGGGCAGACGCGGTGGAGGGGACCGACTACGATCTCGCCCGGCTGGTGGAGACGTGGGACGTCACCAACCGCCAGGACCGCGATCTGGCCGAGCTGAACCAGCGCGGCGTCAACGGCCGTGGCTACCGGCCGGGGCCCTATTCGCCGGAGGGGGAGGCGTTCGTGCTGCGCTTCATCGACTGGTATGTGAGCCGCGTCCGCACCCGCGTCGGCGGCCCCACCTTGCGCGTCGCCGAGGTCGCGTGAGCGGAGCGGGCGAGCAAGTGCCGGCGGGCGTGAGCGGAGGGCGGGCGCGATGAGCCGTCGCAACGACACCGTGCGCCGCGAGACGCTGACGGTCGGCCACGGCTACGACCCGGCCACGGCCAACGGCGCGGCGAAGCCGCCGGCCTATCTGACGTCGACCTTCGTCTATCCGTCGGCGCAGGCGGCGAAGGACCTGCACGCAGCCTTCTTCGACGGTGTCGACAACGGCGCCGGCGGCCACATCTACGGCCGCCTCGGCCATCCCAACCTCGACATGGTGGAGGCGCGGCTCGCGGCCCTCGACGGTGCCGAGGCGTCGGCGGCGTTCACCACCGGCATGGCGGCGATCACCGCCGTGCTGCTGACGCAGCTCTCGCCCGGCGACACGCTCGTGCATTGCCGGCCGATCTACGGCGGCACCGACGCCTTCGTGCACCAGGAATTGCCGCGCTTCGGCATCCGCGCCTTCGGCTTCTCCGACGGCACCGATCGCGCGGCGATCGAGGCGGCCGGCGAGGCGGCGATGGCGGCCGGCCCGGTCGGCCTCGTCTGGGCAGAGACGCCGGCCAATCCGACCGCTGCCGTCACCGACATCGCGCTCTTGTCCGCCGTCGCCGACGACATCGGCCGCCGCCAGGGCCGGCGCCCGCTCGTCGGCATCGACAACACCTTCCTCGGGCCGTTCGTGCAGAGCCCGCTCGCCCATGGCGCCAACCTCTGCATGACCTCGCTGACGAAGTATGCCGGCGGCCACAGCGACCTGCTCGCCGGCGGCGTCAGCGGTGGGGCGGCCGTCATTGCGCGGCTGAAGATGTTCCGCACCCTCGTCGGCTCGACGCTCGACGCCCACACCTCGTGGCTCCTGCTGCGCTCCTTCGAGACGATGCACCTGCGCACCGAGCGGGCGGCCGACAACGCGCTCGCCGTCGCCACCTTCCTGCGCGACCATCCGAAGGTGGCGGGCGTGACCTATCTCGGCTTCCTGCCGGAAGGCACCCGCGCCCGCGCCGCGTTCGAGCGGCAGTGCTCGGGCGCCGGCTCGACCTTCTCGTTCCGCATCCGCGGTGGCGAGGCGGAGGCGTTCCGGATGCTCGACCGCTTGCGCGTGCTGCGCATGGCCGTCAGCCTCGGCGGCACCGAGACGCTGATCTGCCACCCCGCCACCACCACCCACTACGCCGTGCCGAAGGAGCGCCGCGAGGCCGCCGGCATCGACGACGCGACGCTGCGGCTGTCGGTCGGCATCGAGCACGTCGACGACCTGATCGCCGACCTCGGCGCGGCGCTGGAGGCGATCTGATGGACGACGGCGCAGGGCACATCCCCGCACAAGATCCACGCTCGCAGGATTTGCGCCCGCAGGATCCACGCTCCCAGGTCGGCAAGTTCGCACCGCCGCGCGAGCGCTTCGACGTCGTCGTCATCGGCGCCGGCCCGGCCGGGCTCGCCGCGGCGCTCGCGGCGGCGCGGGCCGGGCTGTCGGTGAAGCTCGTCGACGAGAACCCCGTCGCGCCCGGCCTTGTCGGCCTCGACGTGCCGCTGCTCTATGGCGGCCGCGCCGACGCCTCGATCGGTGCGCCGCAGCGCATGCTCGAGCAGATGCTGGCGACCAACCCGGACCTCGCGGAGGCCTTCGAACTCGGCATCGACGTGGCGCTCGGCACCGCCGCCTGGGGCGTCTTCGTCGAGGGCGACGCCCTGCGCGCGCTGCCCGGCCCCGTGGTCGGCCTCGCCGACGAGGCGACGGCGTGGCTCTGCGGCTTCGACCAGCTCGTCGTCGCCACCGGCGCCCGCGACCTCGTCTATTCCTTCGACGGCGCCGACCAGCCCGGCGTCGTCGGCGCGGTCGCGCTCTCGGCGCTGCTCGATCGCTACGAGGCCTTCGACGGCCGCCGCCTCGTCGTCCTCGGCTCCGACGACCTCGCGTTGACCGCGGCCGAGAGCGCGCTCGCGCGCGGCCTCGCGGTGGCGGCGCTGATCGAGGTGGCGCGGGCGCCGCTCGGCGAGCCCGCGCGCATCGCCGCCCTCAATGCCCGCGGCGTGCGCGTGATCACCGGCAGCGTCGTGCGGTCGGCGGTGCGCGGGTCGTTCGGCGTCGCAGGCGTCGTCGTCGCGGCGACGGACGGTGACCGCCCGGACGAGACGATCGCCTGCGACACCATCTGCCTCGCCGTCGGCCGCGTGCCGGTGGTCGACCTCCTCGACGCCGCCGGTGTTCGCGTCGTGCTCGACGGCGTCCGCGGCGGCTTCGTGCCGGACAGTCCCGACGGTGTCGCGACCTCGCTGCCCTCCGTCTTCGTCGCC
>Ga0209902_100961_pt1 | contig 19301 bp, 14 predicted proteins | sample FECB27metaG_FD_188304 | JGI IMG/M metagenome (GOLD analysis project Ga0209902, IMG submission 188304) | Cyanobacterial communities from the Joint Genome Institute, California, USA - FECB-27 (SPAdes) (version 2) | ecosystem: Environmental > Aquatic > Thermal springs > Hot (42-90C) > Microbial mats...
GGGTCAAGGGAGGGTGGTGATGACGAGTTCTTAGATGTGCGATTAACTTTTTCTAATAGCTGTTCCTGAACTGCGACTAATTCGGCTAGTTGTTGTTCTAATTTTCCAATGCCCTGCCCCATGCCCTCTACCAGTTTTTTGACACTGGCTGGAGTTTTCTCCCAATCTTCTCGGGGTATCTGAGTCAGATAATCTGGGCGCTGTTCTTCCATGACACCCAATTTATCAGATTTTGGTGGCAATTTTTTACGATCGCTCTCCTACCCCTCTGAACGGTTACATGGATACACTATTTAAGCCGCACTGTACTAGATATCCTCTCTCCTGTCCATCGCCCTTTTTTACCAGTATCATCAGACCATTCACCATCAAATTTGTAGCCATTGCTTGACAAAACGAAATAACAATCGCCCCCTGTCTCATCGTAAAACGTACCTTTTAAAACCTTACCCTGTTTATAAAATTTCCCTTTGATTTTCCCTTTAATAATACGATTTTTATTATTTAAATATGAAAATGTATATTCTGCAATTGTGCCGTCTAATCTTTTTTTTTCCAATATCTCCATCTTAGTTTCAGTAGTCTCATAACTCCAAGTAGTCTTCCACTTACCTACTAGCGTATTCAATTCTACTTGTGATTGTGATGGATGTTGTGGTACTTGTAGTATCTGGGGCAGTTTGGCAAGAATTAGAATGGCAGATGCCAAACCTAACCATCCAACTACACTCAAAAGAAGCACGGTTTGGGGCCGAAGCCAACTGGGTAAGATTTGACCTTTACGCTTTGGATGGCGCAACTCTTGCCAAGTCGGGGGTACTTTAGCGGGATTCTGACAAATCACTGGTAACCAAGTAGCACCAGGTAAATCTTGAAATTCTTCTAGCCTTTCTCGTGCTCGCCGAACTGAGGTATACAAAAGCTGCCCATAAGCATATTCGGTGAGAAACTCTCTCAAAAATGATTGTGCAACTTCGTCTGGCACAGGCTCGCGCATGACGATAATAACTGGGATATGCAAATCGGCTAGCTGCTGCGCTAGTCCCAATCCGTCACAAGAATTAAAAATTGTGAGTTTCAAGCCGTAACGACTAGCTTCTCTCAAAGCATTTTTGAAATCTGAAATCTCTAAGCTCTCGCTTTCATTGATATAAATTCGACCAATTTCACCATTTGTCTCGCTGTGACCTGCAAAAAAGAAGATATCCCAGCCTTCTTTTTTCCGCAGTTCTTTGATAAGTTCTCGTGATGTAGGTTGTGCCAAAAATACTGGTTTAGCATCATTTAATTGTTTAATTGCGTCTCGATCCGGCTCAGTATCAATGCCACTACTGTCTCCCAAAATAGCCAAAATTCGGACTTGGTTATTATAATTTGTTTCCGGTAGTTCTGATTCTCCATCACTCGGGCAACTGAAGGCAATTTCGACATCGGGGTTCGACTCCATCAAATCCCATATATGCCAAGGCAGCTTGCACAATTCGGAGTTAATTGCTGTGATAATCACCCGAAATTCGTCAGAATTATTGGCTAACTCCTTTACCAATCTCTCTCTGATTTTTTGCCACCCCTGATCTTGCGAATGTTGGAGCCAATTTCTCATCCTGGTTTCTAAGTTTCGGACAAAGTAGCGGCAGGCATCGACCTCACTGGTGGAGTAATTGGTTGGTCTGGTTTCAATCTGCCAGTCCGAGTCAGTTCCGCGCTGTGTTCTCAGCCTGACAAAAGTTTCCTGCCAAACTGTATATAAATCCTCAAATTCTGTGTTGGCAGGTAACCTACCTGGAATTTCCGGCGATGGAAGGGCGTTATCTCTACAGACCTGTAGCGATACATCAAATCCTTGGTCAAAATCACCGTTTCCTATCTTCAGAACTGCTACCCTGCCCATAACTGCTTCCCTACAAGTGTTGCTGTTAAGCAACAAAATCCTCGCTCACGCTAACATTATCTCTCATAACCCTAACGCGGAAACATGTTCCCGGCGGAGGACTAAAACGCAGCTCAATGGATTTATCCTTACCTCGACCTGACGAGTCACTTCTGGCTTCGACTTCGAGGCGTGTTTCGCCTGATTCTGAGAGTACACTTAGTTTAAGACCGGAAGGCAGGGTTGTTTCGCTATGTGGCTGCACTTGCAGAAAAACGCCGATTCTCCCGTCAGCTTTTGGCATAATGGCAACAACTAGGGCGATCGCGTGACTCCCCAATTGCATCCCCAAGTCAATTAATCTAACTTTTCTAATACCAGCGAGGGGATTTCCTGGATCTACCTTCCCCAAGCTTATAGCGGCTTGCCAACGAGTTTCTTCATCTTTTGCGCTATGCAGCAATTCAGTCAGGGCGTTGATGGCATCTGGGTTTCCAGCACCAATTTCCCCTAAGACCCCAGCAGCTTGGCGACGGGTCTGCTCAGGCTGATTCGGTTGCAGCAGACGAATCACAGAAGCAAGCGCGTTTGGGGAAGTACGCTCAGAGCCTCTCTGACTGCGAACTGGTATTGGTTCTGGTGAGGCGAAGATGTCTTCAAATGTCTGCCAACCGTCTTCAACTAGATTTCGCCCCGATTCAACTATATGCCGCAACCATTGCCTTAACTCCATCGGCTTTTTGCTGGGTGCAACTGCTGCATATGATACGATCTGAGCATACGGATTCGCCACCCGCCGATTGTAAAGTTCAAGCCTCCATTCATCGGACGCCAGCAGTGCTCCCCAGTCTTCAAACGGAACCTCGAGTCGGGGAGAATAGGGGGTCTTCTGGCTCAGTTGCTCCAGCAACCTTTCTGCTTGTGCTGGTGACAAAGTCGGTAAAGGCTTAATTGCTGCTTTGCGATCGCCACCTAGCTCCTGTGCCACCCACATCACATTCACGTCTTCAATCAACTCTTCTCGCCCAAGCGAGTAAGTGCGCCTAATGCTATTATATTGTCCAGCCTGCTTCAACTTCTTATGGGTTGCATATCCCCAAACCCGCAACCAGCAGTCATCAGGATTCACTTGTACTGCCAGGTAATAATCTACAGCCCAACTGGGAATATCTACCCATTCAGCTGGCACTTCATACTCGTTGGTGTCCATCCCTTCGTTTGGAATCAGTACAATTCGGGTTTCTCCTAACTGAATCGCTGTGCCATTCACCACCTCCCAGATACTGGATAAATCATCTTGACTTGGCCACACCTTTGGCTGCTCCTCTATACCCGACTCCGCTTTGAACCAAGCTAAAAAGGCATCTAAAGTCAAGCGGTTTTTGAATGCAGTCCACCAAGCTACATCATAAGAATATTCTTGCTGTGATAATCGTGTCTGCTCAAGCTGGTCTGGCGAAACTTCTAGCCATACCTGGTTTGGGTAAAGGGTTGTGAGTGCTGATAAAATATTTGACATTTTTTTCTCGATGCTAGTGGAAATCAGGAACCGGAAAATTAGCAATTAGTTTTTGTACAAGGGTTGCAATTTTATCAGTTAGTGGATTCAGTAAATCTGGTGGAATGTTCAGGCGTTTTTGAATCCATTCCCTGATAGCTGCTGCTAATTCTTGCCTACCTGTTACCACTTTGTTATTCACTTCCAATTCACCAAGTTGCAACTGGGAGGCGATCGCTGAAACATTGATTTGCTTAAAATAGCGTAGGTGCAGTATATTTCGGCGTTGGTAATCAAGCTGCTGCCATGCCGTCCCAAACACTGACCGGAAAATTAAACCTTCGTAATACTTTTTCAGGCACTCCTTCAGCGCGGTATGCATTTCATTAAGACTTTCCGAGTCAGGAATAACATTTAGCCTTTCTTGCGCCCATTGAGCCACTTGCGCGAGCAATTGCTGCGTCGCTTTGTTGTCGTGGTAACGAACCGTCGTATAATAAATTTTAAAGATGGGGGCAATCGAGCGATAGTCTAGGTCAAAACCGTACCTCAGTAGCAGGCAGTTATCAGTGTCTGAGTCTATCCGTGTCAGCAATTCTGTCAAAATAGCCATTAGTGCAATGGCATGTTCCTGATTTTCAATTTGCTCCCACCCAGATTCATATGTACCATCGGGAATCATCTCAGATAAGGAATCAGAATTTTCGTTCCCCCCTGTAGGAGAATCGAGGGAGACAAAGCGTCTGGTTTGATACCTTCTTAACACCTGAATGCATTTTTCCAGCCCTGCTTTAATCGTCACCTGATTAGCTTTGCTGAGATCAGCTACTTGAGGAGACGACTGTACTAGCTGCTTATACAAATTTGTCATTATATGCAACTGTTCATCCGTCGGTGCTGGGAGAGAACGGCTATCAGTTGCTCCTTGGGGAGCGTAAATTTCTTTAAAACTGTCCCAGGCTAACAGATAGCAGTTTAGGTGCGGTTGCCTATACCCTTGATTTTGCAGAGCTTCAAGTAGATATGCCCGAGTACTATATCTTAATAACCCCCAGTCCGAACGCCTCTTCTCCATCCCTAAATTGCGAACAATCTCATCCTTGATTTTGCCCTCCATTTTTCTGACGGCATAGTTTTGTAAGGGAAGCTGAGAGTTAAAGTTGTTAAAAAAAATGTCTGGAGTGCTAGAGAATAACCAGGCTATCTGCCAGATATCATGCCGATCATAATTGAATTGCAGGAAATTTCTCAACTTTCCATAAACTTTATTAGCAGCTTGATAGCCGAGTTTTTCCAGGTAAGCCGACATATGCCTGAGCGCCAGTAGCTCATACTCAAAAGTGCTCAGAAACAACCGCGCCCAAAATTCTGCATCCGTGTTAGGTTCTGACTGACACAGAGTTCTAATGTTTGTTTCTAATTCACGGTCAGATACCCAATAGACATCCAAACGCCCATTGCTGTCTTTGAGCCTTGGATGTGTGGAAAACTTCCAGATAATCGTCATGCACTCCTCTTCTCTAAATTTCCAACAGCTATGGTCAGTCGCCAACTTATTCTATTTTTATATCGGTTTAACGCGCGAGGTTTGTTGCAGACTTTTGGATAGTTTACATGAATATTGCTGATGGCGATACGCACCATTGCGTCTGCGCTCTGCGCAATCATGCGTATCGCCAGGATGCGGATTTGACCCATTCAACCAGTTGCTAGTTAGCTATGGCTTTTTCCTTGTGCTGCTTAAAGCCTTTATACTTTAAGCTCCGCTTATCGCCTGTGACTCATGACTAGAATGTAAAGAAATGTAACAAGGTCTGCCACAAGTGATTGGGTCTAACCAGATACACAGATAGAAGTTCACGAGCTCATCCTTTCTCTTATGAAGAAAATAACTCATGTAAGCTCGCAAAATTTTCTATACAGACTGCTTTAAAATGGTACAGATAATTCATCCGCGATCGCTTTCGCGCCCGCAGTCCTTCTAGATGACCCAAGTTGCTAGTTACTCTTGTAAGTAATTGCCCAAGGGGCAGTGCGCTATTAAATAAGCTATAAAAGGCAATCGCTTCGGGTCACTTAGGCAATAAAATCCCCTCTAGGAAGAAAATTGGGAGAGGTATATGCGTAAATGTTACAATTGCCACCGCTACGTCAATCGATGATCTGCTCAAAGCAATTGGACATCGTGAAGATGTTCGCCCTTGAAATGGGTGATGTAGAAACTATTACCACGGCATTGGTCGCAGCGATGTCCTTCAATGCTAATCAAAGTGCAGCTTGTAACTACATGAAAGACCACAATTTGATACCAAGGATGTTAGAAAAATCACGATTTATATGTCCTTCGGACACCCTGCGCGAATCGAGATTACATAATTTATCAATGTTAATTAACGATTTATTTCATCAAAGATGTTAGGCTTGCCGTGAGAACAGGTCATCAAACTAACGATTTAAATGTGCTTAAGTAGATCAGTGTAAATAATTAAAGGTATGTAGTAAGCGCTTTAGCGCTAAAGCGCTTACTACGAGCGAGTTTCCAACCTTTACTTTTCTTTACATAGTTTGATTTTTTCTCGCCTACTTACTTATCCTGAACTCGCACACCCGCTTGTCAATAGCATTTGAGACGCGCTTACCCTGGGATCATGGTCAGACGACTTGCATAATTTTTGACTCGCCTTAACTTTTAAAACATCCTCTTAGCTAGACTTTATGGATAAAATCGAGAGATTCGACGCTAAAAGTATCCGCGCTGACTGTGTGTCATTATTTATATAGTTATACAATTATTCATTTTGCCAAGCAGGTAAAAAACTCCCTCTGTTCACTTGCACAAAGAAAGGGGTTGGGCGATTAGATTATATATGGCAAAATTTAAGATAATTCATCTTGTTATTGGCTAAATAGTAATGCTCCCTGGTCAAATTCTCCGTCAGCGCTACAAAATTATCAGACTCTTAGGAAGCGGTGCCTTTGGAGTTACTTATTTAGCTGAAGATTTAGATTTACCCGATCATTCTCTGTGTGTTGTAAAAAACCTCAAGCAAATGCAATATCCAGAAGCCTTGCAAGCTGCCACAGAGTTATTTAACAGAGAAGCAAAGGTTTTACAGCGCTTAGGCAATGAGTGTCCTCAAATTCCCCGACTTTTCGCCTACTTTCAAGAAAACGGCGAATTTTATCTAGTACAGGAGTTTATAGATGGGCACGATTTGAGTGAGGAAATTTTTCCTGGTAACAGGTTGAGTGAAGCTCAAGTGACACAGCTATTACAGGAAATTTTAGAAGTTTTGATATTTATTCATGATCAAAATATCATTCACCGAGACATTAAACCAGAAAACTTAATGCGTCGCAACACAGACGGCAAGATAATATTGATAGACTTTGGAGTTGTCAAGCAAATTAGCGGATTAGGTGTCAATTCTCAAGGGCAAACAAACATCTCCTTTATTGTTGGTACTTATGGCTATATACCTAGTGAACAATCGGGTGGAAATCCCAGGTTAAGCAGCGATGTTTATGCACTGGGGATGCTGGGGATTTATGCTTTAACTGGGGTCAAACCTAAAGACCTACCAAAAGACCACGAAACTCTTGAAGTCATTTGGCGAGATCGGGCTTCGGTTAGCCCCAGACTGGCAGATGTGTTAGATAAAATGGTGCGCTATGACTTTAAGAAACGTTATCAAACAGCAGCAGAGGCGTTACAAGCGTTAAGACCATCTTCATTACCGCCATCATTGCCATCACCGCTACCGTCATTACCAACCCCAACACGGCGAGAATTGAAACTTTATCAGAAAGTTTTAATTAGTACTGGAGTCGGGGTAAGTGTGCTCATCGGAGTAGGATTGCTATTTATGAGTTTTTGGAGACCATTCCCAGATGATTTGGGACAATTCATCGCTGGTGTACGATTGGTTTGCCCACACAGAGATGTACCACCTTTACAAAACATACCAGGTACGCGAATAGAGAGGGGAGCAGCTTATGAGTTTTCAAATGTTAAACCACTGACAGGCAGAGGTACCATTATCTACGATACTGGAAATAAATATTATGGAGATGTAAAAAATGGTTTCTTAGAAGGTTGTGGAACCTACGAATATGGCCCTCAAGAGAAGAATTTTCACAGCTATATAGGTCAGTTTAATATCAATTCTCAACAAGGCGTAGGAAAATTGATATTCAAAAATGGTTGTAAATATATAGGGGAATTCAAAAAAAACAATTATGATGATAAAGGAATTTTTATACCTAAACACGGTTTGCCTGTCTGGGGAACTTGGCATCAGGGAAAATTGGAAGGGAGTAATAATACTTTTTATATCTGCAATTAATTTGTAAGAAATATTATTTTTAAATACTTTGACTTCTCTAGTGTTTAAATAACCAAACTGGTTATGCAAAGTATGATATCAATCGTCAAAAAACGCATTTTACAAGCTTTACTTCCTTAGAGCCTTTTGCTGTCTTTCTTCCAACAAGTACTAGCCAGCAGTGTAAGCGCGTCTTGTTAACAAGAATACCTCAGTCTCAAGAAACTCTCGGTTAATCGCATTAATTCCTGTTTGTTGACAAAATTTTAGGCGATTGCCCGAAGGGCAGTGGGCTAAGTCCCAGAGGGACACGCTGCGCGAACCCCCAATCGCTTTGACCATCAGAAAATACATCAAACGAGAAATTCTGATTCTTTTCTATATTAATAAAATCAGCTTTTTGTCAAGACTAATTTAGATGTGCTTACCCTGTACTAACCTGCGATAAGTTTATTTATGTCTTCGGTGTGTTTTGATATTTAGAGGAGTGAGAAATGAATCAAAAGTTACTTACAAAGTTGATATTAGTTTTATCTAAAACTTCTTTACTGGCTATTACGAGTTTAGTTATTTCTCTACAACCATCCCTAGCGCAACCTACGGCTGTTAATCGATCACCAAGAACAGCGTCAACCTTACCATCTGCAAAAAATCCCATCAGCCAAACACCTCCAGAAAATCCAACACCAGGTATAACACCTCCAGAAAATCCAACACCAGGTATAACACCTCCAGAAAATCCAACACCAGGTATAACACCTCCAGAAAATCCAACACCAGGTATAACACCTCCAGAAAATCCAACACCAGGTATAACACCTCCAGAAAATCCAACACCAGGTATAACACCTCCAGAAAATCCAACACCAGGTATAACACCTCCAGAAAATCCAACACCAGGTATAACACCTCCAGAAAATCCAACACCAGGTATAGAACGTCAACAGAATCCAACACCAGGTATAGAACGTCAACAGAATCCAAGACGAAATCAGCAACCAAATACCGATACTCCCTCACGAAATCAGCAACCAAATACCGATACTCCCCCACGAAATCAGCAACCAAATACCGATACTCCCCCACGAAATCAGCAACCAAATACCGATACTCCCCCACGAAATCAGCAACCAAATACCGATACTCTTCCACGAAATCAGCAACCAAATACCGATACTCCCTCACGAAATCAGCAACCAAATACCGATACTCTTCCACGAAATCAGCAACCAAATACCGATACTCTTCCACGAAATCAGCAACCAAATACCGATACTCTTCCACGAAATCAGCAACCAAATACCGATACTCCCTCACGAAATCAGCAACCAAATACCGATACTCTTCCACGAAATCAACAACCAAATACCGATACTCCCCCACGAAATCAACAACCAAATACCGATACTCCCCCACGAAATCAGCAACCAAATACCGATACTCCCCCACGAAATCAGCAACCAAATACCGATACTCTTCCACGAAATCAGCAACCAAATACCGATACTCCCTCACGAAATCAGCAACCAAATACCGATACTCTTCCACGAAATCAACAACCAAATACCGATACTCTTCCACGAAATCAGCAACCAAATACCGATACTCCCTCACGAAATCAGCAACCAAATACCGATACTCTTCCACGAAATCAACAACCAAATACCGATACTCCCTCACGAAATCAGCAACCAAATACCGATACTCTTCCACGAAATCAACAACCAAATACCGATACTCTTCCACGAAATCAACAACCAAATACCGATACTCCCCCACGAAATCAGCAACCAAATACCGATACTCCCCCACGAAATCAGCAACCAAATACCGATACTCTTCCACGAAATCAGCAACCAAATACCGATACTCCCTCACGAAATCAGCAACCAAATACCGATACTCTTCCACGAAATCAGCAACCAAATACCGATACTCCCTCACGAAATCAGCAACCAAATACCGATACTCCCCCACGAAATCAGCAACCAATACCACCAGGGCAAGCATTAGAACTGTTACCCGTTAGAGCAACTCGTAGCTATATTGGGATCGGTGGAAATATTGGATTCAGTGGCGGCGATACTGCTCTAGGTGAAGGTGCCTTCACTATCTTTAGCAAAATTGGTATAACAACAAACTTTTCTTTTCGCCCTGCTGCTGTACTCAGCGATAATGCTGTGTTTCTTCTGCCTGTAACATTTGACTTTCCAGTTAAACCAGTCACAGAGTTTGAAGAAGAACAAATAAATTTTATTCCTTACGTTGGCGCGGGAGCGGCAATTTCCACAAGTGGAGATAGCACCGTCGGCTTTCTTGTGACTGGCGGTGTGGATGTGCCCTTATCACCTGAGTTTACCGCGACTGCTGGTCTAAACGTTGGTTTCCTTGATCAAACTGATGTCGGGCTAATGTTCGGTATTGGTTACAATTTTTAAGAAGAATATGTGTCAGAGAAAACACTCTGTACACCGTAGTGTTTTGAACGCACCTCATCCATATTCGAAGAGTTGGATTAGGGTTCTTTCGCTACGCAGCATTCCATTTCTTAGAGGATATTTGTAAACTACCGAGTTGTATCGAAATCCCCCCGAGCAAGCCTTAAAAAGGGGGAAAATATAGCGGTTCTCATTTGAATCACATACATCACTACGAATAATGTAGAGACGTAGCATGCTACGTCTCTACAGCTGTGTATTGCACGCAACTTTATTGCGCTGCTTTTGACTAAATCCAGGCTTATAGGGTTAGGTGCAAAATCTGAGTATGGCTTTTTCCTTGTGCTGCGATAAGCCTTTATGCTTTAAGTTCCGCTTATTGCCTGTGACTTCTGACGGAAATGTAAAGAAGTGTAACAAGTTCTGCCACAAGTAATTGGGTCTAACCAGATATACAAATAGAAGTTCACGAGTTCATTATTTCTCTTAAAAGAAAATAACTCATGTCTAACGCAAAATTTTCTATACAGGCTGCTTTGGTATCAGCAAACGAAAATCGTCCGGTAGTCATGCAGTGTGGGCGACAATTTATCGAAAGTCCAACTCGACAACCAATTAACCACTCAACACGTAAGTTAATTGATAAACTCTTACTTGAACACGTATCGTTGGCTGCAATCGCTCGTATCACCGGAGTGTCAGCACGTTATCTACAATAGTATGTAAATCAGAAGAAATACTACCAAATTTTTTTCGTTTTTTTCACACAACTGCATAAGTTGTCCTTACTCGCACCTATAAATTATAAGAGCCTAAAAGTAAATCTTGGAAGATAGACTCCCCATTGGCAAAACAGGTAGGTTTCACGTGTATCCTTCAAGTGCTGCCAATAAAGAAATTCTGGCATCGCAGATTTTCTTAACATAGTAGACCTCTTGCAAAAGTCGAAAAGTTGTGGATGTCATTCTGAGTGAAACGCAGTGTAGCGTATCTCCTGCGGAGACGCACTCGCGTTCGCCTTGGGGCGGCGTTGGCGAACGCGAGTGCGTGTCTGAGGGACTCAGCCTACCGAAGGCATACCCTCAAAATCTCGCGAGATGTTTCGCTATGCTTATGGCTTGCGCCACGGCTATCGCCTGTACCGTGCGACCTCCAAAGGAGGCACGGCACGCTATGGGAACGCTCAACATGACATGTTATGCATTTTTGCAAGAGGTCTATTAGATAGATGGCTCAAGCATACTCTTTACTACAGTGAGGTAAACAATGGCAGTAGGTTCCTCAAACCACAATCTAATGACTTATGACAAAGATTTACAGTCTTTAGATTTACAAAATTTCTGTCAATTACAAATTGAGCAGCTAACAACTCAATATCCTATTTTTTTTGCTCGAGTCGTTTATCAGGATTCTGTGACTAAAGATTTTCAGGAGGTTATGAGTCTCAATCAAAAGCACCTTCCTGTTTCTCAAATGGTTTTGACATATTTGAGAGAGGAAACATGGTTAACTAACTTCCCTAATGTTTTAACCTTAAATGAATTGAACTTTGATTTCTTAATATCAAAGTGTTATTTTTGTCCTTTAATATATAGAAATCAAAAGGCAGAGTACCTTCAAATATTTGCTGAAACATTTCTTTCAGAAAGTATGCAAGAGCAAGTGAAAAAAACTGCTTTGATACTGAAAAAGTATTTCGAGCTATTTTCGGAGTCGGAAAGACAAAAGGCTGAAATTCAACTACTAGAACAAACTATTCAACGTGCTAGTCATCAGTTACGTAACTCCTTGTCATTAATTGCTCTCTATGCCCAAAACTTATGCTTTGGATTGAAAAATAATTCTTGGCAAGAACAAGCAACAGTCATTCGCGACTCTGTACAGGAGTTAGACACAAACTTAAATGAACTTATCTATTGCGGTCAGAGTACAAAATTAAGAATTTCTCTCCAAGATTTGAAAAGTTTAGTCACAGAAAGTCTTCAGGGATTAAAACCTTTGATTGATAACAAGCAACTAAAAATATGCTTACCAGATAACTCTACCACGCTGGTAGTTGATCGATTGCAAATGAAGCAAGTATTTGATAATTTACTAAGTAATACTGTTCATTTCAGTCCTCACTTTGGAACTATAGTTTGTAACTGGCAAATTTTTCAAAATGAAATTCTTATTAAAATATCCGACCAGGGTATAGGCTTATCTCAAGAGGATCTCCAAAAGATGTTTAACCCCTTTTATTCTCGTCGTGTAGGCGGTACAGGCTTAGGTTTAACTATTGCAAAGAAAATTGTTCTTGACCATCACGGCTGTTTATACGCACAGAATTTACCAACAGGTGGCGCACAATTTTCCATAGTTTTACCTCGTTCTATGACTACCTAGAGAGGATTTTTCGTGGCTACTACTCAAAAAGTTTTGCATAACTGTCTGGAGAAGATTTTCTATGGCTACTACTCAAAAACTTTTGATTGTGGATGATGAACAGCGTTTCCGTCAAGGATTACGGACTCTCCTCAATTTTTATAATGTCAATGCTTCTCTATCTATAGAAGTTGTGGGTGAAGCTGCTAGTTTAGAGCAAGTTTTAAAGCTGACAATTCAACATAATCCAAATCTCATATTGTTAGACTTAGAATTAGTGTCATGTGACGGGATTTCAGTCCTTGTAGGTTTAAAAGAAATATCGTATGCTGGCAAAGTTTTAGTCTTATCAGCACATCAAGAAGATAACTGGATTTACCGTGCAATGCAAGCAGGTGCAGCAGGCTATATTTTTAAAAGTCGCTTAGTTATTCAACTGTATGAAGCTATTGAGAAAGTGATAAAATCTGAAGTCTATTTACCTGCAGAGGTTGCTAACGGTTTTTTTCGCCATTTTCAAGCTAACTCAGAATCGTATCTCAAAGCCTGCCAAAAGTTGCATCTTACAGAAAGAGAACAAGAAGTTTTGTATTGGTTAGTTCAGGGCGCTTTTAATGAAGAGATTGCTAAAAAATTATATGTCACAGTAGCAACAGTTAAGGCACATCTCACGAGTATTTTTGAAAAATTAAAGGTGACTAGTCGTACTCAAGCTATTGTGACTGCTATAAAATTAGGGCTAGTACAACCATAACACGTTCTGTTAAAGTAAAAAGATAAAAATAAGTTTTAAGCTAAAAAGTTTCTAAATAGTAGCTGAGCTTAAACTTTACAATCAAAGCTTTGTTTCTTCAAAAGAGTAACTTAAAACATATAATCTTTATGTCCTCAATTCAGTATTTTTATAAGGAATATCGATGCTCTAGCAATGCTCCCTTGAGTTGCGATATCCCTTGCCAAACGGCACGGGAAGTAAAAGGGGCTAAGTTTTGTCTGGAGTGCGGTTTTCCAGCAACCTTACCCCATAAAGCAGAAATCAAAGGCTCTAGAAGTGTATATCAAGTAACAAGTTATTTAGGAGTGCGGGGTTTAGGACGCTTGTACTCAGGCATACAATTAAGTGATAGCGAACCTGTACTTATAAAGGAATATCTGCTACCTAACAAGAGTTTTAACGAAGAAGAAACTCGCCAGCGTCAAGAGACTTTTAAACGTGTGGCTGGAGTTAGTTTAGCAGATGGCAGGGTTCAAAATTTCCGTCTCGTTAATCCTTGGGAGGCAATTGTTGACCAACAGCGAGAATGCTGTTATGCGATTATGAAAAGGGTGGAAACATTACAAACTTTGAATGAATTTTTAGAGAAAAAAAAAGAACCAATGCCAGCGTTTCAAGTACGTGATGTACTCAATGAAACATTACAAACATTAGAATTTATCCACACTCAAAAACTGCGCCTCCCTTCAAACCAAATACTGTCTGGACTGGCTCATGGTAATATCAATTTAGATAGCGTCTTAATTCAAGAAGAAGGTCATCAGGAACTTTATGTATACCTGTGTGATTTGACTTTGTGGGAAGAATTATTTATTCCACCTTCTATTAGATCCCAACCTTCAAATCCAAAACCCCAGCAAGATTTAAAGGCGTTGGCACAAGTCGCCTTTTATTCATGGGTAGGACAAACACGGGATGTCGATCCAAGAAATGATGAACATTGGCCTAATAGCGATCGCCACTTAAAGAAATTTTTGCATCGCTTAATAGGGATTGATAATCCATTTGAAAGTGCGCTACAAGCCCGGGAAGCTTTATTAGCACTACCTAAAGAACAACACAACAGCAGTTCGGCACCACTTGTTGTTGATGAAGAGCAAGAAAGAAGCTTCCGAAAATTCTTCTTGATCATATTAGGAATCTTGACATTGGTATTGATGGGAGGGCGAGTATGGTTCTGGTTGAAAGATAGCTCAAGCAACCAACAAGCTAAACCCCTGCTCCAACCTAAGTCCGATTTTGCAAGTATCGGTGGTATCGAGCCAGGAAACTATACTTATACAGGAGAAAGAGATAGTACGTGGAGTTATATTTTGAGAAAAAATGTTGAAAGAAATAAGAAATTAGAAGATATATTGAAAAAACCTAGACCAACGATAGAGGCACATTTTAATTATCAGCCTGTAGCGTCATTAGATATACCAAAAGAGGGTAAATTTATAGACAACGCAACAAAAAGTAAACCAATAGAAGAGGTTAAGTCAGGTAATAAAAACTTTGCGATTACTAGTTTAGAAGATCAAGAGCAAGTGACAGATGAGTTTGAGAAAAAGAAGATTGCGTATGATGGTTTATTTGTCTATGTAGCAAGTAGTAAGAAAGACAGAAATCTTGCCAAAGCTCTTAATGGGCAAATTAGTCTTGAGTCTCTACGTAAAATTTATACAGGAGAAATAGATAATTGGAAGGACTTAGGCGGTCCCGATCTTCGCATAATACCCTATGCTCCAACAGAACTTGAAGCAGTACGCTTATTTCAAAAAAAAGTACTCAAAGACGATGTGAACTTAATCAACTCGTTTAATACAACCATCTCTCGGGATCGTTTCCAACTTACCGAGGATATTTTGAAATTAGCTTATCAAGAGTTTGACAAGGACAAGGAAAAGGGGCAAACTGGTATCATTGGTTTCGGTATAATCAGTAAAATTTTAGGTCAGTGTAGAGGTTATCCCCTTGCTATAGTTAACGAGAATACAGGTCCTACTCAAGCTTTGCTTCAACCTGATGATCAACCCATAAATCCTGAGGAGTATCAGAGATGCCTCAAAGGTAAAGCGTATTATCCTAATGTTCAAGCATTTGAATCAGGGAGGTACGCTTTGGGCTATCCTGTATTTGTTGTGTACCTTAAAGACAACCGCCCTCCGGCTGTTGCTGCTTCTAAATTTGCTGATATGTTAACTACCTCTGAAGGTCAGTGTCTACTGAGTAAAGTAGGACTTGTTCCTTTAAAAGCGATGCCAAAAAAAAATCAGTCCCATGTCTGCCAATCGATGCCCTAATTCTAAATGCGAATATTTTAATCGCGTCCTACCTAACAATGCTAAAGTTTGCCCTATGTGCGGTACTCCGTTAGGTAATGCGATCGCTCATAATGCTTCTTCTACCCCAAAGGTAGTAAACCAACCTGAATATTCAGCCCCTATCACTCCACCTTTACCGCCACCGTCACCACCTGCATACCCCCCAGCAGCAACACCACCACCACCCGCGTATCCCCCAGCAGCAACACCACCACCACCCGCGTATCCCCCAGCAGCAACACCACCACCACCCGCGTATCCCCCAGCAGCAGCCCCACCTACTTATTCACCACCAAGTTCTCCTCGTCCAGTGCTTAGTCTCATGCATTCATCTGGACGAGAGTTTCGCTTTTTTAGAGAAGATGGTTATATTGGTCGCCGTTCACAAATGAGTGGGAAAATACCAGAAATCGATCTATTTGGTATTCCTAATGAAGGTGTAGTTTCTCGTACTCATGCTCGAATTTATTGGGATGGCAACCAAAATACTTACATAATTATGGATAACAGCCGAAATGGCACTTATCTCAATGGTAATATTCTTGCTTCTGGTGTTCCCTACCGTCTCAGTAATGGTGATTTATTACAACTGGGACAAAATAATTTGGTTACTTTTACGGTTTCGATGATTTTTTAGGTAGTTGGCATTTATTCGACCTTTGGCTAATTTTACTTCTGATGCAATGCCTCTAGCCTTGAATTGAGGAGGCATTGTTTCAGTTATGGATTCCAATCAAAACAGTATTAGGAAATTTTTAGATTCTCCATCATCAATTGGAGACATAGGTGGTATAGGTGGATACGAAGCAACTTCAATAACATCCGCGCATCTCCAAGCAGCCGTAACAGTAAGAGATTATTTTACTGACGAGATGTTTTTAAACCAGCTTACAGATCGTGTATATGAACTCTTACTAGAAGACTTGCAATTGCAAAGAGAGAGGCTTACAAATTATGGTCAACAGAGGTGTCTATAATGGTTAATGGTAGTAATGGTAATGTTAAGCATGAACTCAATTATGTTACTACTAATCGTTTTTATGTAGAAATAGACAGCACTATTGCTGCATCTTTTACTGAATGTTCGGGCTTGGGCTTTCAGATTCAAAAAAACGTTTTTCACGAAGGTGGCGTCAACGACCAGCAACGTATTTACTTAGGTCATGTAGAATTTACGGACGTTACTCTCAAACGTGGCATCACAGATAACTTTGGTTTTTTGAATTGGGCTACTAAAATATTTGATGAACAGAATGGTGAAAACAATCTTCGGCAAAATGTCAACATTTTAGTTTTCAACCAAGCAGGTGAAACAATGCAAAGCTGGACTCTCATTGGTGCTATTCCTATAGGCTGGAAATCTTCAGAACTTCAGGCAGATGGGAGTTTAGTTGCTATTGAAGAACTAACTTTAGCTTATGAGGGTTTAAAAGTCGCCAAACAAGGAGGCGGCGGTAATCCTACCACACGCTCTAATTCGGGCTTTTTCACCTCCAATTAGTTTCAATTTGTTCACCTCAACTATGCAGATCCTTCAATCTCAACTAGGAATGACATTTCCTCCACTTGGGCAAAACAGTTCTTTAGGTATTGCCAATAGTTTTTTTTCTAAAAAAAATTCTAATTTATTACATTTATCAAGTTTTATTAAACCATTAGCAATCCTAAAACCATTGTTGACATCATCGCACTTATTGATAGAGGGAGGAAAGAACGGACATCTTAGGAGTTGGGATAATTTGAAGACTGCTTTAAAGACTGATTTTTCAACCGAATCAGCAAAATTTCAATTTGAGAATTTGGATAAAAATTTAGAAATTTATGAAAATGCCAATGAAAACAATGAAAATTTTATCGAGAAACCTAAAAATCTAAAAAAGAGTGCAAAAAAAACCAGTAATACCGATAATTCCAATAAAAATTTGGCTTCTTCTGAGTTAGCAACTCGGAAAAATGCTAAGTCTAAAAAACCAACTACACCTCAATCTAAAGCAAATCCGGCTAAATCTAAAAAAGCAACAAAGAAAAACTCTGCCAAGAAGGTTGAGTCTAGGGCTATGCAGCAGTCTCTCAACGCGGAACAAGGGATAGCCGCCAATTCTCCAACTGTTGTACCCACACCAGAAATATTAACTCCAGTTGGTGCTTCAGATGTACTTAACAATGTCACCACAGAGGCACAGCCTCAACCGAGTGTTTCAGATGTACCCAACAATAGCACTACAGAAACACAAACAACACAACCTTCTCAACCCAGCCAACATAAACCAACGGCTTCGACATCACAACAAATTCCAAAAGTAACACCAACAGTCATTACACCAGACGTAAATAACAAGTTAAAACCAACTCAATTACCTGGTGCATCAACAACTGCCTCACCGACTTTGGGGAATGAATCTACAGTGATGCGGCAGTCTCTCAACGCGGAACAAGGGATTACCCCCGATTCTCCAACTGTTGTACCCATACCAGAAATATTAACTCCAGTTGGTGTTTCAGATGTACCCAACAATGTCACCACAAAGGTACAACCTCAACCGAGTGTTTCAGATGTACCCAACAATAGCACTACAGAAACACAAACAACACAACCTTCTCAACCCAGCCGACATAAACCAACGGCTTCGACATCACAACAAATTCCAAAAGTAACACCAACAGTCATTACACCAGACGTAAATAACAAGTTAAAACCAACTCAATTACCTGGTGCATCAACAACTGCCTCACCGACTTTGGGGAATGAATCTACAGTGATGCGGCAGTCTCTCAACGCGGAACAAGGGATTACCCCCGATTCTCCAACTGTTGTACCCACACCAGATATATTAACTCCAGTTGAAGAATCAAATGTACCCAACAATGTCACCACAAAGGCACAACCTCAACCCAGCATTTTAGATTTATCCAACAATGTCACTGCACAGACGCAAACAACACAACCTTCTCAACCGAATCTAGATAGCACAAGCATTGAGACATCGCTACAAAATGCATCAGTGCTACCAACACTCATACCTAATGTATCAACAACTGCCCCACCCACTTTGGGGAATGAATCCACAGTGATGCGGCAGTTCCTCAACGCGGAACAAGGGATAGCCCCCGATTCTCCAACTGTTGTACCTACACCAGATATATTAACTCCAGTTGAACAATCAGATGTACCCAACAATGTCACCACAGAGGCACAACCTCAACCCAGCATTTTAGATTTATCCAACAATGTCACTGCACAGACGCAAACAACACAACCTTCTCAACCGAATCTAGATAGCACAAGCATTGAGACATCGCTACAAAATGCATCAGTGCTACCAACACTCATACCTAATGTATCAACAACTGCCCCACCCACTTTGGGGAATGAATCCACAGTGATGCGGCAGTTCCTCAACGCGGAACAAGGGATAGCCCCCGATTCTCCAACTGTTGTACCTACACCAGATATATTAACTCCAGTTGAACAATCAGATGTACCCAATCATGTCACCATAGAGGCACAAACAACACAATCTTTTCAACCGAGTGTTTCAGATGTACCTAACAATAGCACTACACAAACACAAACAACACAACCTTCTCAACCCAGCCAACATAAACCAACGGCTTCGACATCACAACAAATTCCAAAAGTAACACCAACAGTCATTACACCAGACGTAAATAACAAGTTAAAACCAACTCAATTACCTGGTGCATCAACAACTGCCTCACCGACT
>Ga0209902_100962_pt1 | contig 19278 bp, 21 predicted proteins | sample FECB27metaG_FD_188304 | JGI IMG/M metagenome (GOLD analysis project Ga0209902, IMG submission 188304) | Cyanobacterial communities from the Joint Genome Institute, California, USA - FECB-27 (SPAdes) (version 2) | ecosystem: Environmental > Aquatic > Thermal springs > Hot (42-90C) > Microbial mats...
CTGGTCGTGGCAGGATGACGTTTCCCCCAAGAGCAACCGGCACTTCATCAAAAAGGCGCTCGAAGAAGCGGTCGAAGCGCTAGCGGAAGACTTCGACCTCGATGACGCGGATCGTCCAGCGCTGGACCATGACACAAAAGGGGTCGCTGGCGCTGTTGAAATCATGCCGCTCATTCTTGAGAAGATCGCTGCGAGCGCAGTCTTCGTAGCCGATGTCACTCCGGTCGGTAAAACCGGCAAGGGCAAGGCGATCCCGAATCCCAACGTCATGGTTGAGCTCGGATGGTCGCTGGCGAATCCGGGCTGGGAGCGGCAGATCTACATTCTCAACACCGCGAGCGGTTGGAACATCTCCGATTTGCCATTCGACATTCGCGGCCGACGTATCCTCCGATATGCAATGGAAGACGGTACCGAGGCGCAGGCAAGAGCGGGAGTCAGAAAGCGGCTCGTTGCTGAACTGACTGAAGCGATCCGCACGAATCTCGCGGCGCACATCGAAGAGAAAGCTGAAGCCGCAGCTATCGATGGTGTCGCGGTTGATGCCGAGCTTCCATCAATCTGGGCCGGCGGCCGAGCCGGATTTACCCACCAGGACAGCTATGGCGAGAATCATTGGACCAAGGTTTCTATCCCGGATGGCCCACGTACCTATTTGCGAGTCATCCCCAGCGGGTGGCGCGCCGGTGTTCCTGATGTGTCGGCAATCGGTGAGCTTCGGACGGAGGAAGCGCCGTATGCGCCAACGCGCTACTCGGGTGGTGATTTTGGAGCCACCAGCGAGGGCTATGTCCGCTACTGGATTTGTTCGCCCCACGACCAGCCGGTCGAGAGCCAGGACGTCATGATGTTCTTTGAGGACACCGGGGAGTTCTGGATGATCAACGGCTCGTCGATCGTCCAACAGACGGGCCGGGATCACTGCACAGTGCCGCTCGCACTCGTGTTCAGCGGTTGGGCAACGGCACTCAGGCGAATCAACAAGGTGCTGGACGGTTTTGGAGCTCTGCCGATGCGGCGAGTCGAAGTCGGGTTCACCGGCTTCGATGATGTGCGGCTGACGCCGGACTTCATGCATTCGAGGCCACCGGCGCGCCGACCCTCTCTGGCGTTCTCAGAGAATCGTCGGGATTGGGATCAGCTCGAAGTACGGGATGATTTCCTGGTGCGAGCCTTGGGCAAGGTATGCGGCCTCTTCGGTGTGCCGATCCTGAAGCCGGAGCAGGCCAAAGCCTTTGTCGCCGGCAACGACCCAGAGCGTCGCCGCGAAGGGAGGCGGTAGCTGGCGAGGAGGGGGCGGCGAATCCGATAGATTCAAGGTCACAACCGCACGGAACGCCGACTTTCGTTCGCTTGTGAGAGGGTGGCGCACTCGACAAGAGTCGAAACTTTGGCTCAGCGACCGGTCAATCTTGAAGGGATGGGCTCCGGGAGAGGCGATCAGGGTCGCCAATCATCTGATCGCCCCGGCCCATGCGGTTTCGTATCAAGCAAGCTCGAACGCGCGCCCGCTCGGCGCGAACTCCGGGAACAGGGGCAAGGGGGGCGACGGATTGTCCACGGAGCATCATTGCGCGAGGGCAAGAGACAGCCTCCGCGCTGCAAATGGCATCGGCTCATTCTCACCTCGACGATGCTCCCGGCCCTCACCATTCATCCGCAGACGCGATGAACCCTTTTCCGCGAAACGTTCCGATTGTGAGCTCCGCAAAGCTACCAATATTTGGCGTCATCGGCCGCCCCGATGAGCCGGTTTGCAGCAGTCGCGAGCTCCGTGTCATCACCCTTTGCAATGGCTTCCAGCCGTTCCCGTGCCCCCGCGAAGTCGAGAAAAGGCTCGACATTCTCCTTCTTGAGCACGGTATGTCGGCCTCGATCGCTCGATTCGATTCCTGAGGTCAACGTGTCGAGGACCTTGATGAGCCCCGCGTCGGTTGCGGCGGCTTCCGCGAGCAGGGACCGTGGCCCCTCTGGATCGCCGGCTTGGCTCCAGGCGAAGAGCATGCTGATCGGGCGTCGGTAGGATGCAAGGATGTCGAGCGACAGCGTCTTGTACCGCGCAATCATCATCTCTGATACGCGATCGAGCTCCTCCGGGGTCAGATACCATTCGCTATTGGCGCGTTTGCGGTCGCCATAGCGCCCCTGCGCGAAGGTTTCACGCCGCAGAAGTGTGGTGAGCCAGCCGAGTGCGTCCCCCTTTCCGAACAAGGCATCGATCGTCGCGCCCCGTTCGGACAGGTCGAGCTGGCGCAGCAGGATCGGCACCAGCCTTTCGGCCCTGTCGAAACCAGTGCTGATATTGCGATCGCGCGGCGTCCGGCGCTCTGCTTCGTCCATCATCTGGCCAAGGGCGAGCAGAACCGAACGCGCCCGCGCCGGCGTCCACATTATTTCGTCCATGCCCCGCAGGCGCTCGAACAGCACGTCGCTCTTGCGCAGGTTGCCGAGTGCCTGCTGGCCATGCAGGTCGAGCAACACGGAGGCGGCCGCTTCCGGCCCGTCGTCGACCGCGGTCCAGAAAAGATCGAAGCCCTGCTGCGTTACCGCGTGCGATGGTCCGATGAGGCCGAAATACATACGGTAGTGATCCGGGCTCGCGAGACGGCGTGCCGCAATCGCCGATTGACGGATATGCGCGTCGACGTCGCGATGAATCCGTACAGGCGGTTCATCTCCATCGGCCAGCCTGGCCTCCAACCCAGGCAATATCTCGGACAGGAAATTCCGGTACATAATATCGTCAAGCAGCCCCTCGCCGACTACCTCAACGAGACCCTTCTCGCGCGAGGCAATGGTGGTCTCGGTCACGGTCGCGGTGCCGAACGAAGTGGCCGCGACGCTCGCGACATAGGTTTCGGCCCATCGGTAGAGCGCCGGGGCGCCATCCTTGACAAGTTGCAGCCATACAAGATCGGCAACATCGATCTGCTCTGCGCGCATTGCCGGCCAGAAGAAGCGGATCGAATCGAGAGTTCGGACAACAGATCGCGGGGTACGGAGCTGATTGCCGCCCTCCTGGTCGATCACCATCTTCAGCCGTTCCTCGGCATCGTCGCTGAGCGGACCTATGAGCGGCGCGAGATCGTCGGCGAACCATTGTCGGAGCTCGAAGGGTTCGGGCTTCGGCACCATTACAGTGAGCTGCACGATCTTTTCGAGAAAGCGCTCTCCTTCCTCAATGTCGGCGCCATTCTCGATCGCCTCGGCAAGCCGGTCAACATCGTAGCAGAGAATGTAAATGACATTCGGGAAATCAGCGACCGAACGCACAAGCCGTAGGACCTCGATGACCTCAGCGGGTTCCAGGCGATCGACATCGTCAACCGTGACGATGAACCGGTGGCCGAGCTCCTTGAGGTCGACCTTGATCCTTTCTTTGAGCGCGGCGAGGTCGGTCGTTTCGTCCTCCTTGCCTTTTTCAGTCCAGCTGCGGATGCCTTTCAAGAGTCGCCCGCCATGTTTGGCTGGCGCCCATAGTTCGCCCGCGACCTCGACAAAATCGCCCGCCCGGCCGAGTGCGCGTGCAAAGGCGCGAACCGTCTTCGCTGCCCGCTTTGCCTTGAGCTTGGTTTCGGCGGTGGCATCGCCACGCGCGACATTCACTTTGGCTATTTTTTCGGCGAGTTCGCTGAACAAGCTAGTCAGGAGCGCGTCGCGATTGCCGACGAGCCAAGGGCGAAAGTTGATGATCGTCGGGCGGTCTTCTTCGGACCGGCGTCCCAGCTCGCCTTCAATCAGGGTTAGCAGGCTCGATTTTCCGGAACCCCATTCGCCGTCGAGGCCAATGACGAGGCCATCAGAAGACGCCCGATCGGTGATTGCGTCGGCAATCCGCCCCGCGACCTCGCCAAAACCAAGGCGGTCGAGCTCTCCTTCTCGCAATGCACGCTCGCCGCGGACTTCCGGAATCGCCCCTTCAGTCATGATTGCCCCCTTCGGCCTTGATGGCATGCGACGGGCTCGCTCGTCCACTGCCACTCGATGCGATTCGGCAACTGGCGGTTTCCGATCTGTCTGCTTTAGGGCCATCAGCCCTTCTTGCGTCCCCAGAGCTTTACGGCGGCCTCATCAACACCGGGAAGCGCGCAAAATTCGCAGTCAGGAAGTCGCGGGCGCAGGCGACGCAGCGCGCCAATCGGAACGACCCAAGGGTCGACCATCCAGAAGTTGGTCGTTGCAGTGCCCGTTGCCGAGCGAAGCAGTTCGACCACGAGCAAGGCTCCCGCCAGCATCGAAACGAAGGCGAACGGCGCGAGGACCTGCCGGCCTTCGGGCGTCAGCAGAGTCTGCTCGGCGCAAAGCTGCTTGAAGAGGCTGTCATAAGCCTTACCGACGACGTCGGCGGGGGCGAGGGACGGATGGACCAAGCAAATACGCTCCGCGACTTCGGTCGACACCAGACCCTGCTGCACGTCAACGAGTGCAATGCCGAGCCCGTCCGCGATCGAGCGTTCGCGGGCCTGCTCATCGATCACATGCCGGTAAATGCAGGCTAGGCAGGCGGCCTCCGCTGGTTGGTGGTTCGAATGGACGACCACTCCGCGCACGTCGGTGGTCGACGCGTCGAGAACGCGCCCCGGAAGCTCCTTCTGAATCGAGCGGCGCACGCGCCGGCTGTCGACGGTGACAATCGCGGTCGCGGGAGGCCCGCCCGCAGCCGCCACATGCTCCGCGAAGGTTCCGACGAACGGCGAGAGGCGAAGCGCGCCGAAAGAGGCCGCCGCCCGCCGTGCCAGCGCTTCAGCCTTGGGCCCGGCATCATCCAGGGTCAGGTAGAGGCAGCGATTGGCATTGCCAGTGCCGACATTCTTGGGATCGACGATCGTGATTTCGCCGCGCACGTCGATATGGCGAAGTGCGCGCAGGAACCCATGCGCGACGGCGCCCGCCCCGGCCATCACGGCCTCGATCTGCACCGGCATGACGAGCGAGTCGGCGGAGATACCGAGTTCGGTAAATTCAAAGCATAGCGGCAGCCTGGTCTTGGGCAACGCAGGGCTGTTGATCAGTTGCGCCAGCACCGCCGCCGCGAGGGGACAGGCGGCAATGGCGATGTGGAGCGGATGCGGGTCGCCTTCGACCTTATTGACCGGCACGATGTCCGCTACCAGAGCATCGGTGCCGATCCGCGCCCACAGTCGCGGCAACGAGGTCCGGGGCTCGGCATCGCCAACCACCAGTTCGATCCCCGCTCCCTCAATCCCGTTCTCTGTGGCATCGACGGTCCGCTCTAGCAGCGCGATCACTTCGTCCGCGAGCGCGCGTGCCGGACCCGACGCGGGCGCCGTCACGAGCGCCCGGCATTCGAGGCGCTCGGCGGCGGCCGCTTCGTCGATGCCGAGAAGCGAAGCAAGCATGCGGGCGTTTTCTTCGGCGGGGGTGATCATGGGCGGATCTCCACACGGGCATGGGGACCGAAATTCGGCACCTCGAGCCAATGGTTCTCGGCCGACAGTTCGAACGTCTTGGCCTCCTTGAGGAAGTTGCCGATCGTTGTCGCCGAGGCGAAAAAGGGCAGTACGAGCGACAATGCGCCACGGTGCCGGACGATCGCCCAGCGGTCGTCTGCCGCCGAATGGAACGCCAGCTGCGGATGGGAGTGAACCTGCGCCGCGATACGTAGCCGCCGCGCGCGAAGATGCGTCATCAGCATGCGCATGCTCGCCGGCGGCAGATGGAAGCGGTCGGCGGCGGTTTCCTGTTCGGGGTCATAGATTTCGTCGACGACCGCGGGTTGACCGGCGGGCGAAGCGGTGAGCCAGAGGATCAGACGTTCGTGGCGGCGGCGACCCGCCGCCTGCAGATGATCGATCGTGTCGCCGGCAATTACGGCGGGGCAAGTGAGGGAGATCACGGATTGGCTCCTTTCCAGGCGCGCCAGATTTGCGAGATGAGGCCGAGCAGATCGTTGCCCGGTTGGCCTCGGTAATTCTCCCAGCTTTCGCCGAGATGGCTTTCATGGGTGTGAAACTCGCGAATGCCGCGCATGCAGATGAAAGGTCGCCCGGTAAGGGAGTGCGGCCCGCCATTGAAGATGTTGGTCGTCGTGGCGGGCACCGCGGTCAAAAAGCGCCCATCGGCATGGAGCAACGCCGCCGAGGGCGGCAGGTCGTTCCAGTTGGTGCAGTCGAAGCGGACACGCAGCGGCGCCCCCGGATGGCCGAAGATAACGTCGAACACGGGAAATTCCGCGGTCACGACGGTCCAGGCCCGATGCGCGACGGTGCGTGCATCGAGCCTGGCCATTTCGGCCTCGAAGAGCGATCGCGAGATCGCCTCAAGCACCGCCGCCGCCTTCACGCGGGTTCCACTCGATCTCGACCGCGCCCGACAGCCCGTTTTCGGCAAAGCTGCGCTCGGGGTCGATATCGCGGCCGTCGACCGTAACAACCCACTGGCTGGTATCACCGAGCTCGAGGCGGTCCGCCGCGCGGTCGAGGATACGGCGCACCGGGGCCTCGCTGCGAACGCGGAGCGCGCCCTCGGCGGGGAAGGTACCGCTCGTGGTGAAGACGGTCACCGCGACGAACTCCGGACCATGGCGGGGACGGGTCACGATGTCCTCGACCCCGTCGGGGCCGAACGAGACTATACCGCCACTGCGCAGCAGGACGTCGCCCTCTTCTTCGCGCTCGAGGACGAGGTCGCGATCGTCTGCGACCTCGAGCATGTCGCGGAGCCGGTCGACGGCGACCGTCTGCGCGCACCAGACCTGGCCGATCTCGTCGAGCGTGAAGGCGAAGACGCGATCGCCGCGCTCCGCCCAGAGCGTGGCTCCCGCAAGGCCCTTGAGGTCGAGCTCGTCGTCCGTGCCATAGTGGCGCGTGCGACCGCCGATCGCGAGCACGGCCTGATATTCGCTGGGCGGCGTCAGGCCGGCCTCGATCAGCGCCTGACGGACGGTGATCGACCGGTCGCCAAAGCGCAGTTCGGTTCCGTTGAGCGGGATGCCGAAGCGCTCCCTCTTGTTTACTTCAATAGCACTCATTGTGCTTCTCCATGCGACCGCGGAGGGAATCTCGGCGTCGATGACATGGATATAATAGCTGTTTTTTGGCTGTTCAAGGGCTATTAAGCAAACATCCTATATTGACAAAATCCATACCGCCGCGCATGGCGGCGATCGGAGACCCGCGATGAAAAAAACGATGACCCTCAATCTGACCGAGGAAGAAATGGACGTCCTCGAGCGACTCAGCGAGAAGAAGGACCTCAGCAAAACCGTTTTGCTCCGGCAGGCGCTGCGACTTTACCAGCGGATGGAGGAACGGCTCGAGCGCGGCGAACGGCTGTATTTCGAGGATGAGGCCAAGAGCGAAAAAGCCGAGATCATGATGCTATGACGCCGCCGCGTTCCCATGTGGCCTCACCGGTCACGCTGTGGGACATGGGCGGCGGCGCGCCGATCGAGGCGGAGCTTTGGGACCGCATAACGGCCCGCAACCTCGACGACTGGGAAAAGCTTTGGATTCCGGCGCTGCGCGAGCGGACGAAAGCGGTCGCGGCACTCGGTCGGGGCCTCGTTTCGAGCTCGGCGAGCGGCACCTGGCACTGGCAGGACAAGCTCGCGGCGATACAGGGCAAGCTCACGCATCAAAGCTATGCGATCGTATGCGCCGGCGTGACACAGGCAATGATGATCGTCGACCATACGCAGCGCGCCAAGATCGCGGCGCAGCGGGACCAGCATCTCGTCTATATCAGCTATATCGAGGCTGCGCCCTGGAACCGGGCGGAGTTCGGCATCGACGCGCAGCAGCTTTCGGGCTGCGGGACCCTTCTGATCGGAACCGCGATGAAGCTCAGCGTAGATGAGGGTTTCAAGGGGCGGATCGGCCTCCATTCACTTGCTCACTCGAATTATTTCTACGCCAACCACTGCGAGCTCCAGGACCTCGGACCGGAACCCGAACATCGTAATTTGCGTTATTTCGAAGCCACGCCGGGGATTGCACAGCAATTTCTGGGGAAAGGAAATATGCTATGACCATCACATTCGATCGGGAATGGTGTATCGCGATGGCGCGCCGCGAAGCGGGGATGGATATCGGGGCCGGAACATTGGCGATCGACCCGATTCTGCACGACGAGGCCATTATCCCGGCCGATGAAGACGGCGACGACGCGCGCCTCGCTCTCGGAAGATTCGTCAGTCTCATGCGCCGCAATCAGGGGCTCTCGATAGAGGGGCTGGCCAACCGGGCCGGCGTCGAGATCGGTGATCTTCTGGCAATAGAGAAGGACCCGCATCACCTTCCGGAGGTTCACACACTTTATCGCCTGTCGCTCGCCTTCGGCGTCTCACAGAAGAAATTGATGGGACTTTCGGGGCTGACGCGAACGCGCGACGTGCGGTACATTGAGGAAGCGGTCCGATATGCCGCCCACTCCGAGTCCATTTCGGAGCTAAATGATGAAGAAGCCGCTGCCCTCGACGGCTTCATTCGGCTATTGAGCGAAAACCGAGATAATTAGCGGCGTACGCTAGGGGGCGGATTGGCGAAGAATGTTTTCCTGAAGGCCCGCATCGCGGGCGATATAGACGCGCAAATCGAACAGGTGCTGAACCGCCTCGGCAACCCCGAACCGCCGCTCGATCTTCGCGTCGTTCGTGAAGCACTCAAGCTCGATTTCGGCTATTATTCGGCGCGCGATGCCGGTCTTCTCCAGGAGACGGTCGCGCGGCTGCGGGTCGGCGCCAAGCAGGTGGTGCTGCGACCGTCGCTGCTTCTCGACGTCGTGCGCAAGTTCGACCTTCGCGCACTCTACTTCCCCGACCAGAAGCGTATACTGCTCGACAAGGATCAGCCGCAACTTAAGCACCGCTGGCACGAGGCGCACGAGATCGGCCATAGCGTGCTTGAATGGCATGTCGGCGCGATGCTGGGTGACGATGACCACACGCTCATCCCTGCTTGTCATGAAAAGATCGAGGCCGAGGCGAATTTCGCGGCTGCGAGGCTGCTGTTCCTACGTGACCGCTTTCGCGAGGATGCCTTGTCGCTTCAGCCGGGCTTTCGTGCGCTCACCAAACTGGCTGAACGTTATGGTAACACCAAAACGTCGACCTTTTGGCGCGCCATCGAATATTGGGGCGGCGCAGTCCCGATCGTAGGAATGATTACCGATCACCCCCACCCTTCGATGCGGAAGAGCGATTTCGACTCCAAGAATCCGTGCCGCCATTTTATCCAGTCGCCCGCCTTCGGAGCACGCTTTTCGAACGCGTCCGAGGTTGCCATTTTCGGCAGTGTCGCGGCTTATTGCGGGCGCCAGTCCGGCGGAAAGCTCGGGAGCGATGATATCATCATCGGCGACGACAATGGCGACCGGCACCATTTCGCCTTCACGAGCTTCCATTTTCACTATCAGACGCTGACGCTCGGAGTATATCAAAAGCCCTACATAAAGCTGGTCCGGTTTTGACATTGCACGCTTGGCGCCCTCTCCGCGCTGGCAAAACAGCGCAGCGCTTGCGGCCGGCGGGCCGGAGTTTAGGTCGGTTGCCAGCTTGGGCATGGTAGCCCCGCCGGCTGTCGTGGCGAGATAGACGAGCCATTGCAATTCGATGGGCTTCGGCGAGCCGAGACGACGATCCCGCGGCGCGAAGCTCGCATTGCCGCCTGGCCCGTGCAATGTGCCGCCGAGCCAGACGATCATTTTGCCGGGCTTGCATTCGGCGAACACCGCATCTCATTGATCGGCAGTCCCATTTGAACTTCATTTGACCGGAAACAGGAATGCCCGCTTTCAAGGCCAAGCAATGGCTCTCGGACTGCTCGTGTCGGTTTGTCTGATCGCCGGTCAGAGCTGAACGAAGGCCTCTAGAAATATGGAACGGTTAACATGTTACCACCTCCAACCATCAATCCGGCGTTGATAGATCCCGTTGGAAAGGATGAGCGAATGTCGCCTCTTGAGAAGTTCGACCGGTCAGTTGAATTACTGACTTTAGCGCGCTTATAGTCCAAGTTCTCGATCCTAGGGCCAAGAAGAGCGGTCGGCAGGCCCTTTTCCTCCGTGCTCATGGCATGTCTTTAGGAACAGCCTTGCTGGCAATCCGCGCTGTGCCCTCCCCTCTCGCGAGCCTTCGCTCGACGATGGCGAGCAGCTGCTGGTAGCGCTGCTGCCCGAGCCTCCCGGTCTCGATATCGAACTGCGGCTGGTGCGCGACCAGGGTCAGCTGGTGCTGGACGAACACGCCGAGCAACTCCGTCGCCATGTCGAGCTTGCGCTCGATCCGCTCGGAGATGCGGCTTTGTCGATCAAGCCGGGGACCGAACCGCGTGTCGAGCTCGTGCTGGCCCTGGCGCTCGATCCAGCCCTTGAGCGCATCGGTCAGGATCGAAGTCTTTGAGGCGCCGGGTTTTGCCGCAAGCGCATCGAGCTTCGCCGAGAGCTCGGCGGGGAGGTAGAACTGATGCCGGATCTTGCTGGTCTTCATGGGGCCAGGATGTCACGTCACCGCTGAGGCCAACAGTACATCTCTGGTGCACCACGACGCACCGAGGTGAACTGCGAACGCTACATGCCGATGCTGGGGCCACGGCTGCGCCCGATCGTCCAGTCGATGCCACTCTCGCGCATCAGCCCGGAGACCTGCTTGCCGATCGCGCGCTCGAGCACCGGCCGCCAGGGCACAAGCGTGAACTCATGGGACTTCTCGACCAGCGCGAACTTGCGGTCTCCCACCTGTACGGCACGCGTCAGCTGTCCATCGATGTGATCGCCTGACTGGCTCGCGACAAAGTCGCGCCCCAGCTCCTTCTGCAATGCAGCGGCAACCCGTCGCAGCTCACGCTGCTGGAGCTGCGCGATCATGTTGCCGCGGTAACGGATCATATCGCCATCGACCTCGGCCAGCTGCTGCTCGACCAGCCATTGCTGGCGCACGGCGAGCGCCTTGCCGACATCAGCGCCAAAACCCCGCCCCAACGGCTCCGGCTGATCCGAGATCAGCTCACGATCGAGCCAGGTCGCGCCATCATGCTTGGGCAGGACCTGCAACGGCCGGACAGAGAGCATCTCGACGACCACCGGATCGCGCGCCGCAAGCGCCTGTTCATAGGCCCCGGCGCGTTCGATATGATCGGGGGCGATCACCCAGCTGCCATCCTGCTCGCGGACAACACCGTCCGTCATGCGCCGGATCGCCTCGAGCCGGCGCTGATGCTTCTCGGCAAAAGCCTCCGTCGCCTGTGGGTCGTGCATCAGATGCGCATCGATCGAATAACGACCGCCATTGACGGCAGCGATCTCTGCGACGGTGCGGTCGAAGCTGTGCACCCTGACCTGTCGCGGTGAGACCCAGACGATCCCGCCTGTGGGGATGTCATCACCATGGGTGCCGATATCGACATAATGGCTCCGACCATCGAGCGCGTCGATGATGACGAAATGCCGGTCGGCATATTCATCCGACAGCCCCCGCGCCACGACGCGCCCGACGATCGGCGCCGCCGTTCCGTTCGCCGGATCATAAATGGCATGATCGACGGGCGCACGTTCGGGCAGATGCTCGCGCATCGCCTGCTGCATCGTCCTCATTATGTTGCCGCGTGTGCCCATACGGCGCAGGACCGGCTCGATGTCCGGATCGAGCGTCCAGGCGCCGGATGATACCTCCCTGGCCAGACCCATCCGCCCCAGCGTCTGTAGCCGCCCCGCGCGCAGGCTCTGCTCGACACCGTCGCGATGCGTGGCCCGGACGATGCCGTCGGCATCGATCGAGCGCATCAGCCGGCGGTCGAGGCCGGTGAAGCGTTCCTGGTCGATCTCGCGGGTGCGGCTGCGCAGGATCTCGGCATCGCTACGGGGCCCCAAATCGAGATCGACCAGTTCGGTCGCGCGCTCGCGCAGGCCATGGGTCAGATAGTCACGGGCGATGACAAGATCCTTGCCGCGATCATCCTGTCCCCGGACGATGACATGGCTGTGGGGATGGCCGGTATTGAAGTGCTCGACCGCCACCCAGTCGAGCCTGGTTCCCAGATCCTGTTCGGCCTGTTGCATCAGCCGGCGGACCAGTGGCTTGAGGTCCTCATATTCGGCGCCGTCCTCGGGCGCGACGATGAAGCGGAACTGATGGCGATCGCCCTGTCCGCGTTCGAGGAACACCTTGCCGTCGGCAACATCATGATCGGGCCCGTAAAGCGTGCCGCGTTCGCCATCGCGCGTGGTGCCGTCGCGCTGGAGATAGCGCAGATGCGCGCGAGCCGCACCAAGGCCCTTGCCGCCCAGCCGGACGATGCGCGTCTTGACGACCACGCGGCGGCCACGAAAGCCGGCATGGCGATCACGCGCAGAGAGCAACCGGCCGATGCCCGAGCCGCGGCCGATCCGTGCGCCGGTGAAGGCGCTGCGCCTGCCCGAATACGCACCGCCCGCGCGGCTGATGCCGGCGCGCAGGCGATGCGCCAGCGGCCGATCCTGACCGATCCGGCCGAGCCATAGGTCGAACTCATCATTGGCCATGATCCGCATCCAACAAGGCTGGTGATCATGGTGATGAGGGCAGTTCCGGGCCCTGGTTCAAGGGCCTCCATCGCCGGCACCCGGCAAGCCCCCGCAAATGCTGGCTTTGCGCCACTTCACCATCCTTGATGGAGGCAAGGGCCAAAACATGCCTCCCTCGCAAACGCTGTGCAGACCTTGCCTGCCGCCACATGTGGAGGCAGGCCTTTCAATCTTGCCATCCGATTTTCAGCGTCCTGGCATCCCCTCCACTGCCCTTCTCCCCTCTCCGCTTCGCCATTGCAGCCGAAGAAAGAGGAGCGGCGTCAACCGGCGCCGCCCCCCAATATTGATACTTTCACCGCGCCAAGGTGAACGCCACCAGCGCCGAGTCAGGCGTCTCCATTCGTCGGGGATGTTGCATCCAATGGATCTCGCCGTCGCTGTGCACGAGGCAGTTTGCGGTGAACCAGGCACCTGGAACCGCCCGATAATCGCGATGCGATCGAGCGCTAAATCTTCATTGCCACCGCTTTCGAACGTGCCCAGATGGCGCTCATCGATGCGGCTTTGCCAATGGAAATCGGCAGCATCCGCTTCAACGAACTGCGCCGCGATCGCGTCGATTTCTATGCATTCGAACTGCGTTACGAGGCCTGCGACCGGCGTTGGATAGGCGTCGTTGGAAGGAGTTTCCATTGTGCTCAACAGGGGCATGCCATCGTCCAGATCCATGTCCTCTGGATCGAGGGCAGATGTCCGGCGGCCATCATGCTGGGCCTTGCCGAGACGAGCCCCCACTCTCACCGACCTGTGGCATGATCCGCCTGTCAGAGCGGCGACGCTTCGACAACGAGGAGGGGCTGCGGCGCCGACAAGCGCCGCAGCGGAAAAGTCAGCGCGACCAGATGAGCCTGTTCTCGCCCTGCACCAGCGAGGCGTAAATGGGTGCGGGCAATGACGGATCGTCGAGCTTCATCGAGAGATATTCGGCGCCGGTCTGACGTGTGTCCCGGCTCCAGCCTGCGCCGATCTCGAGGCGTCTGCGAAGACGCGATAATCGGGCGCCTTATGATCCGGCCCTTTCGCCGCCATCCGGCTTTCCCTATCCCCGAGCGGGGATCGGTTGAGCGTTGGGCAGAGCACTATGGTCAGAGTTGAAGAGAGAGTTGCCAGGTAGACGATCTTGCTCGCGCAACGATGTCGGGCACTGACGTCAGGAGGATTTCGCCCGAAAGATTGTTGAACAGCGCAACGCGATGCTGATCGCCAAGCAGGTTCGAAGCGATGATCTCATTCTCGGTGAGCGCGAAGAAAAACCCTTCGAAGCCCGGCTTAACGCGCGCCTGATTGGCGGTCTTGATTTCGATGAAGATTATCTTTTCCAAATGCATGGCAATGCTCGACGCATCATCCAGATCGACTTGCGGCGGCAGAACCAGCGCGTCGAACGCCGATGCCTTGATCGGCTTTCCGGCCTCGGCAAGGACCGACAACAATGTCCGGCAGCGCGCGCCCGTCGGCCGCGGGGTCCAGTCGGCCCTCAGAATATGTACGTCGCGCTCCCCTTCGGCACCGCGCTGATTCGCCAGACGATCGAGATGCGCCCTGCGGGCGGTAATAAGCTCAAGCGGCGTCATGCACGAAAACCTTCAGACCCGTTAATGACGCTCAATCGAGCGATTCGCTCGTCCGCGCGGCATAGTCGAGGCCGTCCAATTGCAGCCCAGGGGAGGCCGGATCCCATTCGCATCGACGGGTGACCTTGGCGAGGTCGGGAGCGCTGACCACGAAGCGCTCATCGTAGCGCGCATAGAGCGTATCGAAGTACCCTTCGAGATTGAGCGGGCTGTCAGGTTCCGGATAGCTGTCCAGCAACGCGCCTCTCGAATCTCCGTGCATTTCGACAAGCCCGAACCCGATCGCTTCATAACGGCTTACGTCATTGCGAATGCCCCGCCGCCCAGCGAGTTGGCGAAGCGCATTATGGAAACGGATGATCATTTCGACCGGGGCTCCGCCCGCTGTCATCGCGATGTCGTTGCCGGTGAGCGTTCTGGTGCCTTCAGACGCCTCGCCCAGCTCTTCGACTGCAGTCTCGGCATCCTCCAACGCAGCCTCGACCTGGCGGTTCGCGCGAAGCACGACCAGATAGCCGAGGACGAGCGCAGGATAGGTGATGTGCAGGTTGGTGCACTCACCGATCGTCTCTTCCATGCGATTGGTGAGATTGCGAAATGCTCCCGTGACGCCCTTGCACGAGACAGCCAATACAGGCCCAAGTCCTTCCCTGGTGACCACCACATCGACATTCTTGGTCTTGAGCCCGCCGAGTACTGTCCGCTCGCCGCCGCGCGCTAGCGCGCTATCGAAATGGAGCAGCGGCGGCTTGCCGGATCGGCGCTGCACGCGAAATGGTGGTCGGGGGACGATGTCGTCTGGATCGAAACCGCCTTCGACTACGAGGCGGCAAGCAACATACCAATGGAGCGGTTTTATGTGGGTAGCGCTCTGGGTCTTGCCGGTGAACTCGGCGAAGGCCGACAGCGCCGCTGCCTGGTTCGTCCACTGGCACGTCTTTGAATCGAGATCAGTCGGCATAGTGCCGCCAGCGCTGCAGGCAGCTGACGGCATCGCCCAGCTCGTCGTCCAATGACTGCCCGACTATTCTGCCAGCCGGGAAGAGAATACGGCTCGCCTCACGTGGTTCCAGTTTCAACATTCCGCCCCCCAAAGCATGTCCTTCGATTTCACAGCTCAGCCGCACAAAGGGCGACGACCAGCGTGGCAAGAGCTTCGATGCCAGGTCAGCGTCGCGAACCCGCACGCCATGCACGCTGTTCGTGCAAGAGACTGCAGCCTTGTTGCCGATCAGATTGGCGGTGCGTCCTGACATATAGCTCATGAAATATTCCGGCACCTGAACGTCCGGCACCGCATACCAAGGCGTGCGATTGCGGCATTTATAACCGAGTCGCGCCTCACGCCCGGCACTGCTGTCGAGATAGTGCTTTACCGCGAGCGGAAGATCATGGCTGCGGCACAATCTTAGGAGGAGCATCTTTTCGTCACGCTCTTTCCACATGGCCACAGTTGCAGGAGTGATTGGCCCCGCCGGCATTGCACGACCATTGCGAAGCGTCGGCTGCAAAAGCGCAGACGGTATCTTCCAGCGCTTCGCTTCCGAGGGGCGAAGATGGAAGAAGTCGTTGTCGCCGCTCACATAGCCGATGCCGACCTGGGCGAAATCGCCAAGCCGCCGGCTCTCCGGGCTCGCGACAACATCGGCGTACAGGCTGCGGACCGACGCCGGCAGCAGAAACGGACGCAGCCGGCAATTCCAGACGGCTCGCCATTCGTCGACGTCGATCCGGATATCGGTGCGCGGAGGCTTCGCGGAAGCGACGAAACGATCGAGCACGGTAAATTCGATCGCGTCAGTCTTTCCGCCAAACCCGTCGACGAAGAGAAGCCAGCAATCTTCCGAGAGCGCCGGGAACAGCTTCTCACGCACCGCAACGACTTTGACGGTCGAAAAGGATGCAACGAGATATTCAAGCAGCGGTGCAGCATAAGGCGCATGCCCGATCTCGGCCGGGACGACGAAGGCCATCCGGCCGCCTCGCTTCAACAGTCCGGCAGTTGCCACAAGGAACGGCGCCCAGGACGAAGCCAGGCCCGAGAAGGACGCCCCAACACGTTCGCAAAGGTCGAGAGCACGACGGCGCAAGTCGCCCTTGAATGTCTGATAGCGAATGAAAGGCGGATTCCCGGCAGCCGCTTCGAAACGCTCCGACGTATCGGCAGCCCAGAGGAAGAAATCCCCTTCGTGCACGAGCGCTCCCGGTACGCGCGCGATCGCCTCATGCGCCGAAACCGGGTTCTGCTCGATGCCGACGCTATTCGGGTGATAGCGTAAAAATTCGCCATCGCCGCACGATGGATCCAGCATCCGGTCGCACGATTTGCGGCAGGCCCACGCGACCAGTGCGCCCGCGACATCGGCAGGTGTGAAATAAGCACCCGAACGCTTCTGCGAATATTCCGGAGCGGTCCTCACCATCATTTCCACCTTTATCCAGATCCCCAGTAGCCGCAACCGAGATTGCGTGGAACATATAGAGAACACTCTGATCGTGCAATTGCTGTCACCTAAGCCGTATCCCAAACTTTTGTTTCGGGCTTCGCTAGGGGCAGAGCAGCGAAAGGACGGGCGGCCCAAGCTAGCTCGAGACCTCGCACCAGAACTGCGGCCGCGCTGGAATATGCAATGCTTGATCGTGCGGTGGATGCACCGATGCCGCGGCCCGTTGTCCGGGCCGCAGTCTATTTTCCGCACTGCCGGACCGCATGGGAGGCAGGCGCCGCGCCCATTTATCGCGGCGATGCGGGCTATCGCCCGCAACTCGATGGCGACAGCGACGATGTGGCCTGCGAGCCGTTCAGTTGGCGGTGAAGCTCACCACATAATTACGATAGTTCGGGAGTCCAGCGCAAAGCTCTCGACCGACTTGAGCTAATTCGCCTCTACCGCTTGTTCCAGTTCGGCGATGCGCTCGCTGCAAATGGCGTGCACGATTGCGCCCAATTCCTCGACGCGTCCACCGAGCCATGCCAGTTCGTCGCTCGTGACATTATAATGCTTGGAGTAGCGCGCCTTCACATAGGCGTCTTTGAGCTTCTCGAACATCGCGCGTTCGCGACGCTGCTCGCGCGGCCAAGCATTAATTAGGCGCCGGTCCAGCCTCTCCGCCTGGGTGCGTAAGAAGCCAAGGTTGTGTACGTGCGGCGTATAGAAAGTGCAGACCAGCAGAACGCAATGGTAGAGCGATTCAGCAGCTTGATGCAGGACGAAGCTCGCTTGTTTTAGCGCCCCATCTTCCAAGCCGCCTTTGTACATTTTGTAGAATGCATTGGCCTGAGGCAACCACTCGCCAAGATACTCCTTCGCCATGGCGAGCGCCTGCTCGGGCGTCTTGGGCTTGGGGCTGTGAAGCTCACTGTCGTCACTCTGGTAAAGCGCAATCCCGTCGCGGGCGACATCCATGAAGAAGTAGCGGCCATGCGCCAGTCCGTCATTCACCTCCTGCAGGGTGTGGACGATGAAATTCACCGGCGTCCTGATCGTCTTCGTGATCCCGAACTCGCGGGTCAGCCGCTCCTCGGCCTTCTCCCAGAATTTGACCGGATCGGTGAGCCTTTTGTCGGAGACGATGATCAGCAGGTCGAAATCCGACTGATAGCCCTTGGCGGTGTGCGGTTCGTCGACCCAGCCGCCGCGCGCATAGCTGCCATAGAGAATGACCTTGAGGATCCGCCCCTTCTTCTTCCAGTCCTTGGTGCCCGCGCCGGTCGCATCCTCGAACTCCTCGAACAGGATCGCAAGCACGCGCTCCAGGTCGCGCTGCTTGGCCGCCGGCAGATGGGAAAGATCGCTACGCATCGGTGCTTCCGCTTCTCACGGACATGGGAGTCTTTGGCAAGACAGAGCGCATCCATAATGGCACTGCCATCCCTAATGTTAGGGAGGGCAGCGCCGCCGCGATTTTCAGGGATCGCGCTCGAAAACCCGATCAATATGCGTGAGCGCCAGCGCAAAACCGCGCTCGACTTCCTCGATCGTGATGCCGAGTTCGCTGGCGATCCGGGCATAGTCCATGTCCTGAAACCGGATGCGCTCGAAGATCGCATAAAGGCCCGGCTCCATCGTCTCGATGGCTCGACGCATGCGCTCGATCCGATCGCTCTCGACGAGCGAATGCTTGTCCCGCGCGGTCATGACACGCGCTCCGGCTCGTTTCCGGGTGCGAAGGCGAGCAGATAATCCGCCGCCTTGCTGGCGAGGCTGGCCGCGCGAAAGATATGACGCTCGTCCTCGCGCAGGACATCGAGCCAAACGCCGATATAGTCGGCATGCCGCACGGTCGGCGTGATCGAGAGTGCGGCACAGGCAAAGGCGCTCGCCATCTCGGCCACCAGTTCCTCGCGCGCATAGGCAGGCGTGCCGAAGCCCCCTGACAGGTCACGGTCGAGCCGATTGCGATGTCCGGTCCAGTGGCCCAGTTCGTGAAGCGCGGTGCGATGCCAGTTGATCGGCTCGGCAAAGGCCTGCTGCGGCGGCACCTGTACGAAATCGACAGCCGGGGCGTAGAAGGCCTCGTTGCCGCCGATGCGGAAGTCCGCGCCGCTCTCATCGATCAGCGCCTGCACCTGGGGCAGGATCTCGCATTCTGGCAGCGGATCCGCCTCTCCGATCAGTGCTTCGGGCAGGCCTTCGCACTGGTCGACATTGAAGACGGTGAAGCGCTTGAGGAAGGCGACCTGCCGCGCTTCGCGATCCTCATCGCGGGCGCGTTCCTGTTCGGTCTTCGGCGTGAACCGGTCGGCATAGCAGACGGTCGTTCCCTTCTCGCCGCGCCGGACATTGCCGCCCACTGCCTGGGCTTGGGCGTAGGTGAGCCAATGCTGCGACGCGTGACCGCCCTCCATCACCGCATGCCACAGGATCAGGATGTTGATCCCCGAATAGCGTCTGCCCGATACCGCGTTGGCGGGCATGCCGCATGTGCAGGCCGCATCGTCCCATGGCTTCACCCAAGGCAGCCGCCCCGCTTCCAGTTCCGCGATCACGCGCGCGGTCACTTCGGCATAGATGCTCTGACGATTGTTGCGCTCTCTCTCCATGGCCCTTCACTCCTCAAACCAGCGCAACCGGCGCCGGAATGGCGGGTGGGCGGCAGGAGCGGACCGACAGGCCCGTCGAGGAAGGCGGGCCGCACCGGAACGGCCGCAATGCAATGGAGGACCCCGGTGAAGCCGGGG
>Ga0209902_100963_pt1 | contig 19278 bp, 23 predicted proteins | sample FECB27metaG_FD_188304 | JGI IMG/M metagenome (GOLD analysis project Ga0209902, IMG submission 188304) | Cyanobacterial communities from the Joint Genome Institute, California, USA - FECB-27 (SPAdes) (version 2) | ecosystem: Environmental > Aquatic > Thermal springs > Hot (42-90C) > Microbial mats...
TCAGGGCCAGCAGCCATGCGGTGCTGCGCGAACAGGCCGAACACATGGATGCACCCGACCGGTGCTCATCGCCGCAAAAATGCTCTTGCACCGCAGGGGTCGTCCACACATGCTCCCCTTTGCTCCTCCACTCATAAGTAGAGTCCGGGGTTGCCAGGGTGCCCTGGCGGGTGGGGTTGTGCAACCCGCCTGGCAGCGTCGGCGGGCGTTAGCCCGCTGACGATTCCCGCCGTGACGGTCTGCCCCACCTCGAACGGGTTGCCGATGGCGACCACATAGTCACCGACCTGCGTCTTGTCCGAGTCACCCAACGGAAGCTGTTTCAGCCTGCGAGCTGGAATGCGCAGCACGGCGATGTCGGACCGCGGATCGCTGCCGAGGAACTCGGCTTCGACCTGCCGATCACCAATGCCAACGGCAATGGCGCGGGCATTCTCGACGACATGGTGGTTGGTGACAACCAGACCGCGCGCGGCATCGACCACGAACCCGGAGCCCGCCGAGATCCGCGGCGCCAGTGCCTCGTCGGGCACGCCGAGGAAGAAGCGATAATAAGGATCGCGCAGCAGCGGGTTCTGCGCATAGGGCGACGCCTGCAGCACCGCGATGTTTACCACAGCGGGCGCAACACGCTCGACAAGCGGTGCGACCGTCAGCCGATTAAGCGGGACGGCGTCGACGGAAACCTGTGCGCTTTCCGCCCCAATCACCATGTCACGGTCGGAGTTGAGCCAAGCCACCCCCACGCCGCCGGCCACACCCGAGGCCAGGCCGATCGCTGCCAGCAAGGCCAGCCAGCCGCGCGGCGGACAGAAGCCCGGTCCATGTGGGCTCACGGGCGACCATCCTCCCACTCGAGCGGGTCTGCGACCGCTGCGTCGGCGGTTTCGATGATCTCGCACAGTCGCGACACGATTGGGGACATCGGATGCGGTAGCGCCGGAAAGTCCAGCGGATCGCCGCGTGCCCGGGCGACCGCCTCGATCAGATCCGCCCGATCACCGCCGACCTCCAATATCTCGACGATAAAGTGATCCTCCAGCGAACCGGCGATTGCGATCACGTCTTCGCGCGTCATGCCGTCTCTCCTTTCGTTTCCTCCGGCCGCTGGCGCAGCCGCAGCCCGAAGCCGATCAGGACCACACCGGCGATGACAGCATAGATCGCGATCGCCCATGCGACCGACAGGATCGTGGCGGGCGGATTCATATAAAGCGCCACCGGCACCGCAATCCCGAGCAATAGGGAGAGCACGCCCGAAAGCGCGAGCAGCCACTCGCCCTCGATCTCCTTGCGCAGGCGGATCGCGGCGGCGATCTCCAGCACTCCGGTGAGGATGGCCCAGGCGCTCAGCACCGACAGTGTCGCCAGAGCATAGCTGGCTGTCGCCACAAAGGGCATCAGCACGAACAAGACCGCGACCGCGAGGCCGATGATGCCGCGCAGGATCAGCGTCCACCAGCGCTCTTCCTTTCGGGTGGCGCCGCGCACGCCAGCGATCGTCGAGAGTAGGCCATCGGCGCCGGCATAGGCGGCGAACACCATGGTGAAGGCGAACAGGGCGCTTACCGGAAACAGGAACGCGACCACGCCCAAGGTCAACGCGAGGACGCCGCGAACGACAAACCATCCCCAGTTGTGGTTGAGCAGCGGAACGCCGGTGCGGGCGTCGCTGCCCGCACCGGCATGGGGAACCGTGGCCGATATGCTCGTCATAGCTTGGCCTCCTTCGTCACTCCTCACGCTGCCCGAACAGGCTCAGCAGCAGCTGGAACAGGTTGATAAGATTGAGATAGAGCGACAGCGCGCCCATCACGGCCAACTTGTCCGCCCGCTCGGTTCCAGCATAGGCCAGATACTCGCTCTTCAGGCGCTGGGTGTCCCAAGCGGTGAGCCCCGTAAACACCAGCACGCCGGCGATCGAGAAGACTAGCTGGAGCATCGAGGACCCGATGAACAGGTTGACGAGGCTGGCGATGACCACGCCGATCAACCCGACCATCAGGAAGGTGGACCAGCGCGACAGGTCGACGTTGGTCGTATAGCCCCACAGGCTCATGCCCGCGAACACCGCCGCTGCGCTGAAGAAGGCGAGCGCGATGCTGGTGCCGGTGAAGACGAGGAAGATGCTCGCCATCGACACGCCCATCACAGCTGCGAAGGCATAGAAAGCGGTTCGCGCTTGCGTGGTCGTCATCCGCTCGACGCGGAACGAGAAGAACAGCACGAACGCCAAAGGTGCGAAGATGGCCACCCACTTCAGCGGCGTACCGAAGATCGGCTGGTAAAGCGCGGGCGTGCTCGCGACCAGCAGCGCGACGAGCGCCGTGATACCGAGGCCCAGCGCCATGTTGCGATAGACGCCGAGCATGTGTCGGCGAAGGCCTTCATCATAGATGGCTGCGCCGCCGGCGCGCGCCGGCGAAGGGGGCGGATAGGTGATAGGGTCAAAATGTCTGTTCATGCCTCACTCCATTGATCTTCAAGTCAATGAGGCACTCGGCCGGCTTCACGTTGAAGCTGCGCGATCCTGCACCGAGCGCACTCGATGCGGTCCGACATCGCGGAGGCTTTGCAGCCGCCGCCAGAGGGGCCCGGTCCGCAGGCAAGATCTTGTAACCGCTTCTGTAAATTCAAGAGCACGCGCGGGCAAAAAGTGTGTGCGCAAAAACCTCTTGAAAGCCCTCGATGCCTACCTAGATTTTTGTTGCCGGACGCCGTTCGGATCCGGTTGGACATAGAGAGCGTCGGCTCTCCGTTTACCGGCGCCTCTCATGCCCAGATCGCTTCATAGGAGGATTTGGAAATGAGAACTAACTTTGATTTCGCGCCCTATCGGCGCTCGACCGTAGGCTTCGATCGCCTGTTCAACCTGCTCGAAGCAGGCGCGCGTGAAGACGATGGCTATCCGCCCTTCGACATCCTGAAGGATGGCGAGGACAGCTATCGCATCACGCTGGCAGTCGCCGGCTTCCGCCCCGAAGACATCGAGGTGGTGGCGCAGCAGAACCAGCTCACCGTCACCGGCAAACGCGCCGAGGATAACGGCAAGGGCGACTATCTGCATCGCGGTATCGCCGCGCGCGCCTTCGAGCGGCGCTTCCAGCTCGCTGACTTCGTGGAAGCCGGCAATGCCAGCTTTGAGAACGGCCTGCTGAGCATCGCGCTCAAGCGTGTCGTCCCCGAGGCGATGAAGCCGCGCCGGATCGAGATCGGCGGCAGCAATGCTGCCCAGGATCAGATCGAGGCGCCCAAGGACAAGGTCCGCGAAGCGGCTTGATCCTTAGTTTAACTGGTTTGCCGGCGCCGCACTCTGCGGGCCGGCAGGCCTTTACCCTTCCAGCCAGAAAAGGAGATGACCATCATGGCTTTTCGTGATCTCATTCCCTGGAGCCGGCAGGAAAACCGGCTCCCTGTCCCGGTCAGTGCCGAGCGCGGCCGCGACAATGATACCCACCCGCTGCTCTCGCTCCATCGCGAGGTGAACCGACTGTTCGACGACGTCTTCCGCGGCTTCGGCGTGCCCGCCTTCGCCGGCCTCGACCGCGCTGCCGGTTGGCCCCATGTGGAGCTCGGCGAGACCGACAAGGAGATCCGCGTCACGGCGGAACTGCCGGGTCTCGACGAGAAGGACGTGGAGATTACCGTCGAAGACGGTGCGCTAACGCTTCGCGGCGAGAAGCGGTCCGAGGTCGAAGACAAGGATCGTGGCTATAGCGAGCGCAGCTACGGCCGCTTTGAACGGCGTATCGGACTGCCCAAGGGGGTCGACCGTGACCAGGCGAACGCGACGTTCAGGAACGGCGTGTTGACGGTCACCCTGCCCAAGACGGAGGCGGCGAACGAAAATGTCCGCCGCATCCCGGTCAATGGCAAGGCGGCGTGACGGTCTGGCCCGGAACCTCGGTTCCGGGCCATTCGCCAACGACAATCACACAGGGCCTGACCCGTCCAGCGCGCTGCCACGCGAGGCCTGTGCCATGATAGAGCCGGTGCTGCCGGCCACTAATCAAGGCGGACGAGGCCGGCGCGAACAGTGGAAGGTTCGCTTCGCGCCTCGCTGGCGGCCAGTGGCGGATCCACTAACCGGATGGACCGGCGGCGGCGATCCGCTCGAGACGATAGAGCTGCGCTTTCCCAACTTGGAGGCGGCGGCGAACTATTGCCAGCGGCAAGGATTGCGTTTCTCAGTCCATGGAGAGGCGCGTCGCCAGCGCCCGCTTCACGCTTACCTGCCAGCGGCGCCCGCTCCAGTGCTGTGCTGCTCGCCGACAGGTCCGCATGCGCGTTGCTGCGGTGCCTATCCGATCGCTGCGGCAGAGCGTGATTGTCATCCAAGGTTCAGCGTGGCCGGTTAGATCTCTCACCCACCAAACCAGCAACGAAAGGACGAATGATGCGAAAATTGCTTCGTACAGCCGTCTTGGCCGGCGCGGCGGCAATCGCCACCGCGGGGACGGCTATCGCGGCCGCAAACCACAACCGGGTCATGACTATCGACTTGCCCGACGGCTCGCTTGCCCGGATCGAGTACCAGGGCGATGTGGCGCCCAAGGTCACCGTTGAGCGGGCGATGAGGTTCGCGCCGGTGCGATTTGCCGATCCGGCGATAACCGCGCCGTTCGCGCTGTTCGACCGGATCGCCGCCGACATGGATCGGCAGATGGATGCAATGTTCCGCCAGGCGCGGATGCTCGAAGCGGCGGCGGCCAGAGGCGCAACGCCGGACCGGGCCGCCTTCGGCACCCTGCCGGCAGGAACTGTGAGCTATCGCTTCGTCTCTACCAGCACCGGAAACGGTACTTGCAGCCGCAGCATCCAGGTAACGTCGCTCGGCGCGGACCAGCAGCCAAAGGTCGTTTCGAGTAGTTCCGGTGACTGCGGCGCACCGTCACGCGGGCCGGTTCAAGCCGTTGCCGATCATGGCAAGCTGGCATCACCAGCGAAGACCATTTGAGCGATGGCCCGGGAGAAGCAATTTCTCCCGGGCCTTTCACGATTCACCCGCGCTGCCGATGGGATGCCCGATCCAGCGCGGCGAGGACCCGGTCGATCACGCCGGCGCTGCTCGCCGCCTTGGGAAGCTCGCGGCGCGCGAAGTGCTGCAGCCGGTCGACGTCGCGCTGCGGCAGGCGGAGCTCGATCGGCATGGCTCCGAGACGATCGGGCGCGATCCGCTGCGCGGCCTTGCCTGAGCGCAGAAAATGATCGAGCAGCCGCTTGCGATCGGCAAAGCTCCAGCCCAGCGCCTCCAGTTCCTCGGGCGGCACCGACAGGAGCGCGAGCGCGAACTCCATGATGTCGTCGAATGGCAAGGCAATGCGGACGCGGCGGCCGCCGCGTTCGCGCCACTTTCGCAGCGGCCCCCTCGTCATTGCATCCTGATCACGCCATCGACGGCGCGCCACTCGGTCGGACGAACAAGCTGGTCGTGCGCGATTTGCACCGAGTGGAGCGCCGCCTCGATCTCGCGCCGCCAATGATCGAGGAAGTCGAACAGCACCGGGAAATCGGGCGCAAGATCATACTCCTGCCAAACGTACAGCTGCAGTAGTGAAGGGGCGTCCGGCCGGTAGTAGTGCACTTCGGCGGTGGTTAGCCCATATCCCTGCAGCTGAGCGAGGAAAGCGCGATCCCTCATTGAAGCCGACTACCCGAATCCCTGCCTTCGTCGAGCGAGCGCATGGCGGCGAGCACCTCATCGATCGGTACGGCGCGTTTTGCGCCCGGGGGTTTGCGAAGCGCCGGCTTGTCTCGCACGGCAGATCGATCCGATGCCCAGGATGCGAGGATGGCACGCTTCACTTCGGGTTCCAAATCCGGATGCCGCGCAACATCAAAGGGGTGAAGAAAACGTGCGTAGGGCTGCGACATGGCCAAAACTCCTTTCCTTGTGTCGCTCCTTTCGTTGATGCGGGACAGACCCGCACCGGAGAATTTTGGTTCCGTTCCGAGTCTCGTCAAGAGGCAAGTTGGACCCGATTGGCACTCCAACGCCAAGAGTGCCAAAAAATTTCATTCCGCCTCTTGAACGGAAAAATCGGTTTTCCTAGCTCAGCGAAACCTGTCGTTCGGATGAACGGCAGGGTTGTCACATCATGTTTTGCATCTGGAGGTTTTGCCATGCATTTCCGCCCCTTGCACGACCGTGTGGTCGTCCGTCGCATCGACGCCGAGGAGAAGACCTCGGGCGGCATCATCATCCCTGACACCGCCAAGGAAAAACCGCAGGAAGGCGAGGTTGTCGCCGTCGGGCCGGGCGCCCGCGACGACAACGGCACTCTCGTCGAACTGTCGGTGAAGGCCGGTGATCGGATCCTGTTCGGCAAATGGTCGGGCACCGAGGTCAAGATCGATGGCGAGGATCTGCTCATCATGAAGGAGAGCGATATCCTTGGCGTGATCGACAACGTCGTGCCGCTCAAGCAGGCGGCCTGATCGACCGCCCTCATCCCTCGAACATTCAGGAAGGACATAGAAAGGAGTAGCAGCGATGGCTGCAAAGGAAGTCAAATTTGCATCGGACGCGCGTGACCGCATGCTGCGCGGCGTCGATACGCTCGCGAACGCGGTCAAGGTGACGCTTGGCCCCAAGGGCCGCAACGTCGTCATCGAGAAGAGCTTCGGCGCCCCCCGCATCACCAAGGACGGCGTCACCGTCGCCAAGGAAATCGAACTTGCCGACAAGTTCGAGAATATGGGCGCGCAGATGCTGCGCGAGGTCGCAAGCAAGCAGAACGACAAGGCCGGCGACGGCACCACCACAGCGACCGTGCTCGCCCAGGCGATCGTGCGCGAAGGCTCGAAGGCCGTCGCTGCGGGCATGAACCCGATGGACATCAAGCGCGGCATCGATCTGGCGGTGACCACCGTCGTCGCCGACCTCGAAGCCCATGCCAGGAAGGTGAGCGCCAATAGCGAGATCGCGCAGGTCGCGACAATCTCGGCCAATGGCGACGAGGAAGTGGGCCGAATCCTTGCCGAGGCAATGGAGAAGGTCGGCAATGAGGGCGTGATCACGGTCGAGGAGGCCAAGAGCCTCGCGACCGAGCTCGAGACCGTCGAGGGTATGCAGTTCGACCGCGGCTACCTCTCGCCGTACTTCATCACCAATGCCGAGAAGCTCAAGGTGGAACTGGATGATCCGTACATCCTGATCCACGAGAAGAAGCTGTCGAACCTGCAGGCCCTTGTGCCGCTGCTCGAGAAGGTCGTCCAATCGGGCCGCCCGCTGCTGATCATCGCCGAGGATGTGGAGGGCGAGGCCCTGGCGACCTTGGTCGTCAACAAGCTGCGCGGCGGCCTCAAGATCGCGGCGGTCAAGGCGCCGGGCTTCGGCGATCGCCGCAAGGCGATGCTCGAGGATATCGCCGTCCTCACCGGTGGCAATGTCGTCAGTGAGGAGCTCGGCACCAAGCTCGAGAACGTGACGATCGGCATGCTCGGCCGCGCCAAGAAAGTCACGATCGACAAGGACAACACCACGATCATCGACGGCGTCGGTACCAAGGCCGACATCGACGGCCGCGTCGCGCAGATCCGCCAGCAGATCGAGACGACCACCAGCGATTATGACCGCGAGAAGCTGCAGGAACGGCTCGCCAAGCTTGCCGGCGGTGTCGCGGTGATCCGCGTCGGCGGTGCGACCGAAGTCGAGGTCAAGGAGAAGAAAGACCGGGTCGACGATGCGCTGCATGCCACCCGCGCCGCGGTCGAAGAGGGCATCCTGCCCGGCGGCGGCGTACCGCTGCTACGGGCGCTCAAGGCGCTGGATGGCCTCAAGGCCGCCAACGACGACCAGCAGTCGGGCATCGACATCGTCCGCCGCGCGCTCCGCGCCCCGGCTCGCCAGATCGCCGAGAATGCTGGCGAGGACGGCGCCTGGATCGTCGGCAAGCTGCTCGAGAGCGACGACTACAACTGGGGCTTCAACGCAGCGTCCGGCGAGTACCAGGATCTCGTCCAGGCCGGTGTGATCGACCCGGCCAAGGTCGTGCGTACCGCGCTGCAGGACGCGGCCTCTGTCGCCTCGCTCCTCATCACTACCGAGGCCCTCGTCGCCGAAGTGCCGAAAGAGGAAAAGGCCGCGCCGATGCCGGCGATGGACTACTGACGTGAGACGGGGAGCCCGATACTCGGGCTCCCCGGAGCTTAAGAGCTTAAGAGCGACAAGTCCCTTTCTATTATTCTTCGATGCCGGTCAGGCAACTGCTAGATGTCGGCTCCTGGCAACAGCTGTCGGTCGACTTATTGCTGTGGGACGGCGGCTCTGTCCCAAACCCCGCTGTTGTACTAGGTGTTTGATCCCACGGTTTGATGGTGCGATCCTTTCGTTGGAATGGAAGGAAGCATTATGGGGCAAGTACGTCACGGGAGCGCCACGACCACGCACGCCGTCCGAGCAGCAATACAGCGATCGCAAGCTTCGCTCGCGACGCTGAGCCGGGAACTGGAGATCAACCCCAAGACTGTGGCGAAGTGGCGCAAGCGGGCAACGGTCGAGGATTTGAAGACCGGGCCGAAGGCCCCTCATTCCACTACTTTGTCCGAAGCCGAGGAGGCGATGGTTGTCGCGTTCCGACGACACACACTGCTGCCGCTGGACGACTGCCTCTACGCCTTGCAGCCGACGATACCGCATCTAACGCGGTCGACCTTACACCGTTGCCTCCAGCGGCATGGCATCTCTCGTCTGCCAGACATCGAAGGTGACAAGCCCAAGCGTCAACGCTTCAAACGCTATCCGATCGGCTTCTTCCACATGGACATCGCCGAGGTGCAGACTGCCGAAGGCAAGCTCTACCTGTTCGTCGGCATCGACCGCACCAGCAAGTTCGCTGTCACCCAACTCGTCGACAAAGCTGATCGACGAACGGCGTGGGAGTTTCTCGAGCACCTGTTGGAAACCGTTCCCTATCGTATTCACACCATCCTGACGGATAATGGCATCCAGTTCGCTGACCAACCGCGTAACCGCAACACAGCGTTCTCGCGTCAGATGCGCTTCGACATGATCTGCGAAACCAACGACATCGAGCATCGGCTCACCAAGCCAAATCATCCTTGGACCAACGGCCAGGTCGAGCGGATGAATCGCACCATCAAGGAGGCGACCGTCAAACGCTTCCATTACGAAAGCCACGAGCAGTTACGCACGCACCTCGCAGACTTCATGGCCGCCTATAACTTCGCGCGGCGGCTCAAGACGCTCAGCGGCCTCACACCATATGAATACATCGTAAAAATCTGGACTTCAGAGCCAGACCGATTCATCGTCAATCCGATCCACCAGATGCCGGGACTGAACAACTAGCCCTGCCGATGAAGATAAACGAACGGCGGCACTCGGGATGGCTGGATGACGAGCTCAATGGCCGAAATTGGGGCGCATTCCAGACCAGCAACTCACACCTTGGCAACATTGCTTCATGGCGTTCGATGCCCGGACAACCTCGCAAGGCTTGCAGCTTTAATATGAACCCGGGCATTGGGGCATGCATGCAGCAAACTGCTTTCAAAGACCTCCGCGAGGTGATCGCGAAAATGCCTCAGTGGCTCCGAAACGATTTGTCATCTTTGGATCCGGGATTGCGCGAGCGCGCGGAAGATGCGCTGCACGCGATGCTGGTTGCGGCTCTGGATGCCACGGAGACGCGCAGCTCATGAATACCCTCATGACGACGCCAAGCCGCTTTCTCGAAGCCCCCGCCGAACACGCCGCCGTGCTTGCGATCGGCTCGGACGCTCCGCGCTAGGCCCTGTCGGCCAGATACCTCTGCGCCTGCACCTGCCATTCGGCCGGCACGCCATCGGTCGCGGTCAGTATCGCCGCATCAAGCCCGGCTTTCGTCGTGCCAGCCAGGATCCCCTCGATCACAGCAGGCGACAGAAACGCCAGCTTCACGACCCGCGTCACCCATGAAGGCGTCACGCCTTCCCGAGCTGCGAGCTTCTCGATGGTCATGTCACCCGCAAGCAGGATGCCCCACCATGTCCGCGCCTGCGCGATAAGCCGCAGCAGCTTCTCATTGGCTGGGGCGGCTGAGGCTGCGCGGCCATTGTCCTGTACAAGTTGCACGACGCGCCCGGTACGGGTCAGGCGGACCGATGTGGTGAGAATGATCGCAGGGGTACCCTGCGCGGATTCAATTCCCAGCCGCTGAGCGACCGTGGCGGGCTCGAGTTCGATCTCGACCCGGTTCGGCAGCACGCGCACCTGCGTCAGCGTGTCGGTCAATTCGCCCCGCTGCCGCCCTGTGAGTGTCTGTGTCGCCTGCGCGCATGCCTCCTGAATGGCACCAACCCGATGCGGAGACATATCGACGCGCAGCCGGGCGACCAGCCCGAGCGGATCGGCGAACAGGGCCTTGAGCTCGCCGATCACCAGCGCCTCGATCTCGCGTGCCGGGATGCGCAGGCCATGGTTGCTGTTGGCGCCGGCGCCATGCTGGAGCGCCCGGCTCACATAATAGCGATAGCTGATCCCCTTCTTGCGGGCATGGGTGGCAACCAGCTGGTCCCCGGCTTCGTCGACGATCCTGCCCGCCAATATGCTCGGGCTTGCCTGCCACACCGTGCGGACGCCGCGGACATTGTCGGCCAGCTTCGCCTGGACATGATCCCATTGGTCACGCTCGATCAGCGGCGGGTGCTGCCCGACATGGATTTTGCCCCGGTGCCTGATCTCGCCAATATAGATGGGATTGGAGAGGATCGCGTAGATCTGCCCGCGGGTGAACCTGCAGCCACCGAATGTCTCGCCGGATTTTCTGGCCCGCACCGGGGAGAGGATGCCTTCGCGGTCAAGGGCGTCGGCCACCAGCCGGACATTGCCGGTATCGAGATAGCGCCGATAGATATCGCGCACGAGCGCGGCATGCTCGTCGACAATGGCGAGCGTTCGTCCATCGGGCTCATAGCCCAGTGGCGGGGTGCCGCCCATCCACATGCCCCTCGCCTTGGAGGCCGCGATCTTGTCGCGGATCCGCTCGGCGGTCACCTCGCGTTCGAACTGGGCGAAGGAGAGCAGCATGTTGAGGGTGAGCCTCCCCATGCTGGTGGTGGTGTTGAACGACTGGGTGACCGACACGAAGCTGGTGCCTGCCTTATCGAACGCCTCGACCAGCTTCGAGAAGTCGAGCAGCGAGCGGGTGAGCCTATCGACCTTGTAGACGACGACGATGTCGATCCGGCCTGCCGCGATATCCGCCAGCAGCCGTTTGAGGCCGGGGCGATCGAGCGTGCCGCCCGATATGCCGCCATCGTCGTAGATATCGTCGATCAGCGACCAGCCTTCGCTGGCCTGGCTCATCACATAGGCGGCACAGGCCTCGCGCTGGGCATGGAGCGAGTTGAAGTCCTGCTCCAGGCCCTCCTCGCTCGATTTGCGGGTATAGATGGCGCAGCGCTGTTTCATGCTGCGTCCTTCTTCTGCTTGAGACCGAAGAACGCCGGTCCCGACCAGCGGGTGCCGGTGATCTCGCGGGCGACTTCGCTCAAGGAGCGCCAATGCTTCTCGTTCCACAGCACAGCGCCATCCTCGGCGATGGTGACGACATGCAGCTTTCCCTGCCACTCACGGACCAGCCGCATGCCCGGCTGGGCATCGGTGGTGCGCGTCTTCGCAAACGCGATCTGCTCCAGTCGCTGGCTGGCCCTGCGTGACAGGCCACCATGGACCTTCTCCTGCAGCGTATAGGCGATCGCCAGCCGCAGGATTGCCGCGCTGACCCGCGGGACCGGTCCGTCCGAGACCTCGGTCCAGCGGACACGCAGCTGCGCCAGCGACACTGTCGCCAGCGCAGCCAGTTGCTCGTCGAGCAAGGCCCGCATCAGCCGGCCTCGGCGATGCGGTAGCGGCGGGTGCCATCGACCTTGTCGCTCACCACATCCATGCCGGCCTTGCGCAGGCCGGTCATGGCGGCGCGCGTGGTGTGCGGCAGCCAGCCGGTGGCGGTGACCAGTTCGTCGAGGCTCGCGCCACCCTCGCGCTTGAGCAGGTCGATCAGCATGCTGCGCTTGGTCACGCGCGGCGCGGGTTCGGGCGCGGGTTTCGCGACATTGCCCGGCCCCTCCACCTTGCCACCCTCGTCCTGGTTCGGCTCTTCCTGTTCCTCGGCGTTGATCGCCGCGCGGCCCGCATCGGTGATGACCGCGCCGATCAGTGTGTCGCCATCCTGACGCCAGGCGGCCGCCTTTTTCGCGTCGGGCTGTTCGGCTGTCAGCCCCTTCCTGATGAGCTGCTCGACAGCCTTCCTCGCGCGCGCGGCCTGATCGCCGACACTCTCGGGCAGCGGCATCAGGCTGCCGTCCTGGCGTTGGGCGGCAGTGGCGAGCAGCACCAGCTGCATGTCGTTCAGTCGGATCTTCGTCATGTGGGTATCTCCGGTGTCCGGAGCGGCGCCATGCCGCTCCCACCACCCACAGCCCTGCCGATCGCCATCGGTCAGGGCAGGCAGCCCTCCCGGCCGCCGTTCAATGCAGCCACCAATGCTCGGTTTTCAGACGAAGTCGAATGGATTTCTGATAAAAAGTGACCACTGGCATGGACTCAGACGCCCCCACTGAAGGGGCATGGACGCCTGACCGCGATCACAACCAATGGATCGTAATCCGATGGAAGGACCATGGGTCAACTCAAAATATCGGGAGCAGGAAATCGAACGATAAGTGAATAACGGAAACGCAAACCAACATTTGCCCTACGCAAATTAAATTGGGGCTGCGCACTTAGGAACTGCTCCGCCAAGGCCAACCTGCCATGCTGCCAAGCAAGGCGCACGCGATCGCAAAGAGGACCGCGGACAGGGTGGTTGCTCCGAGTGTCGAATAAAGAAGCCCGGCAACGGCAGCGACTGTCATGCTCACGAGACTGGCGCGCAGCACCAGCCTTCCCAAATGCCCTCCGCTCATTCCTCTCCTGCGCATGCCTCGCCGTCCGCATAGGGAATGACTGAATGGTGCGCCCTGACCGCCGGGATCGCAAACGGTTCCGAGCGTGGACAGCAGTCAGATGAGGGTTTATACCTAATATCTGGGGGCAAATCCACATATTATGCCCGTGGAGACCTGATAGATGATCACAGCCTCGCAGATGCGGGCCGCCCGCGCGCTTGCAGGCATTGACCAAGCGAAGCTCGCCGAACTTTCGGGCGTGTCGCTGGCGACCATCCAGCGCATGGAAGCGAGCGAGGGCAATGTCAGGGGCATTGTCGATACGCTCACCAAGGTCGTCGAAGCGATCAATCGCGCCGGCGTCGATCTGATCGGCGAAGATGAGCGCGGGGGTCGCGGAGTCAGACTTCGGTCGGGCGCGCAGCGCAAAGAATAATTGTGCCGCGCTGGGGGCAAACCCGCAGGCCTCTTGGGTCGACCAAGCTTCCGGTTCCAATGGGAAGGTGACTATGAATAACATAGCCAGTCGCGCGCTCGCGTCCGAACGTCCGAGCTTTGCCGAACTCTATGCGCCGAAACTCCTGACCGTCCTGCGCGAGGGCTATGGCGCGTCCCAGTTGCGTAGCGATCTGATTGCGGGGCTGACCGTCGCCATCGTTGCGCTGCCCTTGTCGATGGCGATCGCGATCGCTTCGGGTGTCTCGCCCGATCGCGGTCTGTTCACCGCGATCGTCGGCGGCTTCCTGGTCTCGGCGCTAGGGGGTAGCCGCTTCCAAGTCGGTGGTCCCGCGGGCGCCTTCATCGTGCTGGTCGCCGCGACGGTCTCCGCGCATGGGCTCGACGGGCTGATGCTGGCTACGCTGATATCGGGCCTGATGCTGCTCGGCGTCGGCTATCTGCGGCTCGGCACTTATATCAAGTTCATTCCCTATCCGGTCACCGTCGGCTTCACCGCCGGGATCGCGGTCATCATCTTCGCCAGCCAGCTTCACGAACTGTTCGGCCTGACGCTTGCTGGCAAGGAACCGGCCGAATTGCCGCCCAAGCTGATCGCGCTCGGGCAGGTCGCGAACACGCTCAATCCGGCAGCGCTCGGCATCGCGCTTTCCACCATCGCCATCATCGTAGCGCTCAGATACTGGCGGCCGCACTGGCCGGGCATGCTCCTGGCCGTGGTCGCGGCCGCCGCCGGCGCGGCCATCCTGCCTCTGCCGGTCGAGACGATCGGCACGCGCTTCGGTGGGATTCCCCGCACATTGCCGATGCCCGCCCTCCCCCCTTTCTCATTCGACAAGGTGATCGCGGTACTACCCGCGGCGATATCCTTCACCCTGCTTGGCGCCATCGAATCCCTGCTGTCCGCAGTGGTCGCCGACGGCATGACCGGCCGGCGGCATCGCTCCAATTGCGAACTGGTCGCGCAGGGCTTCGCCAATATCGGCTCCGCCTTTTTCGGGGGCTTCTGCGTCACCGGCACGATCGCGCGAACAGCGACCAACGTGCGGGCCGGAGCGCATGGGCCGGTGGCCGGAATGGCGCATGCCATGTTCCTGCTGCTGTTCCTGCTGATCGCCGCGCCGCTCGCCAGCTATATCCCGCTCGCGGCACTTGCCGGCATATTGGCGGTCGTTGCCTGGAACATGGTGGAGAAGGATGCATTCGGCGCCCTTATCCGCTCATCGCGCGGCGATGCCGTCGTGCTAATGGTAACCTTCGCGCTCGTGATCTTCCGCGATCTCACAACCGGCATCGTCGTCGGCTTTTCGCTTGGCGCGCTACTCTTCATCCATCGCATGGGACAGAGCGTCGAGGTCGAGGCTCATATCCCGCCGGTGGCCGAAGACCGGCCCGATGACATGGACGAGCGCGCCTATCTGGGCGAGGATGCCAGCGACCCCGACATCGTGGTCTACCGTCTCAGCGGCGCCTTTTTCTTCGGCGCGGCGGCAACCGTCGGTCCCGTGCTCGATCGTATCGCCGATCGTCGGCAGAGCTTCATCCTGGATTTCGCAGCGGTTCCCTTTCTCGATTCCACCGCAGCCAACATCATCGAACGGACGGCGCACAAGGCGGGGAAAGCGGGCATTCGCCTGTTCATCACCGGCGCGTCCCGCCCGGTGCGGCGCATGCTGCTGACGCATGGCATCCGGCCACCGCACGTCCGCTACGCGCCCTCGATCGATACCGCGCGCAAATGGCTCCGCAAGCGACGCGATGGCTGAAGCCGAACGAGTTGAACCACATTTCGAACAGGGATTGATCGATCACGAGCGATGACGACTATGTGCATGACGAGCTTGACCTTCTTGTCCTTGGTCAGACAGCGCGCGCAGTAGAGCCGGCGTCCGATTTCCTGGATGCGATTGTCCCAGTAACGCCACTCGAACAGCCACCAGAGCGCGTGCGGGTCGAAAACGTGAAAGTGCCCACACGCCTTGTAACCTTTATCGTATATTGAAGGCGCGCCGCTTCCGAGAGGTAGGGCGGTGGTAAGGCTCGAGTGCTGACCAATGCCGCTCATGTTTGAGTGCGATCGAAATACTCCCCGCCGCCATGAACTTGTCTAACATTTCTCGATATTTATGCCCATTCCCCACCAATCGCGGCGCCCGCTTTCCAGCGATACTCTTGAATTCTTCAGCCATCTGTGCCAAGGTTAACCATCGCTGTGGGGGCGAAACTATGCTGCAACTAAGCATTACGACTTGGATCGTATTGGGGTGCTCGACGCTTTGTGTCGGGTGGTTGATCATTTTGTTTGTGCGCGCGCCGTCCGGAAGTGAGGACGAGCAAGGCTGGCGCCGTGATCAGACTGGCCGGTCAAATGAACCCGGGGCATCTGAGGCCCTATCAACCACTGGCATCCAACCTCCGGACGACAATCTGGCGCCTGGATATGCAGGCCCGCTTTCCACGTAACGCCGGAAACGCGGACCATGCTTAGAAAAATTGCGCCCGATCAGGTCCAACTCGGCATGTACATTCATGGCTTTGAGGGGTCATGGTTTCGGCATCCGTTCTGGCGGACGCGCTTCCTTCTCACTGCAGCAGCGGATCTTGAAGCCGTCCGCGTCGCGGAGGTGAAGGCCGTGATAGTCGATATTTCCAAGGGGCAGGGCATGGGCGTTGCGCCTTACCGCATTCGATATCTCCTCAACAACGCCTTCGATGTCTGCACGCCGGACGGCTCTTCCGAGCCGCGCCTCGTCATAGACGTATTTCTCCGAAGAAACTCCGGAGAAATGGGGCATTGGCGACTGGCCCACGAGAAAGAGTCAGCTGCTAGATAATGAGACAAAGCCCACAAAAGTTGATCATCTCAATAAAATTTGAATTTAATCGGTATGAAAATCATGAACAACGCCAAAGGCCCAGGTTCGCGCAGCATGCCAGATGATCACTATTTCGATACCTTTTTAAACAGCAAAGCAAAATTAAGATTTCCTGTTATAAAATCATATGCCATTGCCGAGCTTCGCCATTTTCTGAGTCAAGCTCTGGAGCAAGAGGACATTCGCAATGAGCCGGCGATCTGGACGCAGGCACGAATGCTCTATAATGCTATAAGAGATCGCCTTGTCGAAACAAATTTGAATTCTGAAGCCGAAAATGGTTCGATTTGCGATCAGAATTCAGATCCCACGAGGGCGCGTCAGAAGCTCATTGAATGGATTATATCGTCACTCCATTTAGCCGATGAACTCGGTGAGTCTTTAACCGCCATACGGCTCAATGATGCCCTTGCCGAATTGACCGGCGAAGCGATTGCAGAGCGAGTGACCCGTGACCAAGAAGGCTCTTCCCCTCAATGACCGACATCGATTGCATGTTATGACCATCTCGCTTCCTTCCCAAAGAGGCAACACTCCAGTGGTTTAATTGGCTTTTGCCAGCTTTGCCGGCGGTCGCGGACGGGACTGCCTGGGCTGCCGACGCGTAGGAAACGCCATCGACGCGACCGCCAGGATGCATCAGGTATAGGCGATTTATATATATATGAAATCTCGTCACTTTTCCGTGATTTGCATTCACACGGCCGCACGCATTTGAGGCTACGGTTGGTTCAGTCCCTTCCGGGTGGCCGAGCGATAGTCATCCCAGACCAATGCGCTCGGCCATTACTGCATCGTCGCCCATCGATGCCGGCAGCCGTTGCCGCTCCCTCACCAAATAAACATCGTTTCGAAGGCTCAAGGATGGAAACAAATCGATTGGCTCGGATTTGGTGGCTCCATGCCTAATTTTCACTTCAGTATCTTCTCGGCCGCCTGAGCATTCCGCTTCACCTTACGCTCCGCCAATCGCAGCCAGGTTTCTGCAGCCTCCACATAAATTCGTGCGCGGTTCGGCACTTTTTCTGCCTCCGCTTGACGCATTGCCGCGCGGGCACGCGCAAGAAGATCCTCGCGGGTCCCCCGAGTCTGACTAACGCCTCTCATCCTGTTCGCCGGTGCGAGAGGGGGGCATCTATCAAGCACGCATAATGCTTCGCGAATGCTATATGTGTCTGGCGGACCGCCGGATCCTCAGCGCGTTCGGCAGCGTCACGACACTCGCGTTCTCGTCGCGAGAGATAATCGTAGTGATTTTCACGGGGCATGATGAGCCTCTGGCTTTCACAAGCGGCGGCTCAACAAAATTACCGTCATTCGGCATCAGCTTGTGGGGAACAGCGATACCGATGAAGGGATGTTACACTATTTTCTCTGATAAGTCTCAATCGCCATGATCGCTGCATCACGATTCGATATCAGAACGACCTATTCGCTCGACCTGTTCCGTCTCTGTTAACCAGCCCGGCAATCCGGCCCGCGTCATCGATCGCTCGCAACAGGTCGTCAAAATAGGGAGTTTCATCGATCTGGTATGCCCCGTTCGAATGTCGGCCCCAGGAGCGCAAGGTGCGTCAGCTTCGATAATCCGATGGCCACGATCGGCGCTTGCTCATCCTTCATAGCCTCAACCTCCATCAAGGCGGCGGCGCTCGCTTCGTGGCGGCGCACGATGAGGCAAGCAGCGGTTGCGGCCGGATTGAAACAGCGGGGGACCGCACGCCCACGACCATGATCGTGAACAGGATCAGCCCCTCTTCTGTCGTGACGTCGAGTCGCACTTCATCATGCCAGACCACGTCCGGGCGCTCTCGCAGCATCTCACTGGTGAAAAGGACAGCCTGTCGGCGCGCGTCCTCGGCACTTTCAAATTCGAATGGATCGCCGTTCGGCCCTCCCGCCTCGTTCGCCGTGCAAAAATAATATTTTGCCATACCGTCCCAATCAGTCTGGTTGCATCTTGATTTCCATCGATTGCCAGACGCAATGAAGCGAGCCTCGAAGCTCAGTCTTGGCGATCAATGGTAGTGCCTTTAACGACCGAACCGCGATGGGCGATCTGGCTTAGCGAGGCCCCGCATCGGTGCGTGCCTTTGAAAACAGGATGACTTTACGCTTACCTCGCCAACGCACCTAGCGTTAATTTTTTCTGATGTAGCGCTGCCATGGCTGCCTGAGCGGAGCGCATTCAGAAGCGAGATCCTCAAGTCATATTTGGCGAAAGGAGGAACTGTTACGTCGATCAGCGGAGTATCGGTATTCCAGCGGCCTGCGACGACATCACACGACAGACGGGGGCGGTGCATATAATAATTCGCACATGGTCAAGCGGGGCGGCTATGCGTGGTGCTCACCAGCCCGCTGAAGGAATTCGCGCCCTATCTCAGTGACGATCTTTGCACGCTGGTTCCGATCATGACGGGCCGGGAATGGATGTCAGAGCCATGAGTTTACAGGAGGCGGCGACCTACCACGCTGTCCTACACGGAACAAATCAAGTACACGCTCGGCGAAAGGAGAACGATATGATCTATCTCGATTCGCCGCTCGTCATTGCCTTGGCAACGTTGATTGGCAGCATCGCCACCCTCGTTTGGGCCTTTCGGCGCAAGGCCTAACTCTGAAATCTAACGATCGCGGCCCCGTTGTCCGCGCATCAGGCAACCCCTCGGAGCATCGCCGCGTTTAACACCGATCGTTCCGAGGGGAGATTAGGTTAGCGTCTGAGTATCAGTGGCAAATGGGGATCAATCTAGCATTTGGTATCGGCCCTCCGCGTCCTTCGTCCACCAGTGGCTGACGGGATCGGTGCCGACGCCGCCACTGCGCAGTATGCCGACGTATCGCTTATTGAAGCCGGCTTGCGCGATTGCCTCAACGATCTGGGCACCGGAATTCACCCCGCGCCCGATGCATTCGGTGATGAGGAAAAACACGCGGTCGTATTGACTGGCGGTTGATCCCCAGTTCCCGGCTCAGCGTCGCGAGCGAAGCTTGCGATCGCTGTATTGCTGCTCGGACGGCGTGCGTGGTCGTGGCGCTCCCGTGACGT
>Ga0209902_100964_pt1 | contig 19275 bp, 22 predicted proteins | sample FECB27metaG_FD_188304 | JGI IMG/M metagenome (GOLD analysis project Ga0209902, IMG submission 188304) | Cyanobacterial communities from the Joint Genome Institute, California, USA - FECB-27 (SPAdes) (version 2) | ecosystem: Environmental > Aquatic > Thermal springs > Hot (42-90C) > Microbial mats...
TTCTTGCGGTTCGTTGCTGAAGAAAGAACAGGGCTTCGACAGGCTCAGCCCGAACGGGGCGTTGATTGCGGCGGCGTGCTCCAAGGCATTGCCATTCGTCGACGCCGGATTGTCGTCGATCGACGGACGCTCCCCTTGCCGTGCAGATCGATCTAGTCGCGCGCGGACTATGAGACTGAAGCCCGCCCCGACCTCGCACCCGGCGACCCGCGCATTGATCGCGGCAGCATTGCTGCTTCCGGTCGCAGCGCTGCCGCTGGTCTATCCCGATCAACCTGCGGCGGCGGTGCGCAGTTAAACAAATTCGTCATTGCGAGCGTAGCGAAGCAATCCAGCGGTTGATGCATCCCTGGATTGCTTCGCTGCGCTCGCAATGACGGAGTTCTGTTACACCCGCTTGTAGAAAATCGTGGTCGCCTCCAGCACGGCATCGACGCTCAGCGCATAATCGGGAATCGATCCGACCTCGATCCAGCCCGTCCGCCGATAGATGCGCTCGGCCGCGGCGCCCGCGGTGTCGAGCACCAGCAGGCTCAATCCCATCGCGCGCGCCTGTGCCTCGGCCGCCGCCATCAACGCGGCGCCTGCGCCGCGACCGCGCGCATCGGGATGGACAAGCAGCTTGGCGATATCGCCGCGATGCGGCTGATTGTCGGTGCCCGCACGGACGACCATCACAGTGCCGACCGGCATGTCGCCGTCGAACGCGACGAGCAGCGCAGTACCGCCATCGGCCACGCCGGAGCGGCGCGCATGCCAGAAGGCGGTCGCGCGATCCTGCGTCAGATCGGCCAGGAAGCTGACCGACGCGCCGTCGCCCACACAGGCGAGCAGCACCGCGCCAAGCATGTCCGCATTCGCCTCGATCCATCCGGCATCGACGGCGCGGATCGCGATCACGCCGCCAGCGCCTCGGCGATCAGCTTGCGGCTGTTCTCCATGCCGTACAGCGCGATGAAGCTGCCCATGCGCGGCCCTTGTTCGGCGCCGAGCAGGGTCTCGTACAGCGCCTTGAACCAGTCGCGCAGATTTTCGAATCCGCCTTCCTTGCCGACCGCGTAGACTTCGTTCTGGATGGTCTCCGCATCGGCGCCTTCGGGCAGAGCGGCCAGCCGCGCGTCCAGATCGCGCAGCGCCTTCGCCTCCAGTTCGGTCGGCGCGCGGCGCTTGAGCGTCGGCGCGACGAAATCACGGTGATAGGCCAGCGCATGGTCGATCAGCCGGTCGAGCGCGGGATATTTCGCGGGATCGGCATCGGCCACATAATTGCCGAGATAGCCCCAGACCTGATCCTTGCCCGCCTCGCCCATCACCCCGACCAGGTTGAGCAGCAGGCCGAAGGTGACCGGCAACGCTTCCGAAGGCACGTCGCCATTGTGGATGTGGTGGACGGGATTGCCGAGCTGCTGTTCGATCGGCTGGTTGGGCCAGTTGGCGCGGAACTGCCAGTAATCGTCCACCGCGCGGGGTATCACGCCCATGTGCAGCGCCTTCGCCTTGCGCGGTTCGCGATAGATGTAGAATGCCAGGCTCTCGTCGGGGCCATAGGTCAGCCACTGTTCCAGCGTCAGGCCGTTGCCCTTCGACTTCGAGATCTTCTCCCCCTTTTCGTCGAGGAACATCTCGTAGTTGAAGCCTTCGGGCGGACGGGCGCCGAGCACCCGCGCGATCTTCGAGCTCTGCGTGACCGAATCGATCAGGTCCTTGCCCGACATCTCGTAATCGACGCCCAGCGCGACCCAGCGCATCGCCCAGTCGACCTTCCATTGCAGCTTGGCCGCACCCGACAGGATCGATTGCTCGACGGTCTCGCCCTCGTCCTCGAAACGGACGATGCCGTTTTCCGCGTCGACCACGGTGACGGGCACCTGGAGGACGATGCCCGACTTCTTCGAGATGGGCAGCACCGGCGAATAGGTCGCCTGACGTTCCTTGCCGAGCGTCGGCAGCATCACGCCCATGATCGCGTCGTACTGCTTCAGGATCAGCTTCAGCGTCTCGTCGAACCGGCCCGCGCCATAGACTTCGGTCGAGCTCATGAACTCGTAATCGAAGCCGAAGCGATCGAGGAATTCGCGCAGCATCGCGTTGTTGTGGTGCGCGAAGCTTTCATGCGTGCCGAAGGGATCGGGGATCTGCGTCAGCGGCTTGCCGAGATGGCCGCGCAGCATCTCCTGATTGGGCACATTGTCCGGCACCTTGCGCAGCCCGTCCATATCGTCGCTGAACGCGATCAGCCGCGTCGGCACGTCCGAGATCGCCTGATAGGCCTGGCGCACCAGAGTGGTGCGCAGCACTTCGTTGAAAGTGCCGATATGCGGCAGGCCCGAGGGGCCATAGCCGGTCTCGAACAGGATATGGCCCTTTGCCGGCGCCCCGTCAGGATAGCGCTTGAGCAATTTGCGTGCTTCCTCGAACGGCCAGGCCTTCGAGTCCATCGCTGCGGCACGCAAGTCACTCACTGGTGTTGCCCTTTCGTTCTGGTTCGTCATAACGGGGTGAATGGCGGCCTCTTTGCCCTATCCCGCGCTTCATGCAAGCCATGCCGGCATCTGGATCGCGTCTCCGGACGGCGAAACCCGCGGTGTCAGCCGCGGCGAGGCGATCGCGCGCGCGGCGGAGACGCCGATGATCGTGCTCAATGCGCCTCTGGTCGGCCAGCGCCTCGGCTATCCCGACATGTCGGGGCTGGACCTGCTGGAACTCTTCGCGTTCATCCATCCCGCGCGTTTCGCGGTGCCGACGCCCAAGGGACTGGCGCGCACGATCGGCCTTGCCCCGCCGGAGGACGATGCCGGCGCCGCGCTTTTCCTGCTTCGCGCGGCTCAGGCGCTGCTCGAACGTCCCGACGATCCGCACTGGGCCGAACGCGAAGGCGCATGGAGCAGCGCGCAATCGCTGTACCGGATGGGATGGCCCTGGGGCCCGATCGTCGCCGAGCGGTTGAAGAAACCCGAGCGCGCGGAGCGTTGGCTGTTCGCGAAACTGCCCGAATGGGAGGACAAGGCGCCACGCCAGGCACCGCGCACCGTCTCCCTCGATGCCACCGACGTGACCGACCGGCTCGACGTGCTCACCGGGCGCGGTGCGGAGGCTCGGCCCGGGCAGCGCGACTATGCCCAGGCCGTGGCGGAAGCGTTCGAGCCGCGCATGCGGCGCGACGAGCCCAACATGATCCTGGCGGAAGCGGGCACCGGCATCGGCAAGACGCTGGGTTATCTCGCGCCCGCCTCGCTCTGGGCCGAGCGTGCCGATGGCGCGGTCTGGATTTCGACCTATACCAAGGCGCTGCAGCGCCAGCTCAATCGCGAGAGCGAAAGGCTGTTTCCCGATCCCGCGGTGCGGCGACGCAAGGTGGTCGTGCGCAAGGGGCGCGAGAATTATCTGTGCCTGCTGAACCTCGAGGATGCGCTTCAGGGCGGGTTCAACGGCCGGGCCGCAGTACTGGCGCAGCTCGTCGCGCGCTGGGCGGCCTATTCGGCGGACGGCGACATGGTCGGCGGCGACCTGCCCGGCTGGCTGCCGTCGCTGTTCCGCCGCAACGGATCGACCGCGCTCACCGATCGGCGCGGCGAATGCGTCTATGCCGGCTGCCCGCATTACCGGAAATGCTTCATCGAGCGCGCGTCGCGCGCCAGCGCCGATGCCGACATCGTCATCGCCAACCATGCGCTGGTGATGGTCAACGCGGCGCGCGGACGCGAGGCGGCCAACAAGCCGACACGGATCGTTTTCGACGAGGGGCATCATCTGTTCGAAGCCGCGGACACGATGTTCTCCACCGCCCTGTCCGGACAGGAGGCGATCGAGCTGCGCCGCTGGATCACCGGCCCCGAAGGGGCTTCGCGCGGTCGACGGCGCGGGCTGGCGGCGCGCCTGTCCGACATTGCGAGCTATGATGACGAGGGGAGCCGCGCGATCTCGGCGGCCGTTGCGGCCGCGCAGGCGCTGCCCTCCGACGGCTGGCTGCAGCGGCTGAACGAAGGCGCCCCATTCGGCGCGATCGAATCGCTGCTCGCCGCCGTGCGCGGCACGGTGTTCGGGCGCGATGCCGGCCAGGATGCGGGCTATGGCCTGGAAACCGAGATGGCGGAACTCGACGGCGCGATCGTCGCCGCGGCCCAGTCCGCGGCCGAGTCGCTCGACGCGATCCTCCGGCCGCTGGTCGCGCTCGGCCGACGCCTGGAAGCAGTGATGGAAGACGGACCCGACTGGCTGGACGGCCAGGCGCGTGCGCGCGTCGAGGGCGCGATCGCGAGCCTGGGCTGGCGTGCCGACATGCTTGGCGGCTGGCTGTCGCTGCTCTCCAGAATCGGCGGCCCGGCCGACCCGGATTTCGTCGACTGGCTGGCGGTCGACCGGATCGAGGGCCGGGAAATCGATATCGGCCTGCATCGCCACTGGCTCGATCCGACGCGTCCGGTGGCGGAGATCGTGCTGAAGCCGGCGCATGGCGTGCTCGTCACCTCCGCGACGCTCAAGGGCGGTGGCGACTGGGACACGGCGGAGATGCGCACCGGCGCGCCGCATCTGGCGCATCCGCCGCACCGATTCGAGGCGCCCAGCCCGTTCGACTATGCCGCGCAGGCAGAAGTGCTGATCGTCACCGACGTGAAGAAAGGCGATATCGCTCAGCTCGCCGGTGCCTTCGGCAAGCTGATCGTCGCCGCGCAGGGCGGCACTTTGGGCCTGTTCACCGCGATCCGGCGGCTGCGCGCCGTCCATGCCCGTATCGCCGACCGGCTCGCGCGAGACCGGCTGCCGCTTTACGCCCAGCATGTCGACCCGATCGACACCGGCACGCTGGTCGACATCTTCCGCGACGATCCCCGCGCCTCGCTGCTCGGCACTGACGCGCTGCGCGACGGCGTCGATGTGCCCGGCGATTCGCTGCGGCTGGTGGTGATGGAGGGCGTTCCCTGGCCCAAGCCGACCGTGCTCCATGCGGCACGCAGGCTGGCGGGCGGGGGCAGCGCCTATGACGACCGGATCATCCGCGCCCGCATGGCGCAGGCGTTCGGGCGGCTGATCCGGCGCGCCGACGATCGCGGGCTTTTCGTCATGCTGTCGTCCGCGATGCCGTCGCGGCTGCTGACCGCCTTTCCGGAAGGCACCCCGATCAGCCGCGTGACGCTGGACGAAGCCGCGATGCGCGTGCGGCAGCGACTTTCATCCGTCACGATTTCGGGGCAAGAGGCCGCGGAAAGCATGACGGAGAGGGAATGAAGACGCTCAGCCTGTTGCGGCACGCGAAATCGAGCTGGGACGATCCGGTCGCCCGCGATTTCGACCGCGCGCTCAACAAGCGCGGCATCCGCGGCGCGCGCCTGATGGGCGAATATATGCGGCGCGAGGGGATCGAGTACGATCATATCGTCTCCTCCCCGGCAGTCCGCTGCACCGAGACTCTCGACCATCTCTGGGAAGGGCTGGGCCGAACGCTCCACGCATCCTGGGATCGGCGCATCTATCTCGCATCGTGCGTGACCCTGCTCGATGTGGTCAACGAACAGCCCGATTCGGCGTCGCATGTCATGATGTGCGGCCACAATCCGGGACTGGAGGATCTGATCCTGCTGCTGGTGCCCGATCGCGCCGGCGATCCGCTGCGTGACGCGGTGGAAGAGAAATTTCCGACAGCGGCGCTGGCCGAGATCCATTTCGACGTCGCGCGCTGGGCGGACGTCAAGGCGGGCACCGGCACGTTCGTGCGGTTGATGCGCCCGCGCGACCTGGATGCTGCGCTCGGGCCAGAGATCGATGGCTGAGCCGATATTGCGCCGCGCCAGCGCGGCCGATGCGGCAAAGCTCTCGCTGCTCGGCCAGGCGACCTTCCTGACCGCCTTCGCCTTCGACCATCCCGGCGATGCGCTGGTGACGCATTGCGAGACCCAGCATTCGCGGGCGCTCTACGCCGATTGGGCGGAACACCCCGATTATGCGCTATGGATCGTCGAGACTCCGCTGGGCGCGCCGATCGGCTATGCCGCGCTGACCCCGCCCGCGCTCGACATTCCGGTCGCCGAAGGCGATCTGGAATTGAAGCGCATCTATGCGCTGACGGGTTGGCAGAATGCCGGGCTCGGCCGGCGGCTGATGGCCGCTACGGTCGATGAAGCGAAGGCGCGCGGCGCGAAGCGGCTTTATCTGTGCGTGTACGAGGTCAATGTGGCGGCCCAGCGCTTCTATGCGCGGCTGGGCTTCGAGCGAGTCGGCAAGCAGGATTTCCGGGTGGGCGAGGTGATCTTCAACGACTGGATCCTGGCGCTGGAGCTCTGAACGCCACCGTTATTTCCGGCGAAATCGGCCGAATTCATTGAACTTGGCCCCAGCCCATTTGGACTGAGCCTGTCGAAGTCCTGCCCTTCCTTCGGCACCGCGACCAGAAAAGGCAGGGCTTCGACACGCTCAGCCCGAACGGTGTGGCGGCAATTTCGCTATCGCGCCGCCCTCAGGCGTCGGCGAGCGCGCGGGCCAGGTCGGTGCGCACCTGGCGCAGGCTGGGCAGCAGGTCCGACGCCGATGGCCTGGCCGGGACTGGCGCAGCGGCGACGGGCGGAGCCTCTGCTACTCCGTCCGCCGGAGCAGGGACGCGCTGGCTCAACAGCTTCTGCACGCCCTTGATCGTATAGCCTTCCTGGTTGAGCAGGCGGTTGATCCGCTGCGCCAGGGCTACGTCCTCGGGGCGGTAATAGCGGCGCTTGCCCGCGCGCTGGAGCGGGCGGAGCTGGGGAAAGCGCGTTTCCCAATAGCGCAGGATATGCTGCGGCAGGCCGAGCGAATCGGAAAGCTCGCCGATGGTCAGAAAAGCGCCGGCAGCCTTGTCGCTCATGGCGCGGTCAGCCCCCGGCCTTGACGATACGATCGCGCAGCATCTGGCTGGCGCGGAAAGTGAGCACGCGGCGCGGTGCGATCGGCACTTCGACGCCGGTCTTGGGATTGCGGCCGACGCGCTCGCCCTTGTCGCGCAGCACGAAGCTGCCGAAACCGGAGATTTTCACGTTCTGCCCGTCGGACAGCGCGCCGCACATATGGCCCAGTATCTGCTCGACGAGCTTCGACGATTCGGCGCGCGAAAGCCCGATCTCACGGTGCACCGAATCGGCCAGATCAGCCCGGGTCAAAGTGGGTGCAGCCATCGAGAATCCTTCAGTCTAAGCGCTGAATTTCATCTTATCGTCACATGCACGCGCGTCAATTCATCGCCGAGCGACCGGCGAGAATGTCTCACCAGCGGACAACCGCCGCGCCCCAGGTGAATCCGCCGCCCATCGCTTCGAGGACAACGATGTCGCCGCGCTTGATCCGACCGTCGGAAACCGCGACGTCGAGCGCAAGCGGCACCGATGCGGCGGAGGTGTTGGCATGCTGGTCGACGGTGACCACAACCTTGTCGGGCGACAGGCCGAGCTTGCGCGCGGTCGCGTCGAGAATACGCGCGTTCGCCTGGTGCGGAACCATCCAGTCGACATCCTCTGCGGCGAGCCCGGCGGCCTCGAGCGATTCGCCGAGCACCGATGCCAGGTTGACCACGGCATGGCGGAAAACCTCACGCCCCTTCATGCGCAGCTTGCCGACCGTGCCGGTCGTCGACGGGCCGCCATCGACATAGAGCAGTTCGTTGTGACGGCCATCGGCATGGAGCTTGGCGGAAAGCACGCCGCGATCGCCATCCTCGGCGCCCATCACGATCGCGCCGGCGCCGTCGCCGAACAGCACGCAGGTGTTGCGATCCTCCCAGTCGAGGATGCGGCTGAAGGTCTCCGCGCCGATCACCAGCGCGTTGGTCGCGGCGCCCGAGCGGATCATGCTGTCGGCCACGGAAACCGCGTAGAGAAAGCCCGAACACACCGCCTGGACGTCGAAGGCGACGCAATCGTCGATGCCCAGCGCCGCCTGCACCCGGGTCGCGGTCGCCGGAAATGTCTGGTCGGGCGTAGCGGTGGCCAGCACGATCAGGTCGATCGCCGCCGCATCGATGCCCGCCGTGGCCAGCGCCTTGCGGGCTGCCTCCGTCGCCAGCGTCGACGTGGTCTCGTCGGGTCCGGCGATGTGACGGAAACGGATGCCGGTCCGCTCGACGATCCATTCGTCCGTCGTATCGACGGTTTCGGCAAGCTCGGCGTTCGATACGCGGCGCTTGGGCAGCGCCGATCCGGTTCCGAGAATCGCCGCGCGCCGCGTCATGCCGTCTGTGTCTCCGGGCGCTGATGCGCCTTGAAATTGGCGAGATCCTCGCTGATCCGGCCGGTAAGATTGTCGCGCACCATCCGGGCGGCGACGCCGATCGCATTGGCGACGCCGATCTCGTTGGCGCCGCCATGGCTTTTCACGACCAACCCGTTGAGCCCCAGGAAGACGGCGCCATTATGGTTGTTCGGATCGAGATGATGACGCAGCAGTTCGGCGGCCGGACGCGAGATGATGAAGCCGAGCTTCGAGCGCAGCGAACTGGTGAAGGCGCGACGCAGCAGGTCGGTCACGAAACGTGCTGTGCCCTCCGCCGTCTTGAGCGCGATATTGCCCGAGAAACCGTCACACACGATCACGTCGACCTCGCCGCGCGACAGGCGGTCGCCCTCGATGAAGCCGGCAAAGTCCATCGGCAGGTGCGTCGCCTCGCGCAGCAGCGCGGCGGCGTCCCTGATCTCGTCGGTGCCCTTCAGCTCTTCGGTGCCGATGTTGAGCAGCGCGACACGCGGGCGCTGAAGCTCCAGCGCGGACCGCGCATAGGCGGCGCCCATCACCGCGAACTGGACGAGATTCTCGGTGTCGCACTCGGTGTTGGCGCCGAGATCCAGCATGACCAGATCGTTTTCGCCCAGGCTGGGCAGCAGCGCGGCGAGCGCCGGACGATCGATGCCGGGCAGCATGCGCAGCGCAAGCTTCGACATCGCCATGAGCGCACCGGTATTGCCCGACGAGACCGCAGCACCGGCGTCGCCGGTCTTCACCGCGTTGATCGCGAGGCCCATCGACGTGGTCTTGGCGCGACGGATCGCCTGGCTCGGCTTTTCGGTGCCGGCCACGGTCTCGGGCGCATGCAGGATTTCGGACGCGGCGCTGAGATTGGGGTGGCTTTTCAGCCCCTCGCGAATCTGCGCCTCGTCACCGACCAGCAGGAAGCGCATTCCGTCATTGGCGCGGCGCGCACGCGCCACACCCGCCAGCATGACCGCGAGGCCCTCGTCGCCGCCCATCGCGTCGACTGCGATCCGCGGCGATGTGGCCACCGGTCAGTGCTCCTCGAAAGGGTGCAGCGTCAGCCTTCGGCCGAGATGACTTCGCGGCCGTTATAATGGCCGCACGCCGTGCACAGATTGTGCGGGCGCTTCAGCTCGCCACAGTTCGAGCACTCCTGAAAGGACTCGACCTTCAGTGCATCATGGCTACGACGCATGCCGCGCTTGGACGGCGAGGTTTTTCTCTTGGGGACAGCCATTGCGGCACCTGTTCCAGTTCTTCAAAGCCTTGGGTGCGACTACGCCAATGCCGAAACAACCAACGGCGTATGAAGGCCGCAGGCCGTGCGGCCGGCTCGTCGCGAGCGAACCGCGCCTATAACGATTCTGGCCGTGGTTGCAAGGGCTCAGCATCCGTGCAAGTTTCCGATCGCAACCGATGGGGGGATTTCGGGCATGATCATATTGCCGGTGACGCTGACGATCGCGGGCGCCGCGGCCCTGCTCAACATCTGGCTGGCCATGCGCGCCGGGCGCCTGCGGGTGAGCGAAAAGGTCTCGATCGGCGATGGCGGCAACCCCCGCCTGCTCGCCCGGATGCGCGCGCACGCCAATTATGCCGAATATACGCCCTTTTTCCTGATCCTGCTCGCCCTGATCGAACTGGGCAGCGGCACCTCGCTCTGGCTGTGGGGAATCGGCGTCGCCTATGTCCTCGCGCGGATCGCGCACGCGTTCGGCATGGATGCACAAAAGCCCGGCAAGCTGCGCCTGATCGGCATCGCGGTGACCTTCCTCGCGCTGCTCGTGCTGGCCGTCTGGGCGTTCACCATCCCCTATCTCGGTTTCCAGCCAGTGGTGACCAACATCGCGGCCGTGGGCTGAGATTTTTCCGTCGCTCAGGGCCGAAACGCCACACTCTCCAGCCGCCACCGATCCTCAAGCCCCGGTATCTCCAGCGTGCTGGAGTCGAATCCTTTTGGCGGGCTGGCGCCGACCACTTCGGCGCGGATGTAGCGGCCGGTCTCGCGCATCAGGATCCGCGCCTTGGGAAACCGTTTGCGCAGCGCCTTCGCGACCGCCGCCGCTTCCTCGGACTGTTGCGAACTGTCGAGTGCGCAGGGCACCCCGTCGACCAGTTCGGACGTGGCGACGCGCAGCGCCTTGATCCCGTCCGATATGATGCTGAGCGAGATCACGGCGGCGGCGGCCGAATCGGCCCACCACCAGCCCATGCCCAGCCCGGCCACCCCCAGAAAGCCTGCGACGCCGGTCTGCCAGTTCGCCTTGTTCATCAGCGCATCGGTGTGGAGCAATTTGTCGCGCAGCCGCTCTGCCAGCGGCAATTCCATCCGTCCGATGATCAGCGGCGGAATCGTCGCATAGGCCTGTGCGGCGAGCATGAACCAGCCAAGCCAGATGTCGTGGCCGAAGATGCGGGTCGAGCCGACCGTGACATGCTCGGCAGACACCAGCGCCACGACCGCATCGCGCAACAGGAACAGGCCGACCGCGGCCAGGGCGACCGCCGCGATCAGGAAACCCAGGCCGTTCACCCGGTCGAAGCCGTAGTGGAAGCGCGCATTGGACGGACGCGACTCGAAACGCGACGCGATCAGGAACGCGGCCGGCGGGATCAGGCCCAGCGTATCCTCCACCCAGGCGGTCTTCATCGCCTGGCTCGATCCCATCGCCAGACCCATGGCGACGATGATGCTGACCGACCAGCCGATATTCCACCACTCCAGGCGCACCGCCGCCGCCATGTCCTTGCGGATCTCGGCGGGATGGCCGCGCCGTTCGCTCATGCGCCGGCACCATCGCGCGCCGCGCGTTCCAGCAGCATGATCCAGCGATTCTCGCCATTGCGCGCGATCGGGCTGAGCAGGACGCGCTCCCTGCCGATCATGGTTTCACCGATCGGCTCGATCACCATGACGTCGGCGGCCCAGGGCGAGCTTTCGGACATGTCACCGATGAGCAGATCGAGCGCGCCCTGATCGAGCTTGAGCAGCATCGGCTCGGCCGCGCCGCGCGTCACGACCGGCCGGGCGCCCGTCGCCTTGCTCACCCGGTCGAGATAGGCGGCGATCTTCGCCGAATCGCGCGCTTCCGCTTCGCCCGCGATCAATCCGACGCGCACCACATGATCGGCACGGACGCGGTCCAGCGTCCCCGCGGTGTCGCGCGGGTAATTCTGGCAGGCGGCCAGCATAAGCACTGGAAGGCAAAGCAAGTATTTCATTGCGCAGACACAACGGCCCACGCGACCGGTGGGTTCCTTACCGTGCGATGGCCGCGTCGCCGACGAACGGATTGGTTCGCCGTTCATGCGCGAAATTGCTCATCGGGCCGTGGCCCGGTACGAACGCGGTCTCGCCGCCCAGCGGCCAGAGCTTGCCGGTGATCGCGTCGAGCAGGTCCTGATGATTGCCCTTCGGGAAATCGGTGCGACCGATCGATCCCTGGAACAGCACGTCGCCGACGATCGCCAGCTTCGAATCGGGATGATGGAACACGACATGGCCGGGCGTGTGGCCGGGGCAGTGGATCACGTCGAACACCAGATTGCCGACGGTCACGGTGTCGCCATCCTCCAGCCAGCGATCGGGCTCGAAGATCTTGCCGTTGACCCCGTAATTGCGCCCGTCATCCTCCAGCCGCGAGATCCAGAAGCGATCCGCCTCGTGCGGCCCCTCGATCGGCACGCCGAGCTCCTTGGCCAGCGTACCCGCCTCGCCGCAATGATCGATATGGCCATGTGTGATCAGGATCTTCTCGATCTCGACGCCCGCCTGCGCGGCGGCGGCCTTCAGCCGCGGCAGATCTCCGCCAGGATCGACGAACGCGGCCTTGTTGGTCTCGGTGCACCAGAGCAGGGTGCAGTTCTGCTGCAGCGGCGTGACCGGAACGATCGCGGCTTTCAGCGGAGGCGTGGGCTTGTTCATGAGGCTGGACATGGCGGCGAACGCCATGGGATGCAAGCTGGGGCGGGAGGACGCGTCACCATGGGACTTTTCGGGCCGAAGCTACCGATCGACCGCGACGAATTCGACTGGCAACTCGCCTGCTTCAAATGGACGATCGAAGAGTTCGAGGATCTGGAGCGCCACCGCACGACACCGCTGATCACGCCGACCGTCGATTTCTTCCCTGACAGCCGCAGCACCGGCCATGCGCGCGCGGCCGAACTGTTCGATCAGGTCCGCATGCATGTCGGGCTGGATCAGATCCATTTCCGTCTCGAAGCCGGCGCCGCGAATCGTCCGCATCGCGTGCAGTCCGGCCTCGGCCTCGTCCATGACGACAATGCGCCATTGGGCACATATCGCGTCGAGGATCGCGGCGGCGGCGTTTACGAGCCTGTGATCAGTTATAATCCGTCGCTGCTGGACAGTCCGGCCGGGCTGGTCGGAACCTTCGCGCACGAATTCGCGCATTACATCGTCGACGGCGCCCGGCGCCTCCCTCCCGGCGGCCGCGATCTTCATGAACATGCAACGGACCTGACCGCCGTGTTCATTGGATTCGGCGTTTTCCTGGCCGATGGCGCAAAGAATTTCCAGGCCCATCAGAGCTTCGACGAGATGGGCTGGTCGTCCAGCAGATCGGGCTATCTGAGCGAAGCGGCATTGGTCACCGGACTTGCGATCAGCGAACGGCTGGCCGGTCGCGACCCGCTTGTGGCGCGGCAATGGCTCAAACCGCATCTGGCATCCGACCTGAAACGAGCGACCGCCTATCTCGCAAAGCGACATCCCGACATCGTCGCCGATATCGCCGCAATCGACCTTACCGACTACGGCATCGAACCGATCTAAGGAGCGGCGCGCTCCGCATGCGCGCCCGCCAGGATCAGCGCGAACATATTGTCGGGATCGGTCCATTCCTGAAGCGGTGTCCAGCCGCCGGCGCGCAACAGCAGGCGAGCATCGCGCTCGCCATATTTGTGGCTGTTCTCGGTATGGATGGTCTCGCCCGCCTTCATCGAGAAACAGGCACCCTCGATGCCGAAGGTGACGTCGCGCACCGCCTCCAGATGCATCTCGATCCGGGCGTAGAGATCGTTCCAGATCGCGCGATGGCGGAAGGCATCCACCGGGATATCGCCGTCGAGTTCGCGATTGATGCGATGGAGCAGGTTGAGGTTGAACGCGGCGGTCACGCCCTGCGCGTCGTCATAGGCGGGGATCAGCACATCCTCCCCCTTCACCCGGTCCATCCCGATCAGCAGCAGCGATCCGACTCCCAGCGAGCGCCGCATCGCGCGCAGCAGATCGACCGAGGTGCGCGCGATCATGTTGCCGATCGTCGATCCCGGGAAGAAGCCGAGCTTGGGCATCGCATCGACGCTGGCGGGCAGCGCGATCGGCTGCATGAAATCGGCCTCGACCGGTTCCACCCTCAGCCCCGGAAAGTGCCGCGCGAGCGCCGCCGCCGATTCGCGCAGGAAGGCGCCCGAAATGTCGATCGGCACATAGGCGCCCGGATCTACCGCGCGCAGCAGATGCGGCGTCTTCGTGGAGGATCCCGATCCGAATTCGACCACCGCCCTGCCCCGCCCCGCGATCTTGGCGACGTCGGCGCAATGCGTCTCGAGCAGGCCGGTCTCGATCCGCGTCGGATAATATTCGGGCAGCGTCGTGATCTGCTCGAACAGTTCCGAACCGCGGCGATCGTAGAACCAGCGCGCCGGGATCGCGCGGCGACGCGTGTCCGCGAAGCCGCGCAGCACATCGGCGCGAAAGGCGGGATCGGCGGTTTCCGCCGCGCGTGGCGGAGCGTCCTGCTCGAGCAGCATGTCTAGAGATCCTTCGCGAGGCGGACGCCGGTGAACTGCCAGCGCTGATGGGGATAGAAGAAATTGCGATAGGAGGCGCGCGAATGGCCGCGCGGCGTGGCGCAACTTGCACCGCGCAGCACGAACTGCCCGCTCATGAACTTGCCGTTATATTCCCCAACCGCGCCGGGCGCGGGCCGGAAACCGGGATAGGGAAGATAAGCGGATCCCGTCCATTGCCAGACATCGCCGAACATCTGCCGCAGCCCGTCCTGCGCCGTGGCATAGCGTGAGGCCGCACGCGGCCGCACCGGTCCGGCATGGTCGAGTTGATTTCCCGATGCCGGATCGATCGCGGCGGCGGCGCTTTCCCATTCCGCCTCGGTCGGCAGCCGCGCGCCTGCCCAACGCGCAAAGGCGTCGGCCTCGTAATAGCTGATATGCGCGACGGGCGCGGCAGGCCGCACGCGATGCAACCCGTCGAGCGCGAACGCCGCCCAATCGCCATCGGCACGGCGCCAATGAAGCGGCGCATCAACGCCTTCGCGCCGCACCCATGCCCAGCCGTCGGACAGCCAATGTTCGGGCCGCTCGTAACCGCCATCGTCGATGAAGGCGCGCCATTCGCTGTTGGTCACCGGCCGGTCGGCGAGCGCATGACGGCGCAGCAGCACGGGATGGCGCGGCCCTTCGCAATCGAAGGCGAAACGCCCTTCCCCCTCCTGCGCGTCGCGCCCGATCTCGACGATGCCGTGTGCGCCCTCGATCCAGCGGATCGGCGCGGGCGGCGGTGCGGGTGGATCCCGCTCCGCTCGCCACATCGCCGGCGCCAGGGGGTTGAGCGCGAACAGGCTCAATATGTCGGTCTGCAACAATTCCTGATGCTGCTGTTCGTGATGGCAGCCCAACTCGACCAGCGCGCGCACCGCGTCCGGCAGGCCGGGCAGTGCCACCTCGATCGCGGCGTCGACATGCGCGCGCCAGGCGCGGATCTCGTCGAGCGAAGGCCGGGTCAGCATGCCGCGCATCGGACGCGCATGGCGCGCGCCCTCCGCCTCGTAATAGCTGTTGAACAGGAACGGCCAGCGATCGTCGTACAGCCGGTAATTGGCGACATGATCGCGCAGGACGAAGGTCTCGAAGAACCAGGTCGTATGCGCCAGGTGCCATTTGGCGGGGGAGGCATCCTCCATCGCCTGCACGGTGGCATCGGCATCGGACAGCGGCGCGGCGAGCGCTTCGCTCAACCCGCGGACCTGACGGAACAGCGCATGCAGCGCATCCGGAGTCGCGGTGTTCAGCAATGTCGCCATATCGCTCCCCCCTGTCATTGGATCGTCGCGTAACATCAGCGGCTTAACGCGCGGACATGGCCATGGGTCCAGCCATGTCGACGATCAATTCAGACTGACGAACATATCAGGAACATTTGCGATGCGAAAGCGCGATCAGCGCGATCCGCCCGGAACCCACAATATATCGCCGCCGTCGCCCGCGTTGACGGCGCGCGCCATGACGAACAGGTGGTCGGACAGGCGATTGAGATAGGCGAGTGCCTGGGGATTGAGTGCGACCTGCGTCGCCGCGCCCACCGCGGTGCGCTCCGCGCGACGCACGATGGCGCGCGCAAGCTGCAGCGCGGCCGCGCCCGGCCCGCCGCCCGGCAGGATGAAGCTGCGCAGCGGATCCAGCCCCTCGTTCATGGCATCGATCTCCGCCTCCAGCCGCGCAACCTGCGCCGGCACGATGCGCAGGCTCATCTCGGTCGGTTCGAAACTTTCGCCCGGCGTGGCGAGGTCGGCGCCCAGATCGAACAGGTCGTTCTGGATGCGGCGGAGGGTGACGGCGTGCGCGCCCTGCCCCAATGCGGCAATGGCGATCCCGATCGCGCTGTTGGCCTCGTCCACATCGCCGATCGCCTGCATGCGCGGATCGTGCTTGGCCGTGCGCGATCCGTCGACAAGGCCGGTGGTGCCGTCGTCGCCGGTGCGCGTGTAGATCTTGTTCAGCTTGACCAGCGGATCAGCCCTTGGAGCCGGCCGCCACCATGATCAGCACGACCAGGATAACCGCCACCGCCTGGAACAGGATGCGCATCTGCATCGCCTTGTTCTGCTTGCGCCCGGATATGCTTGGGCCCGATCCCATCAGGTCCGCCTCGGTGGTGCGCAGGAAGATCACGATGCCGCGCACCAATGCGCCGACCGTCGCGATCATGGCGAGGATGAGAAGGACGGCGAGGAAAGTGCTCATACCCGCGATGTAGGCGCTTCGGAGGACGAATCCAAGCGGCTAGAGCAGGCGGTAGCCATCGGGAAACCGATGCTCGCGCAGCGCCGCGACCAGCGCGGCCGGATCGATTCCCGCCGCGCGCAGATCGGCGATGGCGGGCGCGCCGTTGCGCTTGGCCAGCCGCTCTCCCTCGGCCGTGCCGAGCAGCGCGTGATGGACGTAGATCGGCGTCGGCAGGTCGAGCAGCGCCTGAAGCAGGCGGTGCACATGCGTCGCGTCGATCAGGTCGCGGCCGCGCACGACATGGCTGATCGCCTGCGCCGCATCGTCGATGGTGACCGCGAGATGATAGGAGACGGGCGCATCCTTGCGCGCAAGCACCACGTCTCCGTGCAGCGCGGGCATCGCATCGTGCACGCCGCCCTCGCCATCGGTCCAGTGAAGTGGCCCCGCCTCACCGATCGCCGCCGCCATGTCGAGCCGCCAGCAATGCGGCTCGTCCGCCACGCGACGCGCGCGTTCCGCCGGATCGAGCGCACGACACGTGCCGGGATAGACCGGGCCGTCCGGACCGTGCGGCGCGGTAACGCTCGCAGCGATATCGCGACGCGTGCAGAAACAGGGATAGACGAGGCCGCGGCGCTTCATATCCTCCAGCGCCATGGCGTAGAGCGCGGTGCGCTCGGACTGGAAGACGATCTCCCCCTCCCAGTCGAGACCGAGCCAGAGCAGATCCTCGATGATCGCGGAAACATGTTCGGGCCGGGCGCGACCGGGATCGATATCCTCGATCCGCAACAGGAAATGGCCGCCCCGCGACGCCGCGAAGTCGTGCGCGCACAGCGCCGACCAGCCATGGCCCAGGTGGAGGCGCCCGGTCGGCGACGGCGCGAAACGGGTCGCGACCTCCGTCACAGCCGGATGCTCCGGATTGCGTACCGCCAAATTGGCTCTTGACCGCGAGTCGCGCGAGATGCTGTCATGACCGCGTCATCTTTTTACCCGATTGGGGCGATGGCAATGGGGGAGTGTGTGGCGTCATGTACCATCCCGACCTGATCCGACATCCGGACAGCTGCCCGGCGCTCGTCCTCAATGCGGACTATAAGCCGCTTTCCTATTATCCGCTCTCGCTGTGGCCATGGCAGACCGCGGTCAAGGCGGTCTTCCTCGATCGCGTCGCGATCGTCGACGAATATCGGCGGGAAGTGCGAAGTCCCACCAGCGTGATGCGGCTACCCTCCGTCATCGCGCTCAAACAATATGTGAAGCCGTCCGAACATCCCGCCTTCACCCGTTTCAACCTGTTCCTGCGCGATCGCTTCCAGTGCCAATATTGCGGCGTCTCCAGCGATCTCACCTTCGATCACGTCATTCCCCGCGCCCAGGGTGGCCGCACCACCTGGGAAAACGTCGCCACGGCCTGCGCGCCGTGCAACCTGAAAAAGGGCGGCCGCACCCCGCGCCAGGCCGGCATGCAGCTCCATATCGCGCCGATCCGTCCGACGAGCTGGCAGTTGCAGGAACATGGCCGGTCCTTCCCGCCCAACCATCTCCACGAAAGCTGGCGCGACTGGCTCTATTGGGACATCGAACTCCTGGCTTGAGGCACTGACCGGCAGGTCGGTGCGGCAGTACGACTGCCAAGCGAATGTCCATTGCGCTGCGGGCCAGTTCAAAGCGAAAATGGAGAGGCGGAACGAGGCCCTGATACGCGCGATTTTCGATTAAGGAGATATATGGCGTTTCAGCCATTTGGCTACCGCTTCGACATCAGGTCGCAATCGGCGCCTGCCGAGGTCAAGGCAATCATCCGATCTCACAAGAGACGCTGGCTCGATCCGAAAAAGGGGGCTCGCGGGTGGATTGCTGGACCTTTCATCTGCTTGTGGCTGAGCGGTCTCGACCGGCAGGGGCCGATGCTGTTCGGCCGAATCTCGCGCGACAAGAGCGAAACCAGGATAAGCGGACGGGCAGGGTCGGATCTCAACGGCCTCGCGATGTTCGCGATCCTGATACCGGGACTGCTGGCGATCTACTGCCTGACGGCAATCGACGGGCGTTACACATTCAAAGATCTCGCGGTGATCGGGGCCCTGATGGCGTTCGGCCCATTGGCGCTCTGGATCAGCCACAAGAACCGTCACGCCGCCGACGCGTTGGTGCGCTTCTTGCGAGATACGGTGACCGGGGCAGGCCGACCGCTCCGAAAGAAGCCGGCCAAGATCAGGGTATCCAGACCGCACGCCATAGGCGTCGACCACAAGATCCCGGCGACGAGCGATTCGATTCACGACAGCTTGCTCGCCGCCGGAGCAGGCGATTTCGTCGTTCTGGCGCTGGATCCGGAGAATTACATTCAGACCGCATCACAGGGCGACGGATATATATTGGAGATGCGCGAGGGCAATCATCAGCGGCATTATCGCGCCGCACGACGAGGTACGGCACGCTCCTACGACGGAAACTCTGCCTATATCTTCACCTACAAGGAGGTTTTGGCGGCTTTCATGGCATATAGCTCGGATGCGCCGATGCCCGGCTTCCTGGGATGGGAACCGATGCAACCGCCGAGCGATGCGAGGCCGCAATCATATTGACCTCGATGTTGTTGCGGTGCAGCAACATGCCATGCCTCGTCCAGCGATCAGCCAGAACCCCGATATCCGCTTTCTCGGCAAGCTGCTGGGCGACGTGATCCGCGCCTATGGCGGCGAAACGCTGTTCCGGCGCACCGAATATATCCGATCGACCTCGGTCGATCGCCATCGCGGCGTCGCGGGGGCGGACGCGATCGATTCCGGGCTGGATGCGCTCGACCTGGACGAAACCACCGCTTTCGTCCGCGGCTTCATGCTGTTCTCGATGCTCGCCAACCTGGCCGAGGATCGACAGGGCATCGCCGCGGAGCCGGGCGCGGACCTGACCCATGCGCTGGACCGGCTGGCGGCCGAAGGCATCGGCCGCGATCAGGCGATCGAGCTGCTGGGCCATGCGCTGATCGCGCCGGTGCTGACCGCGCACCCGACCGAGGTGCGTCGCAAGTCGATGATCGACCATCGCAATCGCATCGCCGAGCTG
>Ga0209902_100965_pt1 | contig 19265 bp, 17 predicted proteins | sample FECB27metaG_FD_188304 | JGI IMG/M metagenome (GOLD analysis project Ga0209902, IMG submission 188304) | Cyanobacterial communities from the Joint Genome Institute, California, USA - FECB-27 (SPAdes) (version 2) | ecosystem: Environmental > Aquatic > Thermal springs > Hot (42-90C) > Microbial mats...
CCCGACGGCTGGGCGGCCGACAAGGGCTGGGTCGCGGCCGCGCGCGCCGCCGCCGCCTGAGCCGCCCCGCCACCCTTTCTCCGTTCCGTTCGCGTCGAAGGTCCCGCATGCACAAGGGCAAGGTTCTCGTCGTCGGCGCCGGCATCGCCGGCCTCTCCACAGCCTGGGGGCTGGTGCGGCGCGGCTTTCAGGTGGAGGTGTTCGACCAGGGGCCGATCCCCAACCCGAAGGCGACCTCGCACGACGAGCACCGCATCACCCGCCACGCCTATGGCGAGATGCACCGCTACGCCCGGCTGATGCCCGACTGCTTCCGCCTCTACGAGCGGCTCTGGGCCGACATCGGCGCCTGCCACCTGACGCCGCTGCCCTCGATCGTGCTGGAGCGCGAGCCGACGCCGTGGATCGGCGCCTCGATCGTCGACCTCGAGGCGATGGGCATCCCGTGGCGGGAGGTGCCGGTCAGCGAGATCGCGGCGCTCTATCCGATGATCAACACCGGCGGCCTGACGCGCGCCGTCGAGTTCGGCGGCGCCGGCGTGCTGTTCCCGATCCGCATCCTCACCGATCTCGTCGTTCACCTCGCCGGCAAGGGCGTGGTCTTCCACGCTCTGTCGAAGGTCGAGGCGGTGGACCCGGAGGCGGGCACGGTCACCGTGGCCGGGGGCAAGGTCTTCGCCGGCGACCAGGTCGTCGTCGCGGCCGGTGCCTGGGCGGACCGGCTGGTGCCGGAGATCCGGGGCCGCGCCGTGCCGTCGCGCCAGGCGGTGCTGTTCCTCGCCCCGCCGACGGATCTCGCGGCCGCCTGGGCGGCGGCGCCGATCTTCCTCGATCTCGGGCTCGAGAGCGGCACCTACACGCTGCCGCCGCGGCCGGGCACGCGCCTCAAGGTCGGCGACCACACGTTTACCCGCGCCGGCGACGCCGACGGTGACAGGGCGGCGACCGACGCCGACGTGGCGCGGCTCTTGTCCGCCGCCGACCTCGCCTTCACCGGCTTCGACCGCTACACGATCCTCGAGGGCAAGGCCTGCTTCTACACGGTGACCGAGGACGAGAGCTTCGTCGTCGGGCCGGTCGGCGCCAAGGCCTCGGTGATTTCCGCCTGCTCCGGCCACGGCTTCAAGCTCGCCCCGCTGATCGGTGATCTGGTGGCGGAAGGGATCGCGACGGGGGTGGCTTACCGGCACTGAGGGGCGGGCGCCAGACGAACCCGGGCGTGCTTCGCAAACCAGACGCGCCTCGCGGGCGTCCGCGGGCGGATTAACGGGCCCCACCCTGACCGCTGCGCGGCCTGTCCCTCCCCCTGGCAGGGGAGGGACGCGTAAATGCCGACGGCCTGCCCCCGCCAGATGCCGCCCCCGCCAGACGCCGCCTGCGCAAAATGCGGATCGCGAACTGCGCGGCGCCCCGTCCCTCCCCTGCCAGGGGGAGGGACAGAGCGCCGAAGGCGCTCAGGGTGGGGCCTGTCAAATCCGGCCGCGACCTCACGTAAGCTCCCGGTACCCCAGCGCCGCCGCCTCCGACGCGTACCGGGCGAGCACCGCGTAGTCTGCGTCCCCCAGCACCTCCATCCCGACCAGCCCGAGCGTCTGCCGCGCCGCCGCCAGCCCCGGATCCGCGAGAACCCCGGCGAGCGCCTCCCGCAGCACCGCCACCTCTTCGTCCGACGCCTCACCCCGCGTGATCAGCGGCAGACCCGGGCCGCCGGGCGTCTCGGCGAGCACACGCACGCCGGCGGTCTCCTCCGGTGCGTGCGCCGCGAGATGCCCGAACGTGACGCTGTCGATCGCCGCCACGTCCGCCCGTCCCGCCGCCACCGCCGCGAGGCTCTCGCGGTGGCCGCCGGTCACCGTCACCGACGAGAAGAACCGGCCGTTCACGGCGAGTGGCGCGACCAGCGCGGCGAACAGGTTGGCGCCGGAGTTGCTGCCGGGATCGTTGATCGCCGCGCGGGCACCGCGCAGGTCTGCGACGCCGGCGAACGGCGCCTCGGCGGCCACGACGACGACGCTCCGCCGCTCCGCACCGGTGCCGCCGGCAAAACCGTATACCGGCGTCGCCACCAGCCGCACACGGCCCTTGAGGTGGCGCACATAGGGAAAGCCGCAGGCCTGGGCGAGCAGCAGGCGCGGATCGAGCCACGGGTCGGCGTAGCTGCCGCTCCGTGCGAGCTCGTCCGGCACGCCGGCGAGGCCGGCGGCGCGGAGGCGGTCGCGCAACCCCGCCCACAGCGCGTCGTTGGCGTCGGCGACCTCCGCCGGCGCGTCGTACATGGCGAGCGCCGCGACGCGCGCCGGCGCACTCATCGGATTCTCCGACAGGGGAGGGAAATCAGACGCTGCCGCGGGCTGTCGTCGGCCGGCTCTGGCACAGCCCACCCAGCCGGCGCGTTCGCCTCAGCGGGCGCGGGGGTGCAGCGGGTCGTCGTGCTCGGCGACGAGATAGCGGCGGGCAATGTCACGATAGCCGTCGTACACCAGCCCGCCGTTGCGCGCGATGAGCTGGTTGCGCGTCGCCCGGTAGAGCGCCGGCAGCCGGTACCACGCCACCGCCGGGCGGACGTGGTGGAGGACGTGCAGGTTGTTGTTGAGGTAGAGCAGCCCGAGCAGCCCGCCGTTCTCGACGATCGCCGTGCGCTTCTCCGGCTGGTCGGCATAGCGGTGCTCGGCGAACGAGCGCAGCCGCGTCAGCGCGGTGCCCGCATAGACGAAGCCGGCGAGATAAAGCCACAGCGGCATGCCGCAGATCGCCACCACCCAAATCAGCACGGCGGCGACGCCGACGAGGTGCCAGGCCCAGATCGCCCGCCGGCCGGGCTCGTTCGCAATCACACGCTTCATCTCATCGGCGAGGAAGAAGCCGATCATGATCGCCGGCCCGATGGTGAGCCGGCCGACCAGCGTCATGTTGAACCGCATGACCTGTCGCACCGGCCAGGGCATCCGCGCCCACATCGCCGGCGTGAAATAGGCCGACTCCGGGTCTTCCAGCGGATCGGTCAGGTATTCGTCGCGGTGATGGCGCAGGTGCGACACCCGGTAGACCGGATAGGGCAACCAGAGCGACAGCGGCGTCCAGGCGAGGGCGGTGTTGAGGGTGCGGTTCAGGGTTGGGTGGCCGTGCATCGCCTCGTGCTGCAGCGACGACTGCCAGGCGACGAACCAGGCGCCGAGCGGCACCAGCAGCCAGAGCGGCAGCGCCTCCCAGAAGAGGGTCAGGAGGAGCCAGGCCCCATAGATGAAGACGGCGAGCCCGACCGTCGGCCACTCGACGGCCGGACGGCGCGAACGCCGGGCAGCGCTGCTGGACACGAGTGTCATATCGTTGATTTCCCCACGTCCAGCTTGCAGAGTCGCACGGCCGACGCAAGGGGGAGCGCACACGACGCGGCGAAATCGCCGGCGTGTTGCAGCTTTGTGGCGGGAGACGGGGTCGGGCCGCGATGTCGGCGCCGTCCGCCGCGGCGCGCGACGGTGCTTTCCGGCAGCGGCGCTCGGAAAAGCCGGCCGCTCGACGGCGTGCCGCCGCCGGCGCTCAGGACGGCAGGCGCGGCGGGTTGGCGCTCGCCTCGTCGAGGATCCAGCGGCGGAACGCCATCACCCCCTCGTTGCCGCGCCGGCTCTCGTGGACGAGCAGGTGATAGGCCCCGGCGCTCTCGATGGAGGCCGGCCGCAGCGTCACGAGGTCGTCGCGGCCCTCGTAGTGGGCGAGCACGACGTCGGGGATGATGGCGACGCCGCGGCCCTTGCGGGCGGCCTCCAGCGACATGAAGAAGTGGCCGAACTCCAGGCGGTCACGGTCCGACCTGTCGCGGTCTGACCGGGGGGCGCGCAGGCCGTGCGCCTTCAGCCAGTCGGGCCAAGCGTAGCGGCGCGACGAGGTGTGGATCAGCGGGTGGTCGAGGATGCGCGCCAGCGCGCCCGCCTCGAGCGGGCGGTCGATCAATGTCGGCGCCGCGACGGGCACCAGCCGGTCGGGAAACAGTTCGTCGGCGCTCACCCCCGTCCAGCTGCGCACCATCTCGAGCTCGATGCGCGGCTGCTCGGGGGCGTAGTGGTGGCCGGGCAGGCGGCCGACGCGGATCGCCACGTCGGCGTCGTGGGCGAGCAGCTCCGCCGGCTCGATCGACGACAGGATGCGCACGTCGATCTGCTTGTTAGCCTGCGTGAACAGGTGCAGCCGCGGCATCAGCCACATCGAGGCGATGGTGGGAAGCGCCGAGATCGTCAGCGTCCGGCTCTGGCCAACGTCGCGCAACCGTGCCGCCGACCGTTCGAGCTCGCCGAACACCTCCCGCACCGTGGCGTAGAACTCATCGCCGGCTTCCGTCAGCTCGATGCGGCGCGTCAGGCGGCGGAACAGCGGCTTGCCGAAATAGCCCTCGAGGTCGCGGATCTGCCGGCTCACCGCCCCTTGCGTGACGTGCAGCTCCTCGGCCGCCAGCGTGAACGACAGGTGGCGGGCGGCGGCGTCGAAGCCGCGCAAGGTGTTCAGCGGCGGCAGTCCCCGTTTCGCCATGACGCCTCCTCATGCATGAGGCTAGATCATGCATGCGGGCCGCACAATTCGTTTGTCGCTCGCTGTCCCGGCTTCCATCCTCCGCATCGACCGCAGCGCCCGTCCACGACGGCGCCGTCCCCTCCGGAGACACGATGCGCGCCACCGCCGCCCCTTCGCCGAGTGAGGCCGCACCGAGTGATGCCGTGCCGCGCGATGCCACGCCCGCCGGCGGTGCCGTGCTGGAGGCGGTCGGCATCGCCAAGCGCTACGGCGCCACCATCGCGCTGCGACAGGCCGACCTGCTGCTGCTGCCCGGCCGCGTCCACGCGCTCCTCGGCGAGAACGGCGCCGGCAAGTCGACGCTGGTCAAGATCCTCGTCGGCGCCGTCGCCGCCGACCACGGCCGCATCCTCGTCGATGGCGTGCCGGCCGGCTTCTCAGACGTGCGTGGCGCCGTCGCGGCGGGCATCGTGCCGATCTACCAGCACCTCAGCCTGTTCCCGCATCTCTCGGTGCTGGAGAACCTTTCCGCCTTCGCCCTCGGCTCGGCCCGCGGTGTGCGTGCCGCCCGCGCCACAGTTCCGCCCGCCACGGCACGGGCCTGGCTCGATGCCGTCGGGCTCTCCTGCGACCTCGCGGCGCCGGTGTTGTCGCTGACGCTCGGCGAGCGGCAGCTCGTCGAGATCGCCCGCGGCCTCGGCCAGCGCTGCAAGGTGCTGGTGCTGGACGAGCCGACGGCGGCGCTCTCCCACGACGAGGTCGAGCGGCTGTTCGCGGTGGTGCGGCGGCTGTGCGCCCAGGGCACCGCGGTGCTGTTCATCAGCCACCGCTTCGACGAGATCGACGCGCTCTGCGACGACGTCACGGTGCTGCGCGACGGCCGCACCGTCGTCGCCGGCGCGCCGCTCGCCGCGTTGTCGCGGGCGGAGCTGGTGCGCGCCATGCTCGGCGAGGCGGTCGACATCGCCGACCGCCGGCTGCCGGAGCCGGGCGCGGTCGTGCTGTCGGCACGCGGGCTCGCCGTGCACCGCCGGGCGCCGCCTTTGGACGTCGACGTTCGCGCCGGCGAGATCGTCGGCCTCGCCGGGCTCGTCGGCTCCGGCGCGTTGGAGATCGCCGCGGCGCTGGCCGGTGCGCTGCCGGAGGTGAGCGGCCGCCTGACGCTCGACGGCGCCGACGTGCCGGCCGGCTCGCGCGGCGACGCCGTGGCGCTCGGCATCGGCTACGTGCCGGCCGACCGCCACGCCGACGGGCTGTTCCCGGTGCTCTCCGCGCTCACCAACGCCTCGGCCTCCGCGCTCGACGGTTTTTCCCGCGCGGGCTTCGTCGACCACGCCGGGGAGGGCGCGCTGGTGCGGCCGTGGCTCGAGCGGATGCGCTTGCACCCCCTCGAACCGGAGCGGGCGGCGTCCGGCTTCAGCGGCGGCAACCAGCAGAAGCTGGTGATGGCGCGCAATCTCGCCCTCGACGGCCTGCGCGTCCTTGTGCTCGTCGAGCCGACCCGCGGCGTCGACATCGCCGCCCGCGAGACGATCCACGACGCCATCGTCGAGGCGGCGCTGCGTGGCGTCGCCGTCGTCGTCGCCTCCACCGACCTCGACGAGGTGGCGGCGCTGTCGCACCGCGTGCTGGTCGTCCGCCAGGGCCGCATCGCCGACGAGCTGCCGCGCGGCACCAGCCGCGGCGCGCTGCTCGACGCGCTCGCCGGACGGGTGGCGGCATGATGGCGCGCACCCTGCCACTCCCGCCGCCGCTCCGCCGCTTCGCGCCGCCGGCGTCGTTCTGGATCGCGCTGGCGATCTTCGTCGCCTTCGCTTTCCTGGTGCCGCGCTTCGCCACCCCCGGCAACATCGAGAACGTGCTGCGCGTCGCGGCGATCCTGTGCATCGTCGCCTGCGGCCAGGCGATCGTGCTGATCCTCGGTGGCATCGAGTTCTCCTTCGGCGCCGCCGTGGCGCTCGCCAGCGTCTCGACCGTGCTGGCGCTCCCCCATGGCGGGCCGCTCGTCGGCTTCGCGGCCGGCGCGGCGACGGTGCTTGCGATCGGCGCCGTCAACGGCACGCTGATCGCCCGCTTCGCGCTGCCGCCCTTCCTCGTCACCCTCGGCATGCTGATGATCGCGGCCGGCGCCGCCGCCTCGCTCGCCGGCGGGCTGCCGATCGACGCGCCGCCGAGCGACCTGTTCTCGTGGCCGGCGCGTGGCCGCGTCGCCGGCGTGCCGGTGCCGGTGATTGCCGCCGCCGTCAGCGTCGCGATCCTCTACGTCCTGCTCGCCCACACCCGCCTCGGCCGGCTCTGGTACCTCGTCGGCGCCAACGAGCGCGCCGCCCGGCTCGCCGGCGTGCCGGTCCGCCTCGCCACCTTCCTCGGCTACCTCGCGGCGGCGGGCTTCTGCTCGGTGTCGGCGATCATCCTGACGAGCCGCGTCGCCTCCGGCCAGCCGAGCCTCGCGCCGAACCTCTCCTTCGACACCATCGCGGCCTGCGCCATCGGCGGCATCCCGCTCGCCGGCGGCCAGGGCCGGGCCTCGCAGGTCGTCTGCGGCGTGCTCGTCATCGCGATGATGAACAACGCCGTCGTGCTCCTGAACCTGCCGGTGGCCTTCCAGCAGCTGATGATCGCCACCGTCATCATCGGCGCCGTGCTCTTGCAGAAGGGCGCCGGCCCGCTCGGCGGCTTCCTCGCGGGGATCGTGTCGCGGAGGCGGCGATGAGCAGTCGCAGCACTCGCCTCCCCTCCGGTGGCCGCTTCCTCGTTGCGCCGCTCTGCCTCCTCGTCACAGTGGCGCTGTTTTCCGCGACGACGCCGCAGTTCGCCACCCCCGGCAACGCCGCCGGCATCGCCTCGCAGATGTGGCTTCTGGCGCTGCTCGCCGTCGGCCAGTGCTTCGCCATCGCCAGCCGCGGCTTCGACATCTCGATCGGCGCGGTGGCGGCGCTGTCGAGCACCCTCGCCGCGATGGCGGTGAATGCCGTCGGGCCGATCGGCCTGCTCGCCGGGCCGCTCGCAGGCCTCGCCTGCGGCGCGCTCAACGGCGTCCTCATCGGCCGCGCCGGGCTGCAGCCGATCGTCGCCACGCTCGGCGTGCTGATCGGCGCGCGTGGGCTGTCGCTGCTGATAACATCGGACGGCCAGGTCGTGCCGCTCGCCGAGGCCGGCCGCTACACCCGCTTCGCCTACGAGACCGTGCTCGGCCTGCCGCCGCTCGCCTGGGCGGCGCTCGCGGCCGTCGTCTTCGCCGGCTGGGTGATGCGACGCACCGTCGTCGGCCGCCGCATCGTCATGCTCGGGTCGAACCCCGAGGCCGTCCACCTCGTCGGCATCGACCCGGCCCGCACGCACCTTTCGGCATACGCGATCTGCGGCGGCTTCGCCGGCCTCGCCGGCGTGCTGATGACGATCCGGGCGGGCGTCGGCCTGCCGACCGAGGGCGTCGGCATGGAGCTGCAGGCGATCGCCGCGGCGGTGATCGGCGGCACGGCGCTCTCCGGCGGCGTCGTCAGCGTCGGCGCCGTGGTGGTTGGCGCCGCCTTCATGCAGGCGCTCCTCACCGGCCTCAACCTCCGGGGCGTCTCTCCCTTCGTCGCGCAGACCGTCGTCGGCGCGGTGATCATCGGATCCGGGCTCGTCGAGGCCGGGATCCGCCGTGTCGTGTCGGCCAACATAATCCAGAGGACCGCACCATGAAGCTCTCCACACGCCTGTTGACGACTTCCGCCGCCCTTCTCCTCGCCGCCCAGGTCGGGGCCGCGCAGTTCAGTCCGGCTTTTGCCGCCGAGACGGTGATCGGCGTCTCCGTGCCCAACCTCGCTTCCTCGTTCTGGATCTCCGCCGTCTACGGCATGGAGAAGCAGGCGAAGGCCGAGGGCGTCACGCTGATCAAGCTCGACGCCGGCGGCGACGCCAACACCAGCCAGCAGATCGCCCAGCTGCAGGACCTGATGCAGCGCAAGGTCGGCGCCATCGTCGTCGGCGCCACCAACGGCGACGGTGTCAAGGCGGTCGTCGAGCAGGCGATCGACGGCGGCATCCCGGTGGTCGGCATCTCCTCGCCGCCGAGCACCGACAAGCTCGCCTCGCTCGTCAGCGCCGACCACTACGACATGGGCAAGCTGCAGGCCGAGTGCCTGGCGAAGGCGCTCGGCGGCAAGGGCAGCGTCGCCATGATGGCCGGCCCTGCCGGCCAGATGTGGTCGGACCTGCGCGCCAAGGGCTTCACCGAGACGCTCGCCAAAGAGTCGCCGGAGGTGGTCGTGGTGGCGGAATCCCGCCTCGCCGACAACCGCAACGCCGCGCTCACCACCACCGAGGACTGGATGCAGCGCTTCCCGGAGCTGACCGGCGTCTATGCCGCCACCGACGATCTCGGTGCCGGCGTCGTCTCGGCCCTGAAGGCGGGCGGCAAGCTCGGCGACGTCAAGGTGTCGGCCTCCAACTTGAGCCCCACCGCCCAGCAGATGCTGAAGGACGGCGAACTCACCTGCACCTCCATCCAGCAGGTCGTCTACCAGGGCGAACAGGCGGTGAAGCAGGCCGTCGCCGCCGCCACCGGCAAGCCGGTCGAGGCCCGGGTCGTCACGCCGGCGGTGCTCGTCACCAGCGAGAACCTCGCCGATGTCGACCTCAGCCTCGCCGTCGCGCCGGCCGACTACCGGCCCTGATCGGCCAGACGAGGAGCGCTCGATGCCCGCCCCACTCCCCACCCACGGCCGCTTCCCCTATTCGGGGATCAACGACCGGCCCGACTTCACCTGGCCGGACGGCAAGCGGCTCGCCGTCTACGTGGCGCTGTGCGTCGAGCACTTCTCCTACGGTTCCGGCCTCGGCCTCGCCTACTCGCCCGGCCTCAGCCACCCCAACAGCTACAACTGGGGCTGGCGCGAGTACGGCAACCGCGTCGGCGGCTGGCGGCTGATCGACCTGTTCGACGAATACAAGCTGCCGCTGTCGGTGCTGCTCAACACCGCCTGCTACGACCACTGCCCCGATCTCGTCGCCGCGCACCGGGCGCGCGGCGACGAGATCGTCGGCCACGGCCGCACCAACTCCGAGCACCAGAACGGCATGGCCGAGGACGCCGAGCGGGCCCTGATCGGCGACGTTACCGAGGCGATCCGCCGCCACGAGGGCAGGGACCCCGGCGGTTGGATGAGCCCCGGCGCGCACCCGAGCGCCATCACCGAGGACCTGCTCGCCGAGGCCGGCTACCGCTACACCCTCGACTGGCCGATCGACGACCAGCCGGTGTGGATGCGCACCCGCAACGGCCCGCTGCTGAGCCTGCCCTATCCGCACGAGGTCAACGACGTGCCGATGGTGGTGCTGCACGACGGCACCGGCGCTGCCTTCGCCGACATGGCGATCGACAACTTCGACGAGATGCTGCGCCAGTCCGAAAAGCAACCGCTCGTCTACGGCATCACCATCCACACCTTCATCGTCGGACAGCCGTTCCGGCTCAAGCAGTTCCGTCGCGTGCTCGAGCACGTCTCGAAATTCCGCGACGACATCTGGTTCACCACGGCGGGAGACATCGCCGGGCACTACGCATCGGTGGTGCCGCCGCCGGCGGCGACTGCCGAATAGATCGGGAAACACCCATGAACAGTCGAAGTTACGAACGCGCCCCGGTCCGGGTCGCGATCGCCGGGCTCGGCGCAATCGGGCTCGAGGTCGCCCGCGCGCTCGATGCCGGCGTGCCGGGCACCGTGCTCGCCGCCGTCTCGGCGAACGACCGGCCGAAGGCGGCCGAGCGCCTCGCCGGCCTCGCCCACCCGCCGCCGGTGGTGCCGATCGAGGACCTCGAGGGCCTCGCCGACCTCGTCATCGAGTGCGCGCCGGCGAGCCTGCTGGAAGCGATCATCGAGCCGTTCCTGCGCGCCGGCAAGATCGCCGTCGTGCTCAGCGCCGGCGCCATCCTCACCCGCCCGCACCTCGTCGAGCTCGCCAAGGCGAACGGCGGCCAGATCGTCGTGCCGACCGGCGCGCTGCTCGGCCTCGACGCCGTCACCGCGGCGGCGGAGGGCACCATCCACTCGGTGCGCATGGTCACCCGCAAGCCGGTGAAGGGCCTCGTCGGCGCCCCCTATCTCGTCGAGAACGACATCCGGATCGACGACATCAAGGAGCCGCTGAAGGTGTTCTCCGGCACGCCGCGCGACGCCGCGATCGGCTTTCCGGCGAACCTCAACGTCGCCGTGGCGCTGTCGCTCGCCGGCATCGGCCCGGACCGCACGACGCTGGAGATCTGGGCGGACCCGGCGCTCACCCGCAACACCCACCGCATCGAGGTGGACGCCGATTCCGCCTCGTTCTCGATGTCGATCGAGAACATCCCGAGCGACAACCCGAAGACCGGCCGCATCACCGCGCTGTCGGTGATCTCCTACCTGCGCAAGCTCAACGCGCCGCTGCGCGTCGGCTCCTGACGCGCACGCCAGCATCCGGACACACATCATGGATCTCGGACTTTCAGGCCGCACCGCGCTCGTGCTCGGTGCCGGCGGCGGGCTCGGCCGTGCCATCTCCATGGCGCTCGCCCGCGAAGGCGCCACGGTGGCGGCCGCCGACGTCGACGCCGCCGCCCTTGAGGCGACGGCCGCCGCGGTCACGGCGGCGGGCGGCACGGCGCTGCCGCTCCTCTGGGACATCGCCGACCTGTCGGTGATCGAGGCCCGCTTCGCCGCCATCGAAGCGGCGCTCGGGCCGGTCGCGGTGCTCGTCAACAACACCGGCGGCCCGCCGCCGACGGCGGCGAGCGGCGTCGACGCGGCGGTCTGGCAGGCGCAGTTCCAGGCGATGGTCGTCTCGGTGATGAAGATCACCGACCGGGCGCTGCCGGCGATGCGCTCTGCCGGCTGGGGCCGCGTCGTCACCAGCGCCTCCTCGGGCGTGGTGGCGCCGATCCCGGGCCTCGCCATCTCCAACGCGCTCAGGCTTGCCCTCGTCGGCTGGTCGAAGTCGCTCGCCCGCGAGGAGGCTTCGGCCGGCATCACAATCAACATCGTACTGCCCGGCCGCGTCGCCACCGACCGCATCCGCTTCCTCGACGAGGCGAAGGCGAAGCGCGAGGGGAGGGCGGTCGCCGACGTCGTCGCCGAGAGCACCGCGGCCATCCCGGCGAAGCGCTACGGCACGCCGGAGGAATATGCCGACGTCGTCGCGTTCCTGGCGAGCGCGCGCGCCTCCTACGTCACCGGCTCGGTCGTCCGCGTCGACGGCGGCTACGTGCCGAGCCTCTGAACGCGCTTCCCCGCGCCCCGTACAGCAGACCTCCTCCGGAGACCCGACCGATGACCGCAGCTCCCCCCGATGCCACAGAGCGCGAGGCGATCCGCCGCCGCTTCCTCGCCGTCGACGCCTCCAACGTCGCCGACGCCCTCGACACCCTCGGCCTCCCCGACCAGGGCCTCGCCGCCGAGTTCGCGCCGTTTCCGGCCACCGCCGGCAAGCTCGCCGGCTGGGCCTACACCATCCGCGGGCAGATGACGCCCTATCCGCTCGGCGGCGACCCCGACAAGATGGCCGCCTGCCAGGGCCTGTCGCCCGGCGAGGTGTCGGTGTGGAGCGGCGACGGCGAGGGCGTCTGCTATTTCGGCGAACTCATCGCCATCGGCATGAAGGAGCGCGGCTCCGTCGGCGCGTTGCTCGACGGCGGCATCCGCGACGTCAAGTGGATCGCCGAGCAGGCCTTCCCGGTCTATGCCCGCTACCGCACGCCGGTGCAGTCGATCGGCCGCTGGAAGGTCAACGCCTGGCAGGTGCCGGTCTTCCTGCGCGGCGCGACGACGAAGCGGGTGCGCGTCGCCCCCGGCGACTTCATCCTCGCCGACGAGGACGGGGCGATCGTCATCCCCGCCGCCGCCGTCGTGCCGGCGCTGGAGGAGGCGGAGCGCCTCACCGGCATCGAGGTGAGTCTCAGGGCGGAATTGTCCGCAGGACTGTCGCTCGCCGAGGCCCTGAAGAAGTACGGTCACGTCTGAGCACCAGCGCCTAATCGGGAGCCGCCATGCCGGATGCCGTCGCCGACCGCCTGAACGCCCTCGGCCTCGCGGCGACGGGCGACGAGATCGCCGCCGTCGCCGCCGAGATCGCCGGCATCCGCGAGCGCCTCGGCGCGCTCGCGGCGGGTCTCACGCGCGACGACGGCGTCGGGGTGTTCGACGGCCTGCTGGACGGCCTGCTGACGGATGCCGCCGCCGGCCCGGCGGTGCCGTCTGGGCCGGCCCCTGCTGCAGCGGAGACGCCGACGCCCGCGGCGATCATCGCCGGCGTCGAGCGGGCGCTCGCCGCCGCCCACGACCGCGGCGAGGCGCTCAACGCCTTCATCGAACACTTCGACGACGGCGCCCGCCGGCGGGCACGGACGGTGGCCCGGCTGCCGGTCGATGAGGCGCCGCTGCGTGGCGTCCCCTATGCCTTCAAGGACGCCTTCGCCACCGCCGGCCGCCGCCCGACCGTCGGCATCGGCGAAGGTCACCGCTGGCAGGGCCGGCGTGCCAGCACGACGCTCGCCCGCCTCGACGCGGCCGGCGCGGTGGCGATCGGCGCGCTCAACCTCGACCCGCACTGCTACACGGCGCTCGGCCTCAACCCGCACGTCGGCCGCGTCCGCAATCCGCACGACCCGCGCGTCGCCGTTGGCGGCTCGTCGAGCGGCGCCGCGGCGGCGGTGGCGGCCGGCATCGTGCCGTTCGCCATCGGTACCGACACCGGCGGCTCCGTGCGCATCCCGGCGTCGCTCTGCGGCATCTGGGGCTTCAAGCCGACCCACGGCCTCCTGACCGACCCCGGCCTCGCGCCGCTCTGCCCGTCGCAGGACACGCCCGGCATCCTGGCGGACAGCCTGGCGATGACGGAGCGGGTCTTCGCCGTACTCGCGCCCTCCGCGCCGCCGGCAGCGGCCCCTGGCTGGCTGCGCATCGGCGTCTGCCGCGACGCCTTCACCGCCGGCCTCGACACCGACGTCGCCGCCGTGTTCGAGGCGACGCTCGCCCGTCTCGCCGCGGACGGTGCCGAGATCGTCTCGGTGCCGTTCCCGTCGCTCGACGCGCTCAACCTCTGCGCTTCGGTGATCACCGGCTTCGAGGCGACGACGGTGCACGCGGCCGCGATGGCGCGCGCGCCGCAGTTCTATCCCGCCCCGGTGCGCAGACGCCTGCTCACCGCCGCCTGCATCGACGCGGGCCTGTACCGGACGGCGCGCCGCCTGCGGGGGCGCTTCCTGGCGGAGGTACTGGCGACGAGCCTCGCCGTCGCCGACGTGCTGATCTGCCCGACGCTGCGCAAGGTCGCACCGCGCGTCGACCATCTGGCCGAGGACGACATCCCCGCCGCCGGCGCGCTCGGCCTCGAATTCCTGCGCATGAACCGGCCGTTCAGCCTGCTCGGCCTGCCGTCGCTGTCGGTGCCGTCGGGGGTCGACGCCCGCGGCCTGCCGGTCGGCCTGCAGTGGATCGGCCGCCCCCACGCGGATCGGACGCTGCTGGCACTGGCCGCCACGATCGGCTGACGCGGTCGCCGTCCGAGCGCCGCGTCGCCGGCCCGCGCCGCCGACCGCCGTCTCCCATGCCAACGCTGACGGCACCACCCGCCGCCCGCACAGCGCGCGGGGACGGGCGGAGCCGTCGATGCCGGCGGCGCTGCCGTCGATCCTCTCGGGGCTGAAGATCGGCTGGGCGTTCGCCTGGCGGACGCTGATAGCCGCCGAGCTCGTCTTCGGCAGGAGCTCGAGCCAGGGCGGCCTCGGCTGGTTCATCTACCGCAACCGCAACGAGCTCCTCACCGGCAAGGTCTTCGCCGGCCTCGCCACCGTCATCCTCCGGCCTGGTGGTGGAGGTGGTGCTGTTCCGCACCATCGAGGCGATGACGGTGCGCCGCTGGGGCATGCAGCGCGGAACGGCCCGCAGCGGAACGAGATTCCAGAAAACCCCGCCGCCGGTGGCCCGATGATCCCGCCGTCGGCCTTCCACGGCAACCGTGTTGCTCGGCTCGTCCGGCTGCAACCCCTATTGTCCGGCCGACACGCCCGGACAACCGACCCAGGAGCCACCATGAGACGTTTCACCATCGCCGCCGCGACCGCGCTGGCGCTCGTCGCCGCCCCCGCGGCCGCCCAGCAGGCCCCGACGACGCTGCTGAACGCCTCCTATGACATCGCCCGTGAGCTGTTCGTCGCCGTCAACGCCGCCTTCGTCGCCGACCACAAGGCGAAGACCGGCGTGGACGTGACCGTCGACCAGTCGCACGGCGGCTCGTCGCGCCAGGCGCGCGCCATCCTGGAAGGCCTGCAGGCCGACGTCGTCACCTTCAACCAGGTCACCGACATCGACGTGCTCGTCGACAAGGGCGGCCTCGTCTCGGCCGACTGGAAGAGCGAGTTTCCCAACGACGCCTCGCCCTACTACTCGCTGCCCTCCTTCCTCGTGCGCGCCGGCAATCCGAAGAACATCAAGGACTGGGGCGACCTCGTCCGCGACGACGTCAAGGTAATCTTTCCAAACCCGAAGACTTCCGGCAACGCCCGCTACACCTATCTCGCCGCCACGGCCTACGCCAAGGAAGCTTTCGGCGGCGACGAGGCGCAGGTGGAGGCGTTCATCTCCAAGCTGTTCGACAACGTGCCGGTGTTCGACACCGGCGGCCGCGCCGCCACGACCACCTTCGTCGAGCGCGAGATCGGCGACGTGCTGATCACCTTCGAGGCGGAGACGCGCGGCATCCAGAAGGAGTACGGCGCCGACAAGGTCGAGACGGTGACCCCGTCGGTCAGCCTGCTCGCCGAGTTCCCGGTGGCGATCGTCGACACCGTCGTCGACAAGCGCGGCAGCCGCGACCTCGCGAAGGCCTATCTCAACTTCCTCTACACCACCGAAGGCCAGCGCATCGTCGCCGAGCACGGCAACCGCGTGCACGACCCGGTGGTGATCGCCGAGTTCAAGGCCGACTTCCCCGAGGTGCGGCTGCTCACGGTCGAGGAAGTGTTCGGTGGCTGGGAGCAGGCGACGAAGGAGCACTTCGCCTCGGACGGCACGCTCGACCGGCTCTACGGCAGCCGCTGAGCCACGCATCCAACGCCCGCGGTTGACAGTTGCAGCGGGGGCCGCCATTGGCGGCCCCATCGTCGTTGTGACGGGCCGCCCCGCCGCTCGTCGTCCGCCAGTCCGCAGCCGAAAGGGAGACGTCCGTTGTCGCGCCGCGTCCTCCCCGGGCTGCCGCTCAGCCTCGGCATCACCGTCCTCTACGTCTCGATCATCGTCTGCCTGCCGCTGGGTGCGCTCGTCTTCAAGGCGGCGAGCCTCGGGCCGGAGGACTACTGGCGCATCGTCTCGGCGCCGCGGGCGGTGGCGAGCTACCGGGTGACGATCGGCGCCGCGGCGGTGGCGACGGCCTTCAACGTCGTCTTCGGCTTCGCGCTAGCCTGGGTGCTGGTGCGCTACCGCTTTCCCGGAAGAAGACTGCTCGACGCCCTCGTCGACCTGCCGTTCGCGCTGCCGACGGCGGTGGCCGGCATCGCGCTCTCCACGCTGTTCGCCGAGAACGGCTGGTACGGCGCGCCGCTCGCCGCGCTCGGCATCAAGGTCGCCTTCACGCCGCTCGGCATCATGGTGGCGATGGCCTTCACCAGCCTGCCCTTCATCGTCCGCACCGTGCAGCCGGTGCTGGAGGATCTCGAGCCGGCGCTCGAGGAGGCGGCGCTCAGCCTCGGGGCGGGGGAGGGGCGGATCTTCCGCACGGTGATCCTGCCGCTCTTGATGCCGGCGCTGCTCGCCGGCTCGTCGCTCGCCTTCGCGCGCAGCCTCGGGGAGTTCGGTGCCGTCATCTTCATCGCCGGCAACCAGCCCTTCGAGACGGAGATCACCGCACTGCTTGCCTTCATCCGCCTCGAGGAGTTCGACTACGAGGCGGCCGCCGCGGTCGCCTCGGTGATCCTGATCGCCGCCTTCCTCATGCTCGCCGTCACCAACGCGCTGCAGGCGAGGGGGCTCCGCTACCTCGACAAGGGCCGCTGACGATGGCCGCGCGCGAACCCACCTTGCGGATCGGCGACGGCGCCCTGGTGCGGCGGCTCCTGATCGGCGCCGTGGCCGTGGTCGCGCTCGTGCTGGTCGTCGCCCCGATCGCGGTGATCGTCGTCCGGGCGTTCTCTTCCGGGCTCGCCACCTATGCCGCCAACATCCTCCACCCGGACACGCTGCACGCGATCTGGCTGACGGTGGTCACGGCCCTGATCGCCGTGCCGGTCAACACCGTCTTCGGCATCGCCGCGGCCTGGGCGATCACCAAGTTCGAGTTTCCCGGCCGCAAACTGCTGCTGGTGATCATCGAACTGCCGTTCTCGATCTCGCCGATCGTCGCCGGCGTGTCGCTGATGTTCGTCTATGGCCTGCAGGGCTTGTTCGGGCCGATGCTGCGGGACTACGACGTCACCATCCTGTTCGCGCTGCCCGGCATCGTGCTCGCCTCGATCTTCGTCACCGCCCCCTTCGTCGCTCGCGAGCTCATCCCGCTGATGCAGGCGCAGGGCACCGACCTCGAGGAGGCTGCCACCTCGCTCGGCGCCTCCGGCTTCCGCACCTTCCTGATGGTAACGCTGCCGGGCGTGAAGTGGGCGCTGCTCTACGGTGTCGTCCTCTGCAACGCCCGCGTCATGGGCGAGTTCGGCGCCGTCTCGGTGGTCTCCGGCAACATCCGCGGCCAGACCAACACGCTGCCGCTGCACATCGAGCTGCTCTACCAGGACTACAACGCCGTCGGCGCCTTCGCCGCCGCCTCGGTGCTGACGGTGATCGCGCTGTTCACCCTGATCGCCAAGGTGGCGCTCGAGGGCCGCGGCGCCGGCCGCGCGCGCCGGACGGCGCCCATTGTCGCGACCACGGTCGGCGAGGAGAAGCCCGCATGAGGATCCGTCTCGACGGCGTCGGCAAGCGCTTCGACGGCGTTCCCGCCGTCCGCGACGTGTCGCTCGAGGTCGGCTCCGGCGAACTCGTGGCGCTGCTCGGCCCCTCCGGCTCCGGCAAGACGACGCTTCTTCGCATGGTCGCCGGCCTCGCCTTCCCGGACGCCGGCCGCATCCTGTTCGGCGACGTCGACGCCACCGACATCCCCGTGCGCGACCGCGGCGTCGGCTTCGTCTTCCAGCACTACGCGCTGTTCCCGCACATGCGGGTCGCCGACAACATCGCCTTCGGCATGCGTGCCGCGCGCGATCGCCGGCCGGAGGCGGAGGTGGTGGCCCGCGTCGGCGAGCTCTTGTCGCTGATGCAGCTCGACGGCCTCGGCCAGCGCTTCCCGGCGCAGCTGTCGGGTGGCCAGCGCCAGCGCGTCGCGCTCGCCCGCGCGCTCGCCGTCGACCCGCAGGTGCTGCTCCTCGACGAGCCGTTCGGGGCGCTCGACGCCAACGTCCGCCGCGAGCTGCGCCGCTGGCTGCGCGAGATGCACGAGCGCCTCGGCATCACCACCCTGTTCGTCACCCACGACCAGGAGGAGGCGCTCGACCTCGCCGACCGCGTCGTCATCCTCGACCACGGCCGCATCGAGCAGGTCGGCGCGCCGCGGGAACTCTGCCGCGAGCCGGCGTCGGCCTTCGTGATGACCTTCCTCGGCGACACCCACCGCCTGCCGGCCATTGTCGAGGCCGGCGTCGCCACCGTCGCCGGGCACGTCCGCCACCCGGCGCCGGGCGTTCCCGACGGGCCGGCGTGGGCCTTCGTCCGGCCGGCCGACGTCGCCTGGCGGCTGGCGGCAGCGGGCGACGGCGAGGCCGTGCCGGCCCGCCTCGTCCGCGTCCTCGACCGTCCCGGCAGCCGCCGCCTCGTCGCCCGCACGGTCACCGGTGACGAGATCGAACTCGACGTCGGTCCCGAGAGCGAGGCCGCGACCGGCGACGACGGCGGCATCACCCTGCTGCGCGCCCGCATCTTCCCGGCCAGCCAGACCCTCTGACGACCACGCCGCACCAGCCGCCGCCGGTCTCCGCCCTCACCTCTCCGCCGTCAGCCACCTCTCCGCCGTCGTTCCAGGCCTCGTGCCTGGAACCCCGAGCGTTCGCAAGGGCGTGATCTCGGACGCCACGATGGCGCGATTAATGGAGCGGCGGGGTCTCGCGGCCCGACCGCATGGCTTTCGGTCGAGCCTGCGGGACTGGCTGGCCGAGGCGACGGAAGCGCCGCACGAGGTCGCGGAGACGATGCTCGGCCATACCGTCGGTGGGTCAGTCGAGCGAGCGTACCGACGTACCGACTTCCTCGAGCAACGCCGGTCCCTGCTCGAACGCTGGGCGCGCCACGTCTCCGGCCGCGAGGAGTGCGCGCTAAGATGACGAATTGGCGCAAACTAAGCGCCGGTGCCGCATGCACGGCGGAAAGGCCGGCCCGCCGGCGGGTGAGCGCAACGGCGCCTGGCGGCACGGGTTCTACACTCGGGAGGCCACGGTCAGGCGCGAAGAAGCGCGTGCGCTCATTTCGGACCCGGCAGCAGGCGATCTGTCAGTGGCGGCGCCTCCCACCCGGCCGAAAGCGGTTGGTGAGCAAGTCGCCGACGGTCCAGGGGCGCGAAGTGCCTGCCGGCGATTCTGGCTGCATGTTGCGAGCTGAGATTTCGCTGACTTCAGAGAGCAGACAAAGTCGCAAGTTCTGCCTGCCTGTGCGCCACCAGCCGCCGCCGATGGGCGGTGTGGGCGGCGACGGCGCCGGGCGCCGGCACCACGCGCGCCAAGCCTTCCGCCACGGCGGCCTGCGCCACGGCTTCGGCGACGAGCGGAT
>Ga0209902_100966_pt1 | contig 19262 bp, 18 predicted proteins | sample FECB27metaG_FD_188304 | JGI IMG/M metagenome (GOLD analysis project Ga0209902, IMG submission 188304) | Cyanobacterial communities from the Joint Genome Institute, California, USA - FECB-27 (SPAdes) (version 2) | ecosystem: Environmental > Aquatic > Thermal springs > Hot (42-90C) > Microbial mats...
GGGCCCCACCCTGCCGGCTTCGCCGGCTGTCCCTCCCCCTGTCAGGGGAGGGACGCGTTCACATGTGGTGTACCGGCCGGACTGCGCTTTAGCTCAGTTGATGTGCTCTTCCGCCCAGCGCCGGAAGACCCTGATCACCTCGGCCAGTTCCGTCGCACCGCCGTAGCCGACGAACTCGGTGCCCTCGAGACGACATTCCCACCAAGGGCCTTCGAACTCGTCGCCGTGGCTCATCGGCTCGAAGGCGCGGCCCTCAAGCTTCGTCCCCGCCAGATCAATCCGCAGGCGCCAGCCGGGATTGTCCATGGAGTCGATGCGGACGCCGTAGCCGTGCTCCCAGTCGCCGTCGCAGTGGCGGGCGTACCAGCCCATCAACCAGCCGAGGAGATCCTCGGCCCGGGCGTCTGTCGCGGTCACACCCGCCGCTCGACCATCATCTTCTTGATCTCGGCGATGGCCTTGGCCGGGTTGAGGCCCTTCGGGCAGGTCTTGGCGCAGTTCATGATGGTGTGGCAGCGGTAGAGGCGGAACGGGTCCTCGAGGTTGTCGAGCCGCTCGCCGGTCGCCTCGTCGCGGCTGTCGATCAGCCAGCGATAGGCCTGCAAGAGCACCGCAGGGCCGAGATAGCGCTCGCCGTTCCACCAGTAGCTCGGGCACGAGGTCGAGCAGCAGGCGCACAGGATGCACTCGTAGAGGCCGTCGAGCTTGGCGCGGTCGTCGTGGCTCTGGCGCCACTCCTTCTGCGGCGTCGGCGTCACCGTCTGCAGCCACGGCTCGATCGACCGGTGCTGGGCGTAGAAGGTGGTGAGGTCGGGCACGAGGTCCTTGATCACCGGCAGATGCGGCAGCGGGTAGATCTTCACCGTGCCGTCGATCTCGTCCATGCCGCGGGTGCAGGCGAGCGTGTTGACGCCGTCGATGTTCATCGCGCACGAGCCGCAGATGCCCTCGCGGCAGGAGCGGCGGAAGGTCAGGGTCGGATCGACCTTGTTCTTGATCCAGATGAGGGCGTCGAGCACCATCGGCCCGCAATCCTCGACATCGACCTGGAAGGTGTCGATGCGCGGGTTCTCGCCGGTGTCCGGGTCGAAGCGGTAGATGCGGTACTCGCGCACCGTCTTCGCGCCGGCGGGACGCGCCCAGGTCTTCCCGGGCTTCATCTGCGAGTTCTTCGGCAGGGCGAGCTCAACCATGGAAACGCGTCTTCCTCGGCATGTTCGGACGGGCGGTTCGGACCGCCCGGCGCCGCTTGGGAGGGGCGCCGGACAGGAATGGTTCTAGGTCATTCGGGCCGCGCCGTCGATGCGGCGCGACGCACTGTCTTCGCAGATGCGAAGGCTACAGCGGCGCCATCGCGCTGTCGGCATCGGTCGGCTCCGGCGGCGGCGGGGGCGGCACGGCGCGGGCACCGGACCAGTCGACCCTGAGCGTCAGGAACATCGCCGCCGTCAGCACGGCGAAGGCGGCGACGGTGCCGACGAGCAGCGCATAGGCCTGGGTCTGCAGGAGGGCGTAGAGCAGCGCCAGCGCGACGGCGAGGATCGCCGCCATCGCCAGTCCCGCCCGCCGGCTCGCCAGCGCCACGCCCACATAGGTCGCAAGCTGCGCGACCAGCGCCGTGGAGGCGACGAGATAGGCCGGCGTGAAGCCGATCACCTCGGCAAGCGCCAATAGCAGCACGTAGAAGAGCACCGAGGCGACGCCGACGAAAACGTACTGCACGGGATGGAAGCGCCCGCGGCTCGCGAGCTCCATGGCGAAGACGCCGCCGAAGGCGACGGCGAGGAACAGGATGCCGTACTTCACCGCGCGATCGACGAGGGCATAGAAGTCGACCGGATCGAGGAAGCGGACGCCGAGCGTCGCCCCGGAGAAGCCGTCGAGGACGGCCTCGACGCTCGCCAGCGTCTGCGGCACCGGCCGGGCGAGGTCCGGCACCGTCCAGGCGGCGGTGAAGCCGGTCGTCTCGACACTTCGGCTTTCCGGCAGGAACGAGCCGAAGAAGCTCGGATGCGGCCAGTCCGAGGCGATCGACACCGTGCTGTCGCGGCCGACCGGGGCGATCGCCAGCCAGTCCGTGCCCGACAGCTTCAGCGGGATCGTGAACGGCAGCGCCGGCACCCCGTCGATCGTGGCGTCGAGGCCGGGAAAGGGCCGCAGGTGGATGCCGCTCCCACCGCCGGCGCCGAGGCCCGGCTCGAAGGCGAGGGGTGCGGCGCCCGGCCGCTCGAGGTCGACGCCGTCGCGCAGGCCCGACGGATCCGACAGCGACAGCGACAGCACCGCCCGGCCCCAGTCGATGCGGACGACATCGCCGGGGAAGTCGGCCCGCGTCAGCGCGTCGAAGCCGCCGGTGAGCGCCACCTGGGCGCGGTAGCCGGTGACGGTGTAGATCGCCCGCTTCAGCACCTCGGTGCCGGCGGTGGCGGCGGCCTCGAAGCGGTGGGGCAGGGCGACGAGGGTGCGCGGCACCTCGCGGCGCGTCTCGCGCCCGTCGACGGTGACGGTCTCGGCGACGGTATAGGGCACGACGAGGAAAGGCCCGACCAGCGTCTGCGTGCCGCCCCAGCCCAAAGCGATCTCGGCCCGCGCCCCGTCGGCATAGGCGGCGCGCTCGTCGACGAGGCCCTTCACCAGCATCAGCGGCACGAGCAGCAGCACGATCAGGCCGCCGACGAGGAAGAACTTCGCCGCCGGCGAGGCGGTGGAGAACAGGCGTTTCGGCGGCCGGGCGGGCTCGCCGGCGACGGGCATATCGGATGGCGTCATGGGGAAGTCTCCGCACCCCGGCGGGCCGGAGCCACCGCCGCAGGCCACGAGAAGCACCGGCCGCCCCGCGGACGCGGGCACGACGGGAGGCGACGCTAGGCGCGGTTTTCGGCGGACGAAGGTCGGGTTTGCGGACGTGCGGCGGCGGAAGCGGGGCTTTTCGGGGCGAGCGAAAACGGCGAGCGTTCGATCCACAGTCTGGAGCCCGCGAACTTCACTTTCTGCAGTTCACCCGCTCATCAAGATTGATCACGTCTCTGCATTCAAGACGAAAGACCCGACTCTTTGTCTCATCAGTTAAAGTCATGGAGCTTTCACTCAAGCGAAAATCATACTTGCTGGATGTAGCTATATTGCCGCCATACGTTGGATATCCGATAACAAGTGCATTTCCAGAAATGCTATAAACTACTGTCTCTTCAAGCCCTTCCTGACCACCGAAATAGAAGGATGTACCGTTTCCCTTACCATCGAAGCAGTAGGTCAGCGATTGAGAGCCGTACTCGCTATCCCAAGCAGCACGCCAGCAACCGGCCAAGTTCTCAGTGGTGGGTAGCTGCTCTTCGGATACCGGCTCCGCTGGCGGTCGCTGCACCGCCGTCGAACAGGCTGCAAGAATTAAGAAAGCGATCCCAGGGAAAGCGAGTTTACGCCGCATCATCGCCGGTCATCTCGCTGCAGGAGTGCAGTAGACATCGCCCACTTCACCGATCCTGACGTCCTTGCACTGGAGCTCGTGGACCCCCTCCTCGCTACACTCTGACAGGGTCATGCTCCCCTCATCGAACCGCACATCGCAGGTGTTGGCGGCGTCCTGCACATCCGATGTGCCCAGAAGCCAGATCCGCAGCCGGCCATTTGTGAATTGGTACCCGAAGGATCCATCCCACCCATCGCCGCCTTCGTACACATAGTAGGATCCGACACCGTCGCCACCAAAGCAGTGCATGATGGACGCAGAAGGGTCGGGCGCGGCAGGAGGGTGACTCTTCCAGCAGCCGACGAAGGGATCATCCGCGGAAGGGACGGCAGGTGCCTCGGCGTGTCCGACGCCCGCCGCCGTCACCGCCACGCCGAGAAGAATCGAACCGACAAGAGCGGCGAGGCGGCGCAGCATGGGAGAGGGTGCCTGAACTCGGGGGCGACTGCCCCCAAGGCAAGCATGGCCACCGCTACCGGGCAAGCCCGCTCTGCGACGAGAGCGAGCGGTCGGGCCTCAGTACACCCGCTTCTGCGGGGCAATATACTCGATCTCGTTCGACAGCGTGTAGGTGTGCACCGGGCGGTAGTCGATCGACACCGTCCGCTTCTCCTCGTCGGCGAACGACAAGGTGTGCTTCATCCACTCGCGGTCGTCGCGGTCGGGGAAGTCCTCGCGGGCGTGGGCGCCGCGGCTTTCCTGGCGGTTGCGGGCCGAATCCATCGTCACCACCGCCTGGGAGATCAGGTTCTCGAACTCCAGCGTCTCGACGAGGTCGGAGTTCCAGATCAGCGAGCGGTCGGTGACGCGCACGTCGTCGGAGCCGCCCCACACCTCGTGGATGAGCTTGTGGCCCTCCTCCAGCACCTCGCCGGTGCGGAACACGGCGCAGTTCGCCTGCATGGTGCGCTGCATCTGCAGGCGCAGTTCCGCCGTCGGCGTCGACCCGTTGGCGTAACGCGCCTTGTCGAGGCGGTGGACGGCGTAGTCGCCGGCGCCCTTGGCGAACTCCGGCTGCTTCTCGCCCGCCGTCACCGTCTCGGCGCAGCGCAGGCCGGCGGCGCGGCCGAAGACGACGAGGTCGATCAGCGAGTTGGAGCCGAGCCGGTTGGCGCCGTGGACGGAGACGCAGGCCGCCTCGCCGAGCGCCATCAGGCCGGGGACGACGCGGTCGGGATCGCCGTCGACCTTCGACAACACCTCGCCGTGGAAGTTCGTCGGGATGCCGCCCATGTTGTAGTGGACGGTCGGCAGCACCGGGATCGGCTGCTTCGTCACCTCGACGCCGGCGAAGATCTTGGCGCTCTCGGAGATGCCGGGCAGCCGCTCGTGCAGGATCGCCGGGTCGAGATGGTCGAGGTGCAGGAAGATGTGGTCGGCGTTCTTGCCGACGCCGCGGCCTTCGCGGATCTCGATGGTCATGGCGCGCGAGACGACGTCGCGCGAGGCGAGGTCCTTCGCCGACGGCGCGTAGCGCTCCATGAAGCGCTCGCCGGCGGAGTTGGTCAGGTAGCCGCCCTCGCCGCGGGCGCCCTCGGTGATCAGGCAGCCGGCGCCGTAGATGCCGGTCGGGTGGAACTGCACGAATTCCATGTCCTGCAGCGGCAGGCCGGCGCGCAGCACCATGGCGTTGCCGTCGCCGGTGCAGGTGTGGGCGGAGGTCGCCGAGAAATAGGCGCGGCCGTAGCCGCCGGTGGCGATGATCGTCTTGTGGGCGCGGAAGCGGTGCAGCGTGCCGTCGTCCATGCACAGCGCCACGACGCCGCGGCAGGCGCCTTCCTCCATGATCAGGTCGATGGCGAAGTACTCGATGAAGAACTCCGCCGAGTGGCGCAGCGCCTGGCCGTAGAGGGTGTGCAGGATGGCGTGGCCGGTGCGGTCGGCGGCGGCGCAGGTACGCTGGGCGCGGCCCTTGCCGAAGTCGGTGGTCATGCCGCCGAACGGCCGCTGGTAGATCTTGCCTTCCTCGGTGCGCGAGAACGGCACGCCCCAATGCTCGAGCTCGTAGACGGCGGCCGGCGCCTCGCGGACGAGGTACTCGATGGCGTCCTGGTCGCCGAGCCAGTCGGAGCCCTTGACGGTGTCGTACATGTGCCAGCGCCAGTCGTCCGGCCCCATGTTGCCGAGCGCCGCCGAGATGCCGCCCTGCGCCGCGACCGTGTGCGAGCGGGTCGGGAACACCTTGGTGATGCAGGCCGTGCGCAGGCCGGCTTCCGAGCAGCCGACGACGGCGCGCAGGCCGGCGCCGCCGGCGCCGATGACGATGACGTCGAAGGTGTGGTCGGTGAAGGGATAGGCGCGACCGTTCGCGCCGGGCGCCCCCGCCCCGTTGGCGGCACCGTTGCCGCCGCCGTTCAACTCGGCCATCGCGTCAGCCTCCGAAGCTGATCTTGAGCACCGCCCAGGCGGCGGCGAGCGCCACCAGGGCGCAGAAGAAGGTGCTGGCGATGAGGGCGGTGAACTTCGCCGCCTCGCCGTGCACGTAGTCCTCGATGATCACCTGCATGCCGAGCTTCATGTGCCAGCAGGAGACCAGCACGACGGCGAGCAGCGGCACCGCGACGAAGGGATTCTCGAGAACGGCGCGCGTCGTCTCGAAGCTCTCGCCCTGCACGCCGATGACGAGCAGCACCATGAAGACGGTGAGCGGCACCATGGCGAGGCCGGTGAGGCGCTGGCGCCAGAAATGGTCGGTGCCGGACTTGGCGGAGCCGAGGCCGCGGACGCGGCCGAGCGGAGTGCGCATCATGATCTTGTCCTCCCGGCTCAGCGGACGACGAGGGCGATGACCCAGACGATCATCGTCAGGGCTACTGCACCAATGACGGTGATGCGGGTGACGAGCTCGCGGCCGACGGGGTCGGTGGCGGCGCCGAAGTCCCAGAGGAAGTGCTTGATGCCGCTCAGCATGTGCTGGATCAGCGCCCAGGTGTAGCCGAACAGGATCAGCCGGCCGATCAGCGAGCCGAAGAAGCCGTCGACCCACGAGAACGCTTCCGGCCCCATCGCCGCCGCCACCAGCCACCACGCCAGCAGGATCGTGCCGGCGTAGAGCGCGATGCCGGTGGCGCGATGGACGATCGACATCGCCATCGTCAGCGTCCAGCGATAGATCTGGATGTGCGGGGAGAGCGGCCGGTTGGCCTTGGCGTTCGGCGTCATGATTGTCCTTCGGCCTTCGGAGCGTGCTTCCGACGGCGCCGCCCCCGGCGCCGAGGCGCCTGCGAGCGTCACTGGAAGGCTTCTAGCCCTTCGACCGCCCCTCGTCAAAGTGACGTAAACGTAAAGTGCAGCACCCCTGCAGCACCCTGGATGACGTATAGGGTAGGGTCACCGGGCGCCACGGCAAGAGCGTCCGAAAGCGTCGGAAAGCCACAGCCGACGCCGTCGCGGGGAGCGCTCGAGCCTGTGACCGCGATCACAGCCGCCCGAACGCGCCCCCTGTACCTCTCCCGTCGCTCGAGAGCACTCGTCGGCAGGTCCCGGGACACCCGGGCCCGCCTGCCGGACGCCCCCGCCGCTCTCGCGCTACCCGAGGACTATCATGCGTCTCGCCTACTGGTTCTTCACTGTCGCCATCCTCGCCGGCCTCGCCGGCATGGGACTCGGCATCCACATGGGCATCGCCCACGACTTCACCCTCATGCCGGTGCACGCTCACGTGAACCTGCTCGGCTGGGCGTCGCTGTTTCTCTACGGTCTCTACTACCGCATCGAGCCGGCGGCCGAGGGCACCGTGCTCGCCGTCATCCAGTTCGCGCTGGCTGTCGCCGGGCTGGTGCTGATGACCGGCGGCCTCACCTTCATGCTGCAGGGCAACGCTGCGATGCTGCCGGTCACGATCGCCGGCTCGCTCGCAGCCGTCGCGGCGATGGCGCTGTTCCTGGTCGTGGTGCTGCGGCGCGGGTTCGCCGAGCGGCGGGCCGCCTCGCTCCGTTGACGCTCGACCATCGGGCTGTCGGCGCGCCCCTCAGGCCGGGCGCGCCGACAGCTTCTTGTTGAGGTGCGCCATGAAGGCGGTGGCGAACAGCGGCGTCACGAGGTTGAGGATCGGTATCGCCAGCACCAGCGCGATCAGCAGCCCGGCGAGAAACACCGTGCCACTGTAGCGCTTGCGCAGGGCGCGCGCCTCCTCCGGCGGCCGGAAGCGCATCGCCGCGCCCTCGAAATACTCCCGCCCGAGCAAGTAGCCGTTGACGAGGAAGAAGGCGGCGATGTTGACGCCCGGCACCAGCAGCAGCAGCAGCGCCAGGAGGTTGCCGAGGATGACGACGCCGGTGAACTTCAGCGTCGTCACCAGCTGCTCGCCGAACGGCAGGGCACGCCCCGGCGGATCGTCCGGATAGTGCGTGCGCTCCACCACCTCGGCCACCTCGTCGGCGAACAGGCCGGCGAGCAGCGAGGTGATCGGGGCGACGAGAAAGCCGAGCCCGATGAAGAAGCCGATGCCGGTGAGGATGACCAGGATCGTCTCGACCCACGGGTAGCTGGTGACGTCGATGAAGTAGAGCGACGCCCCCTGCAGCCCGAGCCAGATCACCACCAGAAGGCCGATCGTCAGGGCGAGCGACTTCAGCAGCACGGAGCGGAACGGCGGCGTCAGGATGTCGGCGAAGGCCTGGCTGGCGGCGGCGAGCATCGCGTCTCCGGTGATGGCGCGCCGCGCGGCGCAAAGGTCGACCCGCCGTCAAGTGGGGAGGCGAAGTGGCCGCCGCAATCGCCGGAAGCACGGGCGGGGTCGTCTCCCTCTCCCAGCGAGGCTGGGAGAGAGAACGGCGACCTCTACCCGCGCCCCTCCGCGGCCGCGATGGCGGCCGCGAGCACCGCGTACGGCGCCGATCCCGTCCCCGTCAGCCGCTCGATCTCGGCGAGTTCCGCCCGGGCGAGGTCGAGGCGGCCGAGGGCGACGTAGCCTTCGCCGAGATAGGAGCGCGTCCGCGCCGCGCGCGGGTCGACGGCGAGCGCCGCTCGGTAGTAGCCGACCGCCGTGTCGTACCGGCCGAGCTTGCGGAAGGCGAAGCCGAGCTCCGTCAGCACCATCGGGTCGCGGCGATGGGCGATCGGGTCGAGCACCGCCACCGCATCGGCGTAGCGCCCGACCCGGTTGAGCGCGAAAGCCATGGCGAACCGCTCCGAGGGGGCGAGCCGCAGCGCCTGGATCTTCACGCAGGTCTTCGTCTGCGGATCGAGCGCCTGGCCGCGCGGGCAGCTCGCCGGGCTCGGCGCCGGCGCGATCGGCCCGTCGTTCATCGCCACCGCCGGCGCGGCGAGCATCCCCGCCGTCACCGCCACCAGCACCGGCGCGACGAGCCTCCGGGACATGGAGAAGCCACCACGCCGCACCGCCGTCCGTGTCGCCGCCATGCCGTTCTCCCCGCACCACACTGCCGGGCGAAGTCTACCCCGAGCACCCGTCACCGGTAACCGCCGCACCACACCGTGAACGGCCGGTCCGCACTCGTCCAGCGCGAGGCCGGGGAAGCGCTTGCCGCATCGCCCGGTGATCCCCCAGACGGAAGTGCCGGCTCAGCTGCGCAGGAGGTCCGGCAGCGGCTTCAGGTCGGCGCTGCCGGGGAACACGCTGTTGGCGAGCGCCCGCTCGCTGACGCCGAGATGATCGCGCAGCACGCCCTTGGCGACGCTGCGCAGGTCCGTCGTCGGGCGCAGGTCGCGGCCTTCCAGCAGCGCCGCCTGCGACAGCCCCGGCCAGTCGGCGACGACGCGGCCGCCGGCGACGCCGCCGCCGAGCAGGAACATCGCCGTGCCGGTGCCGTGGTCGGTGCCGCCGGAACCGTTGAAGGCGACCGTCCGGCCGAATTCCGTCACCACCATCACGACGGTGTCGCGCCAGGCCGGGCCGAGCGATTCCTTCAGCGCCGCCAGCGTCGCGTCGAGCACCGCCAGGCTGTCGCCGAGCTGGCCGTCGACGGGATCGCCACGCGAGTGGTTGTCGAAGCCGGAGAGGTCGAGGGTGCCGATGCGCGGGCCGTCCTCCCTCGACAGCACCCGGCCGGCGACGCGGGCCGCCTGGATGGCGGGGCGACTGCGGCCCTTGACGTCGGCGTCGGCGGCGCTGCGCGAAGCCCTCTTCGACTCGCTTTCGCTGCCCGCCACCATGCCGAGCTGAAGGCCCTCTTCCAGCGTCATCGCCAGCCGCTCGTCGCCGGTGTGGCGGTAGAGCGCCAGCAGCCGGGCGCGGGTGTCCTCGCTCGCCTCGGGATAGCCCGCCGGCATCCAGGAGACGACCTTCGAGCGGCCGCGCATGATCAGCGGCACCTGCGCACCGGCGGCGAAGCCCTCACCGTTGGTGAACTGCACCATCTCGCCCTCGGGCAGCAGCGCCAGCGTGCGGCCGAGCCAGCCGGTGTCGGCGACGCCGACGGCCGGCAGGCCGCTTTCCAGCACGTCCTGGCCGTCGAAGTGCGAGCGCTCGCGGTAGGGACTGGCGACCGCGTGCACCACCAGCGCCTCGCCGGACTGGTACATCGCCCCCAGCGCCGGCAGCCGCGGCGACATCGCGAAGAACGAATCGAGCGCCAGCCCCGGCGCCTGCTCGCTGGAGCCGAGCACCGGGCCGCCGCGCGCCCGCTCGTGGTCGGGATCGCCGACCGGGGCGACGGTCGACAGCCCGTCCATGGCGCCGCGCAGCACCAGCACGACGAGACGCGGGTCGCGGCCGTCGGCGCGGGCGAAGCGCGGCAGCGCCGCCCAGGCGGTAAAGGTGGCGGTGATGCCGAGCAGCCCGCGGCGGGTGACGGCGTGCGGGACGAGAAGTCCGCCGGAGGAACGGTCCATCATCAGATCCTCTGGAAACCGGGGCTGAGCAGCATCAGCGACACCGCCTGCTCGCGGCTCTCGGCGCGCGTCACGGCCTCGCGCGTCGGCTGGTCGTAGCGGGGCCCGAGCACGTCAGCGGCGAGGCCGGGCACGTCGAGCTCGGGGCTGGTGCGGCGGGCGACGACGGTGGCGAAGTCGAGCCGCTCGAGCAGGGCGTCGCCGGCGAGCCAGGCGTCGTCGGCGTCGGGCCATCCGGCCGGAGAGGGTGGCGACCAGATCCTTTGGCCGAGCGCGTTCATCATACTGAAGGCGGCCTTCTGGTTCTCGCCGTCGGTCGACAGCCGCAGCGCCCGGAAGCTCGCCAGAGTGAACAAATAGGGGTCGCGCAGCTTCGCCGGCGGCGTCGTCCAGGCGGCGTCGGACGAGATCAGCGCCCGCATCGTCGCCGCCAGGTCGCCGTCGCTGGCGAGGTAGGCACGTGCCGCCGCCTCGGCGATCTCGGGCGGTGCGCCGTCGCCGACGAACTGGCGGGTGAGCTTGCGGGCGATGTGCCGGGCGGTCGCCGGGTTGCGGGCGAGGTCGTCGAGCACGGCGTCGAGCTTGCGCTGCGCCTTCTGGCCATAGACCTCGCCGAGCACCGTGAACTCGCCCGGCTCGTGGCGGTTCGGCAGGAAGATCGCCCCGGTGCCCTCGATGCGGCCGCCGTTGCGGTCGATCGTCCAGCCGGTCAGCACCTTGGCGAAGCTCGTCACGTCGGCCTGGGTGTAGCCGCCGTCGACGCCCAGCGTGTGCAGTTCCAGCACCTCGCGGGCGAGGTTCTCGTTGAGGCCGATGCCCTTGCGCGCGCCGACGCGGCTGTTGGGTCCGACGGACTTCCAGTTGTCGAGATAGACCAACATCGCCGGATGCTTGACCGCCGCCTCGAGCATGTCGCGGAAGCGGCCGTAGACGTGCGGCCGGATCGCCTCGCGCTCGTAGGAACCGACCATCGAGGGCACGCTGCCGCCCTTGGCGGTGGAAACGGCGAAATGGTTCGACCAGAACAGCACCAGCCGTTCGGTCAGCCCGTCGTCCGTCGCCAGGCCGTGATCGAAGCGGGCCGCCGTTTCCAACCGCACCGTGGTCGGCGAGAAGCCCGGCTGCTTCAGGCGGTCCGGGCGCATGCTGTCGTCGCGCTTGACCGTGCCGTCGTCGATCTGGGCGAGGCCGCCAGCCATGTCGCCGCCGGCCATTTCCCCACCAGCCATATCGCCGGCCATGTCGCCGCCGGCCATCGCCGCGCTGGCCATGTCGGCGCCGCCGGCGGCCTTCGCCGCGGCCTTGGCGGCCTCGATCTGCTCGTTTTCGAGCTTGCGCGCCACCCGCCGCTCGCGGCGGTCCTTGAGATTGAGCGCCATGTTCTCCGGCGTGGACAGGAGGCCCGGCGCGACGAGCAGCGCCGTCTGCGGCCGGTCGCACTGGGCGAGCACGAAGCCGCGCGGGTCGGAGGCGATGGCGGCGCACTCGCCCGGGCGCGGGCCGAGGCCGAACCGGGTGAGGGCAAAATAGGCGTCACGGAGGGCAGTGTCGGACGGCATGGCGGTCTCCACGGGCGCCGGACCGCGAGGACCGCTGTGGTCCGGCGCACGAGCAACGCCCCAGCCGCCGCTTCCCTACGCCGCCGATGTGGCGGTACGCGGGCGATCAGCCGTAGCGCAGCTTCAAGGCCAGGATCGCCCCGGACGTCATCAGCGTCAGCGCGTTGGCGATCGTCACCGACGGGCTGCCGAGGGCGATGCCGTAGACGAGCCAGCAGGCGACGCCGGTCGTGAAGGCGATCTGCGTCGGCAGCGAGATTCCCGCCGTCTGGCGCTCGCGCAGGATCTTGAAGGCCTGCGGCAGCCAGCACAGCGTGGTGAGCAAGGCGGCGACGAAGCCGATCGCTTCGACGACCTGGATCGACATGGGAACAGTCCTGGAAGCGGGCGGGCGGGCGGGGAGGCGCCACCGGCGATACGTGTGTGACGGCGGACGCTCGGCTGTCAATGCGGCGTTCCTGCGGCGGCGACCCGCGGCGATGGCTCGCAGCGTCGTGACCGCGCCGACAAGCCGGGACCACCCCACAAATCCAGACCCGTCCCACAAAACAAAGAAGGGCCGCCCCGAGGGACGACCCTTCCATTGTCGAACTGCGGTCCGGCGAGCCGGACGAACGTCGACTTACGCGACCGGACCCCAATAGGAGAGAACCGTGACCGCGCGATCCGACGACCGCAGCTTGTGACAATGAGACACCGGATCACCTCCTTTCAGTTCGTTGACGACAAACGGAGCTTACGGGCGATCAAAGTGATTCGTAAGCCGTTTTTACAGGCGCCCGCGAAGGCCGTCGGCCTGCTTTCAAGGCATCACGGCGATGTCGCGCACGTCCGCCTCGACGCCTTCCAGCGCCCCCGTCTCGGTGGCCCGGCCGGAGGCGAGGTCGACGGTGTAGAGGCGGCCGTCCGCCACCATCCAGGCGGTGTTGCCGCCGTTGCCGTCGGCGACGATGTCGAACGCCACCGCCTTCGGCATCACGCCGAGCTTGCCGACGGCGTTGAGCACGCCGTCGTTCGGCGGCGCCTGCTTGATCAGCGCGCCGATGGTGCCGTCGATGTCGTAGAGCGCCGTTTCCTTGGTGCCGGCGACCGAGTTGGTGTAGGCGCCGGCGACGATCATCGGCGCCTCGCCCTTGTGCATGTCGGTCTCGGCGAAGGCGAGCGTGCCGTCGGTGACGACCTTGCCGTCGTCGACGTTGACGCGAAGGTTGGTGCCGTCCGAGCCGATCACCCGCAGCCGGTCGGCGACCGGGTTGAAGTCGACGGTGGCCATGACGCCGTCCGGCAGCATCGTCGAAAGCTTCACCTTCGCCTCGGCGCGGCCGCGCTTCGGATCGACGACGGCGATCGTACCGTCGGCATAGAGCGCATAGAGCTTGCCGTCCGCCGGCCGCACGTCGATGCCGAGGATGCGGCCCTCGACGCCCTCGATCACCACCGGGGCGGCGACGACGCGGGTGTCCGGGTCGACCATCGCCAGCCGGTCGTCACCAACCAGCGCGAACACCGTCGCGGCGGCGGCGGGCGCCGCCGAGGCGGCGAGCACGGCGAGCGTCGCGGCGACGCCGGAGAGCACCAGGGCGTGCGGATGACGGCGGCGGGCAGCGCTCTGCGCCGGCTGGCTGTCGATGCGATGAGACATGTGTCACCTCCTGGAAATCGTCGCGTTCTGTCCGGCGGCGCCGGCACTGCGCGAGGGAGGCCCGGCGACGATGCCGCCGCGCCCGGTCCGGCCGACCGCCCTTCGGTCGTCCTGCAGCGGCTACCCGGCAGCGGCGGCGTTGGATGCGGGCACACGGAGATTTTTCGTCTCTTTGCATCCGCGCCGTGGGATGGTGCGTAGTCCGAGCCGGATCAGTGCGCCCGCGAAGGCGCCGGACGGGAGATGGGACCGTGGCCGAAAAGACGCGGACGACCGCGCGCGCATCAGGGGCGGACGAACACGCCGGGCTTCTGGTGCTCTGCGCCGGCGGCGATCGCATCGCGCTGCGTCGTCTCTACGACGTCGAGGCGGCGACGATGCTCGGCGTCGCCACCCGCATGCTGCGCCGGCGCGACCTCGCGGAGGAAGCCGTGCAGGACGCCTTCCTGCGCATCTGGCGCGGTGCGGCGAGCTACCGGCCGGAACTCGGCGGCGGCCGCACCTGGGTCTACGCGGTGCTGCGCAACCGCTGCCTGACGCTCTTGCGCACCTCCGGCCGCGAGGTCTCGCCGGACGACGACCTGCCGGATGTCGCCGACGACGCCCCCGATCCCGAGGCGGTGGTCTCGCGCCTGTCCGACGCCGGCCTGCTGCGGCGCTGCCTCGAGGCCCTCGACGAGCGCCGCCGCGGCGTCCTCATGCTCGCCTACGCCCACGGGCTGACGCACGGCGAGATCGCGGGCCGGCTCGGCGTGCCGCTCGGAACGACGAAGACGTGGATCCGCCGCTCGCTGTTGGCGCTCCGGGAGTGCATGGGATGAGCGCGCCCGAGCCCCCGACTGGATCAGGCGCGCCGATCGGCCCCGAGGACGACATGCTGGCGGGCGAGTACGTCGCCGGCTTGCTCGAAGGCCCCGGGGAGACCGCCTTCGAGGCGCGCCTCGCCGGCGAACCGGCGCTCGCCGCCGCCGTCGCCCGCTGGCGCGTCCGCTTCGCCGAGATCGACGAGAGCGCCGCCCCGGTGGTGCCCGACGAGGCGTTCTGGCGGCGCATCGAGACGGCGCTCGCCACCGCCCCCGATCTGCCGCCGCAGACGGCCGCCGCGACCGCCACGGTCACCGACAGCCGCGCCGATACGGTCACGGCCGCCCCCCGTCAGCCCGGCGCACACCCGGCCGTCGTTCCGCCGCGCGCGGGCGGCCTCGCCGCCTGGTGGCACAGCCTGACGCTGTGGCGCGGCTTCGCCGCCGTCGCCACCGCCGCCGCGATCGTGCTGGCCGTCGGCCTCGGCCGCATGGTGCTGGCGCCGCCGCCCCCCACCTTCGTCGCCGTGCTGCTCGCCGAGACGGGCGAGGTCGGCGCCGTCGTGCACGTCTTCGCCGACGGCACCGCCGAGCTCCTGCCGCTCGAGAACGTCGCGGTGCCGAGCGGCCGGGCGCTGGAGGTGTGGACGAAGTGGAGCGACGAGCGCGGCCCGGTGTCGATCGGCCTGCTCGACCGCCCGCGCACGGTGCGGCTTTCCACCGGCGGCCTGCCGGAGACCCGGCCCGAGCAGCTCTTCGAGATCACCCTCGAGCCCGACACCGGCTCCCCCACCGGCCGCCCGACCGGCCCGATCCTGTTCAAGGGAACGGCGGCGACGACGCTGTGACCGGCGGCGGCGGCACCCTCGGTCCGGCGCAGAAGGCCGGGATGTGAAGGCGTTCACTGCGCCGCCCCTGACGTCACGCGATGGTCCGGGCGCCTCGACACTGCCCGCCGCGGCACTTCGGACGCGAGCCCGCGGCCCGGCACGTCCGACGGCGCGATCATGGATCAGGATGAGTGGATGAGCCGATGCCGACGACAACACCAACCGAAGCCGAGGGGGCCGCGCATCGGCCGCCCGGTCCCCGCTGGCGCCGCGCGCTGCCGCAACTCGCCGACAGGCCGTTTTTGTCCGACGGCGGGCTGGAGACGACGCTGATCTTCCACGATGGCCTCGAGCTGCCGCACTTCGCCTCGGTGACGATGCTCGACCGCCCCGGCGGGCGCACGATCCTCGACGCCTACTATCGCCGCTACCTCGAGATCGCCCGCGCCGCCGGTGCCGGCTTCGTCCTCGACAGCGTCACCTGGCGCGCCAGCCCCGACTGGGGCGCGAAGCTCGGCTACGACCGCGCCACGCTCGCCGAGCTCAACCGCGCCGCCGTGGCGATGCTGCACCCGCTGCGGCAGGAATTCGAGACCGAGGCGACGCCCGTCGTCATCGGCGGCTGCGTCGGCCCGCGCGGCGACGGCTACGTCGCCGGCGCGGCGATGACGGTGGCCGAGGCGGAGGCCTACGGGCGCTTCCAGGCGGACCTCTTCGCCGAGGCCGGCGCCGACATGGTGGCGGCGATGACGATGACCAACGCCGCCGAGGCCGCCGGCTACGCCCGCGCCGCCGCCGCGGCCGGCCTGCCCTTGTGCATCTCCTTCACGCTGGAGACAGACGCGCGCCTGCCGAGCGGCGAGAGCCTCGCCGAGGCGATCGCCGTCGTCGAACGGGAGAGCGACGGCGCGCCGGCCTACTACATGGTGAACTGCGCCCACCCGACTCACTTCGCGGCGATGATCGACGCCGCGGTCGCCGCCGGGGCGCCCTGGCTCGCCAGGCTGCGCGGCGTTCGCGCCAACGCCTCGACCCGCAGCCACGCCGAGCTCGACTCGTCGACCGACCTCGACGCCGGTGATCCCGACACGCTCGGCCGCGAATACGCGGCGCTGCGCGCCCGCCACCGCCGCTTCACCATTCTCGGCGGCTGCTGCGGCACCGACGACCGCCACGTCGCCGCGATCGCCCGGGCCTGCCTCGCGGCGTGAGCGCCGGCGCTGCCCGTGGACCCGCACCGAACAAAATCGCGCCGGCGCCCTTTTCCCGGGGGCGCCGGCGTTCTACTTTTGATCCATGGCGCGCCCCTCCCTCCCCCGCTCCTCGGTCCGGCCCCGCACCCCCGAGACGATCCTCGATCGCAGCCCCGACGGCTTCGGCGAAGCGCCGCAGGCGCCGCTGTCCGGCGTCCCCCTCGGCGGCTCCATCGCCGACTGGGCGGCCGAGATCGCCGACGCCGACCGGCTGCCCGAGGCGCCCGCCGCGGCGCCCCCGGGAGCGAAGGGCAAGCCGTCGAAGGCCGGCCCGTCGCGCACGGTGCGCGGCACCTCGACCGGCGGCAGCGGCAAGACGGCGAAGGAGCGCGTCGCCGGCGGCCTCAACCCCGTCGCCGGGTTCGACATCTCGCTCGAGGATGCGGAGACCCTGCCGGCGAACGCCGTCACCGCCACCGTCGCCGCGCTCGAAGAGCTCATCCAGAAGGGCCGGCCGGAGTTCCGCGACGGCTCGTGGGCGCCGCACCGGCCGGTGCGGCCCCAGAAGTCCGAAGGCGGCATCCCGTTCCGCCTGGTCTCGCCGTTCGAGCCGAAGGGCGACCAGCCGACCGCCATCGAGGAGCTCGTCTCCGGCGTCGAGCAGAAGGAGCGCATGCAGGTGCTGCTCGGCGTCACCGGCTCCGGCAAGACCTACACCGCCGCCCAGGTGATCTCCCGCACCCAGCGCCCGGCGCTGGTGCTCGCCCCCAACAAGACGCTGGCGGCGCAGCTCTACGGCGAGTTCCGCAGCTTCTTCCCGGACAATGCGGTGGAGTACTTCGTCTCCTACTACGACTACTACCAGCCCGAGGCCTACGTGCCGCGGACGGACACCTACATCGAGAAGGAATCGTCGATCAACGAGCAGATCGACCGGATGCGCCATTCGGCCACCCGCTCGCTGCTGGAGCGCGACGACGTCATCATCGTCGCCTCGGTCTCGTGCATCTACGGTATCGGCTCGGTCGAGACCTACACGGCGATGACTTTCGCGCTGGAGGTGGGCGAGGCGATCGACCAGCGCCAGCTCCTCGCCGACCTGGTCGCCCTGCACTACAAGCGCGCCGACATCGGCTTCGCCCGCGGCACCTTCCGGGTGCGCGGCGACACCATCGAGATCTTCCCGGCCCACTACGAGGACCGCGCCTGGCGCGTCACCCTGTTCGGCGACGAGATCGAATCGATCGGCGAGTTCGACCCGCTCACCGGCCAGAAGACCGACAGCCTGAAGTCGGTGAAGATCTACGCCAACTCCCACTACGTCACGCCGCGGCCGACGCTCGCCCAGGCGATCCGCTCGATCAAGGAGGAGCTGAAGGGCCGCCTCGTCGAGCTCACCCGCGCCGGCCGCCTGCTCGAGGCGCAGCGGCTCGAGCAGCGCACCCGCTTCGATCTCGAGATGATGGAGGCGACCGGCTCCTGCGCCGGCATCGAGAACTACTCGCGCTACCTCACCGGCCGCCTGCCCGGCGAGCCGCCGCCGACGCTGTTCGAGTACCTGCCCGACAACGCGCTCGTCTTCGTCGACGAGAGCCACGTCACCGTGCCGCAGATCGGCGGTATGTACCGCGGCGACTTCCGCCGCAAGGCGACGCTCGCCGAGTTCGGCTTCCGCCTGCCCTCCTGCATGGACAACCGGCCGCTGCGCTTCGAGGAGTGGGACGCGATGCGGCCGCAGACGATCGCCGTCTCGGCGACGCCGGCGCAGTGGGAGCTCGACCAGTCCGGCGGCGTCTTCGTCGAGCAGGTGATCCGCCCGACCGGCCTCATCGACCCGCCGATCGAGGTGCGCCCGGCGAAGAGCCAGGTCGACGACCTGCTCGGCGAGGTCAAGGCGGTGGCGGCGAAGGGCTACCGCTCCCTCGTCACCGTGCTCACCAAGCGCATGGCCGAGGACCTCACCGAGTACCTGCACGAGCACGGCGTCCGCGTCCGCTACATGCACTCCGACATCGACACGCTGGAGCGCATCGAGATCATCCGCGACCTCCGCCTCGGTGCCTTCGACGCGCTGGTCGGCATCAACCTGTTGCGCGAGGGCCTCGACATCCCCGAGTGCGCGCTGGTCGCCATCCTCGACGCCGACAAGGAGGGCTTCCTGCGCTCGGAGACGTCGCTGGTGCAGACGATCGGCCGCGCCGCCCGCAACGTCGACGGCAAGGTGGTGCTCTATGCCGACCGCATGACCGGCTCGATGGAGCGGGCGATGGCGGAGACCGAGCGCCGCCGCACCAAGCAGCTCGCCTGGAACGCGGAACACGGCATCACGCCGGAATCGGTGAAGCGGTCGATCGGCGACATCCTCGATTCGGTCTACGAGCGCGACCACGTCACCGTCGAATCGGGCTTGGCCCAGACGGGCACGCTCGTCGGCCACAACCTCAAGGCCCACATGGGCGACCTCGAGAAGCGGATGCGCGACGCCGCCGCCAACCTCGAGTTCGAGGAGGCGGCCCGCCTGCGCGACGAGCTGAAGCGCCTGCAGGCGACCGAGCTCGCGGTGGCCGACGACCCGCTCGCCCGCCAGTCCGACGTCGAGGGCGCCGCCGGCCGCTTCCAGGGCGAGCGCAAATACGGCGCCTCCGGCAACATGCCGTCAAAGGAAGCCCGCAGCCGCGGCGGCAAGGCGGCGAAGCCGTCGCTCGACGACATGGGCCCCGGCACGGACATGGCCGTGCCGCTGCGCGACGGCGACGAGCGCCCGACGGGCCGCCCGGATCTCGCGGTGACGAACACCCGGCCGGGCGGGCGGCGGCGGGGACGGTAACCCGATCTCTTCCCGCAGTTTGGGGCACCCACCCTCCCCCTGTGGGAGGGTCGGGCCGCCGCAGGCGGACCGGGGAGGGCGCCGACGGCGCAGCCGTCGGCGTGCTGCAGTCGCGACCGATCGCTGACGTCGCTCGCGGCGCTC
>Ga0209902_100967_pt1 | contig 19259 bp, 16 predicted proteins | sample FECB27metaG_FD_188304 | JGI IMG/M metagenome (GOLD analysis project Ga0209902, IMG submission 188304) | Cyanobacterial communities from the Joint Genome Institute, California, USA - FECB-27 (SPAdes) (version 2) | ecosystem: Environmental > Aquatic > Thermal springs > Hot (42-90C) > Microbial mats...
CGCACTGATCGTGAGCGGACGTGGCAGAGGCCAGAGTTTGTGGCACCCCCCTCCCACCAGCCTTTCGGCTGGTCCCCCCTCCCCCGCAGGCGGGAGAGGGTCGCCGACTGCCGGCAGCAGCGCGGATGTCAGGCCTTCGTCGTCCGCGGCACGGCGGCCGTATCGATGCCCAGTGTGGTGAGCGTCGTCGCGACGATGCCGGCGCGGTCGAGCCCGGCTGCGGCGTACATATCGTTGACCCCGGCCTGTTCGGTGAACACGTCGGGGATCATCAGCGGGCGGAATTTCAGCTTGCCGTCGAGCAGGCCGTGGCTGGCGAGGAAGGTCGCGACGTGGCTGCCGAAGCCGCCGATGCCGCCTTCCTCGATGGTGATCAGCACCTCGTGCTCCTTGGCCAACCGGGCGAGCAGGGTCTCGTCGAGGGGCTTCAGGAAGCGCATGTCGGCAATGGTCGGGTTCAGCCCATAGGCCATGAGCTTTTCGCCCGCGGCGATCACTTCGCCGAGCCGGGTGCCGAAATTGACCAGCGCCACCGACTTGCCTTCGCGCAGGATCCGGCCCTTGCCGATCTCGAGCACCGTGCCGCGCGGCGGCAGTTCGACGCCCAGCCCATCGCCCCGCGGGTAGCGGAACGCAATCGGGCCCTCGTCATAGGCGGCGGCGGTCGCCACCATGTGGCGGAGTTCGGCTTCGTCACCGGCGGCCATCACCACCATGCCGGGGATGGCGCCGAGATAGGCGGCGTCATAGTTGCCGGCATGGGTAGGGCCGTCGGCGCCGACATAGCCGGCGCGATCGATGGCGAAGCGAACCGGCAGGCCCTGCACCGCCACGTCATGGATCACCTGGTCATAGGCGCGCTGCAGGAAGGTTGAGTAGATGGCGCAGAACGGCTTCAGCCCCTCGGTCGCCATGCCGGCGGCGAAGGTGACCGCGTGCTGCTCGGCAATGCCGACATCGAAGATGCGGCTGGGGAACAGCTCGGCGAACTTGTCGAGGCCGGTGCCGTTGGGCATGGCGGCGGTCACGGCGACGACGCGGTCGTCGGCCTTGGCCTCCTCGATCAGGCTCTGCGCGAACACCGAGGTATAGGACGGGGCGTTCGACTGCGGCTTGGTCTGCGCGCCGGTGATGACGTTGAACTTGTTGACGCCGTGATACTTGTCGGCGGAGTTCTCGGCCGGCCCGTAACCCTTGCCCTTCTTGGTCACCACATGGATGAGGATCGGGCCGGATTCGGCGTCGCGCACGTTCTGCAGCACGTCGAGCAGATCATTGAGGTTATGCCCGTCGATCGGGCCGACATAGAAGAAGCCGAGCTCCTCGAACAGCGTGCCGCCGGTAAAGAACGAACGGGCAAACTCCTCGGTCTTGCGTGCCGTCTCGTGGATGAGCTTGGGCATCTTCTCGGTGATCGATTTGGCGGTGTCGCGGAAGCCACGATAGAACGGGCCGGAAACCAGCTTCGCCAGGTAGGAGCGCATTGCCCCGGTCGGCGGGGCGATCGACATGTCGTTATCGTTGAGGATGACGATCAGCCGGGCGTCCATGGCGCCGGCATTGTTCATCGCCTCATAGGCCATGCCGGCCGACATGGCGCCATCGCCGATCACCGCGATGACGTTGCGCTTCTCGCCCTTGAGCTCCGAGGCCACGGCCATGCCGAGGCCGGCGGAAATCGAGGTGGAGGAATGGCCGGCGCCGAACGGGTCGTATTCGCTCTCGGCGCGACGGGTGAAGCCGCTGAGCCCGTCTTTCTGGCGCAGCGTGCGGATGCGGTCGCGGCGGCCGGTCAGCACCTTGTGCGGATAGGCCTGGTGGCCGACATCCCAGATCAGGCGGTCGTTGGGGGTATCGAAGGTGGCGTGGATGGCGACGGTCAGCTCGACCACACCGAGCCCGGCGCCGAGGTGCCCGCCGGTCACCGACACGGCATCGATCACTTCGGCGCGGAGCTCGTCGGCGACTTGGCGCAGCTCATCGCGTGACAAGGATTTCAGGTCGGCTGGCGCCGATACGCGATCGAGCAGCGGGGTCTGCGACGTGTCCAAAATACCGATCCTTCGCCGGAACGGGCCGGTCTCTCATTGAGAGACTTAGAGGCTTGGGTTCGGCATTGCAACGCCCTGCGGGCGCGGCCTTTTAGCGTTCTGCGACGAGCTGCAAACCATCCGTCACGAAACGGTCATAGGCGGGAATTGCGGCGTTGTCGGGAAGGAAGGCGACGCGGCCGGTGAGCGGGCCGAGTTCGGTGCCCTTTTCGAGGTAACCCTCCGCTTCGGTCATCTCGGCCCAGAACGCGGTGGTCATCGGAACCGGCTGCACCAGGGTGTCGTTGACGTGGTCGATCTCGGGCGCCACCAGATCCATGGGCCTGAGCTCGATCGACTGGTTCGGCTGACGGCTCAGCGCCAGGTCGGCAAGGGCCTGCTGCATCGGCTCAGAAGCCGCATTGCCGGTCAGCGAGTTGAAGGTCATGTCGAACATGCCCTTCAGCGTCGAGAAGGTCTCGGGGCCGCCCAGCGAGGCGGTCTGGACATTACCCGAACTCAGCAGCTGATCGCGGGTCGGCAGTTCCGGCACCACGGCGTTCTCGCGCTCGATGATCATCTTCAGCGCCTGTTCGGCGCCCGGATCGGGGCTGGTCGCGACATAGGCGGTGACCATCTCGTCGGCCTTGGGCGACATCAGGACGCGCGGCTTGGGCAACGGCTGGTCGATCGCGGCGAGCGCCGCGACAGCTGTCTGGCCGCTTTCGCCGCCGAGCGGCGCGCGGGTGGCGAGCTGGATGCGGGCGGATTTGGTTGCCGGGATCGGCGCGCCGACGGCTTCGAAGGCCTTGGTGTCGATGCCGGGCGGCAGGGCGGCAACGTTAATGCCGTCTTCGGAGCGGCGGAACACCGGCACTGGCGCCACCACATCGAAGGTCGGCACGACGCGCTGCGCCGGCTCTTCGGCCGAGGCCAGCATGATGGTGGCGCCGCCGCCAAGGGTACGCGGACGGAGCGCCGGGATCGGCGCGGCCTCGCCGGCATTGTCGGCCAGCATGATCGCCGGGGCGCTCTCGAAGATGGCGTCGCCATCGCAGGGGACGGTACGGCACTTGGACCACTGGGCCTGAGCGTAGGCGCGGCCCTCGTTGGAGAGCGGCTTGCCGTCGGTGGGCAGATGCAGGGTCTTACCGTCAGGGAAGACCTTTTTCAGCTGGGCGCGGGTCATGCGCGGCCAGGCACGCACATTGCCGGTATCCATGTGGACGAATGGGCTGCCCGAGGTGGGGTAGAAGCCGACGCCGCCGACCTGGTGCTTCATTGCGGTTTCACGGAGCTTGGAGAGGTTCACCCCGGGGATGAACACGTCCATCGCCTTGCCGCGCATGTGCTGGCTGTTGTCGGCAACGCCTGACGACCTGGACGCCAGCATCTTGTTGGTCTTGGGCGAACGGTAGGACGAAACGATGTTGTAGGGCTGGCGGCCGCCGACTTCCTGGTACACTTCCCAAAGCAGGTCGAAGAGGGCTGGGTCCATCTTCGTGGGTTCTTTGGTGCGCCAGTCGGCGAGGAAAATGTTGAGCTCGCGCAAGACCTTCTGGTCATACTGGCCGTTGCGCTTGAAGGTGAAGCTGCCGGTCTGGCCGGTATGGGTGTGGTGCAGGTACAGCGTCCGGTCGCCGCCGCCATTGGCAGCGCTCACCGGCACAACGCTCGGCGGCAGAACGACGGTCAACGCCATCGTCGCGGCAAAAAACAGCCGCGGTAGAGCCCGCCATATCCCCAACAGTTTTCCCGACACGCCCCGAACGACCCGTTGCAACCCAATAGACGACTGAGCCTAGCGCCAGTTCGATGAGAATACATTAACGCTAACGCCTGGTAACCCAAGTGAGGCGGCTACCATGCGGGTTTCTAGGCAGAAAATCCGGCTGAACCAAGGCCGAATTCCTAAGCAGTCGTAAACGCTTGGCCGGCCTACCTGCCACGATATCATAGCAGAAGGGCCGGCGCCCCGTGGCACCGGCCCTCGTTTCTAGTCCCGAAACGTCCGGATTGCTATTCGGCCAGCAGTTCTTTCAACCGCTGGTTCATGCCGTACACGTCGCCATAGGAGCGGATGGTGCCGTCGGCATCGACGCGCAGGGTGAAGTAGGAGATGTGAACCGGGATCTTGGTCTTGAGGTTGAACCAGCGCTCCTTGTCGCCGAATGCCGCTTCCAGCGTTCCGGCGTTCATCTCGGGCTCGAGCGCCAACAGCGCGTCGGCGAAATCCATCGGGTTCTCGACGCGCACGCAGCCGTGGCTGTAGGCGCGGAACGAGCGCGAGAACAGCGACTTGGACGGCGTATCGTGCAGGTAGATGTCGTGCTGGTTGGGGAACAGGAACTTCACCCGCCCCAGCGCATTGCCGGCGCCCGGCTTCTGCCGGATGTGGAAGCGGTTGATGTTGGTCTGCGTCCAGTCGATGGCCGAGGCGTTGACCACCTTGCCGCCCGACAGCATTTCCATGTTCTGGCTGGCGAGATAGCCCGGATTGGCGATCAGATGCGGCTTGATCTCGTTGGTGGCGATCGAGGACGGCACGTTCCAGTACGGGTTGACGACGATATGCTCGATCTCGTCGTTGAACACGGCGGTCTGGTTCTTGGGCGTGCCCACCACCACGCGGGTGGTGTAGTGGACCTCGTCCTTGTTCATGATCCAGAGGCGGAATTCGGGGATGTTCACCGTCACCTGGAAGTCGCCGTAGTCGTTCGGCTCCCAGCGCCAGCGCTCCATGTTGGCGACGATATCTTCCATGGTGGTGGCCGAGCCGCCATTCAGCGCAGCGATGGTCGCCGGCCCGATGACGCCGTCGCCATTGAGGCCGAGGCTCTCCTGGAAGGCCTGCACTGCTGCGACCAGCGGCTCGTCATAATTGATGTCGACGGTCACTGCGGCGCCGGCGGTCTCCGGGATATCAGGCTCGGGCACATCGAGGCGCTGGCGCAGCAGCGTGACGCGCTCGTCCTGCATGCCGGGCTTGAGCAGCTTGCCCTCGGGAATGGTGATCGCCGCATCCATCACGGCGCCGTCGTAGAACTTGGCGAGCGCCGCCTTCAGCCCGAGGAACTCCGGCTGGGTCGGCGACAACGCCAGGAGCAGCTTGTCCGGCTCGCTGCTGTCGGCGAGCTTCACCAGCATTTCGGCTTCGTTGATGCGCTTGGGCGCGATGGTCCAGGTCTTGTTGACGTCGAGCGGCGAGATGCGGCCGCCGAAAGCATCCTGCGCGTAGCGGATCGCCGCTGTGGAGAAGGCGGTCTCGAGCGCAGCGAGCTTCATCGGATCGGTGCCGACGGCGGCAACGTCGAGGTCGGCGGTCAGGTAGTCGGACGGACGGAAGCCTTCGAGCTCGGAGTCCTTGAAGACCTGGATGATCTTCTCGGCATTGGGCGAGAACGCAATCGACCCATCATCCGCCTTGCTCAGCCACAGCGGCTCGAAGTGGCGGGCGCCATAGAAGAAATAGAGCTTCTGGGTCTGCTGATAGGTCCGGGTGCCCTTCTCGGCCGCGGCATAGGCGGTGGAGAGGCCGGCCTTGATGATCCGCGCCAACTCGGTCTTGGGCGGCGCGATCACGATGCGCGTGGTTTCGATGCCGGCGACCGTGACGGTTTCCTGGGCAGAGGCTGCTTGCGTGAAGATCGCAAATGGCGATGCGAGCGCCACCGTGCCCGCCAACAACAAGGCCTTCAGCATAGTCATTAAGTACTCCGTGCCCGGCTCGAGGGCTGGCAAGGGGCGGCGTGACGGGGAGGATTCGGCACTTTTGCCCCAGATATGCATTTTGCTTAGCCCACAAATCTTAACGCTGACAATTCCTCGCGATTTTGTGAGTTCGGTCTGTGGACTTGGTGCAACTAGCCTAGGCGGCGTCGCTCTCCAAACCCTCGTCCAGGCCGTACTCGCGGAGCTTGCGATAGAGCGTCGACCTGCCGATGCCGAGCGCCCGCGCCACTCGCGACATGCGGTAGCCATAGTGGCGCAACGCGAACACGATCAGTTCGCGCTCGACATCGGCGAGGGCGGCGACTTCGCCACTCTGGGCCATGAAGCGGTCGCTGACCGCTGTCTTGTCCACAACCTCGCGTAGAGAGGCGATAGCCTCATCGATGTGAACCGGGCCTGAAGGGCCAGGCGCCGCCGAGGTCAACCGCAACGCCTCGGCGCGGCCGGCGCTCAAGGCGACGATCTGCGGGAAGTCGGCGGTTTCGAGATAGGCGGCGTCGCTGAGCACCACGGCGCGGTAGACCGCATTCTCCAGCTGCCGGACGTTGCCCGGCCAGTCATAGTCGCGCAGCAGCTTGAGCGCCGGCTCGGAAACCCCGACGATGCGCTTGCCGGCTTCGGCAGCGAGACGCGCGACGAAGTGGTTCACCAGCACCGGCAGGTCTTCCATGCGGTCGCGCAGCGGTGGCACATAGAGCGGAAAGACATTGAGCCGATAGTAGAGATCCTCACGGAAGGCGCCGGCCTTGGTCAGGTTGAGCAGCCGCCGGTTGGTCGCCGAGATGAGCCGCACATTGACCCGCACCGGCTTGTCGGCGCCGGCGGGTTCGATCTCGCCATCCTGGATCACCCGCAGCAGCTTGACCTGCGTTTCCATCGGCAGCTCGCCGACCTCATCGAGGAAGATGGTGCCGCCATGCGCCTCGAGGAACTTGCCGGGGTGGTCGGCGACGGCGCCGCTGAAGGCGCCCTTCCGGTGCCCGAACAGCGTCGATTCGATCAGGTTGGCGGGGATCGCTCCGCAATTGACGGTGACGAAGGGTTTGCCGGCTCGATCACCCGAGCCCTGGATCACCCGGGCAATGAGCTCCTTGCCGACGCCGGTCTCGCCTTCGATCAACACCGGGATGGTGGATTTCGCCGCCTTGGTGCAAAGCGACAGCACCCGGTCCATGCTCGGGGCGCGGGTGACGATATCGGTGAGGCTCATGGTGCCGCTGAGCCGGCTGCGATCGGTGCGCACCATGGTCTCGAGTTCGCCGAGCTTCAGCGCGTTCCTGAGCGACATGATCAGCCGCTCCGGGGCGACCGGCTTGACGAAGAAGTCGGCGGCGCCCTGGCGCATGGCGGTTACGACAGTATCGAGCGAGGAGTGGCCGGTCTGGACGATCACCGGGGTCGCGAGGCCATCGCGGCGCATCGCTTCCATCACCGCCATGCCGTCGAGATCGGGCATCACCAGATCGAGGACCATGGCGCCGATGCCGGGATCGGCGTGGAGCAGTTCGAGGGCCTGTCTGCCGCTGGTGGCGGTAACGGCAGAGAACCCGGCCCGGTTGGCGACCTCGGAGGTGAGCCTGAGCTGCACCAGGTCGTCATCGACTATCAGAACGCGCGTCATGGTCCTCCAAGGACTTTGTAGTTGCACGCTTCGCCCGCAGTGCGAATCGCGCTGTGCCGTTTTGGAGCAGCATGTGTGGGGTGGGTTAAGAGGCGATTAAGCCTGAGCAAACCGCCTTCGGCTTCCCATCCGCAGGCCCTCTGGATAAGGTCGCGCCCGCTTTGAGACTGAGGTGATGAATTGCTAAAGATCGAAATGACGCGCGCGCCGGAAGCCACAGCCCAGCGGGGACACAACCAGCTCGGCAATATGCCGACCTGGAACCTCGACGATCTCTACACCAGCAACGACGCGCCCGAGCTGAAGGCGGACCTCGCCGCGGCACAGGCCGATGCCAAGAGCTTTGAGGCCGACTACAAGGGCAAGCTCGAGGGGCTGACGAAGGCGGGCAAGCTCATCGATGCGATCAAGCGTTACGAGGCGCTCGGCGATCTCAGCGGCAAGCTCGGCTCCTACGCGTTCCTGCAATATGTGCGGAACACCCAGGATGCGGACAAGGTGAAGTTCCTCGGCGATCTCAGCCAGGCGCTCACCGACCTCTCGACCGGCCTGATCTTCTTCGGCCTCGAGCTCAACCGCATCGACGAAACCGTGCTGGAAGCGGCGCTCGAGGGCAACGCCGAGCTCGGCCGCTATCGCCCCTGGTTCACTGAGCTGAGGAAAGCCAAGCCCTACCAGCTCGAGGACAAGATCGAAGAGCTGTTCCACGAGAAATCGGTGACCGGCGCCGGCGCCTGGAACCGGCTGTTCGATGAGACCATGGCCGCCCTCAAGTTCAATGTCGACGGCGAGGAGTTGAACCTCGAATCGACGCTCAACTACCTCTCCGACAAGGATGAGCTGAAGCGCGAAGCGGCGTTCAACGGCCTGTCGAAGACGCTGCACGGCAACGAGAAGCTGTTCACCCACATCACCAATGTCCTCGCCAAGGACAAGGAAATCGCCGACCGCTGGCATGGTTTCAAGGATATCGCCGACAGCCGCCACCTCGAGAATTCGGTGGAGCGCGAAGTGGTCGATGCGCTGCAGACCGCGGTGCGCGCCGCCTACCCGCGGCTCAGCCACCGCTATTACGCCATGAAGGCAAAGTGGTTCGGCAAGACGCAGCTCAATGCCTGGGACCGCAACGCCCCGCTGCCGACCAGCGACGACCGCATCTATGACTGGCCGACCGCGAGGGATACGGTGATGGAGGCCTACGCCACCTTCTCGCCGAAACTGGCCGAGATCGCCGAGCCGTTCTTCGAGAAGGGCTGGATCGACGCCCCGACCAAAGACGGCAAGTCCCCGGGCGCCTTCGCCCACCCGACCGTGCCCTCGGCGCACCCCTACCTGATGCTCAACTACCTCGGCAAATCACGCGACGTGATGACGCTGGCGCATGAGCTGGGGCATGGGGTGCACCAGGTGCTGGCTGGCCCGCAGGGGGCGCTGATGGCGCCGACGCCGCTGACGCTGGCCGAAACCGCCTCGGTGTTCGGCGAGATGCTGACCTTCCGCTCGATGCTGGCCAAAACCACCGATCCGACGCAGCGCTTCGCCATGCTGTCGAGCAAGGTTGAGGACATGCTCAACACCGTGGTGCGGCAGATCGCCTTCTACACGTTCGAGCGCGAGGTCCACACCCGGCGCAAGCAGGGCGAGCTGACCACCGTCGATCTCAACCAGATCTGGCTCGATGTCGGCGCCGAAAGCCTTGGGCCAGCGATCAAGCTCAATGAAGGCTATGACATCTTCTGGGCCTATATCCCGCACTTCATCCACTCGCCATTCTATGTCTATGCCTATGCCTTCGGCGATTGCCTGGTGAACTCGCTCTACGCGCAGTACGAGAAATCGAGCGACGGGTTCGCCGAGCGCTATTTCGAGCTGCTGAAGGCCGGCGGCTCGAAGCACCACTCCGAACTGCTGGCGCCGTTCGGGCTCGACGCCCGCGACCCGGGCTTCTGGTCGCTGGGGTTGGGGATGATCGAACGGCTGATCAACGAGCTGGAAGCGACGCAGCCAGCCTGAGGCTGCTGCGACGGGCGGCTTGGCAATTGGTGCAGCGTGGCGAACCGCCGCGCTGCGCTTGTGCGGCACTGCCGCGCGAAGTATGAGAGGCGGAGTGGGGCGGTCTGATCTTCGGCGTTCGCGTGCTATCGCGGCGTGATGGTCCGAGGGTCGGTGTCCCGAAGACGATCAATGGACTGAGGACCTGATGGCCAAGAAACCCGCCGCCGCTGCTACGCACGAACTGCCGCCCGCCATGGACTACGCTCAGCATGAGGCGACCTATGCCGGCTTCATCACTTTCGTGAAGTGGGGCATCGTGTCGATGGTGTTCGTGGCGCTGTCGCTCTACGCCTTCATCGAGGCGCATCAGCCGATCATCGGGGCGTTGCTGCTGCTGGCCATTCCAGTGCTCATCATCGGTGTGATGGTGATGGGATCCCGCCGCAGCTGACGGCGGGATTTTTCTATCCGGTGACCGACACGGTCGGCGTCTGACGCTCTGGAGACTTCCATGAAGATTGCAGTGTTGCGGGAACGCGCCGAAGGGGAGACGCGTGTCGCGGCGACGCCCGAGACGGTCACCAAGCTGATCGGGCTCGGCGCCGAAGTTGCCATCGAGGCAGGGGCGGGTGACCTCGCCCGCTTCCCCGACAAGGACTACGCCGCCGCGGGCGCCAGCGTCGGCAACGCCGCGACGACCATCAAGGGCGCCGATATCGTGCTCACCGTGCGCCGTCCGACCGCCGCCAGCCTCTCTGGTGCCGCTGCCGGCGCGCTGGTGATCGGCGCGATGGACCCCTATGGCAACGAGGCTGAGATCGCCGCGCTGGCGAAGGCCGGCGTTACCACCGTCGCCATGGAGTTCATGCCGCGCATCACCCGCGCCCAGGTGATGGATATCCTCTCGAGCCAGGCCAACCTTGCCGGCTACCAGGCGGTGATCGATGCCGCCGGCGCGTTCGATCGCGCCATGCCGATGATGATGACCGCTGCCGGTACGGTGCGCCCGGCCAAGGTGTTCGTCATGGGCGCCGGCGTTGCCGGGCTGCAGGCGATCGCTACGGCGAAGCGCCTGGGCGCAGTGGTCACCGCCACCGACGTGCGCGCCGCTGCCGGCGAGCAGGTCGAATCGCTCGGCGCCAAGTTCATCATGACCGAGGCGTTGAAGGATGCCTCGGGCACTGGCGGCTATGCGCGCGAGCTGACCAAGGACGAGCAGGCGGCGCAGGCCGAACTGGTCGCGGGTCACATCGCCAAGCAGGATATCGTCATCACCACGGCGCTGATCCCCGGCCGCCCGGCGCCCAAGTTGGTGAGCAAAGCCATGGTCGAATCGATGGCGCCGGGTTCGGTGCTGGTCGACCTTGCAGCCGAGCGCGGCGGCAATATCGAGCTGACCCAGCCGGGAAAGACCATCACCACGGCCAATGGCGCGACGATCATCGGCTTCACCAATGTCGCTGGCAGGCTCGCCACTTCGGCCAGCCAACTCTACTCGCGTAACCTCGTCTCCTTCCTCGAAACGCTGGTCGACAAGAAGGAGAAGGTGCTGGCGGTGAACTGGGACGACGAGCTGGTGAAGGCCACCGTGCTGACCCGCGATGGCGCCATCGTGCATCCCAACATCAAGTTCGACGCCGCGCCGGCTGCGGCCAAGCCCGCGGCTGCAAAGGCTGCCGAGCCGAGCAAGGGCGCAGCGCCCAAAAAGGCGGCGGCTCCCAAAGCCGAGGCAGCCCCGGCAAAGGCCGCTGCCGTGGCCAAGACCATCGGCGGCAAGGTGAAGAAGGCGGCGCCGGTCGTCGCGCCCATCGCCAAGGCTGCAGCGTCCAAGGCGGCGGCTGCGCCCAAGCAGGCTGCCGCCAAGCCGGCTGCCGCGAAAGCTGCTGCCAAGCCCGCTGCCGCCAAGGCGGCCAAACCGGCTGCTGCAAAGCCCTCGACCGCCAAGGGGAAGAAGTAAATGGAACAGACCGCTGCGCACACTGCGGATGCCATCACTGCGGCGGTCAGCGCCGCCACCGGTGGCGCCATCGACCCGTTTGTCTTCCGCCTGTCGATCTTCGTCCTCGCCATCGCGGTGGGGTACTACGTGGTGTGGAGCGTCACCCCGGCGCTGCACACGCCGCTGATGAGCGTCACCAACGCCATCTCATCGGTGATCGTGGTCGGTGCGCTGCTCGCCGTCGGCGTGCCGCTCGCCGCCGACAGCAACTGGGTATCAAAACTCTTCGGTTTCCTCGCGCTGGTGCTCGCCAGCGTCAACATCTTCGGTGGCTTCCTTGTCACCCAGCGCATGCTGGCGATGTACAAGAAGAAGGAAGCGCCGGCCGGCAAGACGGGAAAACACTGATGTTCAAGCGCCTCTTCGCCGCCATTGCGGTTTTCGCCGTCCTCGCCACGCCGGTGTTTGCCGCCGAGTTCACCGACGAGCAGCTCGAGGGGCTCGCCGCCCGTATCGAGAGCTTCGATGCGGCGATGAAGGCCAGCGACATGTCGCAGGTGATGGACGTGGTGCCGCCCAAGGTGCTCGACAAGATCGCCGCCAATTTCAACGTCACCACCGAGCAGCTGATCGAAGCGACGCAGCAGCAGATGGACCAGGTGATGAAGGACGTGGAAATCGTTTCCTTCGCCATGGACCTCGAAGCGGCCGAGTATTTCGAAACCGCTGACGGCACCCCCTATGCGCTGATCCCGACCGAGACGGTGATGGATCTGGGCGAAGCGGGCGGCAAAGTGAAGGCGACGTCGTCGACGCTTGGCCTGTTCGACGAAGAGACCTGGTACCTGGTGCGCGTCGAAGATGCGCAGCAGGTGGCGATCCTCAAGGAAGTCTACCCCGCCTTTGTCGACGTGGAGTTCCCCACCGGCAGCATGGAGCCCGTCACGGAATGATCGACGCCAGTTTCGCCGCCGTTCTCTATCTCGTCTCGGGCGTGCTGTTCATCCTGGCGCTGCGCGGGCTCTCGAGCCCGGCCTCGTCGCGGCAGGGCAATACTTTCGGCATGGTCGGCATGGGCATCGCCATCGTCACCACGCTCTTGGTGGCGGGCGTTTCCGACTGGCTGAGCTGGGTGCTGATCATCGGCGGCCTCGCCATTGGTGGCGGCATCGGTGCGGTGCTGGCGCGCAAGGTCAAGATGACCGACATGCCGCAACTGGTCGCCGCGTTCCACTCGCTGGTCGGCCTCGCGGCGGTGTTCGCCGCGGCTGCGGCGCTCTATGCGCCCGAGGCCTTCGGCATCGGCACGGTGGGGCATATCCACGCGCAGGCGCTGATCGAGATGAGCCTCGGCGTCGCCATCGGCGCCTTCACCTTCACCGGTTCGGTCATCGCCTTTGCCAAGCTCAACGGCAATATGAGCGGCAAGCCGATCATCCTGCCGTTCCGCCACATCATCCACATCGCGCTCGGCCTCTTGCTGCTGGTGCTGATCTGGGCCTTTGCGGTCACCGTTGATCCCTTGTGGTTCTGGGCCATCACCGTTGTGGCGCTGGTGCTGGGCGGGCTGATGATCATCCCGATCGGCGGCGCCGATATGCCGGTGGTCGTCTCGATGCTCAACTCCTACTCGGGCTGGGCAGCGGCGGGCATCGGCTTCACGCTGGGCAATACCGCGCTGATCATCACCGGCGCGCTGGTCGGCTCGTCCGGCGCCATCCTCAGCTACATCATGTGTAAGGCGATGAACCGCAGCTTCATCTCCGTGATCCTGGGCGGTTTCGGCGGCGACAGCGCTGCCGCCGGCGCGGGCGAAGAGGAGACGCGGCCGGTCAAGCAGGGCTCGTCCGAAGATGCGGCCTTCATGATGAAGAACGCCGGCAAGGTCATTATCGTGCCCGGTTACGGCATGGCGGTGGCGCAGGCCCAGCATGCGTTGCGCGAAATGGCGGATCTGCTCAAGGCCGAGGGCGTCGAGGTGAAATACGCCATCCACCCGGTAGCCGGCCGTATGCCGGGCCATATGAACGTACTGCTCGCCGAAGCGAACGTGCCATATGACGAGGTGTTCGAGCTCGAAGACATCAACTCCGAGTTCGCCCAGACCGATGTCGCCTTCGTCATCGGCGCCAACGATGTCACCAACCCGGCCGCCAAGACCGACAAGACCTCGCCGATTTACGGCATGCCGGTGCTGAACGTCGAAGATGCCGGCACGGTGCTGTTCATCAAGCGCGGCATGGCGGCGGGTTATGCGGGCGTGCAGAACGAGCTGTTCTTCCGCGACAACACCATGATGCTGTTCGGCGACGCCAAGAAGGTCACCGAAGATATCGTCAAGGCGCTGGGGCATTAGGCACAACTTACTTCCGCCGCCGCCGATACTGAATTAGAGTCGCCCCGAGGGCGGCTCTTTTCATTTCAGGACTTGCAAGATCAATCTCCCGGCTGCCCGTGGGGACCGTCATGGCAAGAAAACCTGCGTCGAGGCCTGCAGCCGAGCCGATCAAGCGGCAGGCGATCGTCGTCGTGCACGGCCAGGGCCAGCAGCGGCCGATGGGTACGATCCGTGATTTCGTGGCGGCGCTATGGGCGTCCAACCCGGATGTGACGCCGGATCCGCCCTACAGCAAGGACAACACCTGGATCGTCCCCGACAGCAAGAGCGGGCTCTATGAAATGCAGCGGATCACCACGCCGCCGCATGACAAGGGTCGCCGCACCGACTTCTTCGAGCTCTACTACGCTGACCTGTTGGCCGATACGCCGCTCCGGAACCTCTGGCGCTGGCTCGAGCGGCTGTTCTGGATCAGCCCGCTGCAGGTGCCCAGGCGCATGTACGGGCCGTGGCTGGCTTTCTGGTTGCTGTGCCTCGCCGCCATCGCGATGACGCTCTGGGTCATCCTCGAAATCCCGCAACTGCTGCAGGCGAACTGGCTGGCGCCGTTCCAGGACCGCAATCGGCTCGATGCACTGCTCGGGCTCGCGATCATTGCGGTCGCTGTGCTGACGCTGGTGGTGCCGAAGTTCTTTCCCGCCACGGCGCAGGCAAAATCGATCCCGCGCGGTGCCATCCTCCTCGCGTTGATCGTCGGTGTCGGCTTCATCTCCTGGCAGACGCCGGTGATCGTCGCCGCCCTGATCATGGGCGTGGTGCTCTACCTGTTCACCAACGACCTGCTGCCGCTGTTCGGCGATGCCGCCAGCTACCTGAGCGCGCAGACCGAGACGGTGCGTAGCCGCCAGGCCCTGCGGGAGCGTGGCCTGGCGCTGCTCAAGGCCCTCCACAACGATACCGATTACGACCGCATCGTGGTGGTGGCCCACTCGCTGGGGACGGTCCTCGCCTATGACCTGCTGCAACTGCTCTGGCACAGCGTCGGGCCCACCAAGGACAACCCGCCGGATGCCGACGCGGTCGCCGCCATCGAGGCGGTGGAGCGTTTCGCCAGCAAACCCGTGGCCGAATGGACGCCTGCCGATGTCGAGACCTACCAGACCCTGCAATGGGCAGCGTTCTCGGCGCTGCGGCGGCAGAAGCCGGCCGACCCTCCGCCCGAGGGCAAGCCGGCCGGCCTGTCGGGCTGGAAAGTCAGCGATTTCGTGACGCTCGGCTCGCCGCTCGCCAATGCCGAGTTCCTCGTCACCGAGGGGCTCGAGGACTTCCTGCGGATGAAGCACGAGCGGGTGCTGCCGATCTCGCCGCCCGAGCCGCGCGGCGACGCGGAAGGCTTCATCTATGAGGAGAACGGCCGGATGGTAACACACCATGCGGCAGTGTTTTCCACCGTGTGCTGGACCAACATCTACGACAAGTTCAATCCCAGCTGGTTCCTCAGCGGCGACGTCATTTCCGGCGCGGTTGCCGAGTTGTTCGGTCCGGGTATCAAGGACATCAACGTGACCATCCTCGACAGCGGCAAGCGTCGCTTCAGCCACAACCTCTACTGGGTCGACACCAGGTCGGAGCCGGCGCGCCAGGGAGGGCCGGCCGGTCCCGACGATGCCCACAAGGTCCGGGCAGAAGCGGCGGCACCGCAGATCCAGCACCTGCGCGACGCGGTCGGGATGAGCCGCAGCTAGCCGATGCTGGAAACCCTGCTGCCGTTCATTCTGACGTCGTTCGCCATCGAACTCACGCCCGGGCCGAACATGGGGTACCTCGCGGTGCTCAGCCTCGATCGGGGCCGCATCGCCGGGTTCGCCGCTGCCGCTGGCGTCGCGCTCGGCCTGCTGGTGCTCGGGCTGGTGGCCGGGCTCGGGTTCGGCGCGCTGATCAGCGAGACGCGCTGGCTCTACGAGGCGCTGCGCTGGGGTGGCGTAGCCTATCTGGTCTGGCTCGGCTGGGACAGCTATCGCGACACGCAGAAGCCGCTCGAGCCCGAGGATGTGCAGAAGAACCTGGCGGGTTATTTCGGCCGCGGCCTCGCTTCGAACCTGCTCAATCCCAAGGCTGCGGTGTTCTACATCGCGGTGCTGCCGAACTTCGTCTCCGGCACGGCGCCGGCCATCCCACAACTGCTCAGCCTGACCCTAGTGTATGTCGCAGTAGCGACGATCATTCACCTGGGGATCGTCCTGCTCGCCAGCACGCTGCAGCCGGTACTGTCGTCGGACCGGATCCGCAGTCGGGCCGGTATCGTCTTCGGCGTGACGCTGGTGCTCATCGCCATCTGGCTCGCCGTCACCACGCATCGGACCTGGAGCGTTTCACCGCTTCAATGACCGGCGGAGCGCTCCAGTTTCTCGATTCGGTCGCGCCTTCGAACCGGAAAGTCTGCAACCTTTCCTCAAAGCACCTATTGACCTCAACTTCACTTGAGGTCGTATCCAGACTGCCTTCCAGCAAAGGGCACGGCAGTTATGGATCTCACGTTCAATATCCTTCTCATCATTCATCTGGCGGCCTTCGGGCTGGCCATTACCACCACCATCGCGGCGCCGCTGATCGGCAGCCGCATCGGCGCGGCCCCGCCCGATGCCCGACCGCTGCTCGGCGGCATCGGCAAACGCCTCAGCATCAACGCCCGCATCGCCTTCGGCCTGCTGCTGCTAACCGGCATCGCCATGGTCTATGTCCGCTATGGCGGCTTCGAGGGGCAGAGCGTCTGGTTCTTCATCAAGATGGGGCTGGTGGTGGTGGTGCTGATCGCCATGATCATCGGCATCGTCGCCAAACCGGGCACCATCAGCCCGCAGGTGATGGGCTGGATCACCCGGCTCGCCATGGCCGGCATCGTCATCAGCGCGGTGATGGCGTTCAACTAGAGCATTTTGCGATTGGGCCGCACCCGAACTCTGGCCCTGGACGTACTCACCGGGTCATTCCCGCGAAAGCGGGAACCTCGGTTTTCTTGGCCGCGCCACCATCGCAAACGGAGATCCCCGCTTTCGCGGGGATGACACCCAGGGTAGGGAGTTCGATAGGCAGTTTGGCGGATGCAGGTTACCTCGGTGTGCGTTCTTGCGCCGCCGGGGTTCAGCAGCCATGTGTGGCCGGTTCAGCCAATGAGGACCGCCGTGCCGCGCACTGTCAAGATCGACCTGTTTACCGATACTGTCTGCCCGTGGTGCCTCGTTGGCTCGGCACGGCTCGACCAGGCGATCGCCGCATTGCCGGATGACGTGGTGGTCGAGGTGGAGAACCATCCGTTCTATCTCGATCCCAACACGCCCGAGGAAGGCGTGGTGGTCGCCGACATGCTGCGCGAGAAGTATGGCCGTGACCCCAAGGAGATGTGGGCGCGCGTCGAGGGCGAGGCGAAGACGTCCGGGATCGACCTCGATCTCAGCCAGCAGCCGCGCTCGTTCCCGACCCGTAAGGGCCACACGCTAGTGCGCCTCGCCAAGGCCAAGGGCACCCAGCACGCGCTGGCCAATGCCATCGCCTGGGGCTACTTCATGGATCACCAGCTGATCAATGACGACGAAGTGCTGGCCGGCATCGCCGCGCAGCACGGCTTCACCCACGCCGAGGCGCTCGACGCGGTACGCGACCCGCGCGAGCTGGCGATTACCCACGAACTGGCGGTCGCCGCGGCGCAGCAGGGCATCCAGGGCGTGCCATTCTTCGTGTTCGACAACAAGTTCGCGGTTTCCGGCTGCCAGCCGGCCGAAGTGTTCGAGCGGGCCTTCGCGTTCGCGCTCGATCCCGAGAAGATGAAGGCCGCGCAGGGCTGACATCGCTCCGCCGCCATGGCATGCCCTTTCGGCAACGGAGGGCATGAGATGCAGCGGCTGGGACGGATCGCCATCGGGGCCGGCATCGTCGCGGTGCTGGCCTATGCCATGGTGCTGGGCGCCATGTATTTCTTTCAGCGCGACTTTCAATACGACCGTGGCGGGCGGCTGCTGGCGCTGAGCGAGACCAAGCTCACCGCGGCGGAGCTGGTGAGCATCCCGAGCGCCGACGGCTCGTCCCTCACCGGTTGGTACCAGCCGCCGGCTGCCGGCAAGCCGCTGATCGTCTATTTCCGCGGCAATGCCCAGAGCTTCTCACGCGAGCACGAGCGCTTCGCGGCCTTCGTCGCCGACGGCTATGGCTTTCTCGCCTTCGACTATCGCGGCTTTCCCGGCTCGCCCGGCGAGGTGAGCGAGGCGAACATCCTCGCCGATGGCCTCGCGGCCTATGACTGGGCGGCCGACAAAGGTTTTCCGATTGTCCTCTGGGGCCGTTCGCTCGGCTCGGGGCCCGCCACCTATGTGGCGAGCCTCCGGGAGGCCGACGCGCTGCTGCTGGAGACGCCGTTCGACTCGGCTGTCTCGGTGGCCGCCGACCGTTACTGGTTCCTGCCGGTCGGGCTGCTGATGGCAGACCAGTTCCCGGTGGACCAATGGATCAAGGATGTCATCGAGCCGGTCTATGTGGCGCACGGCACGGCAGATCGCACCATTGGCGTCAGCCATGGCGAGCGGGTCTACGCCCTGGCGCCGAACCAGGATGAGCTCTGGATCGAACCCGGGGCAGGACATAGCGACATGTGGGCGCGAGGACTGTGGGAGCGGGCGAAGGGGTTCTTTCAGCGGGCTGAGGCTGGGGTGCGCTAGATGCGCGGCCCGCACCGGCCCAAAATGAAAACGCCGGCCCCAAGGGACCGGCGTTTCAATTTTAGCGCTGTGCGCCGGCTCAGTACAGGGTCAGGCCCGCGAAGGCGACCGAGTAGTTGAGGCCGGTCTGGCCCTGGATCGACCACGGCTGCAGGGCGAAGCCCTTGCGCGAACCGCCGATCAGCCAGTTGCCGCCGAGGCCGACGCCGAGCGTGGCTTCAGCCGAACCGCCGACATAGGTGCCGGCCAGCGAGCCCTTGCCGTACTTGGTATTGGAGGCCGAGAACACCAGCCAGACGATCTCGGTGCGGCCGGTGACGCCGATGTCGATGCCGAGCTTCTTGATGTTGCCCTGGTAGCGCTCGGTCTTGTAGCCGTCGCGCTTGAAGCGGCAGGTCATATCCTTGGACGAGCCGATGATGAAACCGATACCGGGATCGACGGTGCAGCTGAGTACGCCGACCTTGACCTGGGTGGCGGCCTGGGCGGCGCCGGCGGTCATGAGCATGACGGCAGCTGCAGCCGCGGCGATGAACTTCTTCATGTTGGAGTCCTCAATGTTTGACGCGTTTTATCAGAGCAGGATTGCGTTTCGTTGAAGCGCACTCCTGCTCCAAGTCCTAGTAGTCGCGAGATCTAACCGGAAAGGTCTGCAACCTTTCCTGAACTCGCTCTAGTTCGACCCAGAGTGGATCGGGAGTCTATCCGTTGCCGCCAACGGCACAAGGCCTCATCCGGTTGCGCACAAACTGCACAAATATGAGCAAGTTCTGGCGGTACGTAACAAAAACGCCGCCCTTGTGAGGCGGCGTTCCTGAACCAAATCTGAACGCCTCTTACGGGCGTGCCGGACGCGCTGCCGCGGCAGGGGCGGGCAGGCCGCCTTCACGCTGGG
>Ga0209902_100968_pt1 | contig 19256 bp, 19 predicted proteins | sample FECB27metaG_FD_188304 | JGI IMG/M metagenome (GOLD analysis project Ga0209902, IMG submission 188304) | Cyanobacterial communities from the Joint Genome Institute, California, USA - FECB-27 (SPAdes) (version 2) | ecosystem: Environmental > Aquatic > Thermal springs > Hot (42-90C) > Microbial mats...
GCGCTGGCCTTCTGGCCCGGTCCGCTCACCATGGTGCTGCCGCGCCGTGCCGGTTGCCCGGTCGCGTCGCTCGCGACCGCGGGGCTCGACACCATTGCGATCCGGTGCCCCGCGCACGAGGCGATGCAGGCGCTGCTCGAAGCGACCGGAAAGCCGCTCGCCGCGCCGTCCGCCAACGCCAGCGGACGGATCAGCCCGACCCGCGCGGACCATGTGCTCGCCAGCCTGGACGGTCGCATCCCGATGATCGTCGACGCTGGTCCGACCGCACGTGGACTCGAATCGACGATCGTCGCGCCGGAGGCGGATCGCGTCCGGCTGCTGCGCCCCGGACCGATCTCGGCCGACGACATCGCCGAAGCGGCCGGCCTGCCTGTCGAAAGCGCGGCCGGGAGCGCGATCGAGGCGCCGGGCCAGCTTGCCAGCCATTATGCGCCGTCAAAACCGCTCAGGCTGAACGCTCTCGATGCCCGGCCCGGCGAATGGCTGATCGGCTTTGGTACGATCGCGGGCGACGCGACTTTATCCGCCTCCGGTGATCTGTCCGAAGCGGCGGCGCGGCTGTTCGATCTGCTCCATCTGGCCGATGCGTCGGGTGCGGCAGCGATCGCGGTGGCGCCCATCCCCGACACGAGCCTCGGACGGGCGATCAACGACCGGCTCGCCCGCGCGGCCGCCTGAAGTCTTTACGCAGCCGTAACCAGGGTCCAGACTTCGGCGTCCTCCGCAGAGGGGACTCGAAGCGGGAGACGATCATGACCATCGTACAACGTGGAATCGCCGAATTTCTCGGCACGTTCTGGCTCGTTTTCGGCGGCTGCGGCAGCGCCGTTTTTGCTGCGGCCTTCCCTGAACTCGGCATCGGCTTCGTCGGCGTATCCCTGGCCTTCGGGCTTACCGTGCTCACCATGGCCTATACGGTCGGCCATATCTCGGGCTGTCACCTCAACCCGGCGGTCACGATCGGCCTGTGGGCGGGCGGACGCTTTCCCGTGGCGGACATCCCCGCCTATATCGCCGCGCAGGTGCTGGGCGCGATCGCGGCGGCAGCCACGCTCTACGTCATCGCGAGCGGCGCACCGGGCTATGACCTGGCCGTCAACGGGCTGGCAGCGAACGGCTTCGGCGAGCATTCGCCGGGCAAATATGCGCTGGAATCGGGCCTGCTGATCGAATTGCTGCTGACCTTCTTCTTCCTGCTGGTGATCATGGGATCGACCGACAGCCGTGCGCCCGCCGGCTTCGCCCCGATCGCGATCGGCCTGACGCTGACGCTGATCCACCTGATCAGCATTCCGATCACCAACACCTCGGTCAATCCGGCACGCAGCACCGGCCCGGCGCTGATCCAGGGCGGCTGGGCACTGTCGCAGCTCTGGCTGTTCTGGCTGGCCCCCATCGCCGGCGCGGCGCTGGGCGGCTTCGTCTACAAGATGCTGGGTGCCGATGCGGTCAAGCGTCCGCCGGTCGAAGGCGCGCCCTTGTGAGCTGAAAAATTCCTCCCTGAAATGGAGGGAACCGTCCGAAGGACGGTGGAGGGTTGGCGACGCAGTCGCCGCTTCGCGGCTCACCCCTCCACCATGCCTGACGGCATGGCACCCCTCCCCTTCAGGGAGGATTTTTCAGTCGCGCTCTTTCGTGCGCTGGCGGCTTGCTTGTCGCGCTTACGCGCGCGATGGGCGGGTCGGCCGTGTTCGCAGGTACCGGATCAGCATGATCGCAGCCAGCAGACCGAAAGTATCGATCAGCACCCCTTGCATCACTTTCGTGGGACCGCTCTCGGGCATCGCAAATGCAGCCAGCATGCACGCCCCTGCAACAAGCAGCGGTACGGCAATATTCCGATAATCCGGCTCAGATCGAAACACTGTACGCGGCGAAAGGACGCCCACGGCGATGTAGGCGGCCAATGCCAACGCCAGAGGGACGATCACGGCGATCCAATGAGTGTAGCTAAGATAACCGAAATACTGGGCGAACGGCATTGCAAAAAGAAGCGCCGCAGCGAGGTGATGGAACCAGCGCGCAGGCATCAATTCATGTGCCGGACCAGCTGTTCTGGCTGCCAACATAACTTTGGTCAGAGTCTGAGGATTTCTCCGCGCTGTCAGGGTCCAGACAACCGTCATGGTTATTGGCGCCGCGAAAGCTACGACCAGATTGGAGAACGTTAGCCCATTTGCCATTCTTCACCCTCGGATCGCGAAACAATTCCGCTACGGGATGAGGCATTGTTATGGAAATAACGTAAAAGGGACCGGACAAATCCTAATACCGGTCCTCGTCGCGCTCTCTCTCGCGTTTGCGGGCTTCCTTTTCGCGCTTACGGGCCTCGCGGCCTTCGCGCTCTTCCTGTTTGCGGATTTCGCGGCCGCGTTTTTCGTCGGCCTCGGACTGGCTGGTGGTTACCGCGTCGACGCCGGCGCCCACCGCCTTTACGGGCAGGGTGACTACATCCACGGCAGTCCTGACGATGCAGCCGCCAAGCGCCAGCGGCAAAAGGGCTAGGATTGCGACCCGCATGCCCGTTACTCCTTTACACAAGCCGCAGGCATACAGGATTTCGGGACCCGGCGCTATCGCGCGAACAGCGTCTCGCCGAACGCGCGCACCGCCGGGCCGATATCTTCGCGCTCCATCGCCAGCGCCATGTTGGCGTGGATATAGCCGGCCTTGTCGCCGCAATCGAAGCGTCGGCCGGAAAAGGTGACGCCGTGGAAAGGCTGGGTGCCGATCATCGCCGCCATCGCGTCGGTGAGTTGGATTTCGCCGCCCGCGCCCTTTTCCTGATGCTCCAGCACGCGCATCACTTCCGGCTGGAGGATGTAGCGTCCGATCACCGAGAGATTGGAGGGTGACGTGCCCTGTTTCGGCTTTTCGACCAGCCCCTTCACCTCGGTCAGCGCGCCGTCGCGCTCGCCCGGGGTGATGATGCCGTAGAGATGGGTCTGATCGTCGGGCACGACCTGCGCGCAGATCAGATTGCCGCCGGTCCGTTCATAGGCGTCGACCATCTGTTTGAGGCAGCCGGGATTGCCCACCATGAAATCGTCCGCAAGCAGCACCGCAAAAGGTTCGTCGTCGACGATGTCGCGCGCGCACCACACGGCATGGCCCAGCCCCATCGGCTCCTGCTGACGGACATAGGCGACCGCGCCGGGCTTCAGCCGGGTGCGGTGAAGCAGTTCGATCGACTTGCCGCGATCGCGCATCGTCGTCTCGAGCTCATAGGCGATGTCGAAATGATCTTCGATCGCGGACTTGCCGCGCCCGGTGACGAAGATCATCTGCTCGATCCCCGCCTCGATCGCCTCGTCGACGGCATATTGGATCAGCGGGCGATCAACGACCGGCAACATCTCCTTGGGCAGGGCCTTGGTGGCGGGAAGGAAGCGGGTGCCGAGCCCTCCCACGGGGAAGACTGCCTTGCGGACGCGTTTCATTGCGAAGTTCCCGAACCGTTGCTGGCGCGATGTGATGGGTCGCCGGACCGAAGTCAAACGCCAAGGCGAAAGCTAGGAGCCGTCCGTTAAGAAGCGGTTTCGGCGCTCTTGATCCGATCGGCATAGCTTTTGCGGAATTTCCGCAGTTTGGGCGCGACCACCGCCATGCAATAGGGGTTCTTCGATCCCTCGCGAACGAAATATTCCTGATGGTAATCCTCCGCCGGATACCATTCGCCCAGCGGCTCGATCGTCGTCACGATGGGCGCGGGCCAATCGGCCTGAGATCGCGCGATCGCCGCGCGGGCCTCCGCCTCCTGTTCGGGCGAATGCGGAAAGATCGCCGAGCGATATTGCGTGCCGATATCGTTGCCCTGCCGATTGAGCTGCGTGGGATCGTGGATGTGGAAAAAGATGTCGAGCAGGTCGCCATAGCCGATGACATCGGGATCGTAATGGATGCGGATCGCCTCCGCATGGCCGGTGTTGCCGCCGCAGACCTGCTGATAGGTCGGATTGACCGTTTCTCCGCCGATATAGCCACTCTCGACTGCGGAGACGCCGATCACATCGTCATACACCGCTTCGACACACCAGAAGCATCCGCCGGCGAGCGTTGCGACCTCCTGAGCCATGTCCATTCTCCCATATTGTAGGGTTGCAAGATAGGAAGGCGCAGCCGATCCGCAATCACTGCGCACCGATGCGTGCGATCTCCTCTTTCAGCATGTCGACCCGGCGGCGGCCGTTGAGATGCGTCGCATCGGCGAAAATGCCGTTGCCATGCTTCTTTTCGAAATGCTGCCAGAATTCGGCGGCTGCATCCATGCGATAGCCGGCATCGCGCATCAATATCAGCGAGAAGCGATCCGCCTCGATCTCGGTCGCGCGGATCTTCGCGGCATTCTTGCCGAACCGGCCGAACAGGCCGCGCGAAACCCCCTGGGCATCGAGCTTTTCGCGATGACGGAGGATATTGTGCGCCAGTTCGTGCGCGACGATCGCGGCCAGTTCGTCCTCGTTCGCGAACGTGGCCAGAAAACCGGCATTGACCTCGACATAGCGGCCATCGGCGGCCGCGTTGAGTTTCGTCGACGGTTTGACCTGATAGCGGGTGGCGCAGGCGGGAATGCCGGTGAAGCCGGCGGTCACGCTTTCCCCCGCACGATCCAGCGTCAGGACGACCGGGCCGGCCGCGAGTGCGGCCTCCATCTGATCGAGCACCGCCGCCATGCGGTCGAACGGCTTGCCGCCGATGCGGACCTGCTCCACCGGCCGGCCATTGATCGCGATGAGGGCATCGCCCGCGCGGATGCCTGCCTTTGCCGCAGGCGAGCCGGCGATCACGCCAAGCACGCCCGGAGCGTCGCCCAGCGAGAAGAACGCCTTCGCATGCGCCGCATAATCGGCGCCATATTGTTCCAGCCCATGAAACAGCAGTCCGCTTGCGGGTATTTGCCGGGCGCAACGCGACGCATTCGCAGTGGACAGCCGATAGCCGACGCGCGCGACAAGTTCGTCCTGTTCGCGGAGCGCGGCAAGCTCGACGCCGATGTCCGGCGCGGCAAGCATCATGGCAAGGGCGACCGCGATCATGTCAGGCGCCCGAAAGCACCGCCTTCATCGCGACCGACCATCCATCCAGCCGCGCGGCGCGGACCGAGGCTTCGATCGCAGGGGCGAAGCGCGACACCCGACCACGCATCGCCGCGGCCTCGTCAAGCGAGCCGAACAGGCCGGCGCCGACGCCCGCCAGCATCGCCGCCCCCATCGCGGTGGTCTCCGCAAAGGCCGGGCGCTCGACGGTCAGGTCGAGCATGTCCGCCAGATCCTGCGCCATCCAGTCGTTGGCGACCATCCCGCCATCGATCCGCAACTCCTGCCAATCGCAGCCATCGGCCGCAAATGCGCCCTTCAGGTCGCTGGTCTGGTGCGCCATCGCCTCAAGCGCAGCGCGGACGATATGCGCGCGACCGGTGGAGAAGCTCAATCCGCTGATCGCCGCACGTGCGCCGGGTTCCCAGTGCGGCGCGCCGAGTCCCGAAAGCGCCGGAACCAGATAGACCCCGCCATTGTCGGGCACCGATCGCGCCAGCTTCTCGCTTTCGGGCGCGGTCGGGATCAGGCGCAGCTCGTCGCGCAGCCACTGGATCAGGCTGCCGGCGACGAAGACCGATCCCTCCAGCGCATAGTGACGCTCACCGGACAATTGCCAGCAGATGGTGGAAAGCAGGCGATGCTTCGATTGCGGCAGGGTGCGCCCGGTGTTGGACAAGACGAATGCGCCGGTGCCGAAGGTCGCCTTGGTCTGTCCGGGCGACAGGCAGGCCTGGCCGATCGTGGCGGCCTGCTGATCGCCGGCCATCCCGGTGATCGCGATCGGCGCACCGAAGATCGCGGGATCGGTCGTCGCGATCGGCCCGGCGCAGTCGACGATCTCGGGCAGGATCGCGCGCGGTACGCCGAACAGGTCGAGCAGCCCATCGTCCCAGCCACTGGCGCCGATCGCCATCAGCGCGGTACGCGAGGCATTTGTGGCGTCGCTGACATGCGCGCCGCCGGTCAGCTTGAACACCAGCCAGCTTTCGACGGTGCCGGTCATCAGATCGTCGCCGGCCTCGCGAAGCTGCGGCCAGTTCTCCAGCGCCCAGCCAATCTTGCTTCCCGAGAAATAGGGGTCGAGCAGCAGGCCCGTCTTCGCCTGGACGATGGGTTCGTGCCCCGCATCCTTGAGCGAGCGGCAGGTTTCGGCGGTGCGGCGATCCTGCCAGACGATCGCAGGCGCCAGCGGCTCGCCGGTCCGCCGGCTCCAGAAGACGACGGTTTCGCGCTGGTTGGTAATGCCGATTGCGGCAACGGCCCCCGCCCCACCCGCCTTGGCCACCATCTCGCGCGCGCATTCCAGCGTCAGCGCCCAGATCTCGGCCGCGTCATGCTCGACAAGCCCCGGCGCGGGATAATGCTGCGTCAACGGCCGCTGCGCGCTTCCCAGCACTTGCCCGTCGGCAGACAGCAACATCGCACGGGTGGAAGTGGTGCCTTCGTCGATGACGAGGATCTGATCAGCGCTCATGCCCATGGTTCAACCACAAACCCCATCCCCGCGAAAGCGAGAAAGAAAATGCATCCAGGACGATAGGTAATTCGGGTCAAGGCGGAGCGAGAGTGGTGCCGACCGAGAACCGGCCCGCAGCGTACTTCAGTACGTGAGCACCGGAAGCGCAGGGCGGCACCGTTCGCAGCCCGCCTTCACCCGAATTACGCTTCGCCGCGGGTTTCGATTAGGGCGGCGGCGATCGCCTCGCTCGGCGATTTTCCGCCCCACATGACGAACTGGAAGACCGGATAGAAGCGCTCGCACTCGTCGATCGCGGTCTCGACCAGCAATTCGACCTGCTCGAGCGACAGATGATAATCCTCCTGCCCGTCGAGCAGCGCGGCGTGGCGGAACAGCACGATGCCGCTCGACGACCACAGCTCGAAATGGCCAAGCCATAGCTGTTCGTTGATCAGGCCAAGCGTCTCGTACATCTCGGTGCGCTTTTCCGTCGCGACCTTGATGTCGGGAAGCGCCAGGAACTGCAGCACGCGATCATCCTCGCGCCAGACGGCACGAAGCTCGTATTTGGTCCAGCTTCCGTCCATCGTCGCGACGATCTCGTCATCGCTGACGCGCTCGTGCGTCCAGCCATGCGCCGAATAATAGGCCTCGAGCATCTCGATCGGCGCACCGCTCGGGCGATCCGCTTCATACTCGTCCAGGGTCATGCGGTTGCCATCAACGCCGTTTCCATAGGCGCACTCGTGCAACCGCCCGGCGGCGAAGACAAGGCCAAACCGCGCATGGTCGTGATTTGCAGGGGGATTTTCCGGTGGATCAACCGGTGGATTTCGGTTTTCCCTTCGCGGCCTTGGCCGCAGGCTTCGTGGCGGGAACGCCCTCGAGCGCGTCGAGGCGCGCGCGAAGCGCATCGGCCTCGTCCCGCGCCGCAGCGGCCATCGCCTTCACCGCCTCGAACTCGTCGCGGCTGACAAAATCCAGGCCGCCCAGCCATTCCTTGGCGCGCTCGCGCGCGGATGCCTCGGCCTCGCGGCCGACGCCGGCCAGCGTTCCCGCCGCGCCGTTCACGAACTTCACGAAATCGTCGAACACACGATTTTGCGACTGCATTATTCTATCCTCCAGACCGGAGATTGAGCCTTGCTAAAACTCTATCTGGGCCTTGGGTGTCGTCGGTGCAAGGGTCGCCGCCCCCGGATTGAGCACGTCGAACTGATAGTTGAGCGTGGCCGCGAAACACAGCCAAGCGAGATAGGGCAGCATCAGCACCCCGGCGGCGAGACGGATGCGCCAGAAGGCAGCGGTGGTCGCGATCGCCAGCGCCAGCATGACCAGGATCACCCAGAATGCGGTGCCGACCTGGTGCGCGGCGAAGAAGATCGGCGACCAGGACAGGTTGACCAGGAACTGCAGCACGAACAGCACGATGGCGATACCGCGTCCGGGCGCGCGACGCGCATTGAGCACCATGGCCAGCGCAAGGCCCATCAGCACATAGAGCAGCGTCCAGGCTGCGCCGAACGCCCAGCCCGGCGGCATGATGTCGGGTTTCACCAGCGCGTCGAACCACGGATTGCCATAGCCGGAATTGGAGACCCGGCCAGACGCGACGCCGAGCAGAACGATGAGCGGAACGGAGAAGAGCGCCCAGCGCGCAAAGGACCAGCGCAATTGACCCTTTGACGCGATTTCGCTCATTCGTTCGCCCCTATTCCGCCGGTGCCGGTACTGGCGCCGTACCGCCGAGTTCGCTTTCGAGCTTACGCCCGACCTCCTCCGGCGATCCCGTATAGCGCGCCAGGCGGCTGTAGAGAATCGGAATGAGGAACAATGTGATGAACGTCGCGATCGACACGCCGAACACGATGACGATGCCGATCGCGACGCGCGACGCGGCCCCCGCCCCGCCCGTCGTTACCAGCGGCACCGCCCCCATGACCGTCGCGATCGACGTCATCATGATCGGGCGCAGACGGCGCGCGGCGGCGCGGCGGATCGCTTCGCCGATCTCGACGCCTTCGTCGCGTATCTGGTTCGCGAATTCGACGATCAGGATGCCGTTCTTGGCCGCCAGGCCGACAAGCATGACGATGCCGATCTGACTGTAGAGATTGATGGTCTGCCCGGTCAGCGCCAGCCCGATCACGCCGCCGGCCACCGCGAGCGGCACCGTGGTGATGATCACGATCGGGTGGATGAAGCTTTCGAACTGCGCGGCGAGCACCAGGAAGATGATCAGGACGGTCAGGCCGAACACGATCCAGATCGAACTGCCCGTCTCCTTGAACGCCTGGCTCTGTCCGCGATAGCCGATGGCCGTCACCTCGGGCGAAGCGTTCGCGTGCTGCTCGAGGAAGGCGAGCGCTTCGCCCAGCGAATAGCCAGGGGCGAGCGCGCCGCTGAGCGTGATCGCGCGCATCTTCTGGAAGCGTCCGAGATCGCGCGGTCCCGCTGTCTCGCGTGTCGTCACCAGGTTCGAGAGCGGAACGAGATCGCCGGTCCGGCTGCGCACATAGATTTGCGACAGGTTCTGGAGGTTGGTGCGATCCTTCGCATCGGCCTGCACGATCACGCGATATTCCTCGCCGCGATCGAGATAGGTCGAGACGCGCCGCGAACCGAGCAACGACTGGAGCGCCTGGCTGATGTCATTGACCGATACACCGAGATCGCCCGCGCGCGCGGTATCGACGTCGACGCGCAACTGCGGCTTGGTTTCCTTGTAATCGGCGTCGAGGTTGACGATGCCGGGATTGGAGGCGGCCGCGGCCATGATCCGGTCGCGCGCGGCGACCAGCCCCTCATAGGTATTGCCCGCGATTACGAAGCTGATCGGGTTATTGTTGGCGCCGCCACCACCACGTCCGCCGATCGGCGCACGCACCGATGCGTTGCCGCGCACCGTCGGTGTCTCGCGCAGGATATGGTTGATCTTGTTGACCACGTCCTGCGTGGTCTGATCCCGCTCTTCCCACGGCTTCATGAAGATCGTGAAGCCGCCATTGTTGAAGTCGTCGGTCGAGTTGAAGCCGCCGGGCGTGCGCGCGATGACATTGGCGACGGTCCCTTCCTTCACCATCGGCAGCAGCTTGTTCTGCACGTCGGTGACATAGCGGTCCATCGTCTCGAAACCGGTGCCCTCAGGCGCGTTCATGCTGATCTGCGCGACGCCCATGTCTTCGGACGGGATCAGTTCCGACTTCATCGTCATGAACAGCCCGCCGGCGACCGCCAGGAAGATCAGCGTGGCGCCGACCGCGATCGCGGGCTTCGAAATGATGCGATCCAGCCGCCGCGCATAGGCGTTTTCCAGCTTCTGGAATTTATCGTCCACCCATTGGGTGAAGCGACCGCGCGACTGCTGCTTGAGCAGCTTGGAACAGAGCATCGGCGCCAGGCTGAGCGCGAGGAACCCCGAAAAGGCGATGGCCGCGATCATCGCCACCGCGAGTTCGCGGAAGAGCAGGCCGGTCTGCCCGGCGAGGAACATCACGGGCACGAACACAGCGCAGACGACGAGCGTAGTCGAGATCACCGCGAAACCGACCTGACGCGTGCCCTTGAACGCCGCGACGAGCGGCGATTCGCCCTCTTCGATCCGGTGGTAGACATTTTCGAGAACGACGATCGCGTCGTCGACGACCAGGCCGATCGCGAGCACCATCGCAAGCAATGTCAGCAGATTGATCGAGAAACCCGCCATCCACAGCACGGTGAACGCGCTGAGCAGGCAGATCGGAACGGTGACCGCGGGAATCAGCGTCGCGCGCACGCTGCCCAGGAACAGGAAGATGACGAGAACGACGAGCACGGCCGCCTCGATCAGCGTTTCGTAAACGCGATCGATGGCGCGGCTGATGAACTGCGAATCGTCCGATCCGATGCGCATCGTCATACCGTCGGGCAATGTCGGGCGGATCGCGTCGGCCTCTGCCTTGGCGCGATCGGCGACCTCGAGCGTGTTCGCACCCGACTGGCGCAGAATGCCCAGGCCGACCGCCGAGGTGCCGTTCAGGCGAAACTGATAATAGGGATTTTCCGGCCCCTGCTCGACGCGCGCAACGTCGCCCAAACGAACGAGATAGCCGTTGGCGCCGCGACCCACGACGAGCTGGGCGAACTGATCCGGCGTGGTGAAAGGGCGCTCCACGCGCAGAGTGACGTTCTGATCCTTGGATTCGAGGCGGCCGGCGGGCAATTCGACATTCTGCCGACGCAGCGCGTCTTCGACGTCGCCCGGCGTGAGCTGGAAGGCAGCAAGCCGCTCGGGCTGCATCCAGATCCGCATCGACGGGCGCGCTTCGCCCGCCAGGAAGACGCGCGCCACGCCGTCGATCGCCGAGAAGCGATCGACCAGATTGCGATCTGCATAGTCGCTGAGCTCCAGCCGGCTCCAGCCCGGCTTGGAAACGACCAGGAACAGGATCGGATTCGAATCTGAATCGGCCTTGCGCACCTGTGGTGCCAGCGCCTCCTCCGGAAGGTCCTGCGCAGTGCTCGCCACGCGGTCGCGCACGTCGTTCGCGGCGGAATCGATATCGCGGCCGGGGCTGAACTCGATCGTGATCTCCGACTGGCCGTCGCGCGAACGCGACGTGATCGCCAGGATACCCTCGATACCCGCGAGCTGCGCTTCGAGCACCTGGGTGATGCGCGATTCGACGACGGTGGCGGCAGCGCCGGTGTAGATGGTCTGGACCGACACGACGGGCGGATCGGTGTCGGGATATTCGCGGACCGACAAGCTTACATAGGCCACCGCACCAACGATGCAGAGCAGGATGGCTATGACGGTGGCGAAGACCGGCCTGCGGACCGACAGATCGGAAAGCTGCATCCGCCGGCGTCCTTAGTCGCCGGCCGCAGCCGGGCGTTCGTTGCGCGCTCCGGTCAGCGCGACCTTCATGCCGTCGGTCAGCTTCACCACGCCTTCGGTGACGACGCGCTGGCCGGGCTTGAGGCCCTTGGTGATCTCCACAGCGCCATCCTGGCGCGCGCCGATCGTTACCGCCGTCCGCTTCACCTTGTCGCCCTTGTCGACGACGAAGACATAGCTCTTGTCGCCCTCACCCACCACGGCAAGCTCGGGAACCGAGAGCGACGTCCGCGCCTTGGATTCCACGCGCACCGACATCATCATGCCGGGCTTCAGCGCGCGATCCGGGTTGGGCAGGACGGCGCGAACCGTGACTGCGCGGGTCTGCGCGCTCACCACAGGATCGATGCTGGCGATGGTGCCGTGGAACGGGCGGCCGGGATAGGCGGCGGCGACGGCGTCGATGCCCTGCCCCACGGCGAGCGACGCGAGCAGCGTCTCGGGTACGGTGAAGTCGAGTTTGATGCGCGAAATGTCGCTGATCGTCGCGATCTCGGTGCCTGCGGTCACCACCGCACCCGTCGAGATGTTGCGAAGCGACACCCAGCCGCCGAACGGCGCGCGGATGACGCGGTCACCGATCGAGGCGCGCGCTTCCGCAGCCTGGGCGGTCGCGGAGGCCGCAAGCGCGGTCTGTGCGTCGACCGCGGCGCGCGTCGCGAAGCCGCGCGACCTCAGTGCGTCGAGCCGCTCGAGCTGCTGGCGAGCCTCGGTGGCTCGCGCGCCGGCCTGCTGAAGCTGTGCGGTTTCCTGACCCTGGGCCAGGACGGCGATCACCTGACCGCGCGCCACATAGCCGCCATCGCCGAAATTGACGCGCGTGATGCGCTCCGTGACGGGCGCGGCGAGCACGACCTGCTCATTGGCGAAGGCGGTGCCGACGGCATCGATCCTGTCGACGAACCGCTTCGTCGCGATCGCGTCTGCACTCACGAGCGGCGGACCGCCACGCTGGGCTTCCTTGCCACCTCCGCACGCGGACAGGAGGAGCATGAAGGGGATAACGGCGGAAATGCGCATTCGCGTCTGTCGATGCCCCGGAATGGTAAGACCTGAATCACCGCCGATCGACCCAGTCCGAAAGGCAGCACAGCCGGGTATCGCGGGGGCCAGCGCTTTGCAATTCCTTAGTCTGTCGCAAATTGTCGCAATCGAGAAATATTTGCTGATTCTTCCCTTTTTCGCATCGTTCGGAAAATCGGGAGGGCGAATCCGCTAAGGCGAGCGGTCAGGACGCGGGTGCGAAGCGAGCCGCGACGAGGAACTCGACATTGCCCTCCGGGCCGGTGATCGGGCTTTCGACAACCCCGTCCACGGCCCAGCCCGACGCCTCGAGCCAGGCAACGACCTCTGCACAGACGCGCGCATGGATTTCGGGATCGCGCACCACGCCGCCCTTCCCCACTTCCTCGCGCCCCGCCTCGAACTGCGGCTTGATCAGCGCGATCAGCCTTGCATCCGGAGCCGCGAACGACAGCGGCGTTTGCAGCACCTTGGCAAGCGAGATGAAGCTGGCATCGCAGACGAACAGGTCGATGGGCTCGGGAATGTGCGCAGCGGTCAGGATCCGGGCGCTCGTCTTTTCGTGCACGATCACGCGCGGATCCTGGCGCAGCTTCCAGGCAAGCTGATTGGTGCCGCTGTCGACCGCATAGACGCGCATCGCGCCATTGGTCAGCAGCACGTCGGTGAAGCCACCGGTCGACGACCCGACATCCATCGCCACCAGCCCGGTCGCGGTCCATCCGAAATGGGCCATGGCGTGCGCCAGCTTGATGCCCCCGCGCGACACCCATGGATGATCGCGACCGCGCACCTCCAGCGGAGCGTCATCCGCCAGCGCCTGCCCCGCCTTGTCGATCTTGCGTTCGCCCGAAAAGACGAGCCCGGCCAGGATGAGCGCCTGCGCCCGCGTCCGGCTCTCGACGAGCCCGCGATCGACCAGCATCTGATCGGCCCGGAGTTTAGCCATGGATAGGAAACATGATGACGCGAACCTGAGTGGACACGCGACCGCAATGCCGCAAAGTCCCGCCTCAGCCAAGTATCCCGGCGTCAGCCGCCGTCATGCTTCTCGAGATAATTGCGCATCAGCTTGATCGCATGGTCGCTCAGAGACACGAGCACGCGCCGGCTGTCCCGGCCGTCATTGTGCCGCACGAGGAGCCCGCGGCTGAGCAGTTGCTTCACCCAGCGCTGCGCCGTCGAAAGCGGCACGCCGGCGCCAAGGCTGGCATCCGAGAGGCAGATCGACTGGCGCCGCTCATGCGCGATATAGAGGTCGAGAAGAATGTCCCACGCAGGCTCACCGAATATGTCGGAATCCGGGGCGAACAAGGCCCTCCGGCTCCGCCGGGCCTGATAAATCTTCAGCGCACGCTGAAGAGGCGAGAAGATCTGGTCCTGCTCCATGCTGCTCGTGTCCCCCTTAGATATTCCCCGTATCCAGGTGGTTATTTACGCTTAATAAACTAGAGGATAGAGTATCCCTGCCCAAAATGGAAACAATATCCACCCATTTTGGTAGCAATTGCGAATATGCCTTTTCGCAAGACTGTAAAAAACGGCGGATCAGCGCCACTTTCCTGAAAGTCGTTGGATAAATGCGACACTGCACTGCCCATGCCGAAGCATAGACAGTGATGCAGGAAGATCACAGTTGAGATTTATCCGAATTATTCGTCGAAAAATTTATCGGGGTCGACGGAACCAAAGTGCGCGAAGCGCGTTGGGGGCGGTCACTGCACTCGAAAAACATATGGGCGGTCGCCGCCAGCGACTGGTCGATCGATTCGCATCCGTCCCTCAGGCACGCGCCCCCTCGACCACGCCGCTGCTGTTGTGGCGCAGCGCCTTCAACACGGTATCGACGATGTGCGGCGCGTTGAGGCCGGCCTCGTCATATTGCTTCTCGGGCTTTTCCTGATCCTGGAAGACGTCCGGCAGGCGCATGGTGCGCAGCTTCAGGCCGGCATCGATCAGCCCCTCGTCACTGGCGAGCGTCAACACGTGGGCGCCGAGCCCGCCGATGCTGTTCTCCTCCACCGTCACCGCAACCTCGTGGGTCGCGAGCAGCTTGCGGATCAGCGCCTCGTCGAGCGGCTTGGCGAAGCGGAGGTCGGCAACGGTGGTGCTGAGCCCCCGCGCATCGAGTTGATCCGCGGCCTTGAGCGCTTCCTCCAGTCGCGTACCGAGCGAGAGGATCGCGACCTTCTTGCCCTGGCGAACGATACGACCCTTGCCGATCTCCAGTCGTTCCGGAACATCGGGAAGCGCGACGCCAGTGCCGTTGCCGCGCGGATAGCGCACCGCGATCGGCCCGCTGTCGTGGCAGGCGCAGGTATGAACCATATGCACCAGCTCGGCCTCGTCAGCCGCGGCCATCACGACGAAATTCGGCAGTGATGCGAGATAGGTGACGTCGAAGCTGCCGGCATGGGTGGCGCCGTCGGCGCCGACCAGCCCGGCACGATCGATCGCGAAGCGCACCGGCAGATTCTGGATCGCCACGTCGTGGACGACCTGATCATAGGCGCGCTGAAGGAAGGTCGAATAGATCGCACAGAAAGGCCGCATGCCCTGTGCCGCAAGTCCGGCCGCGAACGTGACGGCATGCTGTTCGGCGATGCCCACATCGAAGGTGCGGTCGGGATAGGCCTGCTGGAACTTGTCGAGTCCGGTCCCCGACGGCATGGCCGCGGTGATCGCCACGACCTTTTCGTCGCGCGCGGCCTCCGCGATCAGCGCCTTGGCGAAGACACCCGTATAGCTGGGCGGCCCCGGCGGCGACTTGGCCTGCTCGCCGGAAACCACGTCGAACTTCTGGACGCCGTGATATTTGTCCGCCGCCGCCTCGGCCGGTGCATAGCCCTTGCCCTTCTTCGTGACGACATGGACGAGGATCGGCCCCTCTTCCGCATCGCGGACATTTTCGAGCACGGGGATCAGGTGGTCGAGATTATGGCCATCGATCGGGCCGACATAATAAAAGCCCAGTTCCTCGAACAGCGTGCCGCCCATCGTCATGCCGCGCGCGAATTCATCGGTCTTGCGGGCGGCATCGTGCAGCGGACGCGGCAGGCGACGGGCGAAGCGGCGGGCCAGATCGCGCAGGCCCAGGAAGCTGCGCGACGAGACGATGCGCGACAGATAGGCGGAAAGCCCGCCGACGGGCGGTGCGATCGACATGTCGTTATCGTTGAGGATCACGACCAGCCGGTTGCCCGCCTGTTCGGCATTGTTCATCGCCTCATAGGCCATGCCGGCGCTCATCGCGCCGTCGCCGATCACCGCGATCGCCTTGCCCGGCTTGCCCGCCAGCTTGTTCGCGACGGCGAAGCCGAGCGCGGCCGAGATCGAGGTCGAGCTGTGCGCGGCACCGAACGGGTCGTATTCGCTCTCGGAGCGCTTGGTGAAGCCCGACAGGCCGCCCGCCTGGCGCAGCGTCCGGATGCGGTCGCGCCGGCCGGTGAGGATCTTGTGGGGATAGGCCTGATGCCCGACGTCCCAGATCAGCCGGTCGTCCGGCGTGTCGAACACATAATGGATCGCGGTCGTCAGTTCGACCACGCCCAGCCCGGCCCCAAGATGCCCGCCGGTGACCGAGACGGCCGAGATCATCTCGGCACGCAGTTCGTCGGCGAGTTGGCGAAGCTGGTCCGGCGCGAGCTTTCTGAGATCGGCCGGAGAAGCGACGGCATCGAGCAGCGGCGTCGCGGGTGAATCGGACATGTTTTCCCTCTTTGACGGGCTCAAGTCTTAGCCCCGCAAGGACAAACTGTCGAACGGAACCGTCATGGCGATGCAGTGCAGGATCGATGCAGGGTTCGACGTGAACATAGAAATGTCCTTCGAGACACGTCTTCGCCGGGCTCAGCCGCTCCTCAGGACGAGCGGATCACGACATCCAAACTCCGCTCACCCTGCGTAGGGACTGAGCTTGGCGAAGGCCCGTATTGAAGGGCCTTGGCTCAATCACAATCCGAGCAGCGGCCATGGACTTCGATGACCGGCCTTTCCGGCGAGAAGCCCGCCTTGCGCGCCGCTGCGCGAACGCCGGTCGACAGGCTGTCGTCGTCCAGATGCGTCGCCTGCCCGCAATTGTCGCAGACCAGGAAGATGCAGTCGTGCAGGCAATCGGGATGCGCGTTGGCGACATAGGCGTTCACGCTCTCGACGCGGCGAGCCAGATTGGCGCCGACGAACAGGTCGAGGATGCGATAGACGCTGTTGGCCGCGACGCGACGGCCGCGCGCCTTGGAAACGGCCTCGGCGATGTCATAGGCGGAAGCGGGCTTGTCGAAACCGGCAAGCACGTCGAAGATCACGGCGCGCATGTCGGTCCATTGCTCGCCCGATTTCTCGAGCGCGGCCTTTGCCGCGTCGGAGAGCGCGCTGCCCTCATGCTCATGATGGTGGTGGTGCTGGGCCATGCCCCAATCTAGGCATCGCAGCCCCGCGCGGCAAGCGCCACGCAGCGTTAGTTGGTGGCCCGCCGGTTCAGATCGTGACCGAGCGCGAGCACCGCGACGCCAAGGATGGTGTACATGATCTCGCTGCCGTCATGCTCCAGCGTAATCGCGCCCGTCATCATGCCGATGCCGAGCGCGCCGACCGCGGCGGGCATCACGAAGCCATGCTCGCGGATCCCCATGCCCAGAGCGACGATTCCAAGCCCGATCGCGAGCAGAAGGCCGACTTCGTGGATGCGATGATCGACGAACACGCCGCCGGCCGAAGTCAGCAGGACAACCGCGATCGCACTCGTCACGCAATGCACGACGCACAGCCCCGACAGGCCAATGGCCAGCCGGTCCAGCGACCCCATGCGAGAAACGATATTGTTCACGACGACTCCGATTGCGGCGCCTATGTGACACGGATGGAGCGAAGTTACAATATATCATGTTGATCGCGCCGGCCAAATGCTTGTGTCGCGCCCGCGCGCGCGGCATAGCGCGCGCCATGGCATTCGCGCGTCCGGCTTCGCCCAATCCCGCCTTTCGGCCCCTGATCCTGTGGCTTCGCTTCGTCGCGGCGCTCGTCTTCGCGATGGTGGTGGTCGGCGGGATCACTCGACTGACCGAGTCGGGCCTTTCGATCACCGAATGGAAGCCGATCACCGGCGCCATCCCGCCGCTGACGGAGAGTCAGTGGCTGACCGAATTCGCGAAATATCAGCAGACGCCGGAATATCAGCAGATCAATCGCGGCATGGATCTGGCGGCGTTCAAGTTCATCTTCTTCTGGGAATATATCCACCGACTGCTTGGCCGGGTGATCGGGCTGGCCTTTGCGCTGCCGCTCGCCTGGTTCTGGTGGAAACGTCAGATCCCGTCAGGATACGGGCCCCGGCTCGTGGCGCTGCTGCTGCTCGGCGGGCTGCAGGGGGCGGTCGGCTGGTGGATGGTGACATCGGGCCTCGCCCAGCGCACCGATGTCAGCCACTTGCGCCTGGCGACGCATCTGCTCGTCGCGCTTTTCATCATCGCGGGGCTGATCTGGACCGCGCTCGACCTGCAGGCGCTTTCGCGCAACCCCGGGCGGACAAGCGCCCGAGCCCGACTGACCGGGTTCGGTGCGCTGGTCGCCGCCATCCTGTTCGTGCAATTGCTGTTCGGCGCGTTCACCGCGGGGCTCGATGCCGGCTATGTCTCCAGCACCTGGCCGCTGATGAACGACCATTTCTTCCCCGAGGGCGTCACCTGGCTCGGATCGGCGATCGCCACGATCGGCAACGACCCCTTCCTGATCCACTTCATCCACCGCTGGTGGGCATGGCTGGTCGTGATCGCGCTGGTGATGCTCGCGCGCAAGGTGAAGCAGGCCGGCGAGCGCCGAGCGGCGGTGATGATCCACGCCGCGGTCGGCACGCAGATCCTGCTCGGCATCGCGACGGTCGTGACCGGCATGAATTTCTGGCTGGCGGTGCTGCACCAGGCGGTCGGCGCGCTCGTCGTCATCGCCACCACGCAGGGCCTGCACGTGATCGGCCGCCGCACGAGATGAGCGTGACGACGGTTTATGCGGTATTCTGCTCTCCGGAAGAGGCCGAGCGCATCGCCCGGATCGCGATCGAGGAACGGCTGGCCGCATGCGTCAATATCCTGCCGCCATGCCGGTCCATCTATCGGTGGCAGGGCGATATCGAAGACGCCATCGAGACGCCGGCATTGTTCAAGACGCGCGAATCCCTGGCCGAACGGCTGATCGAGCGCATCGCCGCGCTTCACGACTACGACGTTCCAGCAGCCGTCGCCTGGCCGACGACCGCGGTTTTCGGCCCCTATCGGGACTGGATCGAGAAGGAGACAGCGGATTGAACCCACTCGATTAATCCAGAGGTATCCAGATACCCGTTTGGAAACCCGCCGTTTCGCTTGACTTGCGGGCCCTCATCCGTCATTAGCCCGCTCCAACGACGCCGTCCGCGATGGGCGGCGTTGCTCGTTTCAACCAAAGAGGTCCAGGCCCATGAAGGCGCTTGCGAAGACCACCCGTTCGGTAAAGCCGACCGAGGTGGAGAAAAAATGGCATCTGATCGATGCAGAGGGTCTGGTCGTCGGCCGCCTCGCGGTCGTGATCGCCGATATCCTGCGCGGCAAGAACAAGCCGAGCTACACCCCGCACGTCGATTGCGGCGACAATGTCATCGTGATCAACGCCGACAAGGTCCGCTTCACCGGCAAGAAGCTGCAGGACAAGGTCTATTACAAGCACACCGGCTATGCCGGCGGCATCAAGGCGGTTACGGCCGCCAAGATCCTCGAGGGTCGCTTCCCCGAGCGCGTGCTGGAAAAGGCCGTCGAGCGCATGATCCCGCGCGGCCCGCTGGGCCGCCAGCAGATGCGCAACCTGCGCGTCTATAACGGCACCG
>Ga0209902_100970_pt1 | contig 19156 bp, 25 predicted proteins | sample FECB27metaG_FD_188304 | JGI IMG/M metagenome (GOLD analysis project Ga0209902, IMG submission 188304) | Cyanobacterial communities from the Joint Genome Institute, California, USA - FECB-27 (SPAdes) (version 2) | ecosystem: Environmental > Aquatic > Thermal springs > Hot (42-90C) > Microbial mats...
AAGGAGTCACCCCTGAGTTTGAGGGGAAGGGCTTTCACCTTCATCTTGCTTGGAGTTCAGCCGTTTCCGGTTGACTAGCTTATGTACGGACTGGTTACCGCGATTCAGCTAGTAACGAATCGCACTATGGATCGGCTTTTGACCATGTGCGGTCAATCAATGCTGCTACGTAGTCAACTTTTGAAACAAATCGGCTGATACCGCGAATCTTCACGGGTTCATTTCGCTTTGTGATGGTGTTAGGGATGTGCAAATATACGATTTTTTCGCATACTTCAATTGTTGCGTGGTCAATTCCTGCCTTGATTTGCTCTGATGCCCACCCCCATTTCTCAAGCAAGTGTTTTGTGTTTTCAAGGCTGTAAAGATGGCGGAGCGCGTAATCTTCAGCATTGTTTTCATGCAGTAAAGATTGGTGAAAACTTGAGTAATTGTAGTTAGGGCGGGTGTGAGCTTTTGCAGAAAATTTATTCATGGTTTAAGCGGTTCCTTTTTGATGGTTTTGGTGCAGTGTGGAGAGTGCGGATTTGTGGCATCGCACCCAGCCAACTAGTTAGAACGGCACCCCACCACGCTTAAAGTAGATTTCCAAGTCACTTGGGTTAATCAATAATTCAGCCCCAATGGATGTTTTGCACAACAGCCGCAGATAGTTTTTGCCATCAATAATCTGACAAACAGCACCCTGAACCTGAACAAAATCGTTAATCGCAGGGATAAAAATCGAAGCTGGAGAAATGGTTGAATCTTTCATTTGGGTTTGGTCGAATTACTTGCTACCTCTCTATTATAGCGTGTGCGCACTCAATAACAGCATTGCTTTACAAACTCTTCACAGTTGTTTAGTTTGTGTACACGCTATTATGGAGGAAAGAGAGTAAGGGTTATGGAACAATGAGCAAGGGAAGAGGCAGACCCGGAGGAAACCCGGAGTTTGGAACAAAATATAAATTTGATTACGGCAATGCAGAAACAAGAGATCACGCCCTCAGCATCCGATTTTCTAGCAGAGAATTAGAAGAAATTAAGAGGATTGGCGGCGATAGCTACCGGGATTTTTGCAGAAAAGCAATATTAGAAGCACTGGAGCAAACCAGCTAACTGCTAATAGAAATTAGAAAAAGTGCAGCGCTACGCGCTGCACTTTTTCTTTTGGCAGTCAACGCGGACTGCCAGACGAGAAAACTAGAACAACGAAAGCTGAACCGGAGCGTGACCAAGAACCAAAGAACAACTAAACCAACCGGGATAACCGGGAACCGGAGAAAGACCCCAACCGGGCGGACAAAGAATTTGACCCAAAAACACCAGGCACGGCACACCGGAGCCGAGCGCATAAGCTAGCGACGCCCACGTTCCGGAACCGGAACCTGAGAAACAGCGCGAACTAGAAGCGGAAGGAGACAAACCAGCGGGACACGGCGACGACGGGAACGACACCCACAGCCCACCCCCGACACCCCCGACAACCCCCGACACACACGCAATCGAGCGACCAGCGAACGCGCCACGACCACGACTCCACCGACCAGACGCGACCGAGAACACCTCAGCCGATGGGAACCGGGAACGAAAAAACGCATCGACACCAGGCGCACACCCTACCAGAACACGAGCGCCGGCGGGAACACAATCAGCCGCAGCTGCCAGAGGGGCGAACGACCCCAACCACTGACGAGAGCCAGAAAAGCCAAAGCAAGAGAATTGAGAAAAAATTGATTGAAACATGGTCGAACCCTTGGAACATAAGACTATTATAGCGCGTGTACGCAATAATAGCAACTAATGCAACCATGTCAGCTACTGATTGCAGACATCTCCGACAGCTGCGCCGGCGACTTTGCGGTGTTCAATTGCTTTTGGAAGAATTTTTAAAAACTTTCCCCTGGATGAGTCGCGGCACGAAGTTCGGAGGCGGACGCCACCACACTATATATAGATGTGGATTTGATGAGTAAACCTCTGGTGTGGTGTGCGACCCGCCGCAGACGAGTGACCGCGCTGACCGAATGAGTAAGCAAACTTAGTACTAATTAACTTCGGCGACACGTGAAGAACGCCCGCCTCAACGTGTTTTTCGTCTGCTTTTCTCCATCGATGGCAATAACTCTTTATCCCATTGACTTGCTTGGCGCGAGTCTTCGAGCGCTAAGCCACTGATCAACGAGCCGAGCGGCACTCTTTACGAGCAGACCTGAGCGTGTGAGTTTGTGCCGCTGGGCGATGCGGGTAACGAGTCCGTGTGCTTGGTGGTGCCAAAAAATGGGCGGTTGCCCTTTCCTCAGAAAACAACCATTTTATGCTTGTCTCGACAAATTTAAATTTCAACTCCTTATTCATCATCTGACGAGCTACGACTTGATGATTCTCCACTCGTCCAATTACTGCTATCTTTGAAAAAAATGTTAGACTCCCCAGCAGAATAATTCAAAATGCCTGATGCTTTTAATTTTTTTAAATTGGCGTAGAACGTATCATTTGTTAAGCCATTTTCACTGCAAAAATCTGCGATATTCACCGCATCACTTTCCAACTGTTTTAGCTTGTACGCCATAAGCGCCTCAGGCTTGAATAACTTACTTAGAGACTTAGCTTCGCTAGTTAGTAACAGACTTACATCTGAAAGCCAATTAACTGTGATTGAATCCAGGCTATACCCTACCATTCCCCTTTGTTTTAGGCTTGCAAGCGCTGAGATAAAATCACCAGTAGGAACGCCGCTTGCTCTCGCGATCGCATTTAAATTAACTGTGTCACCGCCGTCTTCAGATACTTGGTATTGTAGTAGCCAAAAAATATAAAGGTTTTTTCTTGTGCCTGCCTGAGATTTGATTAACTTAATATTATCAAGTGAAACCTCGCTAGGAATGACGCTTGCTTCCGGGTTCCAAGTGAAATCAAGAGTATCGCTAAAGTCTCTTATAATAAATCGCTGATCTACGTTAATAACTTTAGAGAAATTAGCAATCATTTCCTCAGCAGAGAGATTCCACTTTTTCATGAAAGCGGAATCAATAAACAATGGACTACCGTACTTCAACCATTGCTCTGCCTTTATTGCGTTGTAGATGTAGGCAGGTAACCCGACTGTGTCAAGCGATCGCCTAACCTCGGCTTCAGTAATCTTTTTAGTGAAACTATTGTAAAGTTGCACCCTCCACCGAGGAAACCTAAAATTAATAATCCCTTTTTGAGCTAGATTGCACATTGCTGCAAATAACTCACGATACCCGATATTGTTGTCGATTATGGCGAAAGCATCAACAGGTGACGGAGTAATAGGAGATTGTGAGCGTAATTTGAGGTACGTATAGGTGGTATCGTCTATTATCTCTGCATCAAGTAGCAGAGAGTCTAACTGCTCTTCTATATTAATCATGCTTCTTCTCTTGAAAAAAATAGCTATGGTTGCTAGGGGCTGTTTATGAATTCGGTTATATTTTCGTCATCATAAACAGCTTGCAAAGAATTAAATCAACCAAACAACAGAAACACTAGACAAATCAAGGGTGATAACCTTGCTTCCGTCTTCATTGGTTTTACTGGAAATGTTCCCTAATTCATTGAGGAGTGTTGCGGGTGGGATGCTCCAAGGAGTGACAGAGTAAGTGTCAGGCGAAACTAGCTGTGCTAGTCCTCCCCCTTTGTTCAAAAGCAGAGCGTAGTAGACATAAGCAGTATTATTAATCAACCCATCCTTTTTCATGCTCAGGACTTCTTCCTGAGAAATGGTTGTTGTTTCGTTCTGCCCCCAGGTAATTGTCATTTCAGTTGGGGTGATTTTAAGTGCTTTTTTCGTTTCTAAGGTCTGGAGGTGGCGCAATAGCTCAGTGTTGTCAATCCCCCACTGAGACTCAAATGCATCTGTATCAATCTCTTGAGTACTGTTTCCTGCGTCTTTCAACCACTGAAGTGCAAAGTAGGTGTACTCAAAATTGTTGATAATTTTGTATGTCTTGAGCGCTGAGATGTCTGGACGGTCGAGGGTAATTATTGCCATTTTTCTTTCCTTGAAGTTAATATGGTCTTTTGCCACACTCTTCAGAAAATAAATAACCCACCACTTGACCAACAGAACGGCATCTTTCTCCAGAGGTGCCGTTCTGTTTATTATAAAGCGATCGCTTTTTTTCGCATATTCTTACAAGGAATTAATCAGAGATTTTTTTAAGAATTCAGCTATATTAAACTGATTTACTCCTGGTGATTATGAAATGACATCCTGCTACCTGGTGGGATGTCCTTCTTCTTTTTAGGGAGAGGACTAGAGTTTGTCGCCTGGGATTATGGCTGTACAAATAATATAAGCGTTGCTTGCCAAGTATCGGCGATCGCTCTTAACTCTGCTGATAAACCTCTTTTGTCCTTCAATGGATTTCCCAACAAGACACCCAGCAGAGGCTCTGCCAACTTTGTCCATATCGGAGCCATCGTGTTGATTCACTCCGTAGCGTCCCTGAGTGACTGCATCGCCAATTCTCAATCCATCTTCGTTGTTGTCTCGGCAGACTTCAATATCCGCGACCTGGACCAATGCTTCATGTGGTCGTGAGTTTCCGTGCATTCCCACAGCCCACGCCCAATACTGCCCAAATTGAATCCTAGCGGCTCCCGCTGGATTCATTCGGTGGTACGTGTAATAAGCACCAGGCTCACAAGTCGCTGCCCATGCTTCCACTATTTGAGCATTCCCAGAATCATCTACTTGGAATAAAGCGCGGGTATCATTCCACTCGTCTAGTCGGTCACTGTTGAGGGTTCCGTCTGGGTACATCCCTTCTATATATACGATGTTGAAAACATCTCTTCCCCGAGCTATCCAATAATTGTGCTTTTGGTAATAGCTGATGATTTTTTCCATCAGCCCTTCAGCTTCAATGGGTGGCAATGGTGGCGCAAGCCTTAAAGAGGTTTTAGCCGCTTCGTCGAGAATCCCGTCTGGCTCGGGGACACCAGTAAGCTTTTGAAATTTCATCAAAGCACTTTTACTGAGGTTGCCCCATTTACCATCTGCCGGAGGGTCGAGCAATCCTTGATTAATTAGTATTTGTTGGGCTTCTTTATTGTTCATGAATCCTCCTAACTAAAACGGCACTTAAACTTGATTAAGTGCCGCAAGTAAATTTCAGGGTTAATGGTGGATTTATTGAAGAGTTTCAGGTTTTCACTATGCTAACCCAAGCTTTTATAAATGTCAGGTGCTGCCATGATTGAAAAAATTATCAATGCTGTTTTAGATGTCGTTAAGTCACTTCTCCCCAATCAGAATTTATCCACTCCTGCCTGGATAATTCGCTTATCTGTTTTGGGGGTACTGGTAGTTGGAATAGTTGTCGGAATCAAAGATACACCTTTGGGCGATCGCCTTGGGTTAAGCAAGCAAGTAGAATTACCGCTGTTAACTCATACTGAAGTAGTAAAGAACTTTCGTCAAAGTTATGAAGAAATATCACAGTTGAGGGAGTCAGACCCCAATGTTCGCGCTACATTCCTGGTGGCATTGATAGATAATTCTACAAATAATATTGTGCAATCTCAAAACATTAAAGATACTAGGCTAATGTTTTGGGCATGGTCAGTACCCGTTGACAAATACTCCTACTTGGACGTATTTGAACGAGCTTTCAACAGTATCAAGGGAGAATTTCAAGCTAAGCTTAATGATGGTTCTTGCCTGAGTGGTGAGATTCAGAAACCAGTGCTAGAGCAGCTTAAGCGCGGTGTGTATGATTTTCAATCTACGCATTTCAGCGTATGTCCAGTCTTTACGAGCCAGAATAAAAGATTGGTTACCGCTGCGATCGCTCTCTATAAGCAGCCCGATTCACTCCAGCTTTATTTTTATGAGGATAAATTGCAAAGGGCTGCAAGTGCAATTAGTACGCTTTTTTATAGTTTTAGTGAAAAATATCAGATTATATTTGATTAAGTTGCCATAGCTTACTGTCTGTGCTAATTTGGTTGCCAGCAAGATGGTATACTACCAAAACCCCCTTATCGCAACCTTGAGGGGGCTTACTTTTTAAAGATTTCCTCTGAGAAATACTTGGCATTTTGAGTCAGAATGCATTAAAAAAGAACAACGAAGAGAGACTGATAGAATCCGACCACCAAGTGTTACAACTTGGTATTTTTTTTGATTTGCTTTCTCAGAGGAAACTTGCGATAAGAAAAAGTAAGTGTTTTGATAGAGATGGATTTCTTCTTTTGTGGTATGTGGTTCTCCCGCTTGATTGCCAGCGGGATATTTTTTGAGCGGATGGATGAATGCGATCGCCCAAGCAATCGAATAAAATTTACCAGTACGCGTAAGCATAAAAAGGGGTACAAGTCCCACCCTTGGCGGTGGGCTTTTTAATGGATAGAATAGCCAAGTAATGCAAGTAAATACAGGAAGGGATTTAAGCCCATGCGCCTGGTTGTGGGCTTTCCTTTTTTAAAATGTGTGCTATTTTTGATTAATCAATGCCCCATTACATCCTTTGGTAGATGAGAAACATCCCTTCACAATGCGCGTCTGTGAAGGATTTTTTTATAAAGTATAATACTGAAACCATAGCTCTATTTGTTTATCAATGTAAGCGCTTATTTTTTCAAGGTAGGCGCTTCATTTTGTAGTTTTTCTCAGAGGAATCTGGAAGGTGATTCCTTTTTGTCGCCTTGATTCTTTGGCGTTAACGAATAGAATATTGGTGCTGCGTAGTAAAAAAATATGCGAATCAAGCAGATTCATGCTCACTTCTTAATCTCGATTGGCGATTACTCCAATGAAAGGATTGGCTTTTCTGTGGAGGTAGAAGAGGGAGATTCTATCGAGGAGATTGTAGAAAACCTAAGAGAAAGAGCTAAATTAATCGTCGGGTCATCGGCAAAAGAACTCTATGATCGTAAGTATGACGTGCAGCGCGCATATCGAGAGTTGGAGCGTAAGCTGGAAAATGCTCGTAAAGAATGGGATGCGACTGCTGAATTTTTACGAGCGCAGGGAATCAAGCCTGATGCCCCATCCATGCCACAATTTACTAATTTGCTTTCAGCAAGCAAGGTTGAAGCCGAGACAGTTTTATCTGATGCTGAGTTCGTCAGTGACTGAAAGGCGAGAGTTCAAGGATGCGCTTATACGCGCTTCCATCTTCTTAGAGGAACCGATACGGGAATTCCCGTATCCATATTCTTTAGAAAGCAAGTAGCTGCTCTGCTTTCTTCTTATCCTCAAGTGCTGTACGCCGCATCATGTACTCGCTTGGGGTTGTGGGGTTCGGCAGCGAGACAAGGATGTCTTCGCATCGGCGAATCTCATCTAGCAGCGCCTGGACTTCTTCTGATTGAGTACTCGTGTATTGTGAGAACCTTTTCTCTGCTTGCTGCCATGTCGGCGAAACTGGCTCTTGCTGCACAAGGCTGCTTATATATAGAGGAAGTGGCAAGCCTGACTTCTTATATCCGCTCTCAATGGCGAGTGCTGCATCTCCATCTGTGAGGCGTAGGATTAGAGTGCGTGAGCCGAACTTATTTTTCTCCCAACTTACCGCAGGCTTGGGCATCTTCGGCTGTGGTGGTTTCTGGTGCTGTTTAATCTTTTGGGCAACGGATAATTGGGTGTCGCCCTGGGTGAGGTGTGCAACGGCGTCCTCATTTCGCTTCTGTCCGAGTTGGAGCAAGACATATAAGCCAAGCTTTGGGGGCAGTTTCTCGGGGAGGTTGTCTGCGATTTGGACAGCTTTGATGAGCTTGTTTATCTGTGGCTTAAGCAGTTCGGCTTGCTCTAGTCGTCTACCAAAAGAGCGCTTAGCCCGTTCTTTTATCTCGGCAAAGTATCGACCTACTTCCAAAAGCTGTTGATTGACCGACTCAAACCACTCCTTACCTTTGACAATCATCAACTGAATTTCATCGGCTTGGGGATACTCGGCTGCTAAATCTTCGAGAGATGCGATCGCATTAGTGCTAAATTCTGCTACCATAGTCCTAGAAAATTGATTTAAATCGAGCGAAGCGCCAACAGTTTGCAAGACGGGGGCGCTTTTGCTTTGTCTAATTTTACCATTCTTCAGAGAATTCTCAGAGGATTTTAGAAGGCGATCGCATCAAAACAAGCCCTTTTACCCCTCTTCACCAGGCGGATATCGAAGAGTACCCTTGCCTATCCTGGCACTCTTTGCCCTGCCTACCCGCTTATAAGCGCCAAATACCTTACTACGAATTTCTACTGGAGATACACCATACTTTTCTGCTTTGATTGAGTGCGATCGCTCCAAAAGAGCAAGCACACCTGGGTCAGTGGCAAGCCGAGTAAGCGCCATCATAATGATCTCTTTCTTGTTCAGCCCCATTGAGCCACCTATTTCTAGAAGGATTCTATACAGTTCCTTGGGAATAGATACTTGCAAATCTTCCGAATCGAAGCGAACAACATCCTCCCCGTTTATCTTTCCGCGCTCAGGGTGCGAATCAATATCCTGCAATAATTCATCGTTGCTAGTCGGTTTCTGTCTGCTTGCCATGCATTAAATTTCGATTACTTTCCTAGTATTATCTATCTACTAGGATACCTGCTAGTGGTAATGATAGAATTCTTTAAAGAGAGCGCCCCCGGTGACTAGTCCTCACCGGGCACGACTTCCCCACCCATAGCCGCAACTATGAAAGGAGCAATATGAACTTACTTGAATTTGTACACAAATGGGAAGCACCCAACGAGAACAAATTGCGATCGCTCTTGTGTGCTTTTTTCGAGAAAGACCCCCGCACTTTGAGAAACTGGCAGAAAAAAACGCCCAGAGAGGTACAGTGGATTCTCGACCGAATAGACAAAGATTGGCAAAAAACAGGGAGAGATTACTCTGTTTTTTTGTAGCGCAAAGCGGAAAGTTTTGATGTAGATATAGCTGAAAACCCTGTCTATTCGGATTCATAGACAGGGTTTTTAATTTAAGTATCAACTCGATATCAACTTTCTATCGGTGACAATAAAGCAACATCAAAGTGGCAACCGACTTCGACTGGGTTGACAGAGCGACAGCCCAACAAATTCTAGGCATCAAGGAAGCTCAACTAAGAAACGACACAGCAGTTCTGTTACAGCTAGAAACACCAGGATTCGACTACAGACCATACTCAGATAGAGGTTATGGCAAGTCGTCGCTGGAGGTTTTGAAAGCGTTTCGGCTACTGGTCAGGACGAAGGGCAGAACAAGAGCAATCGAAGAAATTAATTCATCAATGGAGAAAATGTATGAACGAGAAAGACAAGCAAGCAGTAGAAAACGCTAAGAGCCGACGCAGCAACAACGGCAGTGGAAAATCAACAGTATCCGGCGGACAAAAGAATGCAGAACAAGGCGGACAACATCTACAAGCCGCGCTGCAACAGCAATCTGAGCAAGCAGGGTTGATGATAGCGGATAATTTTCAAGCATACAGTTTAATGTGTGCGGTGAAATTTATGCAGTCCGGACAATACGGTCCAAAGACGGCGGCAGTGCTTGAATCATTCACCACGGGTACATCAAGCCCTTTGGAAGAGTGGGGCAATCAGATAGAGTCGTGGAATCAACCCGCTCTACCATCCTCAGCTTCAGACTCCAGTGGCTCATCTATCTCAAGTTGATAGAGGGAATTATGCATCCAGAAGTAGATGAAAGCTCAGAGATGATTGGGTGGGTTCCCGTCCGTGGTCATCGTCCATCAACTAATACAGGTGTATCAATTGGTGGACTACCACAACTTATCATCGCCGTCGCTGCAATTATTGGGTTATCTGCCTTCGGTTCTTACTTCTTTGCTAAAAATCAAAGGTCGGAGAACGAAATACAGCAAGCTCAACAAAGAGCGATTACAGCAGAAAGAGAACGGTTTTATCAATGCATTGGGGGACAGGGTGGAAATAGTCAATAATTTTTTAAATTTTGTGGCTGAGGTTGCAACGGTTTCTTACGTTAATGCCATAGATGCAATGTGGAACGGTGACCAAGATGGCTTTGAACGCAACAAAAGCCGGACTGATTTGCTTAGCGCAGTTGCGAATATCGACGGTGAAGACAGATGGACGCCAGTAAAAAATCAAGTCAGAAGAGAGATGGGGAGAAGTTAACATGACTGAATATATAAACACCGGATTGCTAACAGGGAAACCTGAATCACCTACATCTGCTTGGATACTGGAAGAAAAGCCAAGGGAACGAACAGGGCAGGCAGAAACCTCAGCCACGGAAACTTCATCTAACCCAAATCAAGCCAATGAGCAATGAAGAGTTTCTGTATAAACTTCAGCAAGTTCTCATTGCTATGTCGGAAATCTGGGATGAGCCACAATGGGAAGATTTAAACGACAAGCTGCTTGAAGAAAACTATGGATATGTTGGGCTAAGGCTAGAGAAGCTGTCACGAAGTGCCAAGTACCTTAAAGCATTGAGATGACTAGCTTTTAGCCGTTGTCTGCCAAATTTTATAAAACTTTACAGAGTTCCGAGTTTCAGCGGAGTGGGAACATTTCCATAACTTTGGTGTTGAATTTCATAATTTCAAGCACTAGAACGAGCGCCAAAAAGGGTAAAGTTCCGACTCTGAAATTAATTAAGAACTTTCTAAGAGGATATGGCACAAGGTGACACTTTCTCTAGCATTACGCCATGTTGGGTTAACTGATGCACAAATGTCCTTTGCTCGTGCTGAATCGCTATTAAATCCATCCGAAGGGCTGGAACACATTGGAACCCGAATTGATAGATGGAAGCAAGAAGCGGTAGAGAGACAGATACAGGAGGCGCTTAAAAATGGTAGAAGCTAATTCCAAACAAGCGGCAACAACGCTAAATCAATTTAGGAAACCACTCACCCGTGGGGCTGATTACACAATAGGAATCAAGCCGAAGCTCGAACAACTTACAGTTTCGCCAACGGGCAAGACTGACAAAGAAGCGGAACTCCATATTGCCAACTGTCGCCGCATCGGGAATGAGTGGGACATGGTGGGCGCTGAATTTGATGTGCAAACTAAAATGCACAACGCTCATCAAAAAATGTTCGGTGCTGCAACTGCTCAAATCAATGCCTCGACCTCATATATTAATGGATTGAGCGCTTGGAATAAAAATCAGGTGGCAATTTCTAATGAACGCATCAGCAGCAATGAAGCAAGGGTGGCGATCGCATCTGTACCAGTTGAAATTCAACGGCAGAACGTTGAGCTTGAAAAGAAAAAAGAAAACCTGATTAAATCGAGAATTGAACTTGAATCGTTGCTTATGACCAATTCTCAAGCGAGAGAGGATTTAAGCCACGATAAAATGATGGCGCGGCTCGACGGGTACAAAATTGAAGTGAAGCTACCGGAACTTATCACCCAAAACATTAGCGGGTTACTTGACCATGAGCCAAAAGGGAATCTCTAATGTACTGGTTGTCGCTTTATTTGCTGGTTGTCAGCAGTTCAATGACACTTTGTAGAATCTCAAAAATTCTGCAACTTCATCTCTTTGTGTGGGGCTTGTTCCTTTTTCTTGCTGGTCTTTTTTGGTATTTCTGGCAGGAAAGGTATGGAAAACCTGAGCCTAGTAGGGGTTATGCCGAAATACGTGGCAAATGGGACACGTTGTAAAGTTTTGTTGCAGAGTGTGCTTTCTTGATTTACCAACTTGCCCATAAATGATAAAGGGACAATCAAGATTTTGCACAGTAAAATCAACTCTTCACCTCTTTCAGTGCCTCAAACTTGTCCATAAACAATCATTTTTGGCAACGTTTTTCTCTGAAAGCAGACACGAAATTTGGTATTTAAACAACTGTATAGCAGGGCTTTTAAGAATCTGCGTTAGAAAACTTTACAATGTGTCCCATTTGCCATGTATTTCGGCATACCCCCTTGAGGGTGCGGAATGTGGGATAGAACCAAACACCCCGGCTCTAGCTGGGGTTTTTAATGCTGTGCAGATTGCACACTTCACAGAACTTTACAATGCACGGCTCAAACCTTAGCATCCCGCATGCATAAAAGAAAGGAAAACCCTTACTTTTTGTTACTTTTTTAGCTTCTCAATTTGGCTCACACCTCCTAACCCCGTCAAGACAAGGAGTTAAACGATTTCCAGCCGGCATAAATCAGTGCCAGGGATGAAACACTCAAACCACCGGAGCTTTCCTAAGGCTGAATCATCTAAATGCACCCTAGCCAAGCGTCCATTGATAGTTTTTACCGTGCCAATCTTGCCAGAGCGCTTACTACCTGGCATCACTACCCGAACCCGCAGACCTGGCGTAATTGTCGCAGGTTTGGAACTGACCGCAGGCTCATCAGCTGTTTGTTGAGCAGGTGGAACATTTTGCGCTGACACCCTGTACTGCCTTAGCACGGTTCTAATGGCATCAACTTGACTTGGCTGTAGATGCGTACGCACTTCTGCTTTTTGCTCATCAGTCCAGCAATCAACCAGCGTTGCCAACATTTCACCCGCGTTATCGTCCTCCAGCGCCTCAAGCATTAACTCGGCGTTCGCTGCTGGGTCGAAACTTAGCTCGACCACCTTATTCTGAACATCATCAACAGAGACTTCTTTCTGGATATCAGCACTGAGTATTTTTTGATTCTCATACTGAATCGGCTCAACTGCTGAAGGGACACCCTCTCCCCCCGTTTTTTGAAAAAGTTGTTGAGTATGTCCAGAAGCGTTGCTACTGCTAGCTTTCAAATACTCAACAGGGTTGTCAACATCCAAGGTTGTTGAGTAATTGTTGAGTAATTGTTGAGTATTTTGTTGAGTATTGGAAACACTATGTAAATCAATGGTTTCAGCCATATACTCAACAACTTCCACACTGGGTGGGGGAGGGGGGGAGTCCCCCGTGTGTTGAGTATTTTGTTGGGTCAAAGGCAAACAGTATAAACTGACACGCTTATCACCAGAAGCAGGTTTACAACTGATTAACCGCTTATTGACCATGCGGTTTAACTCGGTGTAAACTCCTCTACCCTCCTCTGGTGTCATTCCCAGTAATTCGATGATTTGTTTGCCCGATAATCCATCTACATGGGAATTTTTCAGCAGTATACTAACAATGCGCTCCCTAACTGTTTGTTGTTCGGCTTGAGTATCTTCATCCAACCGAATCCAGCTATTATCCTCAGGATTAAACTCTATACCGAGACTTTGCCCCTCAGTATCACGAGCAAATACTGACAGCACACGGCGCGGGTCTTTGGGGTCGATGATGAGTTTCTTGGCGTTGTTCGGGTCAGGTTTTGGTATGTGGTCTAATTGCCAAGTTCCCCAGACAGCCCCAGCGATCGCACTACTACCACGAAGCTTACCAACACCCATTGCATCTTTATCTTTGTTGGTATGATGAATCAAAATACCTGATGCACCATAACGCCCAATAGTTTCTTTCAGGGTATAAATGTTGTCGGCAAACTCAGCAGAGTTTTCGCTAATCTGGGAACCGTGGTTAATTCTTCGTAACGAGTCGATAACAACCACATCAGGTCTAAAATCTTCCAGCTGCGCTTCCAGGGAATCCAAATCATCAATTGTCCACTGGGGGAGTATTCTTATATAGTTCTTATCAGCAGCCCTGAAACCGCGTTTTATAAGCTTACTCTTGGTTGAATTGAGGGATTCATCACACGAAACTAGCAGCACCTTGCCCCGCTGTGTTGTTTCACCCAAGAAGCTACTCTCCCCGGTGGCGATCGCAAAGGCAGCATCAATTGCCAGCAGCGTTTTACCTGCTTTGGGACTGCCAGCTAGAATGATTGTTTCCCCTTTGGGCAGCAGTTCGGGTATGAGCCACTGTAAGCCCTCAGACTCTAAAGCAAACAGTTCATCTAAGTCATAGACCTTGGTTTGTTTCTGCTCGGTGCGGCGGGAAAGAACTTTGAGTAAATCCTCTACTTCGGACTTACTGAGGCGGTAGTTACTGCATATCTCTGCTCGCTTCCGAGTTCTTTTAATTGGGTCACTTTCTTTAAGAAGTGCCAACAAGTCGAGTCTTAGCCGCTCATCTGGATCTGATACTTTTTCCTCAAAGCGTGTTGCTTTTTTGGATGTTTTATGCAGGTCATTCCCAGCGAATGCTTTACCAGTCGCCTTGCTCTGTTGTCTCTGCCACGCTTTCACGCAGTTCTCCAACGCATCATCTCCTAGTGTGCTAGTTGGGTTGTCTTTTTCAGCTGAGCGCCAAATTTTCTCAGCTTCCTTGGGTTCTAGAGGAGGGGTGCATCGTTGGCAGTAGTCATCAAATAGTTGCCTAGGGTCACTCTCAAAACGATACCCCAAATACTGTAACCTTTGAGCAGTGCCAATTAAATTTCGAGCCAGTTTTGCTCCTGAAGCATTGCGTCCACCATCGGGTCCACCACTTTCTGGTAAGCCAGCGTCAATCAATAGGCGATCGCTTTTCGACAAACACTGGTACAACGGCACATCGTCACCAAGAGAGTATTGATATTGTGACGGTTTATTGTTTTCCTCTTTTATACCTGTCTTCACAATAATTTGTAACAAATCTGTAGGGTTGTTTCTCAATGGTTGACAGGTGACGGTATCGCATTTTATTGGCTCAGCCCCCGCTTTGATGTGCCAGCACCCCGCTAACCTCAGCACTCTTGAAGGATTGCATAATCTTGGGTCGCTACCAGTAAAGGCGAGGAAGTCTTTCTGCAATTCCTTCCACTTTTCTAGAGCAATGGGTTCATCAAAAACCCAGTAAGAATGTACTGATTTTCGTGTTGCGATTTGTAGCGTGGGTTCAGGTAGTTTCAAATTTTCCCAAAACAGCAGCTGATCTTCTATTGGTCGGTCATCAAATTCGCAGAAAAGTGCTTTCCCGTGCTTGACATTAAGGTCTTTTTGACCTCCACCGTTCACAACAAAGTAGATGCCTTTACCAGAACGCTGTAGCTGTTCTAGTCTCGACCACGGCAAGTTGGGAAACTTCGCCTCAAGTTTTACGACTTCTTCTCCTTCGTAACCTTTACCCGGAATTGCCCGTAGATAAACTATTTCGCCATGCTTGTATCCCAAAGCCTCTAGATGAGCGATCGCTTGATTGCGGTCTATAGAAAATACTTCGTGTGCTGATGGATTGGACGATAAGGATTTTTTCTTGTATAATTGTCCCATTGTTTAACCTCATTGCTTCCTTGGTTGGAGCAACTCAGCCAAACCGTTTTTCCTGAGACTGAAAAAGCAGTCCGAATCAGCTCATAATGGGAATAACAACTTAATTAAAGTTGTAAAAATGTTGAAACTAAAAATCTAATTTTGGCTGATTCAGTCTGGTTTGGCTGAGTCACTTTTTTTTTGTGACAACAAAGCTCCGGTCTAGTAGCGATGTCGCTCTCAAAACTTGAGAGCGCCAAAAGGCTATCTATAAAGGGTATTTTATGCTGGTCTTGAGCAAAGTGGAAAGGTCAAATCCTTTTTTTCCTAGTAAAAAAATACTAGTGAAAAAATAATGAACAATATTTGTCTACTAAAGTAGACAATCTGTATACAAGAGGCTAGATTAACAGTTATCAGTTACCAGTTACCAGTTACCAGTTAATCCCCATGAATGAATGAGCGGGGATTTTGACTTATGTATAACTTTTCTCTTTTTTTCCACAAATCAATTTGGGGGCAAGACCCGAAGGTGTGAACAGTGAAAAGTCTCTCCATTATCTGATAACTGGTCACTGTTCACTGTTCACTGATTTGGTCACCGTATACAAAAAGTAGACAGTAGTAGACAAATGAGCAGCAAGGTGATTTCATTCCGCTTCAATGATGCTGAAATCCAAGCACTAGAAGCACTCCAAACCGAAGACGACGGAGATTCACTCAACCAGACAGCAGCAAGGTTACTCAGAGGTCTTCTCGGCACGTCAAGAGAAGTGTCTACAGGTGTAGACATCAGTAAATTAGTTGAGGAGAAGATAAGCGCTGCCGTGGGTAGTCTACAAACCAAGCTGGAATTGGTGGAAGAACGCTTGGGAAAATTGAACGCTCCTTGTGATAAGGATGAATCTCTCAGGCTTGATGTGAAAGCAGTACATCCAGATTACACCGCAGTTCGGGAACAGACGCTCAAAAAGCTGAAAGTTGGGAGCCAATCAGCTGCTGGTAAGGCTGTAGACGCCTTTATCCGGGAACTTGAGCGGGCATATCCACCCCAGATCCCCACGCGCGATTGATGCCTAAAATCCGCTTGATACGGGCATTTCAACCGCTGCCCGCCCCGATTCAGGGGGCAATTCTCGTCTACATTCGTAGACACATTATGGTCTTCCTACTTTCGTATACGTATTGTAGACATAAGTAGACAGCTAATCTTCATCACCAGAGCGATCTGCTGAAAGCAGCAGCGCTTCGCTATCGCACTTTCTTGCCAGTGCCCTGCGGAAGCGCGATTGCCCGTCGGACGAAGAGCGAATTGTAGTAGCGCTCAAATTATAGAGCGCGATCGCTCCTTGTGGGCGTGGAGCTGGATAATAAAGAACGGTATTGGAAAGATCCATTCTCAATACCGCGCTTATCAGTAAGTTTATGAATAGAGATACCCAATCAGCAGAACAATCAGTAGATTTAGTAGCAGTCCAGAAACTAGAAAAGTCTCTTGAAGCGAAAATTGAATCATATTTTGCTGACGCAGTGGATGAATCCCCGGACGTCCTGTCCGAGTTGCTTAAGTCCCTTAACAGCGATGGAACCCGTAGGGCATACCGGAAAGATATTACCGATTTCTTTGTCCGCATGACTGGGCGCGAGCCTAATCGGGATTCCGTTCTTGAATTTTTGCACCTAGAAGGTCATAAAGCAACACTGGTCGTCTCTAAATATAGAGCTAAGTTGAATTCGGATGGTTTATCACCCAATACTGTTAATCGCAGGCTGGCTGCAATTAAGTCTTTGGTTGCTTATGGGCGAAAGCTGGGGATGTGCAGCTATGCTGTGGATGTGGACAGCGTTCCAACTCAGGCTTATCGGGATACTTCCGGTTGTACAGGTGAAGAATTTTTAGGTGTCATTAAGGGATGCGATCGCTCGACGTTGGTGGGGAAGCGGGACTATGCATTGTTGCTATTGCTGTGGGGGAATGCTTTGCGGCGCAATGAGATTAGCACTTTGGACGTTAGGCATTTTGATGCATCTGGTGGTATTTTGTGGATTGAAGCTAAGGGCAAAACCAACCGAGTTAAAGTGAACCTACCGCGCAACACAGCGTCTGCTCTAGCTGATTGGCTGATTGCTCGTGGCGGCGATATGTCTCAAAATCGTCCTTTGTTTACTTCTGTGGATTTTCACGCCGCTGGGCATAGGCTCACCGGAGATGGCATCTATAAAATAGTCAAGCGCCTGTTTAAACGGGCGGGTGTTGAAAAACATATGTCACCCCACCGCTGTAGGCACAGTGCTATTACTGCTGTACTGGAAAAGACTGATGGTAATGTTAGGAAGGCGCAAAAACTCAGCAGACACGCCAAACTAAATACGCTTCAGATTTACGATGACAACCGCAATCGTGATCAACTGGAGATGTCTGAGCTATTAATGGACGGGTTGGAATGAACCAGGCGCAAGCACTTGTGTGGCTATCGTGGATCTACTTCTTTATTGACGTATTATAACAATATTGATATATTGAGAGGTATGCAGTGCCTGAAACCCGTGTTGTTTTCTACCAGGAAGAGGATGGGGACGTTCCTGTCCTGGAATGGCTGAGGCGACTTTTGAAGGAAGACCGCAAAGGTTATGCAAACTGTGTTGCTCGAATCAAGCAACTTGCAACATCTGGATACGAGCTGCGTCGCCCTGCGGCAGATTATCTGCGGGATAGTATTTACGAACTGCGGGCAAAGCATAACCGTGTGCAGTACCGTATCTTGTACTTTTTTTACGGACAAAATGTGACAATTCTCGCCCACGCTATTACGAAAGAGGAAGCCGCAGTACCAGATATTGATATCGAACGGGCGATAAGGCGAAAGCTTTTATTTGAAGAAAACCCAGAAGTTCACACCTACGTAGAGGAACAAGAGGATGGCGAAGACTAGCGATGCGATAAAAATCATTGACAAGATGACTCGTACTGACCCTGAGCTTGAGACGATGGTAGCGGAAGCTTCCATTAATGCAGAAGTGGCACAGTTGATTTACGAAGCGAGAACAAAAGCTAGGTTAACGCAGAAACAGCTTGCGGAACTTGTGGGTACAAAACAGCCTGTGATTGCACGGCTGGAAGATGCTGATTATGAGGGACACTCACTTTCTATGTTGCAAAAAATCGCTCGCGCTCTCAATCAGCGGGTAGTGATTCATCTGACTCCGATGGAACATAAGGAAAGTGCTTAGTGGTTTTCGTGAAATGACTCATTCGGGAAGTAGCAGGATAATTAAGGGACTTCCCAGAATTATTAAGAATATTGTACTGGATGCAGATATGGAAACGATGAAGTTGCGAGCGCATATTGGGGCAGATGGTATATTGCAAATCCAAACGCCCACTGATTTAAAAGATACTTCTGTTGAGGTGGTGGTGGTTGTACAGCCGTTACCCAATGCAGAAGTTGCAGCATCTGAGGAAACTGTACCGCAATATAATGCTTGGGGAAAGCCGACGACGAAAAAATCAATAAGTGATGCGATCGCGAAGCGGCTCCTTTGGAGCATCGCTCTTATGCGACAACTGCGGCGAGAAGTGACGTTGGATAAAACGTCAATCCGCTCCATGATAGAAGAGGGGCGAAGATTTTAATGCAGTTTGTTAAAGAATATAAAAACAAACATTGAAGAAGAATTCAGCAAGTCCTGATTCAGGAGTCAGAATCACTTTCGTGGGGATTCATATCAAGTCCGGATAAATAGTGTTCATTAAGCTGCCACTTGCGGCCACCAATGATAGCAGGCGATCGCCCGAACAAATTCCGGATGCCTTAATAAAACTTGACAGCGATGAAACAAGACTTCCTCCAATTCATCAAGACTACTGAAGGAGCGATTAGCGAGCTTGTTCGTTGGTCAGAGGCCATAATCTCTCAGCAGGCTGTAACTCGGCGTAAAGCTAGAGAAGCTGTCACCTTGTGCCATATGCCTGAAACCCTTTTAGACAGGGAATTTCATTGTCACCTTCTCATAAATTTCTTGAGCTTCCCTCTCTCAACAGCGCACTTCATCCAAAT